>Ga0335077_10004063_pt1 | contig 17815 bp, 14 predicted proteins | sample Lox_Sample_31_FD_207151 | JGI IMG/M metagenome (GOLD analysis project Ga0335077, IMG submission 207151) | Soil microbial communities from Loxahatchee National Wildlife Refuge, Florida, United States - Lox_Sample_3.1 | ecosystem: Environmental > Terrestrial > Soil > Wetlands | place: USA... | reverse complement strand
CTGAGCGGGGTTTCGGGCCAAGAATGCAAAGCCTTAGCATGGGAGAAGCTATGACGCGTCAATATCTGTTGGTTCGAGGCGGCGGCATATTTGTGTTTGCCCTTTGCGGTCTGTTGGCTGCCTGTGGCGGGTCGAGCACGCCTGCTACACCCATCGTGACCATTTCGAAAACGCAAAATCCCTTAGTCGCACAATATTCTTTAGCTACCAATTGTGCAGGACAGGCGATGGTCGAGTTCGGTCCCACTACGTCCTATGGACGAAGCACGGCTTGGTACGGCACGCCCGGATCTTCCGGAGGAGGCGCGGCCAACATTTTGGTGGCGGGCATGAGACCTTCCACAAGCTACCACATGCGCTCAACGTTTCAGTGCAATGGATCCACCTATACCAGCCAAGACCAAACGTTCACGACCGGACCCCTTCCCTCCTCCACCCCATTTCCCGCACTGGTTGTGAATCGCCCCCATCCCTCGCTCAGCTCGTTAGAAAATCCCGGCATCGAACTCCTCGATACGCTCGATGCAGGTCCCAATAGCGGCATCATGAAGGCGGTGATCACGGATAGGGATGCCCATCCTATCTGGTATTACGATACCGGCGTGGCGCAGGGTCTCTGGGCCTTTACCTATAAATTGCTGCCGAACGGGCATATGATCTTCAACATCGCCAAGGCGTTGCAACCGGGAACTGTTCTGAGGGAAGTAGACTTAGCGGGAAACACGATTCGCGAGATGAGCAATCCTGTTCTGGCTCAGAAGATGCAAAAGGCCGGCTTCCCTTTCACGATCACCCAATATCATCACGATCTGCTCCCTCTCGACAATGGGCACTTGATCGTGCTCGGCAATTACACCGTACCCTATACCAATCTCCCGGGGTATCCCGGCGTGACCAACGTATTGGGTGATGCGCTGATTGATCTTGATCCAGATTGGAATCCCGTCTGGGCTTGGACGTCTTTCGACCACCTCGACGTCAATCGCCATCTGAGCGGATTACCGGATTGGACGCACGCGAACGCCGTGGTGTATTCGTCCGACGACGGCAACCTCTTGTTGTCTATGAGACATCAGTCGTGGATTCTTAAAATCGACTACGAGAACGGCACCGGTAGCGGCAACATATTGTGGAAGCTTGGGTATCAAGGCGACTTCACTTTAACACCCTCGAATCAGCCGAGCGAGTGGTTCTCTTTCCAACACTATCCCTGGATTATCGGCCAAAACGGTCCGCAGACTACCTTGACCGTCTGGGACAATGGTGACAGCCGGGTGCTGAATACCCAGGGGGAGACATGCGGATTTCCGCCCCTTCCGAGTTGTTATTCGCGAGCCACGATTTTTGGGGTTGACGAGAGTACGATGGTGGCAAATTTGAATTGGTTTTACCTCCCGAATGCGTATAGTTTCTTCGGCGGCAGCATCAACCAACTGGAAAACAACAATGTGGAGTTTGACGTGAATGCACCGCTGGGCAGCAGCACTCTGGGCGCGCAGATACAGGAGGTTACCCAGACTGCTAATCCTCAGGTCGTGTGGGAAATGTCGGTCGGCTTACCCTTGTACGCGTACCGCGGGTATCGGATTCCCAGTCTCTATCCCGGCGTATCTTGGCAGTATTGAGACTAAAACCCGTCCTCAATGGTTCCGCTCTTCGAGGGCTGGAGAGGTCTCTCTTGAAACCTGGCCATGCGCCGGCATGTCCGAGTAGCCTCCCGAAACCAGAATTACGGAGTGATTAGGGCGCCTGTCACTGCGAGTCGGACCTAACCCAAGCTACGCGAAAACGCCGACACTATACCCCTTCGCAAACCTCGCGACCGAAGGTAACCCCGCTAGAAGTACATCTCGGGCAACCCCCGCCTTAGATTTGCGCTCTTAAAATTGTCTGGTTGTAAGCGAAGGCTGGCTGGCGCTTACCAAGGTAAGGATCTGTTTTGCGCCATGGGGGATAGAATCCATCGTGGAACGGACGATTTGAAGCCAAGATTTCAACTGGCGGTTGAGTTGTCGTCCTTAGTGTTCGCCATCGTTGCGGCTCCGGGATGCGGTAATTCTCCCACCCCCCCCAGCCAAATCCAGCATGTAATGATCATCGTTCAGGAAAACCGCACACCCGATAACCTGTTTCACGGCTTGCCCAATGCAGATATTGCGGATAGCGGCCTGAATTCAAAGGGACAGAGGATTCCGCTGACCTCCGGCCCCCTCAAGGGCAATTATGACTTAGACCATTCTCATCGCGCATTCGTGGAGATGTACGATGACGGCAAAATGGACGGTGCGGACAGAATCAAATTACAGTGCGCGGGCACCTGTGTGCCCAACCCGCAGTTTAAATACGTCGATCCTACGGAAGTTGCACCGTACTTCGAGTTAGCCGAGCAGTACACGTTCGGCGATCGCATGTTCCAGAGCAATCAAGGTCCGAGCTTTCCCGCACATCAGTTCATCATTTCAGGGACGTCTGCGCCCACCGCGAACAGCGATTTCTTTGCTGCCGAGAATGTTTCTGGGGCGGTTCTTCCTGGTCGCCACAGCTTTCGAATGTCCGCCTGCGGCGGCCTGCCGGGCCAAAGCGTCGCGCTGATTGGCCCTGCCGGGGAAGAGTCGAGAGAGCAGTTTCCTTGTTTCGAGCACCTAACCTTGATGGATTTGCTCGACCATAGGCAGCTCGATTGGCGTTACTACAGCACGCAAGTTAGCTGGGAGAGCCAAATCTGGAACGCACCGAATGCAATTTTTCACCTGCGCTACGGCGCCGATTGGGCCAAGGTGATTCCTTCTCCCGTACAGCTGCTGAGGGATATCGGCAACGGTCAGCTTGCCAGCGTGAGTTGGGTGACTCCGAGAGGCCAGGATTCCGATCACCCGTCACTCAACGAGGGCACAGGTCCTTCCTGGGTAGCGGCGCTGGTCAACGCCATCGGCAATAGCCAATACTGGTCGAGTACAGCGATCTTTATAATCTGGGACGACTGGGGCGGTTGGTACGATCACGTTGCGCCACCCATTTTCAATTCTTATGAGTATGGGTTCCGGGTACCGCTCATCGTGGTCTCGCCTTACGCCAAGCCCCATTATGTCACTCACGCGCGTCACGATTTCGGCAGTATCTTGAAGTTCATCGAGGAAAACTTTGACATGCCTTCTTTGGGCTACGCCGACACCCGCGCTGACGACCTGTCCGACTGCTTTGACTTCAATCAGAAACCCTTAGCGTTTGAGACCATAGTGGCCCCCCTAGGCGCCAAGTATTTTTTGGACGACACGGCACCCGCTCTAGACCCGGACGACGACGGCGATTGAGATCCTCAGTCTCTTAGCATCCTTCGATAGAGCGCTCAATACTTCCAAGATACGCCGGGATAGAGGCTGGGGATTCGGTACGCGCGGTACGCGTACTCGGGGAAGTTGACCGTCATTGTCCACACCACCTGAGGATTGGCTGTCTGGGTAACCTCCTCTACCTGGGCGCCAACGGTGCCGCCCGCCGGTGCATTCAGGTCAAACTCTACATTCTTGTTTTCCAGCTGGTTGATGCTGCCGCCAAAGAAACTAAACTCCTGGGGTAGGTAATACCACTCGAGCGTCGCTACGTTCGCGCTCTCGTCAACCTGAAAAATCGTGGCCCGCGAATAACAGCCCGGAGCCCCCGGAACTCCGCAGATCTCCCCCTGTGTATTCAACACCCGGTTGTCTCCGTTGTCCCAGACGGTCAACGTAGTCTGCGGGCCGTTTTGCCCGATAATCCAGGGATAGTGCTGGAAAGAAAACCAATCGATCGGCTGGTTCGTGGGTGCTAAGGTGAAGTTGCCTTGATATCCAAGCTTCCACAATATGTTGCCGCTACCGGTGCCGTTCTCGTAGTCGATCTTAATAACCCACGACTGATGTCTCATGGACAACAAGAGATTGCCATCCTCGGGCGAATACACCACCGCGTTCGCGTGCGTCCAATCCGGTAATCCATTCAGATGGCGATTGACGTCGAGGTAGTCGAAAGTCGTCCAAGCCCAGACGGGATTCCAATTTGGATCAAGATCAACCAGCGCATCCCCCAGTACCTTAGTCACGCCGGGATACCCCGGGAGATCGGTAAAGGGTACAGAGTAATTGCCAAGCACGATCAGGTGACCATTGTCGAGAGGAAGCAAGTCATGATGATATCCGTTGATCACGAAACTAAAGCCGGCCTGTTTCATCCTCGAGGCTAGGACGCCAGTGTCCATCTCGCGCACTGTGTTCCCCGCCAAGTCCACTTCCCTCAGGATGGTTCCTTGCGTTACTAACCGCGTAATGCTGAAGATCATATGCCCGTTTGGCAACAACTTATAGGTGTAAGGCCAGTAACCCTTCGCCACACCAACATCGTAATACCAGATAGGATGGGCATCCCGGTCTGTGATCACCGCCTTCTGGATGCTGGTAGGGGTGGGAGTTGCATCGAGTAAATTCGTGAGTTCGATGCCGGGGTTTTCTAACGAGCTGAGCGACGGGTTAGGGCGATTCACAACCAGTGAGGGAAATGGGGTGGAGGACGGAAGGGGTCCGGTCGTAAACGTTTGGTCTTGGCTGGTAAAAGTGCTCCCATTGCACTGAAACGTTGAGCGCATGTGGTAGGTTGTGGAAGGTCTCATGCCTGCCACCAAAATGTTGGCCGTGCCTCCTCCGGAAGATCCGGGCGTGCCGTACCAAGCCGTGCTTCGTCCGTAGGACGTATCGGGGCCGAACTCGACCATCGCCTGCCCTGCACAATTGGTGGATAAGGAATATTGCGCGACCAAAGGATTTTGCGTTTTCGAAATTGTCACGACGGGTGTAGCAGGTGTGCTAGACCCGCCACAAGCAGTGAACAAACCGCAAAGGGCAAGCACAAATATGCTGCCGCCGCGAACGAAGAGAGATTCACGCGTCATAGCTTCTCCAATGCGAATTTCTTGGTCCCGAAACCCTGATTAGACAAGGCCTTTCGGATGGTTTTAGCGATTGCCGGGGCATTGTATTCAGAAACGTGGGCGGAATGCAAGCACTAAGAAGCTGAGAATCATAAAGAAACGTAAACTACCCAGAGTCCTGTTGCCTCAGATCATCGGCAAATCGGCGCGAGGAACGTCTCCGTACTGCCGGCGTCTGCCTTACTCTCCGATGGAGCTTGACGACAACCCAGCCGGGATCGACAGGCTTGTGCATCAAGCGCTCATCCCACTCACCGATGCCCAACTCGGCGGCAGATTCTTGCGGACCTCAATGTCTTGAAAAACCGAACTGGCGCGGGCACCGTGCTGCTTGACCCACTCGGCCATGATCGTAATTCCCTTTCTGAGAGGCAGCTTTTCGCTTCTCCCAAAAACCCGTTCGGCCTTGGCGTGGTCGGAAAAGGCGACTTTCACCTCATTGCGAGCCGGTAGACGTTCGATCCGGCAGGTCTTACCCATCGCCTCCGCGACCAGCGAGGCAAGCTCAGCCACGGAATGCGGCACATCGGCACCCACATTAAAGATTTCGTTCCTGGCCTTGGAATGCTGAACCGAATCGCCAATGATGGAGGCGACATCGCTGATATGGGTGAAGGCGCGCTTCTGGGTACCGTCGCCGAAGATCGTCATTGGTTTGTCTTGCAGCAGTTGGTTCATAAAAATCCCAACCACATTGCGGTAGCGATCCCCAATATTCTGTCTTTCCCCATAGACGTTGTGGGGTCGAAATACGATGTAGTCCAGCCCGAACATTTCATGCGTAACCTTGAGCTCTTGTTCCACCGCAAGCTTCGCGATTCCGTAGGAATCTTCCGGCACCGGGACCATGTCTTCGGTCATGGGCAGTTGTCCCGTCCCATACACGGCGATCGAAGAGGTGAACACGAAGCATTTGACCCCGGCATTCACCGATGCATTGATCAAATTCACCGAGCCTATCAGGTTGTTTTCATAGTTATAACGCTTGATGAAATGGCTCAAGCCTTCTGCCGCGTAGGCCGCCAGATGGTAAACATTGGTGAAGGAGTGTTCTTGAAAAAGGCGGTCAATGAGCGTGTGATCCAAGATCGACCCTTGGACAAAAATCGCGCCCTCAGGAACGTTCTGCTTAAAACCCCCACTAAGATCGTCGAGTGCAACTACTCGGTTCCCACTCTTGAGCAGGTGCTCGGCGACATGCGATCCAATGAACCCTGCGGCTCCCGTAACCAGACTAACGGCCATCGAAGTTCTCCCCGTTAAAGTTGAAATCGTCGAACCATCGAATGCCTCTCGGCTGCCCGGCGGGGCTCCCATCAGAACAGCGTTCATCCCGCCATCTGCACCAAGCTGCGCAGGCTGTCATTTCTCGAGAGTAACTTCAACGTCTCAATGTTGTAGTACTGGGGGTTATCCCAGTCCTGGAATTTATCCATGTTCTCGATGAGATGCTTCACAACGCATTTCACGTCGTAATTCGGATGGAAGCTTAGCGTGTTTTCCGCTTTCTGGATGCTGACTTTGTAATTGCGAAAATCCTTCTTGTGATCGATGGCGAGATGCACGCGAAACCCGAGGTGTTCTTCAATGGCCATTTTTACCAGATCGCCCACTTCTCCCACCGTGTAATTGCCCGATGCCACATTGAAAATACCAGAAATCTTCTCACTGGCTTCGATCGCACGGACATAGGCGTTGGTCGCATCCTCGATGCTGACGATGGGACGCCAAATGGCAGGATTATTGACGGTGATTTCGCGATCGCGCACGCCGTTCTTAAACATCGTGTTGATGATCAGATCCAAGCGCATCCGCGGGCTATACCCGGAGATCGTTCCTTTCCGCAGCGAAATCACGGAGAACGAATCATCCACCAAATTCATCACGGCTTGCTCACCCTGCAGCTTAGAAATTCCATACGGATAGGACGAGGAAACCGGTCGGGTTTCGTCGAAGAGCTCGTTATCCGTGTAGCCGTATACGGAACATGAACTCGCATAAATGTAGCGGTTCACGTTCGCCTTCTTGGCGGTGTACGCCAGATAAGCCGGTGCAGCAGCGTTGAAGATAAAATTTTGACTGGGCGAGTACTCCGCCATAGGATCGTTGGACAGGCCGGCGAGAAACACAACCTGGTTGTAGGGTTTCAAATCCTGAACGTTGATGTCGAAAATGTCTTTGTGAATGATCTTAGTTTCAACCGGCAGATGGTTGCCAAACCAGAACAAATCGACTACATCGACCTCGTAGCCGCGATCCAGCAGTTTGGGAACTAACGCCGATCCGATGTAACCGGCGCCGCCCGCAATCAAGAGTCTCATAAGGTCTACCTTTCCGAATCTTCGTGAGTTTCGGGTATCTAGAATTCTTGGCCGTTCGCCTCGCCGGCCACGGCGTTCCGCGTGCCGCGAAAGCTCATGGGCACGGCTGTTTGGGGTCGAGGTCTTTTACTTGGCGTGCGTTGCGGATCGACGACGATCGACCCACGTTTTTTATCCCGCCGCCGCCATTCATCCAATAACACACGTTCTCGACGACGGTGTTGTTCGCCGGTGTCTCGATTCGAAGCCCAGGTCTACCACCTTCCTTAAGACCATTCCCCACTAGGCGAATATTGATCAGGTGATTGCCGGTGGCATGCCAAATGACAATGCCATCGTGCCGGGAGTGAGAAATCAGGATATCTTCCAGCTTGTTGCGATTGGAGCCGTCGATGAGGATCCCCTCTGCGCCAAGAACATTGCTCCGCTGACCGGTGTCGTAGATTTCCATGTGGGAGATGGTGTTGTCGTCGGCACCGCAGAGACAGAGACCTCTCCCTTCCGAAGATCCCTTCGGCCCTCCATGCCACGAACTGCTGCCCGCATCGTGCACCGTGACGTTGGTGGCAGTATTGAATACCTGCGGCTTAACTCCGCCCCCCAAATCCAAACCACTGCCACCCGATTCTTCAATGTTGATATTAGAGAGAGTGTTATGGGCAGCTCCGCCCAGCAACTGGACGGCACTCTCGCCCACGGCGGAGCGGATGGTGACGCCGGATACAACATTTTGACTCCCTCCCCTGATCACGAAACCGAAGACCATCCAAGTGTCGATGTTGATATCGGTAATTTCGTTTTCATGGCCATCGATCACAATAGCAGCGGCGTCATTCCTGACGCATCGCGCAGAAACGATCTTATTGTGATTCGCCTCTTGTGCGATAAAAATCCCGGTGACGTTCCGGGTTACCTCGGGATCGATGAGCTGATTGCCCGTCGCAGGGCCGCGAAAGGCAAACCCATTCTCCGCCGCGAACTCAGCACTACAGGCTCTACAGGTATTATCGCTGACGCCAACCAGATCGAACCCTCTGGCTCCGGCCGTTGTGTGCACGTGATCCAGCACCAATTCGCGGGTATTTTGGGTGACGCTCACCGCCGCATCGGACTGGGATGCCGGTTCCCAATGGATGCTCACATTCTCGAGCAAACACTGCTGGCAGGAAGAAAACGCAATCGAAGGTCCGGTTGGGTTATATAGGGCAATCGCATCGAAGTAGTATTTCGCGTTCGGGAGAAGGTTGCGAAATCCAACCACGGTAATGTTCTTCCAGTCCGGCATGCCACCATCGTTGCCGGTCGGAGCAGACGGGTCCAGCTCATAGAACTTCCAAGCTCCATAGATGCTTTGCGGCTTCACCGTCCAGTACGCCCTACGGGTCCCATCGGAAACGAAGAACTGTATGTCTTGTTGAGCCCTGGTGAGATTCAAAGTGACCCAAACACCGAGCTTTGCCCAGCCGGTGAAATTGGTGCTAGGAATGGACTTCGAGATCTGGTGATCAGAGCCACCCGTGGTGGCCGCCTCAATGTATCCGGTTCCCTGCATGGGATCGGGGTGATCTTCTCCGATGGATGTTTCGACGCGGACGGTTATTCCCGAACCGCTCCAGCCTTCGCTCGAATCGCCGGAATCAATCAGATGATAGCTGGCGGGGTTGTAGTTCAAGGTGGTTCCGCTACCGGCGCCGATGATGTGGATACCGGTTCCCGAGACGGAGATTGTTGTCAACTGGGTAAAGGAACCGGCGGGCAGCTCAAGAGTGCCTGTCTTGTTCGGAAGAGCGGCAATGGCCGCGTTGACTTGAGCGCCGATATCCCCACCCGGCTGCACCGCGACCTTCACCGTAGCTTGCCCCCAGATGGCGGTTGCGTCACCCAGAGTAAGCAACAGAGCCGCAAGAACCCAGTGGATTTTCACTAGCCTTCTCCTCCCCCGCTTCTTCAACTGCCCGTCGTAGAGCAGATGTTGAACCACTACTACGACGGCTGCTCTCCTTCCCGAGGGGACGGGAAAGGTTCCCGCGCGGGAAGCCGGCCGAACGACGGGTTGTCGACCGCCCCATTTCGGCCATCTTTCCTAACCATGGTCAGGAGGCGCAAGAGCGTTGCCCGCAGAGGGACTGCGCCAAAGTCCTTACGGAGAGGCCCACAAAATCGGTGATTACGTGATGCGCACCGGCCTGACAGAGTGACTCGGCTTTGGAGCCATCGGCCACGCCGATACAGCGCATGCCGGCGGCAACCGCCGCTTCGACCCCGCGCGGGGCGTCCTCGATAGCCAGCAGGTGCTCCGAGGGCAGATTGAGTCGTTGAGCAGCAAATTGATAGATCACCGGACTCGGCTTACCCTCGAAGACATCGTCACCTGTGACCACGGCTTTGAAATGGTGCGTCAGTTGAAGCCGTTCGAGTGTCAGCCGTGTGCGGCGCTCACTAGCCGATGTCGCCACGGCAGCCGGTATAGCCAGTTTCTCCAGTTCCTCCAGGAATGCGACCACACCGGCTACCGGCGGAACGGTTTCCGCCATTTTTTCAAAGAATTCGTCTTTTCTTTTTCCAAATCCTGCCAGCTCGGATTCCGATAATTCTCCCAGGAAGTGCCGCAGTATGTCCTGTCGTTTGCGGCCCTCGAGAATGAAATCCAGCTTAGGTTCGGGGACTTGCCGGCCCAGGGTGCACAAAAACTGCTGCCAGGCCCGCCGGTGCGCCGGATGACTGTCGATGACGACGCCATCCAGGTCAAAAACAATGCCGCTGAACACTCGATTCAGAGTCCTCCTTGCAAACCAGGCCAGGTGTTCTGAGCGTCGGCGTAATTCTCCAGGGTACCAATATCTACCAGATACTCCTCGATGGCATAGCCAAGCATATGTCCGGTTAGTCTCGGGAGCACATCGAAACCGATATCGGCGGGCTTGCCGTCGGGAATGGTTTCGAGCAATTTCGAAGTACCCACGAGAACTCCCGCAAACGCGAGATTACTGGGCGGGTTCGCTGGCTTTTCCACGAATCGATTCACCGTTCCATCCGCCGACAGTTCCACCACGCCGCAACGAGAGGGGTCCCGTACTTTGTAAATTCCCAAGGTTGCCACAGGCTCTCTTTGTTGATGCATCTCGAGCATGGGCTTGAAATTCATGTTGGTCAGGACGTCGGCATAAAACACCCAAAAGGATGACTCGCCCTGGACCCAGGTTCGGTTGGCCATCAAGGTCCCGGCACTCCCTAGCAGGAATGACTCCTCAACCACCCTGACCTTGGGAGGCCCCTGTCGACGGGCCAAGAACATCCGCACTTGTTCGGCATGGGAATGGATATTGACCAGCACTTCCTCAATTCCCAAGGAGCAACACAGCTCCAGCCAAATTTCGAGCACGGGTTGGCCACGAATGGGAAGCAGGCATTTGGGAGTTCGGTCGGTCAGCGGTCGCAATCGGGTACCATGCCCGGCCGCCAACAAGAAGGCCTTCAATTCAGCCCTCCCCTAGGCACTCTTCGACAAGTCCGCACCCGGCACGAATACCCATCGGGTACCGCCCTTTTCGTCCCCGTCGATGAACGGGTCGTTAACCATGACCAGCGCCCCTTGCGTATCGAAGCCGAAGTCCATCTCACGGATGCCCTCGTTCGACATGGCACGCCGCACCGCCGCTTGATGGGCAGGCTCACAGTAGAGTAAGAGAAATCCTCCACCGCCGGCGCCGGTGATCTTGCCCCCCAAGGCCCCGGCCTTGCGGGCACCGGAATACAGTTGATCGATTCTTGGCGTAGAGATCTTGTTCGAGATCCGCCGCTTAGCTTGCCAGCTAGAGTCAAGAAGCTCCGCAAAGCGCTGCAGTTCACCTTGCTTCAGCAACTGTCGCATCCGCGTGGCCAAATCCTTGACTTGATGTAACGCCTCAATGGTTTGGCTCGCGTGGGATCGAGTTGAGGCTTCCTGTTCTTCCAGAATGCTCCAGGAGTGGTGCGCCGATCCGGTGAAGAAGAGCATCAAATTCGACTGGAACTCCCGGAGAACCACGCTATCCAAATCCAAGGGTTCCACTTGCACGCTGCCGTCGCGGTCAATCGAAAGGTAGTTTAGCCCTCCGAAGGCAGCTGCATATTCATCCTGCTTCCCCACATGCTTTCCCAGCACATTGCGTGCAATATGGAAGGAGCGTTCCGCCAATTCGTATTTGGAGATCGGCTTTTCAACATAGGTGCTGAGCGTCTTAAGAATGTTGACACAAACGCTGGCTGAGGAGCCCAGCCCGGTGCCGGGAGGAATTTCCGAGGCCAAGAAAAGATCGACTGAAAGCTTGCAACCGACGTCTTTCAGCGCTGCCAGTGGAATATCCAGCTCGCTGCCTTGGATGTCCATCTTGGTGATATCGTGCCAATTCTCAAACACTCTCAGGTCCGACGAGATCACCTGAATGCGGCCATCACCTCGGGTGCGCAGGATGGTGTAGAAGTACTTGTTGATTGCCACACTGAGCACGGCCCCGCCGAACTGTTCGTAATAGGCGGGAAGGTCAGTCCCTCCCCCGCCAAAACTAATCCGCACTGGGCTGCGTACTATGAGCATTGGATATATGGCTTTCGAATTGGGTTGGAGCCGTGCTTTCCTCGCGGTCGAGCGTTAACATTCCAGGGCCGGGGAGTGGAGGCAACCTGAGCATCAAGGTCCAAGCCGTCTGTAGGAGCAGAGAAAGATCGGAAAACGGCGAGCTGTGCAACATGTACTGGAGATCGAAGCGAGCTTTTTCTTCCGATGAATGTTGCTCCCTCAGTCCGTGTACCTGCGCTAAGCCTGTAATCCCCGGCCTGACATTGAGCCGCTGCCTCTGCCAGTCCGAATAATATTTTACTCTCACCGGAGCTTCTGGCCGTGGACCGACCAGGCTCATTTCTCCCCGCAACACATTGCAAAGCTGCGGCAACTCGGTAATACTTAGCCGCTGCAGCAGGGCTTCGAAGGTTGGCAGCGTGGTTGCGTGTCGATCCGAATTCAGCCGATACATCCAGAAAGTGGTTCCGCCTCGTCCACAGCGAAGTTCGCGCGTGAAGGGGCCTCCCTGCTTGTTCAGCAAACCCAGCGTGCTGATCACAAGTACAGGAAGGGCAAAGGGCAGCAGAAGGCAGGTCAGGACAACGTCGAGCAGACGCTTGGAGGCCGCGTTGGCGAACCGAGCATGGGATTCGTGCAGTTTCAGTACGGGCAGGCCACCCACATCCAGCAGTTGTGGCGTTGAGAGGTACAGTTCGTAAGGGTAGGGTACAAGGCTGACCGCGATTCCCTCTCGCCGACATTGGGCCGCAAGATTGACGACCTCCGGTGCTCCTGGCTTGGAGAGGGCGATGATAATCTCATCCACCCGCTGTTCCTGCAGAAGACCAATCACGCCCAGTGTCTGAACGCTAACCGCCGGCGTCCCGTTGGTGGCGAAGCCGCTGTCGGAGGATGCCTCTGCCGTGTAGAGATAACCGACTACTTGGCAGAGCATTTCTGGGTGTTTGTCGATCTTGGAAGCCATCTCCCTGGCGACTGGCCCATTGCCCACAATGACCAAACGACGCCTTGTGCCCCGGAGATAGCGAGAACGAAGGACGCCGTGGGCAAAGCGGCGAATGATGAGGAATCCAACAAAGAGTAGAACACCCCAGTAAGCCAACACCAGCCGGGAGAGATATTGCTGGACCAAATATCCCACCGCGAACACACCCAACAACACCGAACAGGTCGCCAATAAGAGCTGAGAAACGATGGTGGGCAGGGACCAGCCCAGGCGAAATCCATCCAATTTCATCCGCGAGAACAGAACCGCCCACAACAGCACCGATGCCAAGACGACCGGCCAGTAGGTCCACAATACATCCCGCGGTGTGGGGTAAAGCACGAACCCATAGCGCAAAATGTAGGCCAGGATCATTGCCACCAAGATCCACATAACATCGGCAACAAAAATCCAATGCTGGAGTCGTTGCTTCTTCACGATTCTCGCTCAGTCGGCTGCAATTAAAGGATCTTGGTCCGGCTTCCAACAAACAACCCCAAGGCAAGTGAACCCACCATACTTGGCCCCGCCCACAACCTGCGCCTAGGTCATATCATGTCAATTCCCTGTCAGTTCCGCCTCCGCCAGCTCGTAGCCGTGCGGATGACGCAATTTCCATTCCCATGCCGTTGATACGATCTCTTTCAATTCCGAGAAACGAGGCCTCCACCCCAGTTCCTGTTTCAGCTTCGCCGGACTCGCGCACAGAATGGCTGGATCTCCCGCGCGACGCGGAGCATTGCGGAGCGACAACCTGCGTCCGGTAACCTCCTCGACCGTGCGACATACATCGAGCACGGAATGACGGACCCCGGTACCGATATTGTAGGCTGTCATTCCGGTTCTCTGGGGAGCACTCAGAGCAAGCAGGTGCGCATCCGCAATGTCCAGCACGTGAACGTAGTCGCGAAGGCAGGTACCATCCGGCGTAGGATAGTCGCTCCCGTAAATTTCGAAATGCGGCCGCTCCCCGGCGGCGGTCTGCAACAGAAGAGGGATAATGTGCGTCTCGGGACGGTGATCTTCTCCGATGTCTCCGGCGGCTCCACAGGCGTTGAAATAACGGAAGGCAAACACCGTCCAATCGTAGGCCGAGGCATACCAACGGAGCACCCGCTCGAACGCCAACTTGGTTTCGCCGTAGGAATTCACCGGATCCTTGGGGTCATCCTCTTGAATCGGCAGCGTGTTCGGTGAACCGTAGACGGCCGCGGAGGAGGAAAAAATGAACCTCCGCACGCCCGCCGCCCGCAAAGCTTCGAGCAGTGCAATTCCGCAGGCAAGGTTGCGATCAAAGAAGACTCCTGGGTTCGCAACCGATTCTGGAATTAGGGCTTTGGCCGCGAAATGAAAGGCGGCGTCGAACTTATGCGCGCTCAGCAGATCGGCAACCGCTTCCCGATCGCCAATGTCGATGGGCCAGAACTCCGCTCCTTCAGGAACAGCTCTGGCGTGACCGGTGGAGAGATCGTCGATGACCACGACTTCATGTCCTTCGAGTAATAGCCGCGAACAGCAGATTGAGCCGACGAATCCAGCCCCGCCAGTCACCAGGATCTTGGACACGTTCAATAAGCCCCCTTTCCACTAATGACTCGCCACGGAGTTATCATCAGGATCTTCAAGTCCATCACCACCCGCCAATGGGTTATGTATTCGACGTCCATACGAACCCGTTCCGCATACTCGACATCCTGTCTGCCCTGAACCTGCCAATGACCGGTGATTCCCGGCTTCATGGTCAGCAGTAACTCTTGATAACAACCATACTTTGTGAGCTCTGGAGCCGTTATCATACGCGGACCGACCAGACTCATTTGACCACAAAGAACATTAAACAGTTGCGGCAGCTCGTCCAAACTGTACTTTCGCAGAAAAGAACCAAGTTTGGTAACCCTTGGGTCCGACTTTAGCTTGAAGTTCTGGGAATAAGTTTGCTTCAACGTCGAATCGGTGGCGAGCAAGGCATCGGCATCCCGCCGCATGGATCGGAACTTGAAGGCATCAAACTCACCCCTCGGACCCACGACACGCCTGCGATAGATCACTGGGGAACCGTCGACCACCCTGATCAACAAAGCCAGGGCGACAAACACAGGCGAAAGGAGAGCGATCAAAAGCGCAGATCCGGCGAGATCGATACTTCTCTTCAGGAGTCTCTGATATGGCTGAAGCCTCGACACGGGAGCCGTTTGGGAACTTCGTGCAACCGGCGGCTCCGTACGGACGGGCTGGCAAGAACTCAGAGAATTACCATCCTTTCACTCGAACGGCAAAGCAAATCACTCAGAGAGGGCTAGCGACCGGCTGCGACAGCCAATTGCGGAAACTGATGAATCTGGCTACAAAGGCTGGTGAACAAAGCGTGGCAAACACTCAAGTGAAAATCTTCAATGACCTGCATGTTATTGGAGGGAACAATAACGCACCAATCGCATAGGCTCTTCATCTTCCCCCCCGAGTATCCCGTGATCCCCATGGTAGTACAAGCCGACGACCGGGCCACTTCGAGCGCCCGCAGCACGTTGGCTGAGTTCCCGCTCCCGCTGATGGCAAAAGCAATATCACCCGGAGCTGCCAGGTTCCGCAACTGCTCGGCGAAAATATCGTCGTAGGAACGGTCATTGGCCCACGCCGTAATGAGGGGCAGGTTGTCGGTGAGGGCCAACGCTCGAAATCTCTTCGAGCCGTTGGCCGCCAGCGTTCCCTTCCCCAGGTCACAGGCAAAGTGAGAGGCCAAGGCTGCGCTGCCGCCGTTTCCGAACAAAAACACCGTTCGGCCTTCGTCGTAGGCTTGCAGGAGCCGAACTGTCATCTCCTCGATCTGAACATAGGGCAAGGCTTGCAAGATCTTGGAATGCAGCGCAAAGTAGTGCTTGGGTCCCGACATCAGGCTGAGGCGTCCGTTTTGTTTGCCAGCCTTTGCGTTACCTGATCGGTTCAATCCGCGTCCTCCTAGTAATTCCTTCTACTAATTCCTCGGCGGCAGCCTTCCGGGTTGTACCCTCAGCAGGTTGGAACCGGGGCGGCGTCCGCTGCAAAACGTCTTTCGCCGGTCACTTCGTCGAAAACAGAAACCAAACAAGGGGCCCAGGCGTGAAGCGAGTAAGCATCCTCGATGGTGCGGCGAGCGTTCAGCGAGAGTCGCCGTCGCAGTACAGCATCCTCGATTAATGCCGACAACGATTGGAACCACTCATCCGCGGTACGAGCAAGGAGTCCGTTTCCATTGTGCTCGATCAGGTCCGCGGTGACTCCGACCGGAGAAGCGACCGCCACCGCGCCCGTGGCCATGTATTGAATCGCTTTGAAGGCGCATTTACCGCGCGTCCATTCTGTGTCCGGCAGGGGCATGATCCCAATATCCAAGGAGTGCAAATCAGCGATCTCTGCGTCTAGCTCGAAAGGTATCGAAGTCGAAGCCGGCAAGTCCGGTTGGTAATCCGGATGCCCGATAAAACGAAACTGAACTTTGCCGGCATACTTTCTCGCGATGCTTCGCAGAACGGGTTCAACCGCGGCAAGATAAGGAACCGTGGAGCGGCTACCCGCCCAGCCCACGGTAATGGGGGCGCCCGTTCTTGTTTGCGGCTCGCGATACCGGTAGTAATCACAATCCACCACCGTAGGTATGACGGTCACGTGAGGGTTGAATCGGCGCGCGTAATCTCCCAAGATGCGGTTGCCCGCCACGACATGAACGCACCGGCCGAGCACCTCGTCTACGCCTCGCCCATACTTGAGCCGGTACAGCAAGGGATGATTGAGTGCACTGACATCATGATGGCCGGCATAAATCGCATCGTCAAAACTGAAGATTACCTTTTGGCTCGAGCGCAATACCATCCGTTCGAACGTCGGGGTGAAAAAGGGGAATACTTCTCGATGGATGACCACCACGTCGAATTGGGGCACTCGACTAAGTTCGAGCAAGCGTCGCACACTGCAATACGCAGCCTGCGAGACCTTGTTCAGCAAATGGTTCCTCGAGCGCAGGGCGCGAAACAAGTGTGGGGTGGAGAACGGTGCGACAACACATCGGTATCCGGCATTGTCGAGATACGGTACAAACTGATACACGCGATAGCGACACCCCGCATCTTCGATCGGATGCGCTAGCAGAAACAAAACGCTTTTCATCGCCAAGGCAGCCAGAACGCTACGAGCCTACGAGGCCAAGACCTGGTCATAGGCGGCAAGACACCGCTGTAATGGTTCGCCGCTCCAACTGAACTTCTCGCCGACTCGCCGCTCCGCGTTTCGGCCCAGACGGGTCCTAAGTTCGGGGTCCTGTACAAGCATCTCCAGCTTCCGAGCGAACTCGCTTTCCTCTTCGGCCGCGGCCAAGATTCCGCTCTCCCCATCTACGATGTACTCTTTGTTTTGCCCAACCGCGGAGGTGATGACGGGCTTTCCCATAGCCATATAGTCGATCACTCGCAGCGAACACTTCGAGCGATGCACGGGATTGTCGGGATACGGGAAGGCAGCGATATCGGATGCCCAAATCGACAGAACAAACTTCTCGTACGGCAAACGCGGCAAGAAGTGAACTCTCGCCCCGGTGCGCTCGGAAAAGAAATTCTTGACTTTGCCAAGGTCCGGCCCGTCACCCACGAAGACAATCGCCGCCCGGTTGCGCTCCGCGACGGGCGTGGCCGTGCGGCAAAACAACATGATGTCATCGCCGGGTTCAAAGTGTCCGTTGTAATAAATGATGAGCCCGTCGGGCAAGTCTAACTCTCGCCTGGCCTCAGCCTGGGACTTTGCGCGGGCCGCTGCTTGGGCTTTGCGATTTCCTGCCGAGCCGCCGCAGTTCGGAACGTAATAGACGCTAGAGGAGGTTCCCCTCACTTCAAGAACCCGATCGAGCAACGCCCGGCTCGCCACCGTGACCGCGGGCATCGATCGCATCATCCAGCGTTCTTGCCGGTCAATGTATTCCTTCAGAATCCAGGGATAAGATTTAATGTCATTAAACCCGCCCC
>Ga0335077_10004062_pt1 | contig 17817 bp, 14 predicted proteins | sample Lox_Sample_31_FD_207151 | JGI IMG/M metagenome (GOLD analysis project Ga0335077, IMG submission 207151) | Soil microbial communities from Loxahatchee National Wildlife Refuge, Florida, United States - Lox_Sample_3.1 | ecosystem: Environmental > Terrestrial > Soil > Wetlands | place: USA... | reverse complement strand
CGCTGCCGTTGTTCACCTCGAGCTGACCGGACGCGAAGAACGTGAACGTGCACGCCTGCAGGTCGAGGGTCAGCAGGATCTCCGAACTCTCGGCCGGCCCGTCTCCGTCCTGCGTGGACGTGAACGTGCTCGAGCCGACATAGCTCACGGACTTGTCGTGCTCGGATCCCGTGCCGGTGGCGCTGCCCGAGAACTGCGGCGACATGTAGGAACCGAGCTCGGCGGACAGATCGAAGATCTGGCTCGTGGTGGTGTCCCTCTCGTACCCGAAGTTCTGCTTCCCCGAAAACTGGTAGTTCCACGTGACGTGCGCCTTCCACTGGGTCACGTTGGCGATATCTCCGCAGCAGGACGGCTTGACCTCGACCTTGTACTGGGCCGAGACGAAGTCGTCGGGAGTCTTGTCGTGGTTGCTCAGGATCACGATGATCTGGTCCACCTTTTCGTCGTCGTGATCGCGGCAGAAGACGACCGGCTGGCTCTTATCCACCGGTTTCAGCTTCCAGCCGCCCGCGTCGAGCCCGTAGAGCAGATCCACGTCGACGGAGGCCGGCACCTTGTCGAAATGCATCACGATCTTCTTCACGGATGCGTCGACGTCGAAGTGGTCGTACTGCGCGGCGAGCGACTCGATGTTCGCGGACAGCGGGAGCGCGGCGTTGCCGTCCTGGACCTTGAAATCGTTCACGAGCGGCGGGTTCGCGACGGGAAAGTTGGTCACGCTGTTGTAGAGCTTCGGGATCGGATGGCCGGGAAGATCGATGTTCCAGTTCCGCACGGCGAAGTCGTGGAAGTGCGTCGCGAACGGGAGCTGCTGATCGACGGCGTCCGTGATGCCCTCGGAAGCGGTCGCCGGCTCGGCATCCTTCCAGGCGTTGAAGACGGGGCTTCCGTCCCCTTTCTCCTGCTGGGAGAAGAACGACCAGATGAAGGATGCGTAGGGATGGCTCGGCGGGTAATTTGCCAGAAGCGAGGAGTGGCTCGGCTCGAAGTCTTCCGAGAATCGGGTAAGAACCTGGTCGTAGGCCGTCGCCTTCACGTAGTACCACTCCGCCCAGGTCGCCGACGCTTCGATGTACCAGTTGCCTTCGATGACTGGTTTGCCGCCGATCCGAATGCCCGTGTCGAAGTCCATCGCCCGGCTGTTGTGCCGGAACTGGAGAACGTGGAAGAACTCGTGCGCGAAGTCCGATTTGATCGAGTCGGGGTCCGAGGCGCGCTCACGCGACAGGAGAATGAACCCGCTCTGGCCGTTGCCGACGAAGGGCCCCGACTCGATCGCCGCTGCGACCGTATCTCCGTCGATGCTCTCGCACTCGCCGCTGCGGATGACGCAGGTGGCTTCGGGAACCACGTAGATGTCGATCTTCGCGTCTCCGCCGGGGCACACCGAATCGCCCCCGTCCTCGGCCGTGTAGCAATCGCCGAGCGGTTGCCCCATCCCCGACGGTGGATCGGCGGTCATCGGCGTCCAGAGGCTTTCCGCGAGCGTGTCGACACTCGCGGCGAGGGTGTCGTCGGCCGCCTCGTCGCTCGACGTGCAGAGATGGACCTTGAAGTGGCTCGTCGTCGGGTACGAGACCCAGGTGGTCTGGCACAGCGTGGGAGGCGCGTCCTCCGGACGCCGGCCCGGACGCATCGCGGAGGCCGGTCCGAACGGGCTCGACGGATCGTCCGGCCGCGCGAGGTACGGCGCGAGCGCCGCCTGGCCGGTCGGCGACAGGCTCGGAAGCATGAGCTGGATCTCGAGGAAGAGCCCCGAGTCCTCTCCACTCGTCGGCGCGGTCTGGTAACGCAACGGAAGCCGCGGATCGCGGAAGAGCGCGTAGAGCCGGTAGAGGAGCGACGTCTCGTAATCCATGTCGCCGTCGGCGAGGTCGTCCGCGATGAGGTCCGCGGGACTGTTCGCGAACGTCTTCGTCAGGAAGACCGACATCTCGCCGCGGGTGCTCGGCCCGTTCGGACAGTAGTCGCCGTTGCCGCACCCGGACGTGACTCCCTTCCGGGCGAGCTCCTCGATCCACTTGCCGTAGCTCGCGCCGACGGGCACGTCGGTGAAGAATCCGGTCTGGGCCTGCGGCGTGTGCGTGCTGCCGAGCCGTGCACGCAGGAGGAACACGGCCATCTCGCCGCGCGTCACCGGGTTGTTCGGGCAGTACTTCTTGGTCCCGCAGCCCGAGGTGATGCCTTCGGCGGCGAATTCCTCCATCCAGTCGGCGAAGAGCGCCGTCTTGGGGACGTCGTCGAAGACCAGACCGGTGGCCGGCGGCGGGTGGTACGCGGAGCCGTGCTTGCCGCGGAGGATGAAGACCGCCATCTGCGCGCGGGTCACGGAATCGCCGGGGCAGTAGTTACCGCCGCCGCAGCCCGTCGTGATGCCGGTGCGACGCAGTTTCTCGATCGGGCGCGCGAAGAGGAAGGACGGCGGAACGTCTGCGAAATGCGCGAACCACGCACCGCGGAGCACGACCGGAGTCGAGCCGGGGACCGTCACGACGACGTCGTTGATCGACCCGGGCGGCAGCGCCGGGGAAGCGGCATCGATCCGCGTCGGATCGGCGACCGTTACGCCCGTCGCAGCGGCGCCGCCGATCGTGATCGTCGAGCCCTCCAGGAAGTTCAGACCGTAAACCGACGCGCCGGCGCCACCGGCCGCCGGACCGGAGGCGGGTCGGATCGCAAAGACGCGCGGCGGCGAGACCGCCTCGGGCGAGGAAGGCGCGGCGCGCTCCGGATCGGAAGGAGGGCCGGCGGCCACCCGTGCGGCCGCGAGCGCGAGCACGATTCCCGCTCCGAGGGTTCCGCGACGACGGCCCGGGTGAGCCATGGCTTTCCCTCCCCGCCCGACGATGGGCGGACCACATCACTTCCGGAAACGACGCGCAAGACCACCGAAAGGGGGGATCAGGGTCGGGTGGGGACGGGGGGCCGGGATCGAGTCCCGCCTCTGCGACCGGAGCTAGGGACTGCCCTCGCGGCCGCCCGGCGTCCTACCGGAACGCCACCACCCGCGTCGTGCCGCGCTCGGGCTCCGGGGCAGCCGGGCCATACATGTCGGTCATGCGGAAGGACCGATACACCGGCGCGGTCAGCAGGATGGAGCCGACGATCGACCCTTCCGCAGAGTCCGCTTTCGGCGAGACCTCGAACGAGTAGGCGCGTCCCGATCCGAGGCTGTCCGGATCGAACACGAATCCCGCGTTGAAGTGGTAGTCGCCGCTCGCGAGGCGCTGCGCCGAGCCGAGCGCCAGCGAGAAGACGCCGAGGTCCGCGTTCAGCGCGAGGCGGACGATCCGGACCGACTCGTCGATCGCGAGCACCTGGCCGCGGCTGTGCGCCTGCGGATTGGTCTCCGCCCGAACGTTCCCGTTGTCGAAGAGGCTGATGCGCGCGCCATCGCTCTCCCAGTTGACGTCGTGCTGATGCGAGAACCAGAGATTCGGATCGGCCGACTCGATCGAGAAATCGCCGTCCTTGCCGAGGCGCCAGACCACGTCGCCGCCGCCCGCGCCGGAGGCATAGTCGATCTTCACGATCCAGTCCTGGTGGCGCGTCGAATAGAGGATCGATCCGTCCGGAGTCTCGGAAACCGCGTTGCCGTGGGTCCAGTCGTTCGCGTCGGCCGCGAGGTAGTACGGCGGACAGCCGGGATTCGTGACGCAGTGCTCCTTGAGCGTGGCCATGCGCGAGGGGTCCAGGTGGTCGAACGCGTCCCACGCCCAGACGACCTGCAGGTCGGAGTCGAAAACGACGACCATGTCGCCCAGGACGTCGACGGGCCCGGGCCCCTGCACGTCGGTCAGGATCTGTTCGACGCCGGCGAGCGCCACGATCCTGCCGCCGCCGATCATTCGCGCCTCGTGGTGGAAGCCCGTGATCGGCCGCTTTCCCATCGCCGCGAGCTGCTCGTTCACGCGCGCGGCGTTGGTCTCCAGAAGGGTCGTTCCCACCAGGTCGAACTTGCGGATGACGTCCTGCGCCGGATCGGTCCGCGACTCGATGATCGTGAAGAAAGTCCCGTCGGCCTGCGGGCGCGTGAACGTCGTGGACAGAACCGGCGGCGCGTACCACACGAGGTTTCCCGCGACATCGATGGCGAACGGCGGGAGAAAGAGCGGCGCCAGGAGCAGGTATTGCTCGGGGGCCGCGAAAACGCTCGATGGAAGGATGCTCAGCCGCGAGATGTCGTAGGACGGATTCCCGGTCGTGAACGAGACCGCCGGACCGGGCGTCTCCTCGCGCCCCGCATCGACGAGCAGGTTGGCGGTGTACGAGGTGTTCCCGTTCATCCCCGCGAGGTAGAAGTTCAGGGACTGACCGGAGACGCAGGGCTTGTACGGCGTGTACTGCGTCGGTCCGCCGTTCGCCGTGGGAAAAAAGGCGACGCGGGCTCGGCCGGCGTCGCAGCCCGGACTGCTGAAGAGAAAGACGAGCGGATGATCGGTCGCGCTCGCCGCGGCCTCCGTGGTGACGCGGCTGACGAGCTGAAAGCTCGAGATGACGGTCCCGGTCTCCTGCGTCGAAAGATCGCGAACGGTCAGCTCGAGGTCGTAAGTGCCTTCGTCGAGCGCCGTCCAGTCGAGGCCCTTCAGGGGACCGAAATCGCGCACCATGTGGAAGTCTCCGCCGGGCTCGCGGAGGCGGAAGCGGTACCAGAGCTGGTCGGAGCCGCCGGTGACGGCGGCCGCCCAGTGGACCGGCGTGCCGACGGAAGCCGGACTCGGCGGACTCGCCTGCAGCGTCGCGTTGATCGCGGCGACGAGTGACGCCGGCGCGGCTCCGAGGGCGATTGCGGCGGCGGCGAGGAAAGTCGTGGCGCGCGGAAAACGCATGGTGCGCGCATTCTAGCCGCGCCCGGATCGGATCTTGCATTACCGCCCGTGGGAGGGTGCATGAAAGTCCTCGTCACGGGCGCCACCGGCGTCGTGGGCCGGCGGCTCGTTCCTCTCCTCATCGGCGCCGGACACCGCGTTTCGGCGATCGCGCGCGCACCCGGGAAGCGCGAGGAGCTCGCGCGGATCGGCGCGAGCGCGGTCAACGCGGATCTCTTCGCGCCCGACTCGCTGCGGCGCGCCGTCGCCGGTTGCGATGCCGTCGTGAACCTCGCGACGCACATGCCGGCCACGACGACCCGGATGATGCGGCGGAGCGCCTGGCGCGAGAACGATCGCGTCCGGCGCGTCGGCTCGGCGAACCTCGTGGAGGCGGCGCTCGGCGAAGGCGTCGTGCGCTTCGTCCAGGAGTCGTTCGCGCCGGCCTACCCGGACTGCGGTGACCGGTGGATCGAAGAGTCCATGCCGCTCGCCCCCGCGCGATACAACGAAAGCGTGCTCGATGCCGAGAAAGCGGCGGAGCGGTTCGCGGAGGCGGGCGGCACCGGCGTCGTTCTGCGGTTCGCGGGGTTCTACGGGCCCGATTCGCGGTTCCTGGCCGAGGCGATCCGCCAGGTGCGTCGCGGCCGCGCTCCTCTGCCCGGATCGCCGGGTGCATTCGTGTCTTCGGTGCATCACGACGACGCCGCATCGGCCGCCGCCGCAGCCCTTTCGGTGCCTTCCGGTGCGTACAACGTCGTGGACGACGAGCCGGTGTCGCACCGCGAGTACGTCGATTCGCTCGCGGGCGCGCTGGGCGTCCCGCGGCCGAGGCTGCCGCCGCCGTGGATGAAGTGGCTCCTCGGGTCGGTCGGTGAGCTTCTCGCGCGGTCGCAGCGGATCTCGAACCGCAAGATCAAGGCTTGCTGTCCGTGGAAGCCGATCTATCCGAGCGTGCGCGAGGGTTGGGCGGCAGTCGTCGCGGCGATCCGGGAGGGGTAGGGGCGGCTCTCCCGGCCGCCCGATCCTGACGGGCGGGGGCAAGCCGCACCGACGGCCCTCGTTCGAGGGAGCCGTTCGCCCGCTTGTCCGCCCGCTCTCCCGCCTCACCCGCCCTTTCGTCGAACGGCCGCGCCGCGGCCGCCCCCGGACCGGGACAATCCGCCGCCGGAGGTGAGTCATGTCGTTTCTCGCGGCCATCCTGCTCACGGCGAGCTGCGCGGGTCCCTGCACGGAGCTCAAGTGCGAGACGCAGCTGACGGAGCTCGTCGGGGCGGTTCGCGCGGCCGATTACCGAGGCGACCGGGACGCCCTCGATCGCCTCGACGCGGCGCTCGCGAAGATCCCGCCCTCGGCGCTCGACGCGTATCGCGCGTACTGGCGCGGGTTCGCGCGGTGGCGCCGCGCGATGAACGGATTCAACGAGACCCCCGCTCCGAACGATCTCGAATCGGATCTGCAGGCCGCGGTCGGCCACTTCCGCGCCGCGATGGAAAAACGGTCCAACTGGATCGAGGCGCGGCTCGCGATGGTGGGCTGCCTTGGGAATCTGATGTACCTCGCGCGCGACGATGCCGGCAAGCGTCAGGCGATCCTCGATCAATACACGCCGGTCGGAAAAACGCTCGCGGCCGACGGGCCGGACAATCCCCGCGTCCTCTGGATCATCGGAGGCCTGCAGATGGCGGCGCCGCCGCCGTACGGGGGCGACATGGCGAAGGCGGCCGCCACGCTGCGGCGGGGCGTCGCGAGCTCGTGGAAGGAGGCGAACGCGGGCACGCGGGCTCCCTGGATTCCGGCATGGGGCGGACCGGAGAACCTCATGAACCTCGCGTACCTGTACACGCACACGGCGGCGAGCGACAAGACCGCCGCGCTCGCCTACGCGCAGGGTGCGCTCGTCGCGGTGCCCGAGTGGCACTATGTGCGCGACATCCTCCTGCCCCAGATCGAAGCGATGCCCGAGGCGGGAAAGACGACACAAGCCCCCGCACCGTAGGGGCGGCCCTCGCGGCCGCCCGGGGGCGGCGGACGAGCCCCCCCTCCGACCGGTAGGGACATACTTCTCACATGAAACCCTCGCTTCCCCGCGCCGCGGCGGCGGCGACGTACGCGGGCATGTGGATCCTGCTCGCGGCGGTCTATGCGGCGGTCTTCGCCTCGATGCCGACGGTCGGCGTCGGAATGGCGGTGCGCGGCTCCCTCGCGGCGATTCTGCCGAACGCGATCTTCGGACTCGTCTCGCTCCGCGTCGCGCGGCGCTGGCCATGGCCGCAGACGGCGCCGGGGCGCCTCGCCGCGCGGCTCGTGCCCGCGGTGCTCGGCGTCACCGCGGGAGCGACCGCCCTCTGGTTCGGCTTCACCTGTCTCGACAGCCGTCTCACGATGGGATGGGTCCGCGCGCCGACGCTGCCGATCGTGCTCTGGCAGGTCGTGATCAACTTCCTCATCCACGTCGCGCTGACGGGAATCGGCTATGCGTGGCAGACGGCCGCGGCACTCCAGGACGCGCGCGACCAGGCGGCCCGCGCGGAAGTCCTGCGAGCGCGCGCGGAGATGCAGCTCCTGCGCTCGCAGCTGCAGCCGCACTTCGTCAACAACATGCTCCACGCGCTCCTCGGCCTCGTGCGGCGCAATCCCGACCTCGCCGAGAGCGCGCTCGAGAAGCTCGGCGAGCTCCTTCGATTCGGCCAATGGGTTCATCAGTCGGGCAGCGACCTCGTGCCGCTCGCGCGCGAGTGGGATTTCGTCCGCAGCTATCTCGATCTCGAGAGCGTGCGCCTCGGCGACCGCCTCCGCGTCTCGCTCGACGCCGATCCGGCGGCGCTCGAAGCCCCGGTGCCGCCCTTCGCGCTCCAGCCGCTCGTCGAGAACGCCATCATCCATGGCATCGCGCCGCGGGCCGGCGGTGGCCGCGTGGACGTCTCGGTGCGGCGGTCCGGCGGACGCCTCCACCTCGCGGTGTGCGACGACGGCCCCGGCGGCTCGGAGGCCGACATCGCCGCGAGCCCGCGCATGGGGCTGCGGCTCCTGCAGGAGCGGCTCGCGGCGCTCTACGCCGGACGCGCTCGTCTCTCGTTCGAGTCGCCCGCGGGCGGCGGATTCCGGGCGCGCCTCGACCTGCCGGACGACGCCGCGGCGGAGTCCGCGTGAGCTCCCGCCGGACACGCGCGCTCATCGCCGAGGACGAGGCGCCGGCGCGCGACAGCCTCGTGGCATGGCTCGGCGAGGAGCCGGGCATCGAGATCGTCGGGGTCGCGGTGGATGGCCGGTCCGCGCTGCAGCTCGCCGACGACAAACGGCCCGACCTGATGTTTCTCGACGTGCGCCTGCCGGAGCTCTCGGGTCTCGAGGTGGCGCGGCGCGTCCGGTATCCGGCGGAGATCGTCTTCACCACCGCCTACGACCGCTTCGCCGTGGCGGCCTTCGAGATCGGCGCGCTCGACTATCTCGTCAAGCCGTTCGGCCGCGAGAGGCTCTCGGCCGCGATCGGCAGGGTCCGGAGAAGGCTCGGCGAGCCCGCGGTCCAGGCGGGTGAGCGGGCGCGCAGCTCGCTCGCGCCGGGGCATCTCGCGCGCCTCTTCGCGCGGAGCGGCGACCGCATCGTGCCGATCGCCGTCGAGGGTGTCCGCCGCATCCAGGCGCGCGGCGATTACGCGGAGGTGCACGCGGCGGAGGGCGAGTTCCTCGTCCACGTGACGCTCGCGGAGCTCGCGGCGCGGCTCGACCCCGCGCGCTTCCGCCAGGTCCACCGGTCGCACATCGTGAACCTCGACGCCGTGAAGGAGCTGCGGGCGCACGACGACCGCCGTCTCGCGATCACGCTGCGGGACGGCACGGTCATCGTCGCGAGCCGCGCCGCCTCCGAGGAGCTGCGCCGCCAGGCGCGATGATTGCAGGGCGTCGCCGTAAAATGGAGACCTCATGATTTTCCGAACGTCCTCCGCATCTCGTGCCGTCATTCTTCTTCTCGCCTTTGGCGGCGTCGCGCCCGCGGCCGGCGGACCCGACGTCCGCGCGAAGCTCGCCGCACCGCCCGCGGTGGCGGCGGGCGCGAAGACGACGATCGCGGTCGAGATGACGATCGGGCCCGGCTGGCACGTCAACAGCCACACGCCCTCGGAGCCGTACCTGATTCCGACGGCCGCAACCCTCACCGCGTCGGCGGGATCGCTCTCGCCGGTCCGCTACGCGAAGGACGAGGACAGGAAGTTCGCGTTCTCCGACAAGCCGCTGCGCGTGTACACGGGCACCGTCCGATTCGAGACCGACCTCGACGTGCCGGCCGGTGCAAGCGGCGACGTCACCGTCGAAGGGAATCTCTCCTACCAGGCCTGCAACGATCAGCAGTGCTTTCCGCCGGCGAAGATTCCGCTCAAAGCGACCGCGAAAATAACCTCCAGATAAATTTCGCACGGCCTCTGACACTCGCGGGGGACAGAGTGACTCCGCGCGAGGTCGCATGCGTCCTCGGGATGCGCTCCCGTTGCGCGGCGCGCGATGGCGCGCGGATTGCTGATCTCCGGCGCGGAGGAACTCACGAAAAAGAAAATCGGGTCGGCTTTCGAGGCGCTCGCGCGGTCGCGGGCGCCCGTCATTTTTTCGGCCGCCCTGATCCTCTCGACGCTCGCGGGCGCCGTGCCGGCCTCCGACACGAGCGCATCCGCTCTCCGGCTCCAGCGGCTCGACGGCGCGGCGTTCTCGCTCGACGCGCTCCGCGGCAATCTCGTCGTCCTCGACTTCTGGGCGTCCTGGTGCGTGCCGTGCCGGACGAGCTTTCCGTACCTCGACGATCTCCAGGCGCGTTACGCGGCGAAGGGCGTGCGCGTCGTCGGTCTGACGCTCGAGGAAGACGGCGAGGCGGTGAACGCGTTCCTCGACCAGGTGCCCGTCGCGTTCGCGATCGCGCGCGATCCGAGCGGGCGCGCTGGCGAGGCGTTCGACGTCGTCGCGATGCCGACGACGTTTCTCCTCGACCGCGACGGGAAGGTCGTGGCGCGCTTCGAGGGCGGCGATGCGAGGGCGCACGCGAAGCTCGAAGCGGCGATCGAGACGCTCCTCTCGGGAAAGACGCTGGCTCCGGGAAGCGACCGGCGCGTCGGTGCCGGGCTCGAGGCGACGGGCGCGGTGAAGGCCTGGCAGCGCGGCTATCTCGCCGATCCGTTCATGAACCTCGACGGCGATCCGATCACGCGCCAGCTGCGCGAGCACATCCACGCGAGCAAGGAGGGAGCGGCCGGCGACGGCGGCGCGGCCGGAGGCGGATGTGGCTGCAACTGACCGGGCGGCGAAACGGCGCGCGCGGCGACGCCTCCGGAAACTGCGCGATCTCCCCTGGCTCGCGACCGGCATCGGCGCGCTGGCGGCTCGCGACGCGGCGGGCCAGACGTCCGTCGACTCGAAATTTCTCTTCTACAAGGAGTCGGGCGGCCGCACCCAGGTTCTCAACCCGGTCCTTCTGCTCCAGCAGGACCTCGGGGAGAACGCCGGCGAGCTGAGCCTCCTCCTCGGATACGACGCCATTTCCGGCGCCTCGCCGACCGGCGCCTATCCGACCTCCGACGTGACCACGTCCGCCTCGGGCCACACGATCGCGAGCGGCAGCTTCCCCCAGGCGCAGTACACGGACGCGCGCAAGTCCGCCTCGCTGTCGTACGGGCGGAAGTTCGGGGCGCACCTTCCCTCGATCGACGTCTCCTACGCGAAGGAGAACGACTACACGGCGCGCGCGATCGGCCTGTCGGATTCGTGGACGATGCTGCACGGGCTAGGCACACTGCACTTCGGCGCGGCGTTTTCGCGCGACACCGTCTCGCCCGTGCAGAACCCGGAGACCAATCCCGACGGTCTCGATCTCAATTATCACAAGGACGAGAACGGCTTCTCGCTCGGCTGGACGCAGGTGCTCGGCGAGCGCGACCTGCTCGACGTCTCGGCGTCGCTCATGCAGCTCTCGGGCTATCTCACGGACCCGTACAAGGTCGTCCCGATCGGCGCCGACAAGTCGCAGACCGTGCCGGAACAGCGCCCCGACACGCGCTCCCGCCGCGCGCTCGTCGTCAAGTACGGCCACCACTACCTGTGGGACGGCGCGCTGCGGGTGATCTACCGCTACTACAACGACAGCTGGTCGATCCAGGCGCACACGCTCGAGGTGACCTACGACCAGCGCGTCGACTCCGACTGGATCATCTCGCCGCAGGTACGCTTCTACACGCAAACCGCCGCGTCGTTCTACGCGAGCTCGTTCACGGTGCCGCAGACCTACATGTCCGCCGACTATCGGCTCGCGCCTCTCGGCAGCATCCTCGCGGGCCTCACGGTCGCGCGCGTGATCGACCACCACCTGACCCTGAGCCTCGGCTTCACGTACCAGTCGCAGAACGGCCGCGACCGGGTCGTCCCGACGGGAATGCTGTCTCCTCCCGAAGAAGGTCTCATCGTCCGACCCGTCTCGGCGGCCGACATGAGCATCCTGACGATCATCGGGGGCCTGAGCTGGCGGCCCTGAGGGAGGGCGACGCGCTCTACACGACGCGTTTCCCGCTCATGGGAGGCGGAGCGCTCGTGCAGTTCGTCGACGACCGCGGGCGGCAGACCGCCTCCCGCATCGCGCGGGCCGTCGAGATCGAAGCGCGCCGCATCGAGACGAAGTTCTCGCGCTACCGCGACACGAGCGTCGTCTCGGAGATCAATCGCAACGCCGGACGGACGCCGGTCGCGGTGGACGGGGAGACGGACGACCTCGTCCGCTGTGCGCTCGAGCTCACGGACCTGACCGGCGGGCGCTTCGACCCGACCGTCGGCGTGCTGCGCCGCGCGTGGGACTTCAAGGCCGGGAAGGTGCCCACCGGCGACGAGATCGACGCGCTTCGACCGCTCGTCGACGCCTCCGCGGTGTCGCGGCGCGAGCGGACGGTCTTCCTGCGGCGCGCGGGCATGGAGATCGATCTCGGCGGCGTCGGCAAGGAGTATGCGGTGGACCGCGCCGCGCGGCTTCTTCGAGAGGAAGGCGTTCGCTCCGCCGTCGTGAGCTTCTCCGGCGACGTGCGGACGATCGGCAGCCGCGGCGACGGCCGACCGTGGAAAGTGGGCGTCGTCGATCCGCGCAACCGCAATCGCTGCCGCTTCGCCGTCCGGCCGCTGTCCGACGCCGGGATCGCGACGTCGGGCGACTACGAGCGCGGCTTCGTCAAGGACGGCGTGCGATACCACCACATCCTGGACGCGCGGACGGGCTGGCCCGCGCGCGGCGTCGCGTCGGTGACGGTCGTCGCCGCCACGGCGTTTCGCGCCGGCTGTTACGCGACGGCGTCGTTCCTGCTCGGCCCGGCCGCCGGCCTCACGCTCCTCGAAAACGCCGAGGACGTCGAAGGCGCACTCATCACCGACGAAGGAGAGATTCTCGCGACGAGCGGGATGTGGCTGCTGTCGGATCTGCCGGGAGGCGTCTGGGAGGGCTGCCGGGAGGCCTGAGGCGATCCGGCGCGCCGGCGACCCGCGGGGATCGCCGGCTCCCGGACCTTCGAATCGGGTTACTGCTTGTCGTAGACGGCGGTGTTCTCCATCTTCATGCCCATGGAGTCGGTGCCGCTCGTCGTCACGGTGCGGGACTTGCCGTCGGCCGAGATGGCGACCTTGCCGTTCACGGTGACCTTGCCGCCCTTCTTGACGTTGAAGGTCAGCGTGTTCGCATCGACCTTCGTGTAGGCGCGCGTGTCGGAGCTCGGATCGCCGGTCACGGCGTAGTCCTTGCCGTCGAACTTGCCGGTCCACTCGTTGTGCGTGGCCTTGCCGTCCTTGTCCTTGCCGTCCACCGTGATCTTCACCATGTCGCCCGCCATGGCGTACACGACCGTGTGGTTCTTGCCGGCGCCCGCCGCGAACTTCGACTTCGCCTCGTTGAGCTTCCAGGTGCCCATGTTCGGATCCGCCGCCAGGCTCAGAGCCGCCACCGCGAGAAAAGACGCCACCGATGTCAGGATCGCTTTGGTCCTCATGAATCCCTCCTCTTTCTTGTGGGAAACGGAAGCCGCGATCCGGTAGGCCGGCGACCCGATCGGATCGCCGGCGCGCCGGACTTTCGATTCGAAGCTACTGCTTGTCGTAGACGGCGGTGTTCTCCATCTTCATGCCCATCGAGTCCATGGCGCTCGTGGTCACGGTGCGGGTCTTGCCGTCGGGCGAGACGACGATCTTGCCCGACGCGGTGACCTTGCCGCCCTTCTTGACGGTCAGATCGAACGTGTGCGGGTTGACCATCTTGACCGACCGCATGTCGGAGGTCGGATCGCCCGTGACGGCATAGTCCTTCCCGTCGAACTTGCCGGTCCACTCGCTGTGAACCGCCTTGCCGTCCTTGTCCGTGCCGTCCACCGTGCACTTGATCATGTCGCCCGCCATCGTGTACGCGACGGTGTGGTTCTTGGTCGCGCCCGCCGCGTACTTCGACTTCGCCTCGTCGAGCTTCCAGGTCCCCATCATTGAATCCGCCGCCAGGCTCAGCGCCGCAACCGCGAGAAAAGACCCCACCGAAGCCAGAATCGCTTTGGCCCTCATGAATCCCCTCCTCTTTTTTTGAAAGGTCGAAACGGCCGCGGATTCTATGTCAGGAGAATGGCGGGCCTGTCGCGGAGCGGACCACGGGGCGATCGAGACGAGCGATGTCGCTGAAAACAGGAGAGTTGCGAACTCTAACCCGCGCTCAAGGCCGACTCGACGGCCGCGTCGTCGCCGCGCTCCATCGCGGCCTCGACCTCGAGACTGACGCGGTCGCGGCCGATCGTCGCGACGGCGAGGACCTTCCTCCTTCGCCGGTAGATCGCCACCGCGGCGCGCCGCTCGAGATCTCCTTTGATCTCGAGCGCGTCCCATCCGGCGGCATGGCCGACGTAGGAGATCTGCACGTCGTAGTGCTGGCTCCAGAAGAAGGGCACGTCGCGGAATGGGCCGCCGACGCCGAGCATCGAGCGGGCGACCGCCTGGCCCTGCCGCTCCGCGAGCGCCCAGTGCTCGATGCGGGCGGGCTCGCCCGAGACGCGCTCGGGGAAGCGCGCGACGTCTCCGGCGGCGTACACGTCGGGGGCGCTGGCGCGGAGGCGCTCGTCCACGACGATGCCGTTCTCGACCTTCAGCCCGGCCTTCTCCGCGAGCGCGGTCCGGGGCGTCACGCCGACACCCAGCACGACGAGATCCGCGGGAAGGGTCTCGCCGCTCGCGAGCGTCACGCCGCCGGGCCGGATCGCCTGCGGCGACGCCTCGAGCCGGAACCGGACGCCCTGGCTCTCGTGGAGGCGGCGGATGAACCCGCCGATCTCCGGGCCGAGCACGCGCTCGAGCGGAATCTTTTCGGCGCCGACGACCGTCACGTCGATGTTGCGGTGCCGCAGCGAAGCGGCGGCCTCGAGACCGATGAAGCTCGAGCCGATCACGACGGCGCGTTTGGCGGCGGCCGCGCGCGCGATGATCGCACGGCTGTCGGCGAGGGTTCGCAATCGAAAAACGTGCGGGAGGCCGGCGCCTTCGATCGGCAGCGTGCGCGCCTCGGCGCCCGTCGCGAGGAGGAGCGCGCCGTAGTCGAGCGTGCGGCCGCTCCGGAGCGTCACCTTCCGCGACGCCGTCTCGATCGACGCCGCCGGATCGCTCACCAGCAGCTCGACGCGGATCGACGCGTAGTACTCGCGCGTGCGGAGCGGAATCCAGTCATCCGGTGCGTTGCCCGCGAGGTAGTCCTTCGAGAGATTCGGGCGGTCGACGGGACCCGGCTCCTCGTCGCCCACGAGCGTGATCGAGCCCGCGTACGCCTTCGCGCGCAGCATGTCGGCGCAAGCGGCGCCCGCCGCCCCCGCGCCGACGATGACGACGGACGCCGGCCGCTGCCGCGGCGCGGAGGGCACGGTCGATTCGCACTTGCCGGCGACGCGGACCTTCCCCGCCTGTCGCTCGACGTCCCAGCAGCCGACCGGCGAGAGCGCCGGGGCGCCTTCCGCCGCGCCGGAGCGCAGGCTGAAGCGCGCGTGGTGCCACGGACAGCGGATCGTGTCGCCGACCACGAGCCCTTCGGCGAGCGGCCCGCCGTAGTGCGTGCAGTTGGCGCCGACCGCGAAGACGTCCGGACCCGACCGCACGAGGACGACGGTATCGCCGCCGACGTGCCCGAGCAGGGGCTCGCCGTCGCGGAGGCGATCCTCGGCGACTCCCTGCGAGAGATCGGGGCCGGGCGGTTTGGATGCGTCGCGGGATTCGGTCATCGGTCGATGAGCACTACTCCTCGTCCAGGTATTCCTGAGGCACGTCGTCCTCGGGGACCTCGCGGGTGCGGACCTCGTGGAGCTCGCCGTCCGCCTCCTCGACGCCGCCGACGATGCCGGCCTCGAAGGCCTGCCCTTCCTCGAGGAGCTCCTCGACGCTCTCGGAATCCGCCTCCTCGTAGCGCGAGAGGCCTTCGGTGTCCCCGGACTGACCTCCCGCTTCGGAACCCATGCCGCGCTCGTCGGGCAGCGGCTCGAAGGAAGCGCCCGCCGCTCCGCGACGCCGCGCGGTCCGCGCCTTCGCCGTTTTCTTCGGGCGGCCAGCGGACTTCGCTCTGGCCGGCTTCGCCCGGCGCGCCGTCTTCTTCCTTGCTGTCTTCGCCGCTTTCTTCTTCTTCGGCCGCCGCCTGCTCGGCCGCGCGCCCTCGCGCGAGTGACGCATGATCGGTTTCCGCCGGGACTTGCGAGCCTTCCGCCGGGCCTGTGGCTTGCGCTTCTTCATGATCCCTCTCCTCGAGGCGCATCGTATCCCCGGGGTCCTCGCCGAAAGCAAGAGGTATAAGAACCGGCTGTGAAGGCGATCCTCTTCGGCGCGACCGGAATGATCGGCCAGGGCGTTCTGCGGGAGTGCCTCCGCGATCCCGAGGTCACGGAGGTGCTCTCGATCGTCCGCCGGCCGACCGGCGTCCGCGACCGGAAGGTCCGCGAGATCGTCCACGCGGATTTCGCGGATTTCTCGGGGATCGAGCGGGAGCTCACGGGTTACGACGCGTGCCTTTTCTGCCTCGGTGTCTCGTCGGCCGGCATGAGCGAGGCGGACTACCGCCGCGTGACGTACGACTACGCGCTGGCGGCCGCGACCGTGCTCGCGAGGCGGAATCCCGGCATGACGTTCGTCTTCGTGTCCGGGACGGGCACGGATGCGACCGAGAAAGGGCGCGTCATGTGGGCGCGCGTCAAGGGCGCGACGGAAAACGCCATCCGCCGCCTGCCCTTCCGCGCGGCCTACATGTTCCGCCCGGGTTACATCCAGCCGCTCGACGGGATCCGGTCGCGCACGCCGATGACCCGCGCGCTCTACGCGATCGCGGGCCCGCTCTATCCGCTCTGGAAGGCGCTCTTCCCCTCCCACGTCACGACGACGGAGGAGCTCGGGCGCGCGATGATCCGCGTCGCGGCGCGCGGCTTCGACAAGCCGATCGTCGAGAGCCGCGACATCGCGGCGGTTCTCCGAAGCCGCTAGCTAGGACGCCGCCGGCGGCAGCGCGTCCGGCGCGAGCGGCAGGGCGCGCAGCCGCACCCCCGACGCGGCGAAGATGGCTTGCGCGATGGCGGGCGCGACGGCAACGATCGGGCACTCTCCGGCGCCGGCCGGGGCCAGGTCCTTGCGGTCGAGAATCACGACCTCGATCTCCGGCAGGTCCGAGAGACGCGGGACGCGGTACTGCGCGAAGTGCGGGTTCACGATGCGCCCGTTCTCGAACCGGATCGCCTCGAAGAGCGCACCGCCGATCCCCTGCACGAGCGCACCCTCGACCTGGTTGCGCACGCCGTCGGGGTTCACCACGGCGCCGCACTCGAACGCGGCGACGAGTCGCCGGACGCGCACGCGGCGCGACGGTCTCTCGATCTCGACGTCGGCGCACGTCGCGATGTAGCCGGCCTTCTCGGTCCCGCCGGCGATCCCGAAGCCGCGCCCCGGCTCGGGGCGAGCCTTGCCCCAGCCGAATTTCTCCGCCGCGGCCTCGAAGACGGCCCGGACGCGCGCGGCGCTGAGGTTCTTCAGCCGGAATGCGAGCGGATCCATTCCGATCGCGTGCGCGAGCTCGTCCATTGCGCTCTCGCGCGCGAAGTGATTCGCCGTGGAGGCGAGCGCGCGGTAGGACCCCTGACGCAGCGGCGACTTTACCGGGTGGTACTGGACCGTCTGCGCCGCGACGTCGTACGGCGTGCCGATGCCCGCCGGGCCGGAATTCCAGTTGTGGAACTCCCAGGCGAGGAGCGCCCCGTCGCGCCGCGCGCCGGCCCTGACCTCGAGGACGCCGGCCGGCCGCAGATATGCCCACGTGAACTCTTCTTCGCGAGTCCACACGACCTTGACCGGCCGGCCCGCGGCCTTCGCGAGGCGCGCGGCCTCGACCGCCGCGTCGCCCGTGTGCTTGCCGCCGTAGGCCGATCCCGTGTCGGGCACGAGCACGCGCACCTTCTCCGCCGGCAGGCGCAGCGCCGCGGCGACCTCCTCCTTCACGGCGAAGGGCCGCTGTGTCCCGGTCCACACCGTGAGCTTCCCATCCGAAGCGCTCCACTCGGCGACGGCGGCGCGCGGCTCGAGCGGCGCGTGGGCGATGTACTGGACGGTGTAGGTCTGCGAGACCTTCGCGTCGGCCAAAGCGAGGGCCGATTCGGGGGAGCCCGTGACATGCGGCTCGCTGCGCTCGGAGAGGTCCTCGTTCCTCTTGAGGTATTCGAAGAGGCTCGCGTTCGAAGGCTGCCCCGGCGTTTCCTTCCACTTCGCGTCGAGCGCGGCGACGGCGCGCGCCGCCGTCCCGGGATCCGGCGCGACGACACCGACGAAGTCCGCGTCGCGCACGACCCGGACGCCGGGAATCGCCTCGGCCTTGCCCGGATCGAGCGAAAGGAGCGACGCCTCGAAGGACGGCGGTCTCAAAACCTTGCCGTGCAGCAGCTCGGGCCGCGTCATGTCGGAGGCGTAGCGGTGCTTTCCCGTGACGAAGTCGCGGCCGTCCACCTTGGGC
>Ga0335077_10004061_pt1 | contig 17824 bp, 12 predicted proteins | sample Lox_Sample_31_FD_207151 | JGI IMG/M metagenome (GOLD analysis project Ga0335077, IMG submission 207151) | Soil microbial communities from Loxahatchee National Wildlife Refuge, Florida, United States - Lox_Sample_3.1 | ecosystem: Environmental > Terrestrial > Soil > Wetlands | place: USA... | reverse complement strand
CCGGATCGACTTTGATGTTGTAGCGGGTGCCGTGGACGTGGAAATCGATGACCGACGCCAGAGTGGGAAACAGTTCCTGGACGAAGGCCAGATCCTGCGTGGTTTCGAAATACTTTCGAGCGGCCTCAAAGAACCATAGAGCCGCATCGACGGTATTGTATTGAGGAGCTGCGCCAGCGTCCGGGAAGGTATTCGGCAGCATGCCTTGATCAACAAAGCGCGCGTAACCCAGCAGCACGCCGCGGGCGAGTTCAGGGCGGCCTGGGGATAACGTGAGACCGGGTAAGGCAATCATGGTGTCGCGGCCCCAGTCGCTGAACCACGGGTAACCCGCGATGACGGTTTTACCTTCCCCATCGCCGGGGGAAGATCGGCACACGATAAATTGATCGGCGGCCAGAACCAGCTGCCAAAGCCAGCTGGGCTCCTCGTCTGGAGCGGACGCGCACGTTTTGGCGTATTGCGCCTGCCAATCCTGGAACAGCCTCCACTCGTGAGTGCTCTGAAGAGCGCGCGCCTGCTCACCATCCAGATCGGCATTCGCTTCCGTGGAAAACACGATGGTTAGCGAGTCGCCAACTTGCAGCCGCGACTGGAATTGCGCGGCGTAGAGGCGGTCTTCGTGGTCGTCGAGGCCGCGGGCGCGTTCGGCGGGGAGAAAGAAATCGCGATACCACTCATTCTGGGGAGTCCACGATGCGGCGGAACTCTTCAAGTAAAACGGAGCCGCACCTTCGAAGACGATCACCCGCAACCCTTGATCAACCATGTCAATGCTCAGCGGTCCGGTCTGGCCGCGCGTGGTGGAATGAAAGTCGCGATCGCTTACCAGGACTTTGCCCTCCAGTTCGATCGGAGCGCTGGCACGTACCAGTGTGTACTGAACGTAAGTGGTGTTTTCTCCTTGCTTCATCCACACGCGTTTTTCGAGTAACGCGTCTGCCAAAGCGTAACGCCAGACCGGCTTCAAACCTTCCAGATGAAAACCCTCGATCTGAAGATAACCATTCGGAGAAATGAAGCCGCTCATCCAGCGGTTTGTGGCCAAGGAATAGGTGGCTTCGAGATAGCGAACACTGTCGTCTGTGCCGTTTACAAGAACTGTGCGCTTTCCGGGAGGCTGAAGAGCGGCGACCAACAGCCCGTGATAGCGGCGAGTTGCGGTGCCCGCCACCGTGCCGCTGGCGTAGCCGCCGAGTCCATTAGTAACCAGCCATTCGCGGCTTTCCGCAATTTCCAGATTGCCGCATACTTCTCGCCCGAATTGTATTTCCGCCAAAAGGGACACGTCTTACTCTCCGCTTTGTTCCAGGAGTTTGGCAACCAGGCCGGTCCAGCCGGTCTGGTGAGAGGCACCAAGGCCTGCCCCGGTGTCTCCATGAAAATATTCGTAAAAGAGAATCAAATTACGCCAGTGTGGATCCTTGTTGAATAAATCGTTCCCGCCCGCAAATGGGCGGCGGCCATCCTTGCCGCGCAGAAAGATGCGCGTGAGACGTTTGGAAAGTTCGGAGGACACTTGCCAGAGGTCGAGTTCGCGCCTGGAGTAAGTGGGAAACTCCACTCTAAAATCCTCGCCATAGTAGTGATAGAACTTCTGGAGCGACTCGATCAAAAGATAGTTCACCGGAAACCAGATAGGACCGCGCCAGTTGGAGTTACCGCCAAAGATGCCGGTGGTCGATTCGCCGGGTTCGTAATCGACGCGGTTAATGTGGTCGTTGACTTGCACTTCGTAGGGATGGTCCAGATGATAGCGCGAGAGCGCGCGGATGCCGTGGGGCGAGAGAAATTCGGATTCGTCCAACATGCGCTTCAGGATGCGTTTCAGCTGCTTTCGATTGGCGAGAGAAAGCAGGCGGCGGACGCCGCGAGCGGAACGTTGCGTCATTTCGATATGTTCGGGAACGTCCTCGTGATTATCGATGAACCATTGCATGCGGCGTTTGAAACCGGGCAGGCGATCGATGGTTTCGGGCTCCAACGTTTCGACCGCAAACAGCGGAATTAATCCCACCATCGACCGAATCTTCAGGAAATGTTCGTCGCCGCTGGGCAGGTGGAGCAGATCGTAGTAGAAGCCGTCTTCCTCGTCCCAAAGCGACTTCCCTTCCGCGCCGATATCGTTCATAGCGTGGGCAATATGAACGAAATGCTCGAAGAACTTGCTGGCCACGTCTTCGTAGGCCTGATCGTCCTTGGCCAATTCCAGGGCCATGGCCAGCATGTTGAGGCAATACATGCCCATCCAGCTGGTGCCGTCGGACTGTTCGAGATGCCCGCCGGTGGGGAGCGGCGCCGAGCGATCGAAAACTCCGATGTTGTCGAGACCGAGAAAGCCGCCCTGGAAAATATTGTGGCCGTCCGGATCTTTGCGATTAACCCACCAGGTGAAGTTGAGCAAAAGCTTATGAAAGATTTTTTCGAGGAAGGCGCGATCGGCAACGCCTCGCATGCGGCGCTCGATTTTATAGATGCGCCAGGCCGCCCAAGCGTGAACCGGAGGATTGACATCGCCGAAAGCCCATTCGTAGGCAGGGAGCTGGCCGTTGGGATGCATGTACCACTCGCGAAGCAGGAGAACGAGCTGTTCTTTGGCGAAATCGGAATCCACAATCGCCAGAGGGATGCAGTGAAACGCCAGGTCCCAGGCAGCAAACCACGGATACTCCCACGTGTCGGGCATCGATAAGATGTCGTCGGTGTAGAGATGGGTCCAGTCTTTATTGCGGCCCTGCCAACGCGAAGCGGGCGGCGTCGGTCCGGCGGGGTCGCCTTCCAGCCAGGTGCCTACGTCGTAGTGGTAGAACTGCTTGCACCAGAGCATGCCTCCATAGGCCTGGCGCATGACCATGCGCGCGTCGGGGGACAGATTTTTGGGAATGCGCGAATCGTAGAATTCGTCCGCTTCCCGCATGCGCACCTGAAATACTTGCTCATACCCGGCGCCGAAATCGTTGGTCGGTGGCACCAGGACCGGCCGCTCATTGGGACCTGGCGGAAGTGCGGTCCCCAGCAAAGGCGCGTCTGGATCGAGACCACCCAAAGGATTCAGGTCCGTCAGCCGAAGCTTGAGAACTGCGGACTCACCAGCCGCGAGACGAAACGCGTAGTGAGCGGCCATCTTCGTGCCGGTAGATTCTGCATTCACAGCCTGTTTGTTGCCGTGAATGAGATATTCGTGGAACGCATCTTTGGTGTAAGGAACGCGGTCGCGGTAATTGAACAACTTGACGTAATTCGTCTCGTTTTCCGTGAACAGCAGCTCCGGCTTGCCTTCGCAGAGGAACCAGCGTTTTCCGTACTGCCAATGTTCCAACTCCGCGCACAACGAGCCGCTGTTGCCGGGAGATTTTCGGACCGCGGGCCGGCGTAAGTCTTTTCCCCAGGACCAGGTGTTGCGAAACCACACCGACGGCAGCAGGTACAGATCGGCAGCACCGGAACCACGGTTCGTGGCCGTAATTTTGATCAGGATATCTTCGTAATCAGCTTTCGCGTATTCCAGAAGCACATCGAAATAGCGATTCTCCGCGAAAACTCCGGTATCGAGTACTTCGTATTCCGGGGCGCTTCGTCCGCGTTGGCGGTTTTCCTCCAGCAGCTGGCGGTACGGAAATTCCGCCTGCGGATACTTGTACAACATGCGCATGTAGCTGTGCGTGGGAGTCGAATCGAGATAAAAGTACTGCTCCTTCACATCCTCGCCGTGATTGCCCTGGTTGCCGGTCAGTCCGAACAGGCGCTCCTTGAGGATCGGATCACGCCCATTCCAAAGTGCCAGGGCGAAGCAAATCATCTGATGACGATCGCAGAGGCCGCCAATGCCATCTTCGCCCCACCTGTAGGTGCGCGCATGCGCATGTTCGAAGGGAAAATACTCCCAGGCGGCGCCATCGGCGCTATAGTCTTCCCGGACGGTGCCCCATTGGCGCTCGGAAAGATACGGACCCCAGCGTTTCCAATGTTTCTTGCGCTGGCGGGCTTCCTCGAGACGGCGATCTTCTGCGGTTTCGGTACGCGACATCGGAGACTTTCCTCGAACTGCAGCAAACGGGGTCACTATATTCGCATCAATCGCTGCGCTATGGCCAGCGCCAAAGCGGAAGCAGTGTCGAACCGCTACTGGCGGCCCCGTCGCAGAAGTGCAAGACCCTCGCCGGTCTCGTCATGCGCTGACCTGGCAGCGCGCGTTTCGCGTTTATCAAGTACATATCAGTAGCGACTTAGGCACTTGGCGGCTCGACACAGCAATACACCGCCACCGGCACGTATACGAATCCGGATGGCAGCACCGGCACGACGAACGTCACTTCGCTCGCCTCATGGTCTTCGTCGGATACCGAAGTAGCTACGATCGACAACACGGGATTGGCCACGGCTGTGGCGTCCACGGGTAATGCGACGATCACGGCAACTCTGTACGGAATTTCCGGCACTGCGGTTCTGACGACCGGAGCTCCGCTACCGGTTTCGCTGCAGGTTACGCCGGCGACTTCTTCTCTTGCGATCGGCGGCGCCGTGGAATTCACGGCCATGGAAGTATGGAGCGACAACTCAACCCACACGCCCTCGGGCACCGTGACGTGGACTTCGGGTGCTCCGGCCACCGCGACAATCGTCGCCGGTCCGGCAAACGGAACGGAAATCGCGACCGCGCTGGCGGTAGGGACTTCGGTAATTACCGCTACGGAAAGCACTTTGCCTACACCGAGTGCGACGGCGAATCTGACTGTGGTGGCGGGCGTGACGAACTTCGCCTATGTCGCGAACAGTACCGACAACACCATCCAGTGGTATCAGGTCAACGCCAGCGCAGCTGCTCCTTTGACAGGTTCACAGGTCACTGCCGCGCCTGTCTTCGGCAATTCTCTGGCGCCTACACAGACAATCGTTCATCCAAGCGGCAACTTCCTATATGCCATCGACATCGGTGGCAATCTGCATGTGATGACGGTCGATCCGAATACCGGCGCACCGTCGGCCGAAGTTGGTTCGCCTTCAGCGACCGTAGCAGCCGACTTCAACTACGGCGCTATTGATCCGTATGGCCGTTTCCTCTATGTAAGTGGTGACTCCAGCAACACCATCTACGGCTTTACGATCAATCCGGTTACCGGTGCGTTGACTCAAATTGGATCGGGGGCGGCGGCAACCACCAACCTCGACACGCCACAACAGATCCTCATCGATCGGACCGGTCAGTACATCTTCGTTCCGAATTTCGACGGGGACACTATCAGTTCCTACTCCATCAATCAGACGACGGGTGCGCTGACCGCGCTGACCACCATTCCAACAGGGAGCGGCCCGGTATTCGGGACGCTCGATCCGGCGGGAACGCATTTGTTCGTGGCCAATGCCATCGACGGGACCGTATCGACCTACACGATTGGCAGCGGCGGTGCCCTGACGGCGGGGACGCCGTTTACCGTCACCGGGGCCACGAATCTCGCGAATGTGGCCATTGCGCCATCCGGGAACGCCATTTATGTTCTCGACGCGGATACGACCACCGGCACTGTGTCTGCCTTCAGCCTATCGGGTGCCACCATCGGCGCCGCCATTGGCACTCCGGTTGCCACAGGCGGTAACCCATTCGGGATGGGCATTGACGCGTCCGGCGTGTTGCTAGCAGTGGTGAATAACTTCGACGCCACCGCCTCGCTCTACACCATTGCGTCCGACGGTTCATTGACGGCGAAGTCGCCGGCCACTGTAGCCGCGGGCGAAGGCCCTGAATTCATTAGCTTCTACAACGCGGCGGCGGCGCCTTCGGCCGGCGCCGTGAAGGGCGGAACCAAGAAGTAACAACCAGATTCACTTCAACCGCGAAGGGGATGGCTTCGGCCGTCCCCTTTTGCTTTTCTTGAAGGAACGATGCGACGGTATTTTGACGGTGATCGGGGCAGAATTGCCAGACGGAGCTATTCGCCGTAGGGAACCCAGATGTTTTTCACCTGGTAGGCATGCTCGAGAAAGAAGCGCCCTTCGCCTTGATGCGGGCCGAACAGATCGATGGCGCGCCCTTCATTCGTGAAGACCTGTTTCAGATTGCCGGCCGAAAGTGCCTTCGCTGCGGCGCACAGTTCCCCATCTCCACAGCACCACACGGCGTCGAGATCATCGTGTTCGGCAAGCACTTTCAAGAGTTCGGTGGAACGCCCCGGAACAATGTTGATCACACCGCCCGGGAGATCGCTGGTTTCGAAAAGCTGGTAAAGGTCGCCGGTGATCAGAGGGTATTTTTCTGAAGGCACGGCAACAACGCTGTTTCCCGTCGCCACGAGAGGCAAGACCAGTGAGAAAAATCCAAGGAGTGGAGCATCAGCGGGACAAACCACTCCTACCGCGCCGAGCGGTTCGTTCATCGCGATGGCAATGTTGCGGAAGGGCGGATTGTGGACCGCACCATCGAATTTGTCGGTCCACGCAGCGTAGGAGAATAACCGTTCCATGCTGAGTTGCACTTCCTGAGCGGCTTGTTTCTTGCCGACAGCAGCCGCCAGGCGATCCGCAATTTCGCCGGCGCGTTGCGACAGGTTTTCCGCGATGTAATACAGCACCTGGGCGCGGTTATGTGCCGTGGTGCGTGCCCAGGATTCACCCCTGCGGGCGGCTTCGACGGCGTTGCGAATGTCCTTGCGGTTGCCGAGCGGCGATTCACCGAGTAGCTTGCCCTTCTTGCCGCGAATTTCGAGGCTATAGCCGGAATCGGGGCGGGCTTGCTTGCCGCCGATGTAGAGTTTCACGGTGCGGTCGATCGTGGGATTGGCAACTTCAGCTTGATCATTTTTCCTTGCCGGCGCCTTCGGCAACCGCGGAGCCTTGCGGAACCACACTGGCTCCAGATACTCGCGCAATCCTTCTTTCCCGCCTTCGCGGCCGAAACCGCTTTCGCGATACCCGCCGAATCCGCAGGCGGCGTCAAACAGGTTTGTGCTGTTCACCCAGACGACGCCGGCTTTGATCTGTGCCGCCGTCTGTAACGCAACATTGACGCTCTCGCTCCAGACGCTCGCCGCCAGGCCGTACGCGGTATTGTTGGCGAGTTCCACCGCTTCTTTCGGAGTCCGGAAGGTCATCGCGGCAAGGACCGGGCCGAAAATCTCCTCCTGCGCAATGATCGAAGTCGGCTGAACGTTGCTCAGCAGCGTCGGTTTGTAATAAAGCCCGCGGGCCGGCATGAGCACTTCCGGCTGCCAGCAGGTGGCGCCTTCGGAAATGCCCTGTTTCACAAGACGATCGATGCGCTCGAGTTGCACGCGGGCGACGATGGCGCCGATGTCGATGGCCTTATCGAGCGGCGCGCCGACGCGCAACGTGCTCATGCGCAACTGCAGCTTCCTGGTGAGCTTTTCGGCGATGCTCTCCTGCATCAGGAGCCGCGAGCCCGCGCAGCAGACCTGGCCCTGGTTGAACCAGATACCATCCACCAAGCCTTCCACGGCGCTGTCGAGATCGGCGTCTTCGAAAATGAGGAAGGGAGACTTTCCACCGAGTTCCAGAGAAAGTCTTTTATGAGAGTTGGCAGTAGCGCGGCGAATGGCGCGGCCAACTTCCGTAGAACCCGTGAATGCGATCTTGTCCACGCCAGTGTGCTTGACCAGCGCCTCGCCCGTGGCGCCATCGCCGGTCACGATGTTCACGACGCCTTTGGGAAGTCCGACTTCATTGCAAATTTCGGCAAACGCCAGAGCGGTCAACGGCGTGTACTCGGCGGGCTTGAGCACAACCGTGTTGCCGGTCGCGAGCGCAGGCGCGATTTTCCAGGCCAGCATCAGCAAAGGAAAATTCCACGGGATGATTTGACCGACGACGCCGCAAGCCTGGTAGCCGGGGAATTCCTGCTCGAGTAACTGCGCCCAGCCGGCATGGTAATAGAAATGGCGGGCCACCAGCGGGATGTCGATGTCGCGGCTTTCGCGGATGGGCTTGCCGTTGTCGATGGTTTCAAGCACCGCGAGGCGGCGCGAGTGCTTTTGCACCTGGCGTGCTAACGCGTAAAGATATTTGGCCCGGGCGTGCGGCGAGAGCGACTGCCAGCCTTTCAGTGCGTTCCGCGCGGACTCTGCGGCGGCATCGATGTCGGCGGCGCTTCCCTGCGCGACTTCGGCGATTTTTTCGCCGGTCGACGGATCGATGGTCTCAAAATATTGCCCTTCAATCGGGGCTTTCCAGACGCCGCCAATGAAATGGCCAAAGCGGCGTTTGTGCCGATCGAGCCACTGCAAGGACTCTTTCGGGTCTTCCGGCGCGGGGCCGTATTCCATGCTGGTGAATTTTTCGATGACGCTCATATGCGGTTCGCCGGCCTTTGTTGGAAATATGTGCGTACCACCGAAGGTTTAGGGGCCATCTTTTCGCGCCAAACCTCAATACGCTTGAGAAGGAATTTCAGGCGATCACGGCCCCATTTCGTGCGCAGGATGGCCTGTTCGACATCCTGGAAAGCCTCCGCATCTCCGATCTTCTCGCGGAATTCCTTCAAAAAAGGCTGGGCCTTCGCAAAAATGAAGAACATTTCGCCGCTGAAGGCGGGGCGCAGGAAAAGACTCTCGCTCACCACCCCTAGATTCACGAAAGACGCCGCCATCCCCCAGTAGCTTGCACCCTGGCGGAACCAGGCATTTTCGGGAGTGTCCACTCCTTGCGTGATTTTCATGGCCAGAACTCCGTCAGCCACCATTGGCGGGCTTTGCGCAGCTCGGGCTCCCGCCGCAACTCATAGAGTTTCAGAATCAGTTGCGCGTCTGCGTGCTTTGGCTTCCTGGCCATCGGCTCCCCTTTGCGATTCCGCTACGCGAGCGGGTGACGATAGTCCGCCGAGTATCTTCCCGTAGCGTGAAACTCGAGCTGCCGTTCAATGTCGCCAAGCATGCTGCTGGCGCCGATTCGAAACAAATGCGCCTCCATCCAACTGTTGCCCAGTTCTTCTTTCATGAGCGACAGCCATTCGATTGACTGCTTGGCAGTGCGTATCCCACCCGCCGGCTTGAATCCGACGGCCATGCCAGTCTCTTCCGCGTATTCGCGAATCGCGCGCGTCATCACCAGTCCGACGGGAAGGGTCGCGTTAACTGATTCTTTTCCCGTCGAAGTCTTGATGAAATCGGCTCCCGCCATCATGGCGACAAGGCTCGCCCTGGCCACATTGCGCAGCGTGGAAATATCACCGGTGCCGAGGATGACTTTGAGATGCGCCGGGCCGCAGGCGTCCTTGAAGGCCACGATCTCGTCGAACAGGCGTTGCCATTCCGCGCCAAAGACGTGAGCGCGCGTGATGACCACGTCGATTTCCTGCGCGCCCGCTTCGACCGAACGGCGAATCTCTGCCAGACGCTCCTCGAAGGGGTTCAGGCCGGCGGGAAATCCTGTGGACACGGCCGCAACAGGAATTGAGGCGCCTTCGAGCGCCTTACGGGCAGTTTCGACAAACAGGTGATAAACGCAAACTGCGCCGACGTGAATGGGAAGGTCGTCGATGCCGAGCTTCTCCACGATGGACTCCTGGATGGGCTGTTTTGCCTTGGCACAAAGACGCCTTACGCGCTCATCGGTGTCGTCGCCGGAAAGTGTAGTCAGGTCCATGCACGTAATCGCACGGAGCAGCCAAGCGATTTGCCAATCTTTCTTCACCGTGCGGCGCGTCACCAGCGTGGCGGCTCGGCGCTCGACAGCGCTGGTGTTTACGCGAACACTCTCGACCCAGTCGAGATTCAACGACGTGCCGTGATTGGCAACCAACGCGCGGCCACCCAGCGTGGCAATGCCTTCCAGAGGCGAATGCGTTCCCGCATCGATAATTCGATTGCCATGACGGTCGGTTATTTCGATTCGCGGCTTGATTTCTCCGCTCATGGGGCTTCTCCTACGGCAACAGCGCGTTTTCGGCAGAAGTCGAGCATATCACTCCGATGCACGGTCGGAGAACCCTGGCACAGGCCTCGCGGCTATCTAGGCCGGGAATGGAGCTCGATCAGTTTGCCGGGTCCTTAGCGCCGGGCGTGGGTCGCGTCATCAGGCCGATATATACCTTGTAGAACTTGTCTTTGTCCAAATCGTCCTGCACCTCGGCAAGAATCTCGCCCATGCCGGGATGCGTTTTTTCGTCCCATGCCAGAGTGGTGCCGTATGCGGCGCCGCGATCGGTGTTAACGTCCAAGTAGAGCTTCTTCCATTTGGTAATAATCGAAGGATCGAGCCAGGCAACGGCGGCAAGTTCATCCCACAGATACCCGGCCTGCGCATATTTGGCGACATACTGCGCCGCCGGGGTGCTTCCCTTGCGGATCTGTCCGATCAGATCGTCCGTCATGCGCGTCTTCACGGAGATGTCGACCGTTGTGACGATGACGCGAGGCCAGTGAGCATGCAAGACAGCGTGCGAAGCTTCGGGATCCATCCAGAAATTGAATTCGTGATTCGGGGAGAGCGCAAACTCCGGGTCGCTGGTCTGCGGATTGATGCTGCCGCCCATCACGACCAACTCTTTCACTAGTTCGGGAAACTGCGGATCGAGCGCGATCGCGAGCGCCAGGTTAGTCATGGGTCCCGCGGCGTAAACGGTCACTTCGTGAGGATACTTGCGGGCCATGCGCGTTATAAAATGCGCCGCGTCGTCGTCGGCCGGCTTGATGGTGGGTTTGCCTTCGGGCATCGGTGGAATTTCGTACGGGCCGTGGACTTTGTCCGGCGGATAGTTCCATGCCCCCATGTAAACCATCTTTCCGTAAAACGTCTGCCACTTTTCGATGAATTCCTTGCTGTTGACCAGGGGAAATACAGCTCCGGGGACGACCGGGATGTCGCGCCGGCCGATGATTTCCATCAGGCGGAGCGTGTGCTGAACTTCCTCATCGCGCCAGGCGTCACCGGTCAGAATGGTGATGCCCAGCACATCCGTTTCGGGCGAATTGACGAGGCTCAGGATAGCTTGCATATCGCTGCCGCCCGGGCCGGACGCGTCCTGGTCGATGATAACTTTGCGCTTTCCTTGCGCGTTCAGTGCAACCGAACTCAGGGCGATCAGCGCAACGAGAACCCTCAATCGAGTGAACCAATTCATGGGAAGCGGACTCTCCTTGTTCGATCCGGCGGTAAATCTTAATACATGATCGTGGGCGTCAGATGATGCGGCCACGTGGTGGTGTGGAAATGTGTCCAGAAGCGCGCGTCGATTTGCGGAATGATGACCTGCATGTCAGGCGGGCGCAATTTGTTGATTTCCTCGGTGAGGACAGCGGTGGCGTAAATACAGTGCGCGCGGATTTCGATTTCCCAACGCGAATCACGCGGGATGATCTGGTGAGAATTGATGGCCTTCTCGAGCTTGCCGGAATAGCTGGTGATTCCATGGAGCCGGAGCGCCACGGGAACGATGTAATCGGCGAAAGCGGTCATTTTTTGCGGATCCTCGAGACGGAATTTCCCGGGCTTGTGAAGCGTAGCGTAGAGCATCCAGATTCCCAACTGCGCGAGCTTATAGAATTTGATTTCGTGGCCGTCGAGCATGCTGACGTCGTTGAAACGGGGGAATTCCGCGACCAGCCGGTCGACCAGCCCGTCGCCGCGGTCATAAAGCTTCGGCGAACAGGAATGCACGAAGTTGTCGAAGTGTCCGTCATATTTTTCGGCGAGAACCTTGCCGACCTGGTGCAGGACTTCGAGTTTCTCGTCGAGCATGGGCATTTCTATATTGCCCTGGAAGACTTTGTTGAGTTCGGGTCGCGTGACCTTCGCGAGATAGTTGCCGTCGAGGAACGGAATGCCATTGTCCACGGCGCGCTTGATGCACGCGAATTCCGCGTCGGAATCGGACCAGTGCTGGCCCATGTAGTCGACCTGGAATTTCTCGTGGTTCGAGAAATCGGTGAACGCGGTGTCGATGGAATCGGCGACCATCACGAAATCTATGGCCTGGTTGGTGTCGCCCTGGCCGACGCCGAACGGCAGTGCGAATTCCGGCATCGGCAATTCCTCGTAAGCCATCCAGGAAGCCACTTCGACGATCTTCTCGTAATGCGTTTGCACGTCGCGCGAAGATTCGACGGCGTAGCGCACGCTTTCCAGCACGGGACTGCCGATGGATTTTGGCCAATACATATAGAAATGTCCCAAGAAGTGGGCCCTCCCAAAACGAAATGGGTTGCGGCTACGTCTACGACAGGCGCGCCACAATGATGAGCGCCAGGCCAACCAGGAAACACGCAAACATCGCGGCAATCAGTCTGGTGGTGCCGGCAGGAGCGGTGCGGAATTCCTTCCAGATGAAGACACCCCAGAAGGCAGCAACCATGGTCGCGCCCTGCCCAAGGCCGTAGGAAATGGCAAAGCCGGCGCGGCCCGAAGCGATGATGTTGAACGACATGCCGACACCCCAGATCAGCCCGCCCAGAATTCCCGTTAGATGCGTTGAAAGGCCGCCCTTGAAATAGTCGCTAAAGGAAACCGGAACGCCGACGAACGGCTTCCTCATGATGAACGTATTCAGAATGAAATTACTGAGAAAGATTCCCACGGCAAAAACGAATACGGCCGCGTAGGGCCCCATTTTGCCGTGCTCCGGTTGGGTGAAATCCGAATACATCGAAGCGGCAACGATGCGGTAGAAAAATCCCATCAATATGCCGCACGCCACCGAAAGAACGAGTCCCTTGGTGCTGACTCCCGCGGCGCTTCCTGGCAGTTTCCGGTAAGCGATCGCATCCAGAACGATTGCCAGCACAATCAGAAGAACACCCGCGAAGAGCAGTGTGGCATTGCCAACTGGATTGGCGCGGTAGTTAACCAGCACACCGAGGACCAGCGCAAGGCCGATGCCCACCGGGAACGCCACAGACATCCCAGCGATATCGATTGCCGCGACCAGCAAAATGTTCGCCAGGTTAAAAATCGCTCCGCCGACCAGTGCGGAGTGAATATTCGAATGCGAGGCTTGGTGAAGATCAGCGAGGAACGGGCGCCCGGTCATGCCGCCGCTGCCCAATGTGAGTCCCAAGATTACCGTCAGCAGAAGCACCCCGATGGTGTAGTCCCAATAGAACAGTTCGAAGCGCCAGCCTTTCTTGGCAAGTTTTTGCGTGTTGGCCCAGGATCCCCAACAGAACATGGTGATAAAGCAGAACACAACGGCCCACGGATAACTCTCGAGAACAAACATTGTGGCTCCTTTGCACTGCTACGCACCGCTCGCGATGCTCAAACTATGGCTTTCCGTCACGCCGCGCCCATTCGGCTTCGAACTCCGAACGTTTTGGAAAAGACTTCTGCGTGCCGACGCGCTGTGTGGAAAGCGCCGCATAAAGATTGGCGCGCAATAGGGCCTCTTTCTCGGCGAGGCCTTCGGCCAGAAAGACGGCGAAACTGCCGATGAACGCGTCACCGGCGCCGGTCGTATCTTTCGGCGTGACCGAGAAAGGCGGAATCAAGTCGGCGCCTTGCGCCGTGGCAAGGAGAGAGCCGCGGCCACCAAGCGTGAGAGCCACTTTCGAGAAACCCCTGCGCAGCAATTCGGCAGCGCATTTCTTGGCCTCGTCGATCGAATGCACGGGCAGACCGGTGATGACCTCCGCCTCAGTCTCGTTAGGGATGAAGTAATCCGCTCCCGCAAGTTGCTCAAGATCCGCGGGCAAAGCGGGCGCCGGATTTACAAGGCAGCGGATTTTGTGTTTGTGAGCGAATTGAACCGCGTAATAGATGGTCTCCAGAGGAATTTCGAACTGGAGCACGATGGTATCGACGCTGCGCAGGGCCTCGGCGGCGGCATCGACGTCGGCGGGCTTCAGCATGTCGTTCGCACCTTTCACGACGATGATGCGATTCTGCCCGTTGGGCTCGACGAAAATCGGAGCGACTCCGCTGGAGACGCCCTCAACGAGGCGAACGTGCGTGGTATCGATGCCGAAGGAGGCGAAATTCTTGACCGTGGCCTCGCCAAAAAGATCGGCGCCTAGCTTCGCCACCATGACCACTTCCGCGCCACACAGGCGGGCGGCTACCGCTTGATTCGCACCCTTGCCGCCGAATCCAAGGTCGAAGCTATTGCCGAAGATGGTCTCACCGGCGCGCGGGAATGCATCCGCAAAGGTTGTCAAATCCGTGTTGGCGCTGCCGACGACAGCGATACGGGGCGACCTGGCCATGCGACTCTCCTCGACTCTGAACCAAGCCGCGAAAATATACCAGCAGGCGCGAATGAGCAAGCGTAACCACGCCCACACGTTGAAACCACGTTTACAATGACGCGGCCGCCATTCGTTGACGCGCGTTTCCACGGGTGTTAGGCTCGCCTTCTATTTCAATTGCATGCGTGTCGTCGACCTCATCCGAAAAAAGCGGGATTCGGGGGAACATTCCCGCGAAGAAATCAATTTTCTCGTCAACGGCTACACCAGGGGAGATATTCCCGACTATCAGATGGCCGCTTGGCTGATGGCGGCGTGGATTCGCAAGCTCAGTCCGGGGGAAACCACGGCGCTGACCGAGGCGATGTTGCGCTCGGGCGAGGTTTTCGACCACTCCAACCTGCCGATGAAGAAAGTGGATAAGCACTCAACCGGCGGAGTCGGCGACAATACCTCGTTAATTTTGGCGCCCATTGTGGCGGAGGGCGGGCTCGCGGTGCCCATGATCAGCGGGCGCGGGTTGGGGCATACCGGCGGGACGCTGGATAAATTGGAATCCATTCCGGGATTCAACACCGCATTGTCGCAGGAAGATTTTCGGCGGGTACTGCGTGAATGCGGACTGAGTTTGATCGGGCAGACCGCGCAGATTGCGCCTGCAGACAAGAAGATCTACGCGCTCAGGGACGCAACGTCAACCGTTGAAAATATCGGCCTGATCTGTGCTTCGATCATGAGCAAGAAACTGGCGGAGGGGATCGACGCGCTGGTGCTCGATGTGAAGACGGGTTCGGGTGCGTTCATGGACCAGGAAGAGGACGCCGTGCGCCTCGCCGAGGTGATGGTGGAGACGGCGCGCGGCATGGGCAAAAAGTGCGTGGCGCTGTTGACGGACATGAGCCAGCCGTTGGGACGCATGGCCGGCCATTCGAACGAAGTCATCGAAGCCATTGACGTATTGAAGGGCAAGGGACCAGACGATCTGCGCGAGTTGAGCATTGAGCTTTCGGCATGGATGTTCTACCTGGGCGATCGCTGCAAATTCGTGGAGCAGGGCCGCCAACTGGCGGAGCTGATGATTGCTTCCGGGAAGGCGCTGGATCGATTCCGGACCTGCATTCGTCTGCAGGGCGGCGATCCGCGCGTGATCGACGACACTTCCCTTTTGCCGGGGGCGAAATTCAGGGCGCACGTAACCAGCCCGCGCACCGGTTACATAGCGGCTACGCAATGCCGCGAATTTGGAGTTGCGCTGGCCATGCTCGAAGGCGGGCGCGGCAAAAAAGAGGACCGCATCGATCACGGCGTGGGGCTGGAATTCCACAAACGTATCGGCGATCACGTGCAGACGGGCGAAAAACTGGTGACCATCGACTACAACTCCGAGGCCAAACTGGCGGAAGCAAAAGAATTGATCGCGGAGAGTTTCGAATTCGCGGACGAACCAGTGGCCGCACCGCCGCTGATCCGCCGCGTCATCGGCGGCTAGGGAATTTTGCTCTGCGGTTCGCGATAAGTGTGCACAAGGAGACGGAATGGGAAGATTCGCGGGAGTGCTTGGCATGCTGTTCCTGCTTGGCGGGGCCTATCTCTTCTCCACTTCGCGGAAGTCGATCAAGCTGAAAACCGTGCTGTGGGGATTAGGCTTGCAGCTGGCGCTGGGATTTTTTGTGCTGCGCTCGGGATTCGGCGGCAAGGTATTCAGCTTTCTCGGCAATGGCGCGAATAAACTGCTCAGCTTTTCCTATGCCGGCTCGGCGTTTGTTTTTGGCGACTTGGGATTACCGAAGGAACTTTCGCGGCTGGGATTCTCCTTCGCCTTCCAGGTGCTGCCGACGATCATTTTCATCGCCGCGTTTTTTGCGGTGCTTTATCACATCGGGTTGATGCAGTTGATCATCCGCGCGGCGGCGTGGATTATGACCAGCATCATGGGCGCCAGCGGAGCGGAATCGTTGAACGTGGCGGCGAGTATCTTCATGGGCCAGACCGAAGCGCCTTTGACCATACGCCCATTTCTGCCGAAGCTGACCAAGTCCGAATTGATGGTGGTGATGACCAGCGGTATGGCGCACATTTCCGGCGGCATGATGGCTGGCTATATCCAGGTCGGCGGGGCGGATCCGAAGAACCTGCTGACAGCGGTGATCATGACCGCCCCGGGAACGCTTTTGATGGCAAAAATGCTAGTGCCCGAAACCGAGCAGCCGCTGACGGCGGGTCGAGTTGAAATGCCGCAGATGGAAAAAGAATCCAATGTGCTGGGGGCGATCGCGCGCGGCACGAGCGATGGATTGCATCTGGCCCTGAACGTGGGCGCCATGTTAATCACTTTTATCGCGCTCCTGGCTCTCCTGAACGCCATCATGGGTGGAATTCACAATTGGCCGCACATGGCCTGGTTCCCGGAAAGTTTGCAGAAGGTATTCGGGTGGATTTTCGCGCCGGTGGCATTTCTCATCGGCGTACCCTGGCATGATGCGCCGGCCATTGGCAACCTGCTTGGCACGCGGATGGTCATCAATGAATTTGTGGCGTTCAGCCAACTCGGGCCGCTGAGGGACACGCTCGACCCGCGTTCGTTCATGATCGCGACTTTCGCGCTGTGCGGCTTCGCGAATTTCAGCTCCATCGGAATTCAGATTGGCGGGATCGGTGCGCTGGCGCCAGAGCAGCGCAACCAGTTGGCGAAATTCGGCGTGCGCGCGATGCTGGCGGGAACGATGGCAAACCTGATGTCGGCGTGTATCGTGGGGCTCCTCTCATGAGCAAAAAAAAGAGCGCCGCAAAACGCCCTCGACCAAGCCAGGAATTTCTTCGAGCCGATGCAGCCGCGAAATTCATTCTGAAGAAGACGAAGCTGCGGCCAAAGATCGCGCTGGTGCTGGGTTCCGGGCTGGGCGCGTTCGCGAACGAATTTGCAAGCGCGATGAAAATCCCCTACGCGAAGATTCCGAACTTTCCGCAGTCGACTGCCATGGGGCACGCGGGCCAGCTGGTGCTCGGCAAGGTTGGCGAAACAGAAGTGGTTGGCATGCAGGGCCGCGTGCATCTGTACGAAGGCTATTCGGCGAAGGAAGTGTCGTTTCCCGTCCGCGTGTTTACGCGCATGGGAATAAGGGCGATGCTCTTAACGAACGCCGCCGGTGGCATCAGGAAAGATTTCACGCAGGGACGGCTCGTCGTGATCAGCGACCACATCAATCTGCAGGACGCGAATCCCTTGTGCGGCGCAAATGACGAGAATTTCGGGCCGCGTTTTCCCGATATGACCGCGGCCTACGACAAGGAGTTCCGTGCCCTCGCGTTGGCGGAAGGGCGCCGCTTGGGAATTGATTTGGGAGAAGGCGTCTACGCGGCGCTGGCCGGGCCCAGTTATGAAACCCCCGCGGAGATACGGTATCTGCGCAGCATGGGCGCGGACCTGGTGGGGATGTCGACAGTGCCAGAGGTCATTGCGGCGCGGCACGGCGGAATTCGGGTTCTAGGAATTTCCTGCGTCACCAATGCGGCGGCGGGAGTTCTGGATCAGCCGCTGGATCACAACGAGGTGCTGGAAACAGCGGAGCGCGTCAAGGATCAGTTTATGGGACTGTTGCGGGCGGTGATTCCAGATATTGCCGCGGCATTGAAGGAAGGAGGCGGACTTGTCTGAGTTTGATACGTTGATTTCGGCTGCAAAGGCCGCGCGCGCGAAT
>Ga0335077_10004060_pt1 | contig 17826 bp, 9 predicted proteins | sample Lox_Sample_31_FD_207151 | JGI IMG/M metagenome (GOLD analysis project Ga0335077, IMG submission 207151) | Soil microbial communities from Loxahatchee National Wildlife Refuge, Florida, United States - Lox_Sample_3.1 | ecosystem: Environmental > Terrestrial > Soil > Wetlands | place: USA: Florida... | reverse complement strand
TTCTCGAAGTCACTCGACGACACCAGCGCAGCCTTGCCCGGCGGCACCAACAATGCCGGCGTCATCTTGCAAACGCTCCCTCAGAATCCGCGCGATCCCGAAGCAGACAAAGGGCCCTCCACCTTCGATGTGCGCCACGTTTTTTCTCTCAGCCTGATACAGGCGCTCCCGTTCGATCGCGTCGGTTTTCTCCAGCCACTCGGCAAAGCCGTCATCGGCGGGTGGCAGATCCTGAACATCACCTCCCTTACGAGTGGGCCGCCGTTTAGTGTCTATTCCGGTATTCAGCAGACCGGCGCCGGCGCGGGTGGCGCCGACCGGCCGGACCTCGTGGCCACGCCCGATTTTTCCACCAGCCGAACGGTCCGCGAAGATTATTTCGGACGGGGCTCGAACAACAGCTCCTTCTTCTCTATTCCCATTGACGTGTCCGGCGGCACGGGCCCCAATCAAGGACGCTTCGGTACCCTCGGCCGCAACACCCTCCGCGGGCCGGGCTTTCATCAGATTGACATCGCGCTGATCAAAAACACTCCCTTCGGTCATCGCGGAAATGGCGAGTGGGGGATTCTTCAATTCCGCGCAGAGTTCTTCAACATCTTCAATATCGTGAATTTCGGGCTGCCCTCCAATACTGTCCTCGGCAGCGGCTTCGGCGTGATCAGCAAAACCGCCGGTTCTTCGCGACAGATCCAGTTTTCCCTGAAGCTTGTCTATTGATTCGCCCGCACCCGCGCCGGTTTTCTTTTCCGGTTCGGCAGTTTTCGCCCTCAACCGCGCTTTCAATTGCTATAGTTCTCCGCCAAGGCCGGTTGGCTTAAGGAAAATGCTTCTTCTCAGGTCGAATCGATGAAACTCAATACTTACTTGCTGCGGAGTACCGTCGTTGCCGCGTTAGGCGGTCTGTTGTTTGGGTTTGACACGGTCGTCATTTCCGGTACCACGGATGCCCTGACGAGATTATTCCATCTCACCGATTGGACCTTGGGCTTGACGGTTGCCAGCGCCGTCGTCGGCACCGTCATTGGCTCCATGCTCGCCGGGATCCCCGGCGACAAGTACGGCCGCCGCGACAGCCTCAAAATCATGGCTCTGCTGTACATCATCTCCGCACTCGGGTGTGTGATCGCCTCCACCTGGGGATCCCTGCTCTTCTTCCGCGTCATTGGAGGCCTCGCCATCGGCGGTTCTTCTGTTCTGGGCCCCATGTACATCGCGGAAATCGCCCCTGCCAAGTTGCGGGGCAGGCTGGTCGGTTTCTTCCAATTCAACGTCGTCTTTGGAATCCTTGTCGCCTATTTCTCCAACTACGTCATCGGCACATTCGGCTTTGGCGGAGCAGAGTGGCGTTGGAAGCTTGGGATTGCGGCTGTTCCCGCCGCCGCGTTCCTCCTGATGCTCTTTTTTATCCCGCGCAGCCCGCGTTGGCTGGTGAAAAAGAAGCGCATTGACGAGGCGCGGGGCGTGCTTGGTCTGATCGGCGAAGAAAACTCCGAGCAGGAACTTCAGGACATCGTCATTTCTATCGACGCCGAGCACCGCCATGACGAACCCTTCTTCTCCTCGAAATACCGGTTGCCCATTTTCCTGGCCGTCACCATCGGACTCTTCAATCAACTCTCCGGCATCAATGCCATTCTCTACTATCTGAACAGTATCTTTGCCGCGGCTGGTTTCAATAAGGTTTCGTCCGATCTTCAGGCCGTCGCCATCGGTGCCACCAACCTGGCCTTCACCATGCTTGCGATGTCGCTCATCGACCACGTCGGGCGGAAAAAGCTGCTCCTCATCGGCGCGGTCGGCACCGGATTGTGCCTTAGCGGTGTGGCTGGAATTTTTATCGCGCATCAGCACGAGCATTTGCTCGTGTTTCTGCTGGTCGGCTACATCGCCTTTTTTGCTTTTTCTCAGGGGGCTGTCATCTGGGTGTATATCGGGGAAGTCTTTCCGAATCGCGTGCGTGCCCGCGGTCAAAGTCTTGGCAGCTTCTCTCACTGGTTCATGAACGGCGTAATTTCGTTGACTTTCCCTGTTTTGGCTGCGAAGTCCGGCGGCTATCCCTTTGTTTTCTTCGCCGCCATGATGGCCGTGGAGTTCTTCGTGGTTTTCTTCTTTTATCCAGAGACGAAGGGCCTATCCCTCGAAGAGCTCCAGAAGAAGCTCGGCATCGTTTGAACTACCTCCCTGGGCTCCATTGTCACCTGAACTGCAGCCTTGAGGGCCTCGGCGGATGGGCTCAAGATGACGACCGCTACGTTTCCGTGCGCCGTTGCACGGCTAGAGATTGCCTTTGGTGGATCGTGGAGCGAACCGGAATGTCAGCGTACTCCGCACAGAACCTTCGCTTCCGGCCGGCATCACTACCTGAACGCCTTCCGCCGTTTCTCCCCTCCGCCACAGCGTGCCGCCTTCTACTCCTGTCAACTCCTTCCCCTGAAACAAGGAAAGTTCGTACGCTTTCCCGGGAACCCCTTCCAGACTCAGCGTCAACAGGTCTCTCCCGCTGGACCAGCTCTCCGAAAGGATTCGCAGTCCTTGGCTGCGCGATCCTGGCCATGGCAGCCGGGGCGTATAGCTGACTGCAAAGTCATGCCGCATCTGCACGCGAAGCGTGTACGGCCCGCCGTAAACAGAAAATCGCACGCGCAGATGCTGGTCCGATTCATTCGCCTGCATCTTGAACGGTAAGGGCCGGCCGTTCAGGCTGACAGAAACCACTTCCGCCCGCAAACTCATCGCAGGCTGGAATTCGATCGCCAGTTCGCTCTCACCCGTTCTTCGCACTTCCAGAACCATCTCTTCTCCTGTCCGCCGGAATTTCATATCCGCTGTCGCTTTCCCCACGCGGACGTTTTTCATCGCAAACGAATTCCAGTTCGCAGGCAATGACGGCGCGAGCGTCAGCGTGTGCGCGATCGCATCCGCCTTCAGGCCGAACAAGCCCCTCAACAGCGGGCTCACCACCATCGCCGCCGACCAGACCTGGTGCGGTGAGCTCGTCGATAGTCCTTGGTAATAGGTTCCTGAGAGCACCTCGGTCACGTGCCCAGGCGATCCGTCCAGCGCGAGCATGGCATTCGCCCGCACGTTCTGCCAGGCTGGATGGACTTCGTGGTAGTTGTACTCCCCCACGGCGGCCCAACCGGTAAACAGCGGCCACACCGAGCCGTAGTGATAGCCCCCCGCACTGTACACCGTCGACTCGTCGGAAATAATCCGCATGCCCCAATCGGTCGAGTGACTCAACGTCGCCAGTTCGCCGATGGTTTTCTTCGATCGCGTTCCGTCCAGAACCCCAAACCACATCGGCACCGTCGCCAATACCGTCGCCTCCGGCACGATTTTGTTCTCTTGGTTCACGGCAAACGCGTAGAAGTGCTTGTCTTCCGACCAGAACGTTTCATTGATTTTGGCCTTCTGCGCCGCGAACTCCTCAGAGAGAGCCTTGGCCTCGCCGTCGTGCCCCGTCAGTCTAGCCAACTCCCCCAGGCTCCGGATTGCCTCCGCCCCGAGCCCGCTTTGATACAACTCCGACTGCACTGGCAACAGCGGGCCGCCCTCGATCCATCCGTGCCCCACGCCGACGTTCTTCGGCAATCCCATCGGTCCATACGTCGAACGCAGGAATTCGTAAGCTCTTTTCGCATGGTCCCAATGCTCTCGCGCGAACGCGACGTCTCCGCTCCATCTCACGTAGTCTTCGACCGCGATGATATACAGCGGGGTCGCGTCCGCCGACGCGAATCCAAATGGATAATGCTTGAACCAATCGACCAAGTAGGCCGTCTGCGCGATTTCGTGCGGAATTCGTCCGTCCTCGCGTTGAAATTGCGTCAGAAATTCCAGCGCTGTCTTGGTTGTCGCAAAATCTCCGGCGCTGTTCAGCGCAAACGAAGTCCAAAGCGCGTCGCGCCCGAAAAACCAGGCGAATCCTGGTCTCTGCGATTCGCCGGAAGTTCGGTAGCCCGCGATCAATCCCGTACCCATCGTTGGATTCGTCACCAATCCCTGCAAAACGCTGATGCGTGACCAGTCGTACGCCCTCTGCACCTCCTCGTCCGGCAATTCCAGGCTCACTGTCCTCTGCAGATAGTCTTCATAGTAGTGCGCCGATTCCTGCTCCAGCGCCGCGTGCTCTTCCGTCAATTTCCGATAGGTAGCCTCTGCTTCGACCGCGCCGTTTGTGGACGCCGCCATCACCACGAGCTTCGATTCTTTCCCCTTCCTCGTCGTGCCCAGTCGAAATCCACTCATGAAGTTAGTTACGTAATTGCTCTGATTTTCTTCCCGGGAAAGCGTAGCTGTCGGCGATCCCACCAGCACAGCGTAGGTCTTATGCTCCTCGCCAAAGACAAACGCACGTTTTGCTTCATCCCAGTTCTCATACGTGGCCCCTAGGCCCGCTGGCCATTCCAGCGCAAAATCGCGCCGGAACACCGCCTCGATCTCCAATGGAGACTCCGTCTCCACATCCAGCCGCATAATCACCCCCGCCTCGTGCACAGGTGCTACGAACGTCTCCATCACGCGGAAAGTGTCTCCCACGTACAAAAGCGAGGTGGACTCCGGCCTGGCCGTGATTGCTCTCACCAGCGATGCTGCGGGAAGTTCGTGGCCGTCCGTGTGAAATACCAGCGAGAAATCCCGCAACAACTTCAGCGGGTACACCCACGCCTCCGCCTTGCCGGTCTCGTCGCCAAAAACCGCGCTCTTCTGCCCCACTGCGCACAGAAATTCCCAGCTGTGCGCAGGCCGCGTCAGCTCCAGGGGGTGAGGCTTTTGCTCTGGCTCCGATTTCAAGGCCGAGGACAAAACGCCGGCGATGAGCAGGCACGAACCGGCGCTAATCCACGTCAGACAAGTTTTCTTTTTCATGAGGCACGTTTTTTCCGGAAGATGGGGGTCCCCGCATGCCGCTTTTCCCGTTCACTTTACAGACCGGCTTGCAAAAGTAAAGGCTTGTCACTCAATATGGTTAAGTCGCGCCGAGTCTAACACACGCGCATTCCGGGAAGGTACGGGTTTTGCCATCGACACGCCGCAGATTCTTGCAGTCGCTTTGCAGGTCTTCTCTCGTTCTCCCTTTCGAAAGCGTCCTCTCGCTCGCTCTACCCGCGCGCGCTTTCCCCGGACAAAAACCGGAAGCCCCCTCTTCTCCGATCGAAGGCACGCCTCCCGGTGTGAACTTCGTCAATGTCGCCAAGGAATCCGGTCTTAACGCAAAACTTGTCTACGGGGGTGAACACAAGAACAAGTATCTCCTCGAAACCACGGGCTGCGGCGTTGCCTTCTATGACTACGATAACGACGGCTGGCTCGACATTTTCTTCGTGAACGGCACTCGCCTCGAAGGTTTTCCCGCCGGACAGGAGCCCAGCAATCGCCTGTTTAAGAACAATCGCGACGGAACCTTCACCGATGTCACACGCAAGGCTGGCCTGGCTCACTCCGGTTGGGGACAGGGCGTGTGCATCGGTGATTACGATAACGACGGCTATGAGGATCTCTTCGTCGCCTATTTCGGAAAAAACGTCCTTTACCACAACAACGGCGATGGCACGTTTACCGACGTAAGTGAAAAAGCTGGCGTCGCGGGCAGCCCCAAGCGTTGGAACACTGGCTGCGCTTTCCTCGATTACGACCGTGACGGCAAGCTCGACCTTTTTGTCGCCAACTACATCGATATGGACCTGGCCACCGCTCCCGTTCCGGAGTCGGGCCCATGCCTTTACAAGGGCATTATGGTCGCCTGCGGACCTCCCGGCATGAATGGCGGCAAGAACATCCTGTACCACAACAATGGGGACGGGACATTCACCGATGTTTCCGAGCAGAGCGGTATCCAAGATTCGAACGGCACGTATGGCTTGGGTGTCCTAACCGCCGATTTTGATAACGATGGCTGGCCCGACATTTTTGTGGCCGACGACTCCACCGCCAGTGCGCTCTACCAAAACCAAAAGAACGGGAAATTCATCGATATTGCGCTCGACGCAGGTTGCGCGCTCAGTGCCGATGGCAAACCACAGGCCGGTATGGGAGCTTCGACCGCCGATTACGACCTGGACGGCAATCTGGACATTGTCAAAACCAATTTTGCGGGGGATACTCCCTCTCTCTATCACAACCAGGGCGGAGCCACCTTTGAGGATGCCACGTTTCCCGCTGGCCTCGGGAGGCATACTCAATTTCTTGGCTGGGGCTGCGGCTTCTTCGATTTTGACAATGATGGCTGGCCGGACATCCTGATCTGTAACGGGCACGTCTACCCTGAAGTGGAGCAATTGCGTACCGAAGCAGGCTATGCCCAACGCAAGCTCCTCTATCGCAATCTCCGGAACGGCAGGTTCGAAGACATCTCCCTGAATGTCGGGCCGGGCATCTCCGAGCCTTCCCCTTCGCGGGGCACTGCCTTCGGCGATTTCGACAATGACGGCGACATGGACGTTGTCGTGAACTGCGTCAATGATTTTCCTCAATTAATCCGTTGCGACTCCAAGGTGCAGCACAACTGGATCAAGGTTCGCACTATCGGCGTTAAGTCCAATCGCAGTGGCATCGGCGCGCGTCTCCGATGCATCGTTCAGATGCCCGGCGAATCAAAACCCCACCAGCAAATCGACGAAGTTCGCAGCGGCGGCGGCTACTTCGCGCAAAGCGATCTTCGCGTCCACTTCGGCATCGGCAGGGCCGCAAAAATCGACCTGCTCGAGATCCGCTGGCCTAGTGGCACAATCGACACCCTGAAGGACCTCCAACCCAACCAGTTGATTTATGTCAAGGAAGGCGAGGGCATGGTGCGGAAAGAATCATTTGCGGTCGGAAGAAGTCAGGGAAGGGGCTAATTCTCTTATGGGTAGTTCTGAAAGCAAACACTCGCCCTGTTTCCTCCTGCTTCTCCTGTTCCCGATCATCGCTCCGCTCTATCTCGCAGCCACGAGTTCCTCGTGGAAGCGTCTCTCGGAGAAGCCCATACTTTCCCCCCAGGGCCAGTCTTGGGAATCCGCGGGAACTTTCAATCCCGCTCTTATTCAAATTGGCTCGCGCTTTGTCATGCTTTATCGCGCCCAGGATGCGCAGGGCGTCTCGCGCCTGGGTTATGCCGAATCTTCTGATGGCATTCAATTCACTCGCCGTTCGGAACCTGTGCTCTCTCCCGAGGCAGATTACGAAAAAGGCGGCGGCGTGGAAGATCCTCGTCTGGTCAAAATCGCCGGTCGCTACTATTTGACCTATACCGGCTACAACAAAAAGGATGCCCAGCTTTGTCTCGCCGTTTCCAACGACTTGCTTCATTGGGAGCGCAGAGGCATCCTAGTGTCGGCCTACAAAGGCAACTGGAATGTGGGCTGGACCAAATCTGGCGCGATTGTCTCCGAGAAAATCAACGACCGATACTGGATGTACTGGCTCGGAACCGCCGCGGACCACACCGATCAGATGGGCCTTTCGTCCTCGAACGATCTCCTGCACTGGACCGAATCGACCGTCACGCCGGTCTTGCCAAAGCGCCCGGGAAAGTTCGATTCGCGCGTTGTCGAGCCAGGCCCGCCTCCAATTCTTACTTCCGAAGGCATCGTTCTCATTTACAACGGCGCCGATGATTCTCTCGTCTACCGCACCGGCATCGCTTTGTTTGACCGCAAAGATCCACGCAAGCTCTTGTATCGTTCCGATAGCCCCGTCTTTGGTCCGGAGTTGGAATGGGAGAAACAGGGCCAAGTCCCCAACGTCGTTTTTGTCGAAGGCATGGCACAGCGGGATGGCAAGTTCCTTTTCTACTATGGAGGCGCCGACAAGTACGTCGGGATCGTCGAAGCTTCCGCCCCACTCGTTCCTCTGGCTCCCCGCGCGAATTGAACTCCTGGGTGCGATCTCATGAGCCATTTCCAACTAGTGCTAGTATCAAATCATCAGGAGAAGGACTCTTGCCAGACGATCGCTCGTTTTTTTCTCTGTGGTTTCGTCGCTCATTTGCCATCGGGGTTCTCTCTCTCGCGATTCTGACCCTTGCTGGTATCTCCTTCGGCCAATCCTCCCAGCCAGCCAGCCCTAAGCCTTCCCAGCAGGTCGAAGACATTTACGTGCAGGGAGTCCAAGCGCTACAAAAGGGCGACGTCGCTGCTGCGAAGGCGGACTTCGAGAAAGTCATCAAAGTTCTTCCTGCCAACCCTGACGCTCATAACTCCCTTGGATTCGTGCTGTTGACCGAGCGGAATTTCGATGCAGCGATTGCGCAGTTTCGCCTCGCCCTGAAATATCGGCCGGATTTTCTCCAGGCCCGCACCAATCTGGCGAATGCACTCCTCGCCAAAGGAGATTTTCCCAACGCTCTCCTGGCTGCAAAGGAAGCGGTAAACTTGGCGCCTGACGATTCGGAGCCGCATTACGCACTTGCCCACGCCTTCTATTTTTCCGGTGATCTCGATTCTGCCCTTCCCGAAATGAAGCGCGCCGTCGAACTCGAACCCGGCAGAGCGGAATTGCACGACGATCTTGGCGTCATCCTCCAGCAGAAATCGGATTCTCCAGCTGCCGCCGCGGAATTTCTCGAAGCGCTGCGCTTGCAACGCGATTTCTGGAAGGCGCACTTTCATCTGGGCGTCCTGCGATTTCAGGAGAAATCCTACGAGGAAGCCTCTCAGCACCTGAGGGCAGCCTTGCGGGAGAACCCTGCGGATCCCAGCGCGCATTATTACCTGTCGGAGGTCTTGCGGGCGCAGGGCGACGGCGATGCCGCCATCCTCGAAATGCAAGCTTGCGTTAAGTTGAAACCCGATTATCCAAACGCACAGGACAGTCTCGGCATCCTTCTCCAAGCCAGAGGGCAACCCGACCAGGCCGTTGCCGCCTTTCGGGAAGCCGTCAAGATCCAGCCGGACAACGCCAGTACCCACAACAATCTCGGCCTCGCGCTTCTGCAAATTGGCGAAGCTCGGGAAGCTGTCGCCGAATTTCAAGCGGCGATTCGTCTCCGCCCCGGAGACACCGGCTACATGAGCAATCTTGGCGCTACCTATCTGCAAATGTCCGAATTCGATTCCGCCTGGGTGGAATTCCAGGAGGCTCTGAAGCTTGCCCCGCAGGACGGCACGCTCCACTACAACTTGGGTCTGACCCTGAAACTCAAAGACAAACTCGCCGAAGCCGAGGTCGAGCTGCGCAAAGCTGCCGAGCTCGATCCTTCGCAAGCCGATGCGCACTACACCCTGGGCGTCACCCTATGGCAACAAGGTGATCTTCCGACGGCCGCCGAGGAACTCCGGGCTGCCACGGTGGCGCGGCCCGATTACGCCGAAGCTTTCTACACTCTGGGCACGGTGCTGAAACAGAAAGGGGATCTACAGGAAGCCGCCGCAGCCTTGCGGGAAGCGATCCGCTTGCAGCCTGAATTTGCTGGCGCACACACCACCCTGGCGGCGGTGCTCCGCCAGCTCGGCGATAGGGAAGCAGCTTCCTCCGAAAGCAAACTAGGCGCGGACATCGCCAAACGCAAGACCAGCGAACAGGCTGCCCTCTTCGCCACCAACTCCGGCCGCCGCCTCAAAAGAGTTGGTGACTTGGATGGGGCGGTCTCCCAATTTCAGGCGGCCATCACTGCTATGCCTGGCTACGCCCCGGCTCACTACGAATTGGGTTTGACTCTGAAACTGCTGGGGAAACCCACCGAGGCTCTTGCCGAATTCCAGGCTGCCAGAAAGCTCGATCCGCGTCTGGAAATCCCCGACTTCTGATTATTCATCGGCGAGGCTAAATCGTCGGCTCAAATCTTGTGCAACGCGACAATCGTTGACTCGACCGGCACGCCCTTCGACACTTTGATCCGGATCACGCTTTCGAACGGCGTGATTTCTTCCCTTTTTTTGGCTCCCAATTGATTGAGCAACATCTGTAGACGGTTCGGATCAGTCACGAACTCCACCGCCGCCTGCGTGCCAATCGTGGTCGTGCCGGCCAGGATCAGCTCTGTATGCGACACATCAATTCCGCGTACCAGCGCCACAATGGCATAGTCCTCCGTCAAGGGCTCATCCGAACGGCTCGCAAGGAACTCTTTGGGCTCACCAGCCTCCGGGCGCGCATTGATGATCTCCACGTTCCCTGCACGCGGAGGGTCCTTGATTCTCCGAAATACAAAATCGTGGGTGCTGGGGATATCCAGCAGCGTCAAGTTCTCCGACGGTGAGCCGATGAAAATCAGGTCATTGTTCCGCGCATCGTCCAGCGTAAAGAGGTAGCCACGTTTCACACGCACATTTCTGTGCAACTGGGCCAGCGTCACGTCGAGGCTGTGAATCCCCAGCACCTCCCCGACGCCCGTGTAATGATCCAACACCATCTTGTCGTGGTCCTTCGCCGGATCAAAATAACGCATTCCCGTATCTGGACGCCCCACAAACGCGGCATTGCTGAATACCACCCACGGATCCTGCTGGCTGGTCAGTACTGCCCCCCAAAATAGCTTTTCAGGTTCCGCCGCCGTCGTAGTGGGCATGACAGTTTGGTGGGTCCGGAAAGAAAGGACTAGATATCCCACAGCCGCGAGGCAGACAAGCAGGCCAAGGAACATCACGACCGAAAGCAAGTTCCATGGGGACGCCGATACTCCCGTTCCAACTACCTCCGCGGCACGGCGTTCGGGGGAGACGGGCGCTACCTCGGAGAGATTCTGCTGTTCCTTAGCCCGGAATTCGAGCGCGTACACTCCCTTCGGCAGATCCACGATCAAGGAATCGCCGGCGCCCTCCGATGCATAATACTCAGCCAGCTTTGCGCGCAACCTCCCGGCCTGTACCCGGACCGTAGCGTCCTCCTTCGGGTCAAAATTGGTCGGCCTTCCAAAAACTTCCGTGGCCACCTGGTATTCCTTGACACTTACGCCGGGATGGACAATTGCCTGACCGCCCAAATAGCTCAGCAGCTTACAAAGAGAAGGTGTAACTTCAAGGTAACATGGTCCCAAGCCAAAGCAAATAGTAGATTTATACTATTTAACCCGTGTCTAACCCCTTGTGACTTCTCTGCCAAGCCAGAACTGCGATAAACGCTATCTCAATTTCGCGTACCTCCATCTCTTGGTGTTGGGACCGCTAGGATGGAGCCTGAGATGGGGTCCTCATTGGTGCCGCTGGTCGTCTGGGGAAGGTGCTGGCGGGGTTGGTGTGGCGAAGGCTGGGGTACTTTGGCCGTTCAGGTCGGCCGAATACACTCCTGTCGTTCTTCTCAATCAATTCTGCAGTGAATCCCTTGCTCCTTGATGTCCCGCGTAGGTTTTCTGAACTCGTCGAGGGTTGGGTGCTCAGTCGTTTTCCAGGGAGGGAAGGAATGAGTAATCGCATACTCCTCGTTAGCCTCGCACTAATCGCTCTCGTGTTTGGCTTCGCGGTGAAAGATACACATGCTCAGGCGGTCTACGGTTCAATCACTGGCTCGGTCACAGATCCGCAGGGAGCGGGTGTGGCGGGTGCCAAAGTCGTTGTCACGGACATCGGAAAGGGCACGAAAGATGAAGTAGCCACCAATGAGTCAGGCAACTTCACCGTTACCCACCTTATCCCGGATGTTTACAAGGTACGCATCGAAGCCGCAGGCTTCAAGGCCTACGAGGTCACCAGTGTGACCGTTTTGGTCGACACCATCGTTCGCGTTGACGCGAGTCTCCAGGTTGGGGCCGTTACCCAGTCCATTGAGGTCACCAGCGAGGTTCCCCAGTTGCAGACTGAGAAGTCCGACGTCTCCACCACGTTCCAGTCCACTTCCGTTGAGGCTCTGCCTATCTATAATCGCAACTTCACCACCTTCCAGCTTCTTTCTCCCGGGAATCAGCGGCTCAACGGTTGGAACCACGCCGCCAGCGAAAATCCACAAGGTTCTCAGCAGATTCTCACTCAGGGACAGCACTTTGCTGGCACTGCCTTCGAACTCGATGGCACGGATAACCAGGATCCCATTCTGGGCATTATCGTCATCAATCCCGCTCTGGAATCAATCAATGAAGTGAAGGTGACGGCGCAAGACTACGACGCCGAGTTTGGTAAGGCCATTGGCGCTGTGGTGACCTCGCAAACGAAGTCTGGCACCAACGAATTTCACGGCACCGCGTTTGATTTCGAGCGCTCCAACGCCAATTTCGCTCGTAACCCTTTCAAGGAACTAGATACCGTTCCCAAGGGCAACTGGAACCAGTTCGGCGGTGCTGTCGGCGGCCCCGTTATCAAGAACAAACTCTTCTTCTTCGGTGACTATCAGGGTCTGCGCAGTCATGTCGGTGCCAGCACTTCCGACCGCATTCTGACCAGCGCGGAGCGCACCGGCGACCTCAGAGACCTGGGGATCAATATCTACGACCCTTACGAAACCTCCGATCCCGCACACTGCAATCTAGTCTTGAATGCCCAGGGGAATCCAATTCCTCTCTCTGCCTCCCAGCGTACTCAGTTTATGGGGAACAACGGTGCGACCCCCAACGTCATCCCAACCTGCCGCCTGTCAGCCCAGGCTCAGAATCTCTTGAATTTGTTCCCGGGGCCTACGACCACGCCCGGCAACCCACTGAACGACAATTATTTTGGGTCTGGCAGCAACGTTCTCGACGGCAACCAGTTTGACGTGCGCGGCGACTACCGTTTCTCAGATAAGTTGCAGATCTTTGGTCGTTACAGTTATCAGAAATATACGCGTTCCGGCCCGGGCCTTTACGGGACCGATCTGGGGGGCGCCGCTCTGCCGGCCGACCCGTCCGTCGGCAGTTTTGCCGGTACCTCCAATTCGAATGATCACAGTGTGGCGGCGGGTTTCGATTACACCTTCAGCCCAACGCTGTTAACCGACTTCCGCTTCGGCTATTTCCGCTATAACGTGCAAACCGCCCCGGGTGGTGTTGGCACTACTCCGGCTACGGACGCTGGAATTCCGGGTCTCAACCTGGATCCGCACTATACCTCCGGTATGCCCGCGTTCACGATCAACTCGCCGGGGTCCTCGGCCTTTGCCTTTGGTTACTCGCTCGGCGTCAACCAGTGCAACTGCCCGCTGACTGAAAATGAGCATCAATACCAGTTCGTGAACAACTGGACCAAGATCAAGGGCAACCACTCCATCAAATTCGGCACTGACATTCGGTATGCGTACAACCTTCGTGTCCCTAGCGATTCTCACCGTGCCGGCCAGTTGGACTTCAACAACGACATTACGCAGGGTCCTGGCGGCGTGGGAGGTTCCGGTATTGCCGGATTCCTGCTTGGCGACGTTAGCCACTTCACCCGCTACGTCAGCACTTCCACGAATGCCTACGAGACACAACCTCGCATCTTCTTCTACGGTCAGGACACCTGGCGAATCTCAAGCAAGCTGACCTTTAACATCGGACTTCGTTGGGAGCTCTACATTCCCGAATCCGCAGCCGGCACTGGCTTGGGCGGTTGGGTCGATCCCGCAACGGGCGAGATGCGCGTGGCTGGCGAAACCGGAGTGGACCTCCGCGGCAACACCAGCACCGATTTCAAGCACTTGGCTCCACGCCTCGGCATCGCCTATCAGGTTGATTCCAAGACTGTCGTTCGCCTAGGCTACGGCCGCAGTTACGACATCGGTGTCTTCGGCTCTATCTTCGGACACTCCATCACCCAGAACCTCCCCGTTCTTGGCAGCCAAGACTATAGCGGCGGCGCTTCCGTTGCTCAGGACTTTAACACCGCATTCTTCTTGAACAATGGCCCGGCCAGCTTCGATCCAAATACGGCCCTCACGCAAAACAACTGCAACAAGATTACCGATCCCTCGGGGACAAAGGCAGAGTGCCTGGGTGCAAACGGCCGCCCGATGCTGCGCGACGGCGTCTTCTCCCGCATCCGGCCCTTTAACAACCGCCTGCCTACCGTGGATGCCTGGAACGCCTCGGTTCAGCGCCAAGTCACTCCTACCCTCAGCGTTACGGTCTCCTATGTAGGCAACAAGGGTACACACACCTTTATTGGTGACAACCCTGCCTATGGTGCCAACAACCGCACCAATGTGGGTTACTACCCCGGCTGCACATTGCTTGCAGGTTCTGCAACTCTCCCTGATCCTGCCACCTGTCCGGCGGGTGCGCTTCCGCAGCAATTGCGCACGCCATTCTACCTGAGGTATGGCTGGACGCAGGGCATCGATTACTTTGGCAACGACGCCAACAACAACTACAATTCGCTGCAAGTCACGGCTGAGAAGCGCTTGGCCAACGGCCTGCTCTTCAACGCCAGCTATACTTTTCAGCACGCCAACTACTACTTGAACAACGGCTATTTCAATATCGACCCCAATTCCGCTTACGGGCCGAACAGCAATTACCGCAACCACGTTTTCATCCTCACGCAGGTCTACTACTTGCCCTTTGGCAAGGGTAAGCGCTACATGAGCGACGCCGGCCGCGTTACGGATCTCTTGGTTGGCGGCTGGTCGGTCAACAGCTCCTGGAACATCTCCAGCGGTTTGCCCTTTACGCCTAGCCTATCAAGCTGCGGTGCCTCCATCGATAACGGCCCATGCAAGCCGAATATCCTCGGACACGTAGCCGATGGAAAGCGCTCGGGAGATCCTAACGCCGCTGGATATTGGTTCCAGACGACCAATGGCGTTTCGTTGAACTCACTCTGCGCCGAAGCTGGCCCTTGGGGTCAGTCCTGCACCTTGGGTGCCTTTGGCAGCGTTGGCAACAACAGCTTCCGCGGGCCCAAGTTCATCAACGCGGATGCCGCTCTCTTCAAGGACTTCAACGTCACCGAAAAATACAGGTTGCAGTTCCAATTCCAGATGTTCAACCTGTTCAACCATGCAAATCTGGATCTGCCGAACACCTGCGTGGATTGCGGCAACGCCGGCAATATCACCAACATTGCGTACGGCTCGCAGATGCGCCGTCTGCAATTCGGCTTGAAGTTTGCCTTCTGACCCTTTCTCTCATCGACCACCCAATTCACCCCCGGGGAGCCCTAACGGGCTCCCCGTTTGTTCTGAAATCTTCTGCGACAGAGCAGAGCCAGTGTCTTGTAGACAGTCCGTTGTTTCGCACAGTAAAATTCTGGCCTTGTTCCTCCGGGATGCGTCAATGTTTCGCCTTGATTTAAGGCTGCGGCTCTCACCGTTCTTCTTGCTAGCGTGGTGTGCTCTTTTTGCCTCAGCGCTGCCTTCCTCGGTCGCTGTCCAAAAAACGGCTATGGATCTCGACGGCACTCCCGTCGACCCCTTTTTGGCGGCTGCTGGGAAACCCGTCGTACTTCTTTTTTTGCGTACAGACTGCCCTATCTCCAACCGCTACGCCCCTTTGATTAAGCAAATCAGCTCACACTTCGCGGGGAAGGTGGCATTCTGGCTGGTCTATCCCAGCCGATCAGTTTCCGAGGAGAAAATTCGTCAGCACCTTCGCGACTTCGGCTTCCAACTCCCCGCCTTGCGCGATCCACAGCACGTCCTTGTTGCTCAAGCTAAGGTCCAGGTCACCCCGGAAGTGGCCGTTTTCGACGCCAGTCACCGCCTCCTCTATCACGGCCGTATCGACGATTTGTACCAGGACTTTGGCCGCGCCCGCTCTGCCGCCACAACACATGAACTCAACGACGCTATCCAGGCCGCTCTCAGCGGAAAGAAACCACCTCCCTACGCCCCCGCCGTGGGGTGTTTTATCGCAGAATCCGAATGACTTTTTCTCCTCGATCGATTGCTGCCTGCCTACTCGGGTTGAGCTGCGCGGCACTGGCAGCTTTCGCCGGCCACCGTGGCTTTTCCACGCACCGAAATATGGCCGGGCAACAGCACGTCACCTTCAATCGCGATATCGCGCCCATTCTCTTTCACTACTGTGCGCCATGCCACCATCCTGGTGAGGCCGGCCCTTTCTCCCTCCTTACCTACGCGGATGCCGTGGGCCGTGCCCGCCAAATCGCCGCAGTTACCTCGAAGCGCTTCATGCCTCCGTGGCTGCCCGAGCCGCAGGACTTGAGATTCGCTGACGAACTCCGCTTGTCCGACGAGCAGATTGCCCTTATTCAGAAGTGGGCTGCGGAGGGAACCGTTGAAGGTGCTCCGGAGGATTTACCCCGGGCTCCACAATTTGCGGCAGGCTGGCAGCTTGGTCTTCCCGATAAAATCGTCCAGGCGGAAAATCCGTACATTCTTCCTGCGGGGGGTTCCGACAGGTATTGGAATTTCATCTTTCGGGAGCCCGTCGATCGAACGCGTTGGCTGAATGCCATCGAGATCCGGCCCGGCGACAAGCGGGTCGTTCACCACGCCAACGTTCTTGTGGATCGCAATCACTCGGCGCGCGCCCAGGAGGCGGAGCCTGGCGCAGGTTTCCCTGGCATGGAGCTCAAAATCGAATCGGAGACTTTTGACCCGGACAGCCACTTCCTGTTCTGGAAGCCGGGCACCGTGACTCGGCCGGAACCCAAAGGCATGGCCCTTCGCCTCGACAAAGACACCGATCTCGTTTTAAACGTGCACTTGCAGCCTTCCGGCAAACCCGAGAAGATCCAGCCCGTCTTGGGCCTTTACTTCACCGATGAGCCCGCTACCCTCTTTCCACTGCTGCTGCAAATGGAAAATGACCGGCAACTCGACATTCCCGCTGGCGCGAAACATTTTCTCGTTACTGACCAATTCAGTCTCCCTGTCGACGTGGATCTGCTCGCCATCTACCCCCACGCCCACTACCTTGGGAAGGATCTGCAGGCGGTTGCCACTTTGCCTGACGGCTCTGTGAAAACGCTCATTCACATCCCGCAATGGGACTTGAACTGGCAAGCTATTTACTACTATGGAAGACCCGCATTCTTCCCGAAGGGGACTATCATTTCGATGCGCTATCTCTATGACAACTCCAGCGAGAATGTCGCAAATCCCAGCAACCCCCCGCGTCGTGTCGTTGGTGGAAACCGCTCGACCGACGAAATGGCTCATCTCTGGCTTCAAGTGCTCCCCCGGGCCTCTTCCGGCTCGAATTACGATCCACGCATGCTCGTGCAGGAGGCCATGGCCAGGCACAATATAGAAAAAAATCCGGCTGACTTTGAAGCGCACTACAACCTCGCTGCCATGCTGCAAGGGCGTGGTGCGCAAGCCGAAGCGATCCAGCAATTCCAATTCGCGGTGCGTCTTCGCCCTCGGGATGCCACTGCAAACAACGCACTGGGCGCCTCTCTTCTGGCTGCGGGGCGCATCGCCGAGGCTGTGCCTTTTCTGAGGGCTGCGATCCGGGCCCAGCCCGACTATTTTGACGCGCACTACAATATGGCAAATGCCCTAGTCTCACTTAGTAGATTCCACGAGGCGATTGAGGAATTTCGTGCCGCCACTCGCCTGCATCCGGACGATGCCAACGCTGAGGCCAACCTCGGAAGCGCTCTGGCTGTAACGGGCGATCTCTCTCAGGCCAAACTCCATTTTGAGCGCGCTCTGCGGATCGATCCCAAGAACCAGTTGGCACGCGAGAATCTGGATCTGATCTTCCGTGATCCCCATGTTCACCAGTAACGGGAAGCTTGCTGGCCAGCAGTCACTTGTGTCATCAAAGGACTTGGGATGCAGGGCGCCTTCGGCAGTGCCAGTCGCAACAACGCTCGCGGTCCGAAGTTCTTCAACATTGACCTGGGTCTATTCAAAGACTTCACTCTGACAGAGCGAACCTCACTCCAATTCCATTTTCAGGCCTTTAACATCCTGAATCACGTCAACCTGGGTCTACCCAACAGCTTTGTGGAGTGCAGCAATGGTGGCAGCATTACCGACATGGCCTACGGCTTTCAGCTGCGCGCTTTGCAGTTTGCCGTGAAGCTCGCCTTCTTGGCCATC
>Ga0335077_10004059_pt1 | contig 17827 bp, 10 predicted proteins | sample Lox_Sample_31_FD_207151 | JGI IMG/M metagenome (GOLD analysis project Ga0335077, IMG submission 207151) | Soil microbial communities from Loxahatchee National Wildlife Refuge, Florida, United States - Lox_Sample_3.1 | ecosystem: Environmental > Terrestrial > Soil > Wetlands | place: USA... | reverse complement strand
GGCAAAGTGATGCTGTAGTCCGACGCGGAAAGATTCTTCAGGTTATTCAGCGTAATCGTCGGAGGTGTGGTGGTCCCCGGGGTCGGTGTCGTCGTGGTACCCCCGGGGGCGAATGTCACTACCGCGCTCTGCCCGGGAAGCATCCCCAGGTCGCGCAGACGGTCCACGCTCGCCGTCAGCACCTGCACGTGAATCAGAACTTCGGGCTTGGTCTTGTCGATGTCCCGGATGATTTTCGCGGCCAGCGCCAGTTTGTCGGGCGTGTCGCGGATCACGATCGCGTTTTGCGCGTTCACCTGTTGGATGCGGCGCAGATCGAGAAGCTGGCGAAGCCCGGTGACCACTTCGGTGAGGTCCTGCGGCGTGAGCGTGTTCGAGAGATAGAAAGTCTTGACGACCTCGTCTTCCACGTCCCTGCGCTTTTGCGCGTTGTCCGGCGCGACGAAGATCACGCTGCTCGTCAGAGGCTTCCAGAATGCCTTGCTCTCGAGAGCCACGGCGTCGAGCGCCTGCTCGAGCGTGATGTTCGGCAATTCCGCCGAGATGCGCCGCGACGTATAGTCCGGATCGAAAATCACGCTCAAGCCCGCGAGCTTCGCGAGCGTTTCAAATACAACGCGCGAGTCGTTCGTCATCTTCAGATTGATGGGATCGCGCGAGAGAGGCTTGAGCTCGGGAGGTTCCGAAAGCAGCTCTTCGTCCGACGCATTCGGGTTCACCGCTCGGGAGGATCCGGTGGCCGACTTCGCGGTCAGCAGATCCATCGTTTGTTTCACTTGCTGGTCGGCTGCGGAATTCGAAGGGTCGATTGCCTGGGCCTTCTGGAACTCAGCCAGCGCCAGCTGTAAATCACCCTTCTGGAGGGCTTTCTGGCCTTGCTCCAAATGGAACTGACTTGCTTCGAAGCGCAGGTGCATCGCCCTGAGCTTGTATTCGGCGTTGGTGGGTTCGGCCCGGACGGCGCGCTCGTAGCTGACCAGCGCGCTGTCGTAGTCCTGTAGGGCCTCGGCCTTGCGACCGGCGCTGTAATCTTGGTTTCCTTTGGGGCAGCCAGCTGCAAAAATGGCGGCGAACGCCAGTAGCGGCAGATACTTTGTGCGGCGCAACCAGACCCTCCGAGGGATTTCCCTGATTCTTTGGGAGTCTAACACCCGAGTTAGGATGCGGCAAGGAACCGCCCCCGTTGCCGCCGACATTTGGTTACCACACCGTTTTAGGCACCTGTGTTACACGAGCGTTAATGTTGCCCCAAACCGCGCCGGAACCCCGGGAGATTCCGTCACTTGCGGCTGGTCGCGCGCGGCGGCTATGATAGCCGCACGGTGAATTCAGCGGCGAAAAAGGCGGAACGCGAACGCAACAAGATCGTCGCGCAGAACCGCGCCGCCTCCTACAATTACGACCTGCTGGACAGGTTCGAGGCCGGTTTGGTGCTCGTCGGCACCGAGGTCAAATCGCTGCGGGAGGGCAAAGGGAGCCTGCGCGAGTCCTACGCGGAGATTCGCGCTGGAGAGCCTTGGCTGATAAACTGCCACATCCCGGAGTACCAGCCCGGGGGGCCGCGAAACCACGATCCGCTGCGGAAGCGCAAGCTCCTGCTCAATCGCCGGGAAATCGACAAGCTGGTGGTCGCGACGCAGCAGAAGGGCATGACCATCGTTCCGTTGAAGATTTACTTCCGGGACGGAATGGCCAAATGCGAGCTCGCCACCGCGAGAGGCAAGAAATTCCACGATCGCCGCGAATCCGAACGGCGCAAAGAAGCCAAACGCGAAGCCGACGAAGCGATGTACCGCTTTCGCCGCCGATGAGACCGAAAGGAAGACATGCAGATCCAACTCGATACACAGCCGTACGCCTCGATCCCGGGCGACGCGCTCGTTACCTACGTCTTCGATAAGGACAACAAACTTGATGGAGTGCTCGGCGACATCGATCGCGCGATGAAGGGCCGCCTCGGCTCGCTCGCCGCGAGCGGCGAACTCACCGGCAAAGGACTGGAACTCGTCCTCATCCATTTCCCCGAGGGGCTCGCGGCGCAGAGGCTGCTTCTGGTCGGTGCAGGGAAGCAGGAGAAATTCTCCGCGTCTGACCTGCGCAAGATTGCGGGCACGGCGCTGCGCCACCTGAAATCGCGCGGTGCCAAGAAACTGGTCTTCCTCACGCGTGAAGGAGAGCGAGATCCTGCCGCGGCGCAAGCCGTGGTCGAAGGGTTGATCGCCGGGGATTTCGAATCGGACAAGTACCGCACCGACAAGAAAAACCGTGAAGTGCAGTCTGTCGCGCTTGCCGGGTTCGACGCGGGCCTCGGAGCGAACCTCACCGCTGCGATCGAACAGGGCCGCATCCTCGGCGAGTCGCAGAATTTCGCGCGCGACCTGATTAACGAGCCGTCGAATCGCCTGACTCCGCGCATGCTGGCCGCCAAAGCGGAGGCGATGGCGAAAGAAGTCGGCCTGGGAATCGAAGTTCTCGACGAGCGAAAGATCGCCGAGCTGAAAATGGGCGCGCTGATCGGAGTGGCGCAGGGAAGCGTCGAGCCGCCGCGCGTCATCGTGCTGCGCTATACGCCAAAGAACGCCCCGGCGGGCGGGCCGGTGCTGGGTCTGGTCGGCAAGGCCGTCACGTTCGATACGGGCGGCATCTCCATCAAGCCCGCGAACAACATGGAGAAGATGAAATACGACATGGGCGGCGGCGCGACGATGCTCGGCGCAATGCGCGCGCTTGCGTTTCTGAAGCCTTCCGTTCCAGTGATCGCGGTGATTCCGGCGACCGAAAACATGCCGGGCGGCCGCGCGCAAAAACCCGGCGACGTGCAGGTTGCGATGTCCGGAAAAACGATCGAAGTGATCAACACGGACGCCGAAGGCCGGCTGATTCTGGCCGACGGAGTTTTCTACGCGCGCAAGCTCGGTTGCACGCATTTGATCGATGCCGCGACGCTGACGGGCGCGATTGAAGTGGCGCTCTCGAACGTACACGTCGGTGCGTTCGGCACGCCGCGCGAATATCTCGACAAGTTCCTCGAAAGCGCGAAGGCCGCGGGAGAAAAAATGTGGCCCATGCCGATGGACGAGGAATACGAAGCGATGATCAAGAGCGACATCGCGGACATCCGCAACACCGGCAGCGGCAAGGGCGGCGGCGCGAGCACCGGCGCGTGGTTCATCAAGGAATTCGCGGAAGACACGCCGTGGATCCATCTCGACATCGCATCGACCTGCTGGGTGGACGAAGGGCGCCCGTGGCTCGCCAAGGGACCGACCGGCATCGCGATCCGCTCGATCGTCGATTTCGCGCTGAAGATGTGAGTGCATTTGGTTAGCCCACGAGAGCGCTCCAAAATCCGATTTGTCGCGCCTCAGTGGCGGCCCACTCGGGAGACGTGACCTTGAATTCGTTGGCAAAGTAAGATGCGAGGTCGAAGCCGTAGTAAATGATGTCCGTTTGATAGACGGAGAAAATCGGATTCCCGGAGATGCAGGGCTCGCTGGGAAGGAACCGATGGGAATAGACAGGAATTAGTTTCGGAACTTGAGTGAGCTGCTTCCGCGCCACAGCGACCGCAGATTGTATGTCCTCCGGTTTTGGTCCCCACTCTGACATCCAAAAGTCGTTGCGCTCAATGTCGAAGCAAATGCCCTTGACGATCCACTCTAGTTGTTCTCGAATGGGCACGAGTTCGTGGCCAGTTACGGCCGGCCTTCCGTTCCTTACGTTCCCCCAATCGACGATCTGGTTCGCGGCCCAACCTCTGCGCCAATTCGGAAAGCCTTTAGAAATCGGAAGAGCAAATTGAAGCAGGGCCCGAAGATCAGGGGGAAACTTGAATTCATATGTGCGTTCTACTTGAAGGATTTCGTCATCACTGAGGCCCTGCTCAAACACCACGCCCTTGGCTTGCAGCTCATTGATTAATAATTGGAGGTAAGCCTTGTCCATCTGCATGAGGCACCCTACATCTTCTCCGGTGCGGTGATGCCGAGAAGGCCGAGCGCGGTGACGAGCTGCTCGCGCACAAGCGAAGAAAGGCGCAGGAGGAACGCGCGCTTTTCGGCATCCTCTTCCGAGAGAATGTGATGCTTGTGGTAGAAGACGTTGAAGGCCTGCGCAAGCTCGAACGCATAGCGCGCGAGGAACGCAGGCTCCTGTCCAGCGACGGCCGCATCGACACGCGCGTCGAGCGAACCCGCCAGCACGGCAAGCTCCCATAGATCGTCTCCCGCCGGCGCGGAGAGGTATTTCATCACGTCGATGTCGCCGCGCTCGATGCGGAGCAAATTCGCCGCATCGGCATCGTTGAGGCGGCCTTCTCCCTTGCGCACGATTCCGTTCACGCGCACGACGGCATATTGCACGTAGGGGCCGGTCTCGCCCTCGAAGCTGAGCGCGTCCTCGAAATCGAAAGCGATCACAGTCGAGCGCGTGAAGCGCAGCAGGAAATATCGCAGCGCTCCAATGGCGACCGCATTCACGGTTTCGTGAAACCCCGCCGTGCCGGCCAGCTCCGGATGGCGCTTCTCCGTTTCCGCCCGCGCGGACGCAAGAAGCTGGTCGATCAGATCGTCCGCTTTCACGCCCTGGCCTTTGCGCCCGCTCACTTCGATGTAGGGCTTCTTGGCATCCTCGGGAACGATCTCGTAGCCCAGCTCGCGGGCGCAGCGCGGCGTGAGCGCAACCACGTTGTACGAAAAATGCTTCAGGGCGTCGGCCTGTTCAACATGACCAAGTGCACGAAGCCCCGCGACGACCACCTGCTGCGGGTACGCCTGACGCGAGTCGATCACGTTGAAGACCTCGCTCGCGTGGCCGAATTTCGGCGCGCCGGGGTCGTCCGACTCCGCGTCCGTGGTCCAGGCCTCGTGGCCGTCGGGATGCGTGTGGAAGCGGCGGTAATGAAAGTCGCGATCGAGCAGGCCGAATTTCCATAGATGATACGCAATGTCCTTGCCGACGTATGTGACCGTGCCGTTCGAGCGGACGATGATCTTGGCTTCGGCCAGCTCCGTCGGCTCTTCTTCTCCCTCGGCGGGAACTTCTTTTTCGGAAGGCAGCTGCATCACCCAGCAGCCGGCGTTTTTCCCCGAGCTTGCAAGCTGGATCGCGCCGCGCTGCTTGAGCAAGTCGAACGCGGCGTCCCAGAATTTCAGGCGCAGGATTTCGCTTTCGCGCGAGAGCAAATCGTAATCGATGCCGAGGCGGTCGAGAGTTTCCAGGTGGCAGTGCACGATGGCCGTGGAGACGATCTCCGCCATGGTTGCGGCATCGCCGTGGCCCTCTTCGATGTCCTTCAGCGTTTGCGAGCGGAACTCGAGGCGGGATTTGTCGTCCGCGAGCCATTGCGTGACGCGCGTGTAGAGGTCCCAACAGACGTAGTCGAATTTCGGGGCGGCGGCGAGCGCGCGGACTTCGTCGAGCGACTTCGGCTCGAGGCGGAGGAATCCGAGGACGACGTCGGCGACCTGCACGCCGGTGTTGTCGATGTAGTTCTGGACTTCGACGCGGCGGCCGGAGTAGCGCAGCAGGCGCGCGAACGTGTCGCCGAGCACGGCGTTGCGCAAGTGGCCGATGTGCGCGGCCTTGTTCGGATTGACGCTGGTGTGCTCGACCATCGTCTTCGGCGCGCTGGGCGCGGGTGCGGCGGCGGCGCCGCGTCCGGATTCCTCGCAAGCAGCGCGGAAAAACGCCGGGCGGTCGAAGAAAAGATTCAGGTAACCGCCGCCCGCGACTTCGACGCGCGCGACGCCTTCGATCGGTTTCAGCGAGTTCGCGATTTCCTGCGCGAGCGCTCGCGGCGGCTTCTTCAGGCGCTTGGCCAGCTCGAAGCAGAGCGGCGAGGCGACTTCGCCCATCGACGATTTCGGCGGGCGCTCGGTGACCACGGGCACGTCAGTCTTGTAGCGCTCGTGGATGTGGTGGCGCAGCGCCTTGCGAATGCGGTCCTCGACCGTCTTATACACGTGGCTCCTTGCGTTGAGTGAATCTCGCGATTATAGGGAAGGCCGTGGAGCAGGTCAAAATGGGAGGCCAGCCTCGAAACCCAAAGCAGTTCCCTCGTCGGCCAAAATGCGGCCTCACTCGGGATTGCGATCCTGGTCGGATCGCAAATTGGCGATTAGAAACGGCTGCCGCGCTTTGTTTCCAATGAGATGGAAGGAGTTCTAATAAATCGAGGTGGCGATTAGAAACGGCGCGCGGAGCCGCTGTGAAGCTCCGGGCGGCGCCCGCCGCGGGCCCTCCAAACTTCAAATTCATGTTCATCATAGCCCGGTCAGGTTAGCAACATGCGGCAAGATTACAAGGGAGAGCTTGTGTGGACTTTTGAGTAACGGGGATTTCAAGTGTCTCGTGTAGAATGGCCCGCAACCTATGCCGCTCGCTAACGGCTCTCGGCTGGGCCCCTATGAGATTCTCGCGCCGATTGGTGCGGGCGGGATGGGAGAGGTTTATCGTGCACGGGATGCGAAGCTCGGGCGCGATGTCGCACTGAAAGTCCTGCCCGATGCGTTTGCCCGCGATGCCGAGCGCATGGCGCGGTTCCAGCGCGAAGCGAAAGTCCTCGCTTCGCTCAATCATCCCAACATTGCTTCGATCTACGGTTTCGAGGATTCTGGCGCCACTCATGCGCTGGTGATGGAGTTGGTCGAAGGACCGACGCTCGCCGATCACATCAAGTCCGGGCCGATTCCGATCGATGAGGCTCTGCGCATCGCCAAGCAAATCACCGAAGCGCTCGAATACGCGCACGAACGCGGGATCGTGCATCGCGACCTGAAACCCGCAAACGTCAAGGTGACGAGTGACGATGCTGTGAAGGTACTCGACTTCGGTCTCGCGAAGGCAATCGAAGGCGACGCGGCATCTCTGGACATCTCCACTTCTCCTACGATTAGCCGCATGGCGACGCTGGCGGGAGTTTTGCTGGGGACGGCGGCGTACATGTCGCCCGAGCAGGCCAAAGCTAAATCGGTAGATCGCCGCGCCGATATCTGGGCGTTCGGCTGCGTGCTGTATGAAATGGTGACAGGCCAGATGGCATTTCGCGGCGAATCGGTGACGGACACACTCGCGGCGGTGATTCGCGCCGAGCCGGATTGGTCGCAGCTTCCCGCGGCCCTGTCGGTTCGAGTTCGCGTGCTATTGCAGCGATGCTTGCAGAAAGACCCGAAGCAACGGCTGCGAGACATCGGCGACGCCCGCATCGCGCTCGAAGAAGTTCTTTCCGGCGCGCCTGACCCGTCGCTCGCGGGAGCATCAGGAATCTCGGCATTAGTTTGGCGGCGCGCGCTCATCGTTGGTCTAGGCACCTTGCTGCTTGGTGCGGGCGTCGGGAGCATAGCCACTTGGGTTCTCAAGCCAACGCCTTCGGAGCCGCCGCGGAGCGTGTCCCGATATGTGATAACGCTGCCGCCGAGCCAACAGTTGGCAGTCCTTCCTGGCCCAGCTGTGGCCCTTTCTCCCGATGGCACTCGTCTCGCGTATGTCGCCGCACAAGGCGGCACCCAGCAGATTTATCTGCGATCGATGGATAGCCTGGAAGCGAAGTCCATGCCGGGCACCGAAGGAGCTATCCAGCCTTTCTTCTCTCCTGACGGCCAATGGCTGGGGTTTTTCGCGGACGCAAAGCTGAAGAAGATCTCGGTGAGCGGGGGAGCACCGTTGACGCTCGCCGATGCTCCGATCCCTCGCGGGGCCACTTGGAACAGCCATGGGATGATCATATTCCCACCCACAATAGTTGGAGGCCTTCAGCAAGTGTCCGACGCTGGAGGCGCTCCGCAGCCGATAACTCATCTAGAAAGACAGGAGGTAGGCCAGCGTTGGCCCGAGTTCTTGCCGGATGGCAAGGCCGTGCTCTTTTCAGCTTCGGGGACGCTTTCCAGTTGGATCAACGCGCAGGTTTCAGTCCAACTGGTCGGAACGGCAGTGCGGCGGAGCTTGGCCCAGGGGGCAACGCAGCCTCGCTACGCGGCCTCTGGGCACGTGGTTTTCGTGCAGGGGGGAAACTTGATGGCCGTACCATTCGATATCGACCGGTTGGAGGTAACGGGTGCGGCGGTCCCCGTCTTGGAGGGTGTTATGGAGTCCCCATCCAGCGGAGCCGCCCAATTCGACATTTCAACTACAGGTTCACTGGTCTATGTCCCGGGCGGCGATCAATCAAATCAAAGCACGCTGGTGTGGGTCAGTCGCAATGGGGCAGAGCAGCCATTAGCCGCCCCCGCACACAACTACCGGTATCTGCCAAAACTTTCCCCCGACGGTCGGCAAGTAGCCCTGACCATCGCGGAGCAGGAGTCCCAAGTCTGGCTGTACAACCTCTCCCGAGACACGTTGACGCGATTAACGTTTGAGGGGAATGTGAACGTTATTCCAACCTGGACACCGGACGGCAAACGGGTCGCGTTTGAGTCAACCAAGGAAGGGCCGGGGAACATTTTCTGGCAACTGGCCGACGGCAGTGGAGGCCTCGAGCGGCTGACGACAGGAGAGTATACCCAGGTTCCGTGTACCTGGTCACCGGATGGGAAACTATTGGCATTTGTTGAAATTAATCCCACCACGGGATATGACATCTGGGTGTTGCGGACGGGCGACAGGAAGGCGCAGCCGTTCCTGCGAACTCCATTCAACGAGAGCGCGCCAGAGTTTTCTCCCGACGGTCGCTGGCTGGTTTACACCTCAAACGAATCAGGCCGCACAGAGGTTTATGTGCAGCCCTATCCGGGCCCTGGCGGGAAATGGCAGATATCGACGGATGGCGGCACGGAACCGCTCTGGAATCGCAATGGCCGGGAGTTGTTCTACCGCAACGGAGACAAGATGATGGCCGTGGAGGTCACGACAGAACCAAGTTTTTCCGCAGGCAACCCACGAATTCTCTTCCAGGGACAGTACGTACAGAACACGCCTCCGAGTTCGGGGCCATTCTACGACGTATCGCCCGACGGCCAGCGTTTCCTGATGCTCAAGCCCGCCGAGCATGCGGGAGCCGCACCAAATCAAATCAACGTTGTGCTGAACTGGTCCGAAGAGCTGAAGCGCCGCGTGCCGACTGGAACGAAGTGATGAGTCTCGTTCAACGAGCTAATCGTGGTCGCACCTGATGCGCCAAGGTTAAAAGTGCAGACGACCTCATATCGAGAATTCCGAGCGAACCATCACCAAGTCCCTCTCACGACGAAGCAGAATTAACCGACCGTCCAGGCCGCGAGACAGATGCTACTTCGATCGATAGGGGGATTCAGCGATCTCGCGTTTGCCGGCCGGATGGGTCGCCTTGAGGACGAGAGCGGCCCCGACCAGCAGCGACGTCGCCACGTTGGCCCAAATCACGGCGGCGGCGTGGAGCAGCAGGCCATATTCCAGCCAAAGAAGAATCCCGGCGAGGTAAAGAATGAGCATCGGGTAGGAGAGATCCTGCCCGCCCTGGCGCCTGATTTTGAAAATCTGCGGAATGTACGCGATCGTCGTGCAGACTGCCGCGGCGCCGCCGATGTAGTTTACGAGTCCCATTTGATCTCCGACATTATTTGCTGCCGATCATCCGCCGACCGTCTCGCGCTGTGTCAGGTTGATTACGGCGGCCGGTTTTCGTAGCACAGGCAATCCTGCCTGTGCGCGCAAGCCCAGGCAACCGGTAAATGCACAGCCAGGATTGGCTGTGCTACGGCCGCCCTGGTCATTTGACAGGCCACAGAGGCCAGACTAGTATCGTTTTCTTGCAGTCCCGCAGCGGAAACACAGACAATTCATGAACCAGCCGACGGCCGCAAAAGACAAGCCCTTCGCGCACATCGCTCAGGGTAAACCCAAGTTCTACCTGACCACGCCGATTTACTACGCGAATTCGCGGCCGCACGTCGGGTCGGCGTACACGACGATCGTGTGCGACGTGATCGCGCGGTACAAGCGGATGTGCGGGTACGACGTCGCGTACCTGACGGGGACGGACGAGCACGGCGTGAATATCGAGCGCGCGGCCGAGAAGCAGGGAATCACGCCCGCGGAACTCGTCAACCGAAATGAAAAGATCTTTCGCGACTTGTGGAAGCTGCTCGGAATCACGACTACAGGATTCGTTCGCACCACTTCGATCGAACACGCGCGGGCGGTGCAGCATCTGGTCCGCCGCACGATGAAGCGTTCGCCCGATGCCATCTACAAGGCGAAGTACGAAGGCCGCTACTGCATCTACGACAATCTTTACGTGAGCGACACGCCGGAGCCGGTGAACTGCCCCACGTGCGGGCGTCCGGCGGAGCTGGTGTCCGAGGAAAACTACTTTTTCAGGCTTTCGGCGTATCAGGACAAGCTGTTGGAGCTCTACAAAGCTCAGCCGGAATTCGTGCAGCCGGATTTCCGGCTGAACGAGGTGAGGAGCTTCGTCGAGAGCGGGCTGAAGGATGTGTCGATCAGTCGCAAGTCGATTAAGTGGGGCGTTCCGTGGCCGGACGATCCGGAACACGTCTTCTACGTGTGGTACGACGCGCTCACGAGCTACATGAGCGGCATCGGATACGGCCCGCCTGCCGGCGCCGCAAGCGAGGGCGAAGACGGCAGCGCCGAGTTTCAGAAATACTGGCCGGCGGACCTGCACATGATCGGGAAAGAGATCATCCGGTTCCATGCGGTCTATTGGCCCGCGTTCCTGATGGCGGCGGGACTGCCGCTGCCGAAACAGATTTTCGCGCACGGCTGGCTGCTCTTCGAGCAGGAGAAGATGAGCAAGTCGAAGGGGAACGTCGCGTATCCCGAGCCGATCGTGAAGGTGCTGGGGAACGACGCGCTGCGCTACTACCTGTTGCGCGAGGTCGTGTTCGGCCAGGATGGGAATTTTTCGCGGGAAGCGCTCATAACGCGGTACAACGCGGATTTGGCGAATGGCTTGGGCAACCTAGCCAGCCGAGTCCTCGCCATGCTGCAGCAAGCTCGCGCGGGCGTAGTACCGCAGGTCGCGACAGGAACTACAGACGAGGAGATATTGGGCCTTGAGCCCCCAGAGACAGAAATTAGGGACTTGGCCATCGACACACAGAAGCTTTGGCGACAATCTCTCGAAACCTTCGACTTTGCCAGGGGTCTGGAAGCGATATGGAGGCTGCTCAGTCGGGTCGACAGGTACTTGGTCGAACAGAAGCCATGGTCACAACTAAGGGAGATCGACGCTTCAAAGGACCAATTCGTCACAATTGGCCCCAAGCACTTCCTCAACGTTTTGTATACGGCTGCCGAGGCCATACGGATAGCCGCTGCGCTCGCGCATCCCGTCATCCCGGACGCGACCGAGAAAATTTGGAAGCAGCTGGGGCAAGAGGTGACGCTCGCGGATCTGCGGATAGATCAGCTTCGATGGGGCGGGCTCAAGCCGGGAACACAAACCACGAAGGCGGAGTCGCTATTTCCGCGGGCAGAGATAAAAGAAGTATCCGAAAGGATCGAAGCGATGGAACAAGAGATAAGGAATCCCGCCACGGCGGGCAAGCAGGGAGCGACGGCTGGCGCCGGCCCCTTGACTCCCTCGGCAGGCTCGGGACAAGTTCCGCTCGGGACGGGCGCGCAAAACGCGCCCGCGACGGAGGGCGTGAAGATCGGCATCGAGGATTTTGCGAAGGTCGAGCTGCGAGTGGGCGTGGTGAAATCGGCGGAGAGAATTCAGGGCGCGGACAAGCTGCTGAAGCTGCTGGTCGATATCGGCGACGAAGTGCGGCAGGTGCTGGCCGGAATCGCGCTGGCATACGCGCCTGAAGACCTGATCGGACGCAAGGTGGTGATTGTCGCGAACCTGGCGCCGCGCAAGATGCGCGGGCTGGAGTCGAACGGGATGCTGCTGGCAGCGTCGGCAGGAGCGGACGGCAAGCCGGTGCTGTGCACGTTTGCGGAGGAGATTCCGGCGGGCGCGAAAGTGAAGTGACGATGCGACGAGCATCGTCATCCTGAAAACGGCGCCCTGGTTGTTTGCAGTCTGAAGGATCTCCCCGAGAGGGAGCACGTAACCTGCGTGCGAAGCGAAAACTTGCTGCGTTGGAGGCAGCGCAGAGGCAGGCGTTCCGCAGGAGCGTCCGGAATGCACGCCCCGCACTTCGCGCCGACTGTTTTTTGGCGGGGTTCAATCCCGCCCTTCCACCGGCGACCCTCAAGGGCTGGCGGTGGGCGCGCGGGATGCGGCTGTTTCAATTGTCGCTGCGGCCTTATGGCCTCCGCGACGGCCTGCGGCAGCAAGGTGGGCGCTGCGCCCCGTCTGATTTTGTCGGAGCTGAAGCTCCGACCCCCTAAACGGCAGCTGCCAGTGCCGCGCGGCGCCAGCGAGAAGCGTCAGAGCTGAAGCCCTGACCCACAAGCCGCGGAGTGGGCGCTGCGCGCCGTCTGGTTTTGTCGGAGCTGAAGCTGCGACCCCCTAAACGGCAGCTGCCGGTGCCGCACGGCGCCAGCGAGAAGCGTCAGGGCTGAAGCCCTGACCCACAAGCCGCGGAGTCGGCGCTGTGCGCCGTCTGATTCATGTTGCGGCTGCCCTTCGGCTCTGGCGAGCCTCTGGGTAAAAGGCCGCGACCCCGAAAGAATCGCGGTGGGCGTTTCCCGGGAGGGCGTTCGTTACATGTGGAACGAAGGCTTGCCGCGAGAGAGACAGCGCATCGGAGGGCGCTTCGCGCCACGACTGTCATGTCGGACCTAAAGGTCCGACCCCCTAAAATGCAGATCATCGATTCACACGCGCATTTGGAGGTGGCACAGTTCGACGAAGACCGCGCGGCGATGCTCGAACGCGCGCGCGCGGCCGGAGTGGAGACGCTGCTCGCGATCGGCAGTGGAACGAGCCCCGCGGAGCGCATCGATGCGGCGATTCCATTCGCCGAACAGCACGACTGGATCTACGCGACGGTCGGCGTCCATCCGCACGATGCCGCGGTGGCCACCGAAGAGCATTTCGCGCGGCTGGACAAGCTCGCGCGACACCCGCGCGTAATCGGCTGGGGCGAAATGGGCCTCGACTACTTCTACGATCATTCGCCGCGCGACGTGCAGCAGCAGGTATTTCGTCGGCAGCTCGGGCAGGCCAGCGCAGCGAAATTGCCGGTGATTATCCATTGCCGCGACGCGTGGGACGACTGCCTGGCGATTCTCGACGAGGACTGGCGGCCGACGGGCCTCGGCGGAATTTTTCATTGCTTCACGGGGACGCTCGAGGAAGCGCGGCGCGGGCTGGACATGGGCTTCCTGATTTCGTTCGCGGGAAACGTGACGTATCCGAAAAACCAGAACCTGCGCGACGTGGCGCGCGAGATTCCGCTCGAAAAACTGCTGACGGAAACGGATTCGCCGTTTCTGGCGCCCCAGGGGCGGCGGGGCAAGCGGAACGAGCCGGCGTTTGTGGTTGAGGTAGCGAAAGCCTTGGGGAATGTGAGAAACTTGGCCACCGAAGAAGTCGCGGCGAAGACAGCCGCAAACTTCAGGCAGCTTTTCCGGCTCGACGCCCGGCACGCTCCGGGCGAATCTCGATAAAGGGCGAGGCATACTCGGCGCATGGCCTTCGCTGTCCAAGTCGCAAAGGGAATTTTCGAACTGGTACGAGACGATCTGGCGCTCGTCGAACAAGAGATTGCCGCGCAGAGCGGCGCGGCGATCGAGCCCGTCGCCGAAATCGCGGGATATCTGCGCGAGGGCGGCGGCAAGCGGCTGCGCCCGGCGCTGCTGTTGCTGGCGGCGGGAGCGGCGGGATATCGCGGGCCGAGCGCGATCCGGCTGGGCGCGGTGATGGAGATGATCCATAGCGCGACGCTGGTCCACGACGACGTGATCGACGGAGCGCAGACGCGGCGCGGACGGCCGAGCACGAACGCGCGCTGGGGAAATCACATGAGCGTGCTCGCGGGCGACTGGTTGTATATGCAGTCGTTCGAGATGGCGCTTCGCGAGCGGAATTTCGCGATTCTCGACATCCTGATCGGCCTGACGCAAAACATGGTCGAAGGCGAACTGCTTCAGCTCACGAGACTGGGGCGAATCGATTTGACGGAAGCGGATGCGACCGAGCTTGCGTACCGCAAGACGGCATGCCTCTTCAGCGGATGCGCGCGGCTGGGAGCGGTGCTCGGGCGGCAGCCGAAACACGTGGAAGAGGCGCTCGCGGAGTACGGACGCAACGCAGGGCTCGCGTTTCAGCTCGTGGACGATCTGCTCGATTTCACGGCGTCGCCCGAGCAGCTGGGGAAGCCGGTGCTGAGCGATTTGAAAGAAGGAAAGGTCACGCTGCCGCTGATTTTCGCGCTGCAAAACGGAGCGGCGCAGCCGGCCGATGGAAACTCCAACGGGCATTCGCCGGAGGGGCGCCGGCTGGTGGCGAAAGTTCTCGAAGAGCGCGGATTCCTGAGCGTGCGGCCGGAGCAGATCACCAAGCTGGTGCAAGAGACGGGCGCGCTCGCGCGGGCATCGAGTCTCGCGAAGGAATACGTCAGCCGCGCCAAGGCGTGCCTCGAAGCGCTGCCTGAATCCGAATACCGCAGGGCGCTCCTCGCAGTGCCGGACTTCATCCTCGAACGCAAGAACTGAATTTCTCGCTTTGAAAAACTTCAGGCGGTAGGAACGACGGCGGACGTGTGCGGGCCGGCGGTGCGTTCGCTGCCTTGCTGCAAGAATTGCGCGGCGTCCTGCAAGAGATCGGCGGGACTCCAGGCGGTGTCCTCGTACCACTTATAGACCGTGCCTTCGGGCGAGATCACCGTGGTGCTCATCGAGTGCGTGATCTGGCCGTTTTCCGGCGTGTAGAAGAATCCGAAGAAATCCGCGACCTTCGACAAATCCTTTGCGGGCACGACGGCGAAAGTCCAGCGGTCGAAGGGATCGCGGCCGGTGGTTTTGCGTAAGGTGGCGGCGTATTGTTTCAAAACCGCCGGGGTGTCGTGCGCGGGATCGAAGCTGACGCTAAGGAGCCGGATTTTTGAATCGAGCGCCGGGTCCTTCTTGAGCGAGGCGTAGATCTGCGCGAAATTCTTCGAGACGAGCGGGCAGAAATCGGGGAACGGACATCGCGTGTAGATAAAAGTGAGGAGCAGAACGTTACCCCGATAGGACGCGAGATGGATTCGCTTGCCGTCTTGGTCGAGGAACGCAAAGTCGGGAACCTTCTCGCCGGCCTGCGGCGTGTGCGAGCTGCCGGTGGGCTTGCCACCGCCGGCGCCTTTCTTGGTGACGACGATGTTTTCGAGATAGGCGCCATCGTCCGTTACGACGACATCGGCGGTAATTTCGTCTCCGGGGCCGAGGGAGGCGAGCAGTTTCGCGTCGCGGACGGGATAGGGCATGGTCATGGCCGCCATGAAGCCGGGGATTTCCTGGCCGTCGACGTTCAAGGAGTTGTGGTCCACGTCGATCGAGACGATCTTGCCGACGAGGTGGTAACGGCGCGCGCTCTGAGCAGGAGCGGGTGCAGGCTTGCTGCTGCATGCGGCCGGAATCAGGGCGAGAGCCGCGAGCAGAAGAGCGAAATAGATTCGCGCTCGGACAAGTCGAAAATTTTTTCCGTTTCGCATGGCAGCTACGTTTCTCCCTTGTGTGCTTCGTTGAAATTGTACGTCTACGAATTCGAAATCAGTAATGGAATCGCCAGCGAAACTCCGCGTAGACCTCGCGCGGGTTATTGTAATGAAATCCGCCAAAGGTCAAGCTGTTGTCGATCAGAAGGTGGTTGTCGTTTACGTTGAGCGCGTTCACCGAAACCGAGAAGCGCTCGCCAAACGTTTTGCCGACCGCGAGATCGAGTTGGGTGTGGCCGGGCAGATAGGGAGCCTGATACGGAGAGCCGTCGATGCCAGCTTCTCCGTTGGAGAAGCCGGAGCCGTAGTAAACGTTGGCCGCCGCGTAGCTCTGCCAGGGGAGACTCGTGTTGAAGCCGACATTCAACGTGTTGCGCTGATCGTGATCGAGCGCGGACCAGTCGGGCGGATCGCCGGCCGTGATGAGACCTCCGGTGAAGGCGCCCGCTGCCTGTGCGATTTGATTCGAGTACGCGAGATGGACGTCTGCTCGATTCCAGATGCGGGGGGACCGCAAAGTAACCTCGGTGCCGCGGATTCGTGAGTCGGCGATTGTAACCGGAATGAAGACGCTCGATTCGCCGATGTTATTGTGATCGAGGAAGTTAACGCCCCGGGTTTCAAAATAGTCGATATCGAGGGACCAGTGGCGGATGGGGACCGTGACGCCGAACTGATGCTCTTCGTCACGCTCGCCATGGAGCGGCAGGAAGGTGCAGTCGTTCGAGTTGCAGAGGTCAATGAGGGGGCCGCTGATCGTGACGAGCGGCGGTGGCTGGTAGAACTTGCCCCAAAACACGCGGAAGACCCAGTTCACATGCGGAATTTTTAGCGTGCCGCCGATGCGCGGGTAGGTCGTGTTCTCAGTGACGCCGCCGGAGAAATGTGTCGCGCGGACGCCACCGATCAGCGTAAGCCACGATGTGACGGAGAGTTTATCGCTGGCAAACAAGGCGATGTCGTCGCCAGGGATCGTGTCGGTCTCGTGCGTCGACGGGTTGCTTTCATCTGTGAAGGCCAGATCGAAGAGCTCGTTCTGTCCAGCTGCGAACGAATACACGCCAGCCTGAATGTCGTTTTTCGGGGCGTGATAATCGAGGACCACCTGGCCGCCGCCATAGTTGGTCGAGAACACGGCCGTGGTAGCAACCGGGAAGTCGGTGAGCGGGCTGTGATATCCAGAGCTGTCGTAGTGATAGAACGGCGAAACGGTGAGGACCACGTTCGGGTTGAAGGAGTGAACCCATGAGAAAAGTGCGTATCCATCCGTCTCGAGTTCGCGGTCGCGAAGAAGGTGCGTATCGAACTGCCCCGGCGAGTTGTCGAAATCGTCCGGATCGGGGTCGTAGGGAATCTGGTAGTAATCCCTGCGCAGCTGGCCATCGAAACGGAGCTGATCGCTTGGGGTAAGGTTGTACATTAGCGAGGTGAATCCGCCGTAGCCGTTCGCCGCATCGTGATAAGCCTGCGAAACTGGAGTTTCGAGACCGAGGTTGGTGCGATTTCCGTTGACGCTCGCGTAGTAGGCAAATCGCTGGGAGTGGCCGCCGAAATTCAGCTGATCGTCGGTTTGATAGAAGCTGCCGATCGTGGTGACGAGTTCGGCGTCGTTACTCATATCGAAGCCGGATTTGGGAAGGATGTTGAACATCCCATAGGTGCGATCCCCGTATTGAGCCCCGTAGCTGCCGCGGAGAATCTCGATGTCGTCAATGTCTTTCGGATCGACGCGTGGAGCGAGGCTTGTGGCGATGTTCGTATCAGGAATCGGAACGCCGTCGATGAGCCACGAGGTTTGGTGGCCACCGCGCATGTGAAGCATGTCGTGGGTCATATAGGCCGCCGGAGTGAAGTCGGTGACCATGGCCAGGCTGTTGGTCAGGCCGGCGCCCGGCGTGCGCGCGATGTCTTCGCGGTCGATCAGCGTGGTCGGAGTGAACGTTTCGACTGCGGAAGGAGCGACGCCGGATTGGACGACGGCCGTTTCGCTAACGGGGGCGAGCGTGAGCATGAAGTGCAGCACCGAGGATGTGTCTGACGCCAGCGTGATGAACTGTTTTGCGGCGCCGAACCCGGATGCCGTGACGCCGACGGTGAAATCGCCGAACGGGACAGCGGGAAAAGAGAATTCGCCGTCGTCGTTGGTATGCGCGGTCAGCGACCAATCCGAATTCACCGATTTGATCTGGACCGAGGCCCCGGCTACCGGCCGGTGCTGGGGATCGTGCACGATACCGCGAACGGTGCCAAAGACAGTTGCTCGCGCGGACTGCCCGAATGAAAGCAGTGCCGCA
>Ga0335077_10004058_pt1 | contig 17829 bp, 17 predicted proteins | sample Lox_Sample_31_FD_207151 | JGI IMG/M metagenome (GOLD analysis project Ga0335077, IMG submission 207151) | Soil microbial communities from Loxahatchee National Wildlife Refuge, Florida, United States - Lox_Sample_3.1 | ecosystem: Environmental > Terrestrial > Soil > Wetlands | place: USA... | reverse complement strand
TCCCAAGCACGGGCCGACCTCGAGACGGCGGAATCCCGTTGGGCGACCGAGCGCGAAGCGCTGGTCCGGGCGGACACCCGGCTCGATGCCGAGGTACGTCGGATCGCAGGCGCCGAGCGCGGCCGGGCCGAGCGCGCCGCGCTGGTGGCGGAGGCGGTCGACCTCGAGCAGAAGGCCGCCTGGGTCTCCGGTCCGTTCCGCGTCGCCGTCCTCTCGATGGAGCAGGAGCTGCTCGCGCACGCGCAGGGGACGTTCGACCGGGTGTTCGCCCGCTACTTCGCGTCGCTCGTCGACGATCCCGCGCTGATCGCCCGGACCGACGTCGGCTTCACACCGGAGGTGCTGATCGACGGCGCGCCGACCCCGGCCGAGGCGCTGAGCGGCGGGGAGCGGACCGCGCTCGCGCTCGCGTTCCGGCTCGCCCTTGCGCACGTCGTCCGATCGCTGGGCGAGGTCCGCCTCGAGACGCTGCTGCTGGACGAACCGACCGACGGCTTCTCCGCCGAGCAGGTCGTCCGGATGGGCGAGCTGCTCGGGGAGCTGGCGCTGCCGCAGGTCGTGATCGTCTCGCACGAGGGCCAGCTGGCGGCGGTCGCCGACCGGACCGTTCGCGTCCGGAAGGTCGACGGCCGGGCGATCCTGGAGGCCGACGCGCCGGCGGCCGGCCCGACGATGATCGACGGAAGCCCGTCGCGGAAGCGGCGCACGGTCGGCACGCAGCTGCCCGCGTCCTCCCCCTAGCGGAGGACCGACTCGAACGTCGCCCGGTCCCACGGGGGCCGGACGGCCACCTCGAGGTTCTCGGAGAGATGGTGCGGCTCCTTCTGGCCGACGACCGCGGCGAGCGTGCCCGGCGCCGACCGGGCGAACTGGAGCGCGGTCTGGGCCGGGGTGAGGCCGGTCCGTTTCGGTCCGGCTCGCGCGAGGCGCCCCTGGAGCAGGGGGACGCTCGTGAAGCAGGCGATCCCGAGCTTTCGGGCGGCGGAGAAGAGCGGTTCGCGCCCGGTGCCGACGGGCTGGTTCGGTCGTTGGGCCGCTTCCGACATCGCGAGGTTGAACGGGAACTGGACGAACCGGAAGCCGTGGTGCTCGCCCCCGACCTTGCGCGCGGCGCGGACCGCCGCGTCCAGCGGGAAGAACGCCGGGTCGCTCGGGACGGCCCGGAGCGACTCCCACGTCGCGAGGCCGTACGCCCCGAGCTGCCCGCGGTCCCGGAACTGTTCGTAGACGGTGAACGCCGTCTCGAGCCGGGCGAGGAACTCGTCCCGGCCGACCACCGGCAGCTGGGTGTCGGGCGCGTTGTGCAGGTACAGGAGGTCGACCGCGTCGAGGCCGAGGTTCTCCCGGCTCCGCTCGAACTGGTCCTTGAGATACGAGGCGCTCATCGCGTGGCAGCCGTCGACGATATCCTTCGGATCGAGGACCCCGGACCGCAGGATCTCCTCGGAGATCCACCGCTCGGCCGAGCGGCCGGATTCGCCGTCCGGCGCGAAGTAGCCGTTCTTGGTCGCGACGAAGACGGCCTCCCGGGGCAGTTCCCCCTTCTCCACGACCCGTCGAACGGCCCGACCGACCGAGCGCTCCGCGCGCTGGTGCCGGTAGTTGATCGCGGTGTCGAGGGCGTTCACCCGGCCGGACGTGAGGCAGACGGTCACCGCCTGCTCCACGGCGAGGTCGGTCGGTCCGTCCGGCGAACCGATGTATGTACCGAGCCCGACCGAGGAGATCGTGAGGTCTCCCGGGGCGGGCCGGAAATGGTCGAACGCGATCGCCCGCTCGGCGACCGCGCGGTCGCGGAATCGGGCCGTGGCTTCCGCCGTGGCCCGTCCCGGAAGCCTCATCGCCGTCGTACCGTACGGGACCCGAAAAGGAGGCGGTACCGAGGGTGCGGGAACGCCGCGTTCGCCATGCTGAAGTGCGACCGGTGAGTGCCCCTCCGTCTCCCGCATGCCCCGCCGCAAGTACGGACGGATGCAGAAACCGATCCCTCCCGTGCCGCGGGAGAAGTGTCGAATGTGCCGCCTCAAGCGGCGCTGCCCGCTCCATCCGCGGCCCGAGGCCGCCTGATCGCGCTCGGCGGTCGTCCGGTGCCGTGGGTGGGAAGCGCTACGCGCGGGGCCGAAGGCGTCCCGGGACCTTCCGGCCGCCGGTGATCGCTCCGACCGGGCAGTACGGCACGCACCAGCCGCAGTCGGTGCAGTTGTCGTGCACGACCAGCAGGGTCGGCGTCAGCTCCATCGCGTTGGGGGGGCAGACCCCGGTGCACAGACCGCACAGGACGCAGGTGTCGGGGTCGATCGCGATCACGAGGCCCCTCGACGACGACGCGGGACGGACCCCGCTCAGGCCGCGGACGACGACGGAGCGGCGGCGGTGTCCGTCGCCTTCGGGGGGAACAGCTCGGGGTGGATCGCCCGCCCGAGCGCCACGAAGCCGGTGAGGGCGCACTTCACCCGGACCGGTGAGAGCGGTATCCCGAGCGAAGCGATCACCTCCTCTTGGGTCAGCTTCCCGGCGTCCGCGAGCGACATGCCGTCGAGCTTCTCGGTCAGCATCGAGGTGCTCGCCATGCTGATCGCGCAGCCATCGCCCTGGAACCGCACCTGGGCGATCTTCGTCCCGGACGGGTCGAGCTTCAGCCGCAGGGTGATGTGGTCGCCGCAGAGCGGGTTCGACTCCTCGCCCGACTTTTCGGCGCCGTCCAGCGGCCCGAAGTTCCGCGGCGAGCGGTAGTGGTTCAGGATGACCTCCTGATACATGTCGTAGGCCATGGCCACCGACGACAACGACCGGGCCGTCGTATAAATCGGGACGGGCCGGGCGCCGCGGTCGAGTCGCGCTCGACCGGGACCGCCGGCGGGGAGTCCCTTTATAAACACGCCGCCGTGACTAAATTCGATGGCGGCGTCGGTCGCCCGGCACACCGAGTGGCTCGGCCTCGAGGAGGTCCGTCGCCTCTCCTCGACGTTGGACGACCCGACGCCGGTCGCCGCGGCCCGGCTCGACGCCTACGACCGTTTTCGTACCCTGCCGCTCGAACCGAATCCACTGTACCGCGGCTACGGCTACTTCTCGAACGTCGACCTGACGGGGGTCACCGCCGAGTCGCGCGGCCCCACCGTTCCGCTCCCGGCGACCCTGCCCGACTCCGTTCGGATCGTCCACGACATCACGGGGACCCGGGTCGATCTGCCGGCATCCCTCCGTTCGCTCGGCGTGACGGTCCGCACCCTCCCCGAGCTATGGCAGGAAGGCCCCGAGGCGGCGAGCGCGCTCCTCGGCAGCTCCGAGCCGCCCGCGGACCGGCTGACCGCCCTGTCGATCGTGCTGCTCAACCGGGGCTACTCGCTCGACGTGCCGGCCGGCGTGACGGTGCCGATCCGCGTGCAGGAGCTGACGCTCCTGTCGGCGCCGCACGAGGCGCTCTCCGTCCGGAGGGTCGTGCGGGCGGGCGCCGGCAGCCAGCTGCTGATGACCGAAGAGGCGTTCAGCGCTCCGTCGACCCCGGACCCCGGCCAGCGGCTGATCGCCTCCAGCACGCACCTCGAGGTCGGTCCCCGGGCGAAAGTAATCTCGCTGGCCGTGCACGCGCCGGACCTGCGCTCCGTCGCGCTGTATCGGAGGAGCGCGACCGTTCAGGAGTCCGGTCGCCTCGCGTGGATGTGGAACGGGCTCGGCGGCTTTCGGACCAAGTTGAAGAACCAGACGTCGCTGCTCGGCACCGCGGCTGCGGTCGACGACCTCCAGACGTTCTACGGGGCGCGCGACCAGTCGTACGACAGCTCGGTCGAGCTCACGCACGTCGCGACCGACACCCACGGGCAGTCGATCACCCGCGGGGTGTTCACCGACGAGGCCCGGGGGATGAGCCGGGGCCTCGTGCGGATCGAGCAACCCGCCCGGCGGACGCTGAGCTTCATCTCGGAGCACGCGATGCTGCTGTCGCGGGGGGCCCGCTCCGACACGCTGCCGATCCTGGAGATCCTCTGCCGGGACGTGAAGGCGACGCACTCGACGTCGGTGCATCCGGTCGATCCGGAGAAGATCTTCTACCTCGAGTCCCGCGGGATCCCGAACGCCGACGCGGTGCGGATGGTCGGCGAGGGGTTCCTCGCCTACGTGCACGAGCGTGCGCCGATCGCGAGCCTGCGCGAGATCCTCTACCCGTCGCTCGAGGCCCGGTGGAACGGCGACGTGCTCGCCTGGTCGGCCGAGCGCCCCCCGACGCTGCCCGCCCTCGAGGTCGCCGGCACCGACGCCGCGCCCGAGTGGCGGTTCGACGCGAAGCTCCGATGAGGGTCGTCGTGCAGCTGACCTCTCGAAACGCCTAACCGTCCGACGGTCTCGTCCGCGGCGATGCCGCTGGTCCTCGATCCGGCCGCCTTGCCGGAGCCGACGCTCGCCGAACTGCGCCGCTCCCTGATCGCCGACCTTGCCGAGACCGCGGAGTGGGTCGACTCGCCCCAGGCAAGGGTTCTCGATCCGGCCAGCCTGGAGACCGCTCGCGAGCTCCTCCGCTCGGCCCGCGCGCTGCTCGGCCGCGAAGGTCCGCGGAGCCCCGCGACGCTCGCGGACGAAGCGAACCTCGCCTACGCGGTGATGCTCGCCGCGATCGACCTCGTGAAGTCGCACACGGAGATGCCGCGCGTGCCCCGGGGCAAGGGGAAGGCGTCCGGGTGAGGTACGGCGGAACCGTCTATCCGACCGCACCCGTCATCTCGAGCTGGATCAGCCGGTTCAGCTCGAGCGCGTAGTCGACCGGCAGCTCCTTCGCGAACTCCGCGAGGAACCCCATCAGGATCATGTGGATCGCGTCCGACTCGTTGAGGCCGCGGCTCATCAGGTAGAAGATCTGCTCCTCCCCGATCTTTCCGACGACCGCCTCGTGCGTGATCGTCGCGTCCTCCTCGTGCACCTCGTTGTACGGGTACGTGTCGGAGCGCCCGAGCTCGTCGGGCAGCAGCGCATCACACCGGACCGCCGCCTTGACCCCGGTGGCGCCGGGGGCGACGTGGAGGAGCCCGCGGTAGCTCGTCTGGCCGCCGCGGATCGCGATCGACTTCGAGATGATCTTGCTCGAGGTGTCGGGCGCCGAGTGGACCGCCTTCGCGCCCGAGTCGATGATCTGGCCCTGGCTCGCGAAGGCGACCGAGAGAATGTCCGCCCGCGCCCCGCGGCCCTTCAGGAACACCGACGGGTACTTCATCGTCACCTTCGAGCCCATGTTCCCGTCGACCCACTCGACGAGCGCGTTCTCGTAGGCGACCGCCCGCTTCGTCACCAGGTTGTAGACGTTCTTCGACCAGTTCTGGACGGTCGTGTACCGGACCTTTGCGTACGGCTCGCCGACGACCTCGACGACGGCCGCGTGGAGCGAGTCGGTGGAGTACACGGGCGCGGTGCAGTTGTGCACCGAGAAACCCTTCACGAGGTACGTGTTGTTCGACCCCGCGACGTGGAAGTTGTAGACGTTGCCGCGGTACGGGCTCCGGGCGATCCCGCGGATCGGCACCAGGAAGGCGTCGTCCGAGCGGCGGACCGACTCGGCCCGCTTTCCGATCTGGTGGTAGACGATGTACATCCGCCGGTGCGAGATCCGGCGCCCGTCCGACATCGTCTCGTCATACGGTTCGCGCACGTTGATCGTGGCGAAGATCCCCTGCCGCGCCTGGAGCTCCTGGACCTGGAACGCGACCTGGCGCGAGATCGTCATCACGCGGTGGACCGTGCCGCCCCGCTCGTAGACGTTGCCGTCGCCCCGGTAGTACTTCTCGAGCAGGATCCGCTGCTTGGCGGGCGGCAGGTCCATCACCGTCTTGCTGAGGCGCTTCCCCGCGGCGAGCTTGCCGGCGTGCTCGAGGCAGAAGGCGTACAGCGTCTTCGAGTAGACCCCGACGCTCACCGCGTGCTTCTCGGGCTGGCGGTTCCGCCACGGGACCTTCCCCGTCAGCGCCTCGATCGACCGAGCGAGGTCGTCGACGTACTCCGTCTCGTCGATGTGGAAGGTGAACGTCACGGCCTCGCAGCCGTTGATCATCTGCACGCACCCCTCGGCCAGGTAGTAGCCGAGGACGGTGAGCGCCTCGGGCGAGAGCGCCGGGTCGTCGCGCTCCGTCCGGTTGATCGGGTAGTGGATGAAGTCGCCGACCCGAAGCTCGCCGGCGGGGACGAACTCGGGCGGGGTGCGGACGAGCTTCGCGGGGTCGACGTCGGACAGCGGACGGTTCGTTCGAGCGTACTTCAGGACCTTCGACCGGGGGACGCAGAGCACCGGGTGCTCCGGCGTGAGCTGGAAGGCGTTCCCGACCGAGACGGGGGTGATGCCGATCAGCTCCCCGTCGAACGGCCGGACCATCGTCTTCTCGACCGTCGTCTCCTGCCCGTCGCTGTTGAGGACCGTCTGGCCGCCCTCGACCCCCTCGATCGGGACGAGCTGGTCGCCGACCAGCACCTCCTCCCCGAGCGGCAGGCACCCTTCGACGTAGTGGACCTTCGCGCCCTTGTCGGCGATGATCAGCGTCCGCTCGAACTGCCCCACGTTCTTCGCGTTGATCCGGAAGTACGCCTGGAGCGGGATCCCTGCGTCGACCTCGGGCGGGACGTAGACGAAGCTGCCGCCCGACCAGACGGCACTGTTCAGCGCGGAGAACTTGTTGTCGTTGTACGGGATGATCTTCCCGAAGTACTTCCGGACGATGTCCGGGTGCTCGCGGACCGCGGTGTCCGTGTCGGTGAAGAGGACGCCCTTCGCGGCGAGGTCCTCGCGGATCTTGTGGTAGACCGTCCCGCTGTCGTACTGGGCCCCGACGCCGCCGAAGAACTCCCGCTCGGCCTTCGGGATGCCGAGCTTGTCGAAGGTGTTCTTGATGTCGGCGGGGAGGTCGTCCCAGCTCCGCTTCGGCCGGTCGTCGCCCAGCGGGTCGGCGTAGTACGTGTACGCGTCGAAATCGATGTCGGCGAGGCTCGGGCCCCAGTCGGGCATCGGGCGCTGGACGAAGTGATCGTAGGCGCGGAGCCGGTATTCGAGCATCCAGTCGGGCTCGTGCTTGAGCTCGCTGATCTTGTGGACGACCTCGCGCGAGAGCCCCTTCGGGATCCGGACGCGGTACGTCTCCGGGTTCTTGAAGTCGTATCGCGTGTAGTCCAGCGGGGTGATGTCGGCCGACTGCGCCATGTCGTCCTCGTACAATTCCACCACAGCAGTGTATTTAAATGAGAGGTCGGCCGGGGGGCGACACTCCCGCTGCCCTCGGTGGACGGGGTGCCTGAAACTAGCTTGTAGGTCGCGGAGCGACAGCCCCTAACTGGCCTTGGACGTCACCCGGGGCGGGGGCGCGAACAGCCGATCGATCTTCTCGAGCGCATCGAACAGGCGGTCGAGCTCGGCCTCGTTGTTGTAGATGTACGGGCTCGCCCGGGTCAGCGCAGGGACGTGCAGGCGCTCCATCAGCGGCTGCGCACAGTGGTGCCCGGCGCGGACGCAGATCCCCTCCGCGTCGAGCAGGCTCGCGAGGTCGTGCGGGTGCACCCCCGGGAGCGCGAACGAGAAGACCGACTCGCGATCGTCGGCGTCCGGCGGGCCGAATACGCGGAGCTTGCCGCCCAAGCGATCGGTGGCGTTCCGAAAGAAATGTCGCGTCAGGGAGCGCGCGTGGCTGCGAACGCCGTCCCACCCGATCCCCCCGAGGTAGTCGATCGCGGCGCCCAGGCCGACGGCGCCGCCGACGTTCGGAGTACCGGCCTCGAACCGCGTCGGGGGCTCCCGGAACGCGACCCGGTCGGTGTGGACCTCCTGGATCATCTCGCCTCCGCCCATGTACGGCGGGAGCTCCCGAAGCCGCGCGGCGCTACCCCAGAGCGCCCCGATCCCCATCGGCCCGAGCATCTTGTGACCGGAGAACGCCAGGAAGTCCGCGCCCAGCGCGCCGACATCGATCGGCCGGTGCGGGGCCGACTGGGCTGCGTCGACGACGACCAGCGCTCCGGCGTCATGCGCCTTCTCGGCGATCTCGCGGACCGGGTTCACCGTGCCGAGCACGTTCGAGACGTGCGTGATCGACACGACCTTCGTAGAGCCGCGGACGAGCTTCCGGTCGAACTCGTCGAGCCGGAGCCGGCCCGCGTCGTCGACGTCGACGAAGTCGAGCGCGACGCCGCCGTACTCGCGCAGGAAGTGCCACGGGACGATGTTCGAATGGTGCTCCATCACGGTCGACAGCACCCGGTCCCCGCGCCGGAGCGTGCCCCGGCCGAAGCTGGTGGCGAGCAGATTGATCGCCTCGGTCGTGCCGCGCAGGAAGACGACCTCCGACGGGTCGCGGCTGCCGAGGAACCGCGCCGTCTTTTCGCGCGCGCCCTCGTAGGCATCGGTCGCCTCGACGCTCAGCTCGTAGACGCCGCGGTGCACGTTGGCGTTGGACCGCTGGTAGTACTCCGATTCGGCGCGAACGACGCTCGCCGGCTTCTGGGAGGTCGCCGCCGAGTCGAGATAGATCAGGGGCTTGTCGTGGAACGATCGGCCGAGGATCGGGAAGTCGGCCCGCACCCGGTCGACGTCCATGGTACCGCGCTTCGCGGACGGCTACGCGGACGCGCCGGGGATCCCGATGCGGACCCAGTCGTACCCCTTCGCTTCGAGCTGCTCGGCGAGCTCGCGGCCGCCCGAGAGGGCGATGGCGCCGTCCACCATAACGTGGACCCGGTCCGGCTTCAGGTACTTGAGGATCCGCTGGTAGTGCGTGATCACGAGGATACCGGCGTCCGGGCGGTGCAGCTTCGCCACCGTCTCCCCGACCGCGCGCACCGCGTCGATGTCGAGACCGGAGTCCGGTTCGTCCAGGATGGCGAACGTCGGGTGGATCGTCGCCATCTGGAGGACCTCGACCCGCTTCTTCTCGCCGCCCGAGAACCCCTCGTTGAGCGACCGCTTGAGGAGCGCTTCGTCCATGCCGAGGTAGTCGAGATGGGTCTTCAGGTCCCGGTCGAACGCCTTCGTGTCGGCCGTCTGCGCCGTGTGGCGGAGCATGTACGACGTCCAGAGGAACTTCGAGAGCGACAGTCCCGACACCTCCTGGGGGTACTGGAATCCGAGGAACAGGCCCGCGCGCGATCGCTGGTCGACGCTCTGGGTGAGCAGGTCCTTCCCGTCGAGCATCGCCCGGCCGCGAGTGACCTTGTACTTCGGATGACCCATCAGCGCGTAGGCGAGCGTGCTCTTGCCGGATCCGTTCGGCCCCATCAGGGCCGTCAGCTCGCCGCTGTGGAGGGTGAGGTTCACGCCCTTGAGGATCTCCTTCCCCGCGACCTCCGCGTGCAGGTCCTCGACGACCAGCGTGTGGGCCTCTCCGAGCGTCGTTGCCATCGGGGCGTTACGAGCCGATACCGTTATTTAAGCATGGCGCGGTGAGTAAATCTCCCGGGCGCTTCCGGCGCCCGACGACCGATGTCCGCGGAACCGCAGGCGCTCGAAGGGACCCGGGGTCGGATTCTCGAAGAGCTCGCGACCGCCCCCCGCACGGCCCGGGACCTCGCGGAGAAGATCGGCATCCAGGAGAGCGCGGCGCGGGGCCATCTCGAGCGGCTCGAGGAGCGCGGGCTCGTCGTGCCGACGTTCCGCCGCGAAGGGGTCGGTCGACCGCGGAAGCGGTACGCGCTGACCGCCACCGGACAGGAGCTGTTCCCGAAGAAGTACGGGATGATCCTCGACACCGTCGTCGACGAGCTCCTCGCCCGCGAAGGGGAGGGATACGTGAGCGCCCTGTTCGCGGAGGCCGGCGAGCGGATGGCCCGGACCGTCGCCGACCAGCTCCCTCGGTCGACGACGATGGACGATCGGGCGCGGCACCTCGTCCGCGCGCTCAACCAGATCGGCTTCGGCTGCACCTCGGAGCGTACCGCCGAGGGGAAGTATCGGATCGTCCGGACGAACTGCGTCTTCCGCCAGAGCGCCCTCTCCCATCCCTTTCTCCTCTGCGAAGTGTTCGACAAGCACCTGACCGAGGCGCTCCTCGGCCAGGCCGGCGTCGACCTCGAAGAGTCGATCGGACGGGGGGGCGTGCGGTGTACGCATCTGATCCCGCTCCGCTGAGCTCGGAGCGGACGGTCGTCGAGCCCCGCTCCCCGACGGACCGCTCGCCCGACCCGTTGGTCGACGCGGTCGGCTCGACCCCGCTCGTTCCGCTCTTCCGACTCGGATCGCGGCCCGACCTCCGCGGCGAGCTCTGGGGCAAGGCGGAGTACCTCAACCCGAGCGGCTCGGTGAAGGACCGCGCCGCTTGGGGGATCGTCCGGACCGCCCTCGACGACGGCCGGCTCGGACCCGGTCGCACGCTCGTCGACGCCTCGAGCGGCAACACCGGCGTGGCGTTCGCCTTTCTCGGCGCCCGCCTCGGGTTTCCCGTGGAGCTGTACGTTCCCCGGACCGTCGCTCCGGAGCGCCTCGCGCGGATGCGCGCCTTCGGCGCCCGGGTGGTACTGACCGATCCCTCCGATGGGACCGACGGCGCGCAGCTCGCGGCGCAGGCGCGGGCGAGGGAGTCTCCCGAACGTCTCTTCTACGCCGACCAGTACAACAATCCAGCGAATCCCCGGGCGCACTACGAGACGACGGGACCGGAACTGTGGGCCCAGAGCCGTGGCCGGATCACCCACCTGGTCGCCGGGGTCGGGACGGGCGGGACGATCTCCGGCGCGGGACGGTTCCTCAAGGAGCGTCGACCTTCGATCCGGATCGTCGGCGTGGAACCGACCGGTCCCATCCACGGGTTGGAGGGGCTCAAGCACCTGCCGACGGCGCGCCGCCCGTCGACGTACGACGAGGCGGTCGTGGACGAGACGATCCGGATCGAGACCGACGACGCGCTCTCGATCGCGCATCGCCTCGCGGTCGAGGAGGGCGTCGCGGCCGGCCCGTCGTCCGGAGCGGCGGTCGCCGGGGCGCTTCGCCTGCGCACGCGCGACCCCCGGACCTTCATCGTCGCGATCCTGCCGGACGAGGCACGCCCCCGGTCCGAGGGGGATCGATGAAGGGCGTCGTGGTTCCACCGGACCTCCTGGGCACCGTCCGACGGTTCGCCGCCGAGGCGTACCCCGAGGAGTGCTGCGGATTCCTGCTCGCGGCCCCCCCGACGGTCGGTTCGGAGTCGGAGCGCCGGATCGTGGACGCGCTGCCCTCGCCGAACCGGGCGCGGCAGAACCGGGCGCACCGGTTCGTGATCCCGCCGGAGGAGCTGCGGAGCGCCGAGCGGTGGGCGAGCACCCGCGACCTGGTCGTCGCCGGGTTCTACCATTCGCACCCGGACCACCCGGCCCGGCCGTCGGCGTTCGATCAGGAGCACGCCTGGCCGTGGTACGTCTACCTGATCGCGGCGTCCCGGGCCGCCGGCCCGGGCCCGGTCGGCGCCTTCGAGCTCGATGCCGATCGGCGCGAGTTCCGGGAGATCGAGCTGCGCTCCGAGGCGACCGGCCCGTCGCCGCCCCCTTCGGGGGCTCGATAGGGGGAGGTCGGTCGGCCGATGCCGAAGGTCACGGTCCGGATCCCGACACCGCTCCGCAGCTTCGCCGCGGGCGAGAAGGAGCTCGCGCTCGAGGCGACGACGGTCGGGGAGGCCGTCCGGTCGCTCTGCGACACCCACCCGGGGCTTCGCCGCCATCTGTACGGCGCGGACGGTCGACTCCGGAACTTCGTCTCGGTCTTCCTGAACGATGACGATATCCGGAACCACGAACGGGAGGCGACGCCGCTCGCGGACGGGGACGTCGTGGCGATCGTCCCCGCGATCGCCGGGGGCGCCCCCGCCGCGCGCCGAGGACGAGCTCCGCCGAGGTCCCCGAGCGCCGCTCGTCCGGTCGAGCGATCGATGGACGCGGACGAGCTGCGGCGGTACAGCCGTCACCTGCTCCTCCCCGAGGTCGGCCTCGCGGGCCAGCGGAAGCTCCGCGCGGCGAAGGTCCTGATCGTGGGGGCCGGGGGACTCGGGTCGCCCGCCGCCCTCTACCTGGCGGCCGCCGGTGTCGGGACGATCGGGCTGGTCGACTTCGACGACGTCGACGCATCGAACCTGCAGCGGCAGATCCTGTACGCGACGTCCGACGTCGGCCGCCCCAAGCTCGCCGCGGCCGCCGAGCGCCTCACGGGATTGAACCCGGGCGTCCGGGTCGTGCGGCACGAGCACCGCCTCGACAGCGCGAATGCGCTCGAGATCGTGAAGGCATACGACGTCGTAATGGACGGGACGGACAACTTCCCGACCCGGTACCTCGTCAACGACGCGAGCGTCCTGAGCGGCATCCCGAACGTCTACGGATCGATCTACCGGTTCGAAGGGCAGGTCAGCGTCTTCGACGCGCGGCGGGGCCCCTGCTACCGGTGCCTCTATCCCGAACCGCCGCCGCCCGACCTCGTCCCCTCGTGCGCCGAGGCGGGCGTGCTCGGCGTGCTGCCCGGCGTGGTCGGAGTCCTCCAGGCGACCGAGGCGCTGAAGCTCGTGCTCGGGGTCGGGGAGCCGCTCGTCGGCCGACTCCTGCTGTACGACGCGCTCGCGATGCGCTTCCGCGAGCTGACCCTCCGCAAGGACCCCCGATGCGTGCTCTGCTCGGCGCACGCCACGCAGAAGGGGCTGATCGATTATCCGGCGTTCTGCGGGGTCCCCGCCCCGGGGGAGGCGGTCGAGAGCGACGTGCCCGAGATCCTTCCCGAGGAGCTCCGGACCGCGCTCGCGTCGGACGAGCCCCCGCTGCTGGTCGACGTGCGGGAGCCCGAGGAGCGGGCGATCTCCCGGATCGCCGGCTCGGTCGACATCCCGAAGGACGCGATCGCCGAGCACGTCGATGAGCTGACCCGCGCGCGGTCGATCGTGCTGTTCTGCCGGTCGGGCGGACGGTCGGCCGACGCGGCCCGAACGCTGATCGAGCTGGGGTTCTCGAACGTCCGGAGCCTGAAGGGCGGGATCAACGCCTGGGTGACGACCGTCGACCGGTCGATGCCGGTCTACTAGCCCTCAGCCCGCCCCCGGGTGGCCCACGTCCTTCTCGAGCGGGCCGGTGTACGACCGGACCCGCCGCGACAGCTCGCGGGCGAACGCTTCCGGGTCGGCCGGCGTCAGGAACAGCGGGTTGCCGGGCCCCGTCACGAGGAGCCCCCGGGACGGGTCGGTGAACACCGAGTCGAAGTGGCCGATCACGGGGCTCCACATCCGGCCGTGCCATCCCCACGGCCCGAGGGCCGCGGCCATGCCGGACGGGGCCAGGTCACGGAGCGCCGAGTACTCGATCCGTCGGATCTCGTCGAGCGGGATCCGTCGGCCCCCCAGGATCCGGGTGGCGCGGAGGTGCTCGTCGTCGATCGAGTACCGGGTCGAGAAGTATCGGGCGAGGAAGAAGACGATCACGGCGGTCAGACCGTACGGGACCCAGAGGAACGACGCCGGTTCCCGGGGCACCAGGACGACCAGAATCACGACCAGGAGGATCGCGTACGTGACGACGACGCCGACCGAGTACCGACCCCAGACCCGATACACTCCCTCGGCATCCAACCGAGGCCCGACCCGCGCGGCGTCCGAGGCGGGCCCACCCGGAGCGGATCCGGCGGGCAGGTTCGGGGCGGAGTCACCGTGCATGCTACCGACTGACCCCCTCTCGGCCCTGCGGCTCGGTCGGATGGCATTCTTCCGGCCGATTAAGGGTGCGCCGCGGCGACGGGTACCCGGGCGCCCCGGCGAACCGTCCCCGATCGGGACCCCTTACCGTCCCATCGGCGTGGGAGCGTGCCCGCGTGCGGAAGAGCCGCGCCGCGGTCGGGCCGAAGCGGTCCCGTCAACGACCCCGAACCTCGGGGGCACCTTTCCCTAGCCGATCCCCTTCCGAAGCAGCCAGCCGGTTCCCGCGATCAGTGCCCCCGCCCCCAAGGCGACCCACGCGAGAGCCCCGCCCTGGGCGAAGACGAGCCAAACCCCGACGCCGAGGAACAGCGCTCCCAGGCCGAGGAACAGCCACCCGGCCCGTTTCGGGTCTTGGGAGGCAGCGTAGATCCATGCGGCCATCGGCGGGCCCTACTCCCGGAGACCGTATGGCACTCCGGGCGAGCGCTCGCAGGACCGGGGAACGCCTTCCCGTCGCGGGCCGACCGACCGTCTGGGACGGCGTGGGGAGAAAGGGTTGGGTCGGGGCGACCGCGAAGGAGCTCGAGCGATCCGAACCTACGAGGACGGGTAGAACACTGCGACGAGGTTCGGGAAACCGCCTTCGCTGTAGTCGGTCCCGGTGCTGTAGTCGTACCCCGTAACGTAGAACGAAGCCGTCCCTGCGGCCTGGACCGTGAAGCTGCCCACGGCCGTGATATCCTCGATGTAGACGCCCGAGGCGAGACCGGTGTCGATGTACGTCGTCTCCGGTACGCCGGGACACGTGGAGCTCGCGTTGGATACGAAGATCGCGGCCGCGGCATAGTCGCCGCTCGCGTGGATCAATTCGACCTCGATGCTCCCCGCGACCTCCACGACCCCGGGACCGCTGACGTCAATCTTCAGAACGAGGCTGGTCACGTTCGCGCAGTGACCGAGGTGGGGGATCCGGTACCCGCCGAAGTCGAGCGTAGCGTGGGCGACCACGATCTTCGGGGTCGGCGCCGAGGAGAGCTCGTAGCTCGCCACGGCGATCCCGAGCGCGGAGACCCCCAGCACGAGGGAAGCCACCGCCAGGACGAGCGGGATCCGCGTCCAGCGGGCTGCGCCTCCGGGGGGCGGGAGCGGGGGACCGCTGGTCGGCACGGTCGGCGACGGTTCGCTCTCCTTCGATGCGGCGGGCATGGTCACGGGATGCGAGGGGTCCATAACGACTTTCCTTCCCCGGCTCGAACTCCGCTGCATGCGTCGAGACGGCGCGGACCCGGCCCGTTCCCTCGGGGCGCGAAGATACGCAGTCGGCGAAGCCGAACGGCGACTCCGGCCTCCCGGTAGGACATGGCGGGATCGTCCCGCCGTCCTCCGTCACATGGACGAGGCGGTCCGAGGGACGTGTCCCTGCACCCTCGTCATCCGCGCTCTGACCGCGATCCGGACCCCCACTTCCGCTCTCGGGAGAGCGGGGGCCCCTCGCTCCCCAGAGGCCGTCCACGCCGGTCGTGCGACAGGCTACGGGGTCACGATCTCGAGGGGCTGGGTGAACGTGACGTTGCCCAGGTCGTAGCACCACGGACCCCAGAAATAGTGGCCGGGGGGTAGTGTCACATCGACCGAGTACGTCCAGGACGGTCCATGGTACTTCGGATGCGGGGGGATCAAGCCACAGGCCCGTGCGCCTTGGCCGGCCTCCCACCAGTTCAGATCGAGACTCGTGTGATCCACCTGGCCCGTTCCTAGGAGGACTCCGCCCGCCCGGGGGACCTCGAAGCTGATGTTCCCGATCGCGGGCCCGCGTAGCACGAGGCCGGCGGGAACGATCACGTGCTCCACGAACCCGGCGCTCGGCGGACCCAGTTCCCACACGAGCATGCAGCCCGCCGAAATCCCGACCGCGAGCGCGACGGCGAGCAGGGCGGTTCGGTGCCGCATGCCCACACCCCTACCGCACGGGTCGAAATTAGGACTCCGACCGAGAGACGGCGCCTGTTTGCGCGGGCCGAACGGTCGAGCGAGAGCCGGGAACGGTGAAACTGGTCGAGCGCTGGGACCCACTCCTCAGGCGGCAGCTTCGTAGTAGTACTCGCCTTTGGAACGTTGCTCCCGATCGAGGACCGACCCCTCGCGGTTGATGCGGGGGCGCAGGGTCTCGGCGTCCCGGCGGAACGTGATGTCCACGGAACGCAGGAGCCGGTTCATCCCCTCGCGCATCGCGAACGGACCGTCGCCCCGCCCGGCCGAGCCGTCGTCGGCGGTCGGCCGGAAGACCATCAGCTCGTCGCACGCCAGGTCGAGGAAGTAGACGTCGTGGTCGACCACCAGCGCGGTGACCGCCTGCCGCTCGACCTGCCGGCGCAGGAGGCGGGCCATCGCCATCCGCTCGTCCGAATCGAGGTACGCCGACGGTTCGTCGAGCAGGTACAGCGTTGCGGGTCGGGCGAGGGCGAGGGCGACGGCCGCCCGCTGCAGCTCGCCGCCCGAGAGGTCGGTGAGCGCGACATCGAGCACCTCGTCCAGGTGGAGGCCGGGCACGAGCTCCCGCTCGAACAGCTTCGCGTCGAACGTCGGATCGGCGGAGAGCGACTCCATCCGCGCCCGCAGGCTCGCCGCCTGCGTCGCCTTCAGGTACTGCGGCTTGTAGCTGACGGTGACGCCCGCCGGCGGCGCGCCGCGGGTCGGCGTCTCGACGCCCGCGAGCATCCGGACGAACGTCGTCTTGCCGGTCGCGTTCGGTCCGACGACCCCGACCGTCGACCCCTTGGGAAGCGAGCCGGCGCCGACCGACAGCGAGAACGTCGGGAACTCCTTCTCCAGGTCCGGGAACTCGACGAGCGCGTTCTGGCGCGCGGCCGGCTTCGGCGGGTGGGCGACGAACCGGACCGGGTCGGTCCGGAAACGGACGTTCTCGTCCTTGAGGTAGCCGGTGAGGTAGGTGTTGATCGCCGAGCGCATCGGGATCGGGTGGCTGATCACGCCGAACGCCGCCGGCTCCCCGTACAGGAGGTGGGCCTGGTCGGCGAGGTAGTCGAGGAGGGCAAGGTCGTGCTCGACGACCACGACGCTCTTCGTCTCCCCGAGGCGGCGGAGCAGGCGCGCGACGCCGAGGCGGTGGACGATGTCGAGGTAGCTCGACGGCTCGTCGATCAGGTACAGGTCGGCGTCGGTCGCGAGCGTGCGGGCGATCGACGTGAGCTGGAGCTCGCCGCCCGAAAGCTCGCCGAGCTTCCGGTCGGCCCGTCGGGCGAGGCCGACGTCCTCGAGCGCCTGCGCGGCGCGGGGCCCGTCGCCCACGTACTCCCGGGCGGTCGACCCCTCCTCCGCGATCCGGTCGACGTACTGGGGCTTGACGGCGGTGACGAGCTCGCCGCGGGCGACCTTCTCGAAGTGGGCCCGGAGCGCCGTGCCGCGGTACCGTTCCAGGACCCGCGTCCAGTCGCCCGGCCGCTCGTACTCCCCGAGGTTCGGGACGTCCCGGCCCGCGAGCAGCCGAAGGGCGGTCGACTTGCCGGTCCCGTTCGGTCCGAGCAGCCCCGTGATCCCCTGGACGGGAGGCAGGGGCAGCCGGTAGAGGCGGAATCCGTTGTAGCCGTAGCGGTGGACGATCTCCGACTCGTCCGCCTCGGGGGTGTTCAGGATCTTGATGGCGTCGAACGGGCACTTGTGGACGCAGATCCCGCAGCCGATGCAGAGCGTCTCCGAGATGATCGGCCGCCCGTTCGGACCCTCGACGATGCACTCCTGGCCCATGCGGACCGGGGGGCAGTACGCCTGGCACTCCCACTGGCACTCCTTCGGATGGCACCGGTCCTCGAGGAGGATCGCGATCCGGGCCACGGCCTACGCTCCCCCGCGATCGCCGACGATCCGGCCGTCCTCCATCGCGACGTGGCGGGAGGCCCGGGCCGCCACGCCCGGGTTGTGCGTGACGAGCACCAGGGTGGCGTTCCGTTCGGCGCGGACCCGCGTCAGGAGGTCGAGGATCTCCCGCGTGGTGCCGCTGTCGAGCTCGCCGGTCGGCTCGTCCGCGAGGAGGAGGCCGGGGCGGTTCGCGAGCGCCCGGGCGATCGCCACGCGCTGCTCCTCCCCGCCGGAGAGCTGGTGGGGGAACGCGCGTTCCCGGCCCGAGAGCCCGACCTCGGCGAGGAGCTGCGAGGCGCGCGCGAGCCGGTCGGCCCGGGGCATCCCGAGCGCGCGCATCGGCAGCTCGACG
>Ga0335077_10004057_pt1 | contig 17833 bp, 14 predicted proteins | sample Lox_Sample_31_FD_207151 | JGI IMG/M metagenome (GOLD analysis project Ga0335077, IMG submission 207151) | Soil microbial communities from Loxahatchee National Wildlife Refuge, Florida, United States - Lox_Sample_3.1 | ecosystem: Environmental > Terrestrial > Soil > Wetlands | place: USA... | reverse complement strand
GCGTCATCGCGCATGCCCTCTATCCGAATCTCCAGAAAGCCGACATGGCCTATCCGCGCCTTGTCCGTGATTTGCTCCCTGTCGGGCTTCGCGGGTTGGTGCTTGCCGGCCTAATCGCCATCCTCATGTCCTCCATGAGCGCGTGCTACAACGCCAGTGCCACGCTGGTGGTCCGCGACTTTTTCCTGCGCTGGAAACCCGGACTCTCCGATCAGGATCAGGTCGTTATCGGGCGTAGGATCACCGTGCTGATGGCCATGATTGGCGTACTCGCGGCTCCTTTGGTGGGACTATCGGTCACCATCTGGCATTACCTGCAGATGATCTCGGCGTATCTGAGCGTCCCGTTGGGTGCAGTGATCTTCGTCGGCTTGCTGTGGAAGCGCGGCAACACGGCAGGGGCAATTGCCGGAGGCGCGGCAGGGTTTGGCTTCGGGTTGTTCCTTTTCCTCGACCAGACGCTGGGCTGGGAGTTAGCGGCACACCCCTACCTGGTATCGTTCCTGCACCGTTCGATCCTGGTGTGGTTCTTCTCAGCAATCACGATGGTGGTGGTCAGCCTTCTGACTGCGCCACCGCCTCAGTACAAAGTCGCGACTAGCGTGTTCGCTTCCGCGGCGCAAGAGAGTCTGGGAGGAACGGACTATCGGATCTGGGCCGGCGTTTTGTTTGCCTGTACGCTTATCCTATGGTCGACCTTCCGCTGAGTATTCGTACGATCTCGGTACTTCAGTCTTAGTTGTGCGGCGCGGGCACAGTGCGCCAAACTGCTCCGTCGCTCTAAACTACAACGGTTCCCGCGCCCAAGATCAAAGTTGCCTTCACCGAGGCGATGCTCCTCCAGCCCACTGCCACCCCGCCCGAGGGCGCGAACTGGGCCTACGAGCTGAAGCTGGACGGATGCCGGGCGATTGCGATCAACACGGGCGGGCGCGTGCATCTTCGGTCGCGGAACAACAAGGACTTCAACGGCAGATATCCCGCGGTGGCAAAGGCCCTCGGCCCGCTTCAGGATGAGACGGTAATCGACGGAGGGGTGGTCTCACTGGACTCTTATGCCCGCCTACCCTGACGCGTTGCGGAGCACATCTCGCGCCGTCGTCCAACGAATGCCTGGGTAACGATCGTTGTCGAGCGGATCTAGCTTTGCCCGGCCATCGAACATGTTACGCATGTACTGCATGCCCTGCCAGGCTGGGTAAAGCTCCTTCTCTCCGGGAGCGACCGTGCAGGCGACCTTGATCAGCATGTCGAGCATTCCCAAACCTCCGGCCCGCAACAGGCGGAACTCCTTTCCCGTCACCTCACTGACGACCGCCGTCAGTTCCCGCGCACTGAGTTGATCGCCAGCAATTCGTAGAAAGCGAGGGGCGCATGGATCAAGAGCCGCGCTCGCCGTGAAGGAGGCGGTGTCGTCCATTGTCGTGAAGTCCATGCGCTGGTCCGCGTTGCCCCAATACAGGACTCGCTTCAGTTTGAAGAGAATAATTGGCATCTGACCGGTCAGCATATCGGCGAACGCACCGTTGAAGATCGTGGTCGCGGATATCGAAGCTTGATCAAGGCGTTGGTGGAACTCTCGGCGCAGATCGAGGTTGCGATTCTCTCCGGGTGGAAACTTGGTGAAATCGATCGAGTAGTTGGACGGAATGAAACGTGGCACCTCAGCCTGGATCGCCGCGTCGAGCAGAACGGTTTGCGTTTCCACAATCACGACCCTCAGTCCCTGGAGCGCGGACACAATGCAGCACGCACGGGAGCATGCCGATGCCGGTAGGAAAGCACTGCTCCAGTCGACATCGGCAATGGTGACGCCGAGCTTCTCCAGTCGCTCAACCTTGTCTCGGCCAGTGCTGGCGCGAACGAGTGCTCTTACGCTGGCCCCACGTTCGAGCAAACTTCTCACAATTCGTCCGCCGAGATTACCTGTAGCTCCCGCCACCACGACGGTCGAGCCATTCATGATTCCGACTTTAGACAAAGGACAGCATCGATGCAAAAGTTGCGCAGATCATGGACCCCGGACGGACATCTGCGTCATACGACCTTCGTCGGACTTCGGGAAGGACTGCGACGCGCGTGATCTGCGGTGTGAGGCGTGAAGCGGGAATCAGTGCTCCGCTGCCCAGTTGAGAACCACGGTCAGCGACGAGGCGTCGTTGGTGTTTTCGGCAATGATGAGGCTTTAGCGCAGCCCGTCAACGACGTATAGGTCCGACAGGATTGTTGGGCAAGTGTAGGCGTACGAACGGCCGTCGCGGGTGATATGCAGGTTTGTGACATCCTCGACCCCGGCAAGATCAGGGGGCGAGGTAACCTTGAAGAGCTGGCGTTTGCCGCTCGTGATTTCGACCCGGTAAATTCGCGCCGGTACTTCCCCACGCGTGTAAGTGAACAGATAGTTGCCATCCGCGCTCCAGTTGATCACCGCTTCGCTTGTCGATAGTCCCGGCACTGTTCGCGGCGGGCCGCCACGAACCGGGTACATGGCATAGGAGTCACCGGTAGGCACCGGAGCAATAACGTAAGCGCCATCGGGCGACAGAGTGATCAGACTGGGATACCCCCCTGAACCTTCGGAGGTGATCGCAACCGGCTTTCCACCGTCGAGCGTCTGATAATACATACGAACCACTCCTGCTGGCGTAGCGGCCACGAAAACGATGGCCCGGCCGTCGGGTAGGAAGCGCGGATAAAGATGCGTGAGATTGTCATGCGTGATTTGCCGCGATTCACCGGTCCCCGTCGGCACCAGCACGAACTGCGCCGGAGTTGTAGCGTCCTGCGCCACCACCCATCTGCCATCCGGCGAAAGATCCCCCCAGTATCCGTTGACAATTCGCTTGGGAAGAGAACCGTCAAGGCGACGTAAGTACAGACGGTATGTCTGTTCGGCTTCGCCCCCTTCGGTGAAAAGAACCTCCTTGCCATCTTCCGACAGCACCTGCAGAACCGACCAGTCAAGCCAGGAGACATTCCGCTCCGTGGTGTCACCCTCAATTAGGGCGAACATCTGTTTGCGGGCGTTATCGTTTGTCAGAAGGACGCGGCCGCTGCTGGCAATGTCCTGCAAAACCAGCGCACCAGGCGCCCGCAAGACCAGCCGCTGCTGGCCTCGCATGTTCACCGCATAGAGGGCGCGGGCGGCCCCGCGCGGGGCGGCCGTAAACCAAACCTCTCTCGCGTCCGGACGCCACGCCAATCCTTGCAGCGATGTGAACATCTGAGAAGTGAACTTCTTGTTCCCATCGCGATCGATAATGACGACGTAGCCGTCGTCGCCGTTGTGTATGTGCTGATCGAATGCGAAAAGGGTGCCATCTGGTGACATTCGCAAATGGCCGATCCAGGCGGAACCGCGATAGATGGTCTTCCCTGCGGGGTACTCAATCCAGCTAGCGCCCGAGGCCACAGAGAATCGCACCACCGCCATTGCCTTGCCGTCGCGCGACCATTCAGCGAACTGCACGCCATCCAGTACTTCACGGGGAGCGCCGCCCCTGAGCGGCATGAGCGCCAGCGTGCCCGTCTGAACAAAGTTCCAGACTCTGGGATTCAGCAGAAGTGCAACTTCTTCGTTCGGTGAAATGCTGAGCACCTGGGCGGCGACGCCGAGCGGGCGGGAATCGCTGGCTTCGTACTGCATGGTAAACGCCTCGACCGGCTTGCCATCCCAGGCTGCGCCGTAGAAGATCGTCTGGCCATCCGGCGCAAACCGCGCCATGCGAATCGACCCGCGCCGAAAGGTGAGCCGTCGAAATTCGGGCTGAGCCACGCTCGGCGGAGCCCAGATGCGCCAAGCCACGACGCCCGCGGCCGCCAATGCCAGCGCGCCAACCATCACGGTGCGAACCCAGCGGTTGCGAGCCTTGATCGGCAACGTCGTCGATGTCGCCGATATCGCAGTCACGGATTCAAGATCGAAGGCGAGATCGTGCGCGGAGTGGAAGCGTTCATTCGGATTTTTCTCTAGACAATGGCGCACGATGCGCTCTAACGCGGGCGGTACACTGCGGTTGGTCCCCGTCAATTCCGGCGGCTCGTCTCTGACAATAGCGCTCATCGTCTCTGCCGCCGATTCCCCATAGAATGCCCGCTTGCCCGAAAGCATTTCGTGCAGGATTACCCCGAAGCTAAACAGATCACTCCGCGCGTCGGCCGGCTTGCCCCGCACCTGTTCCGGTGACATGTAGCCCACCGTGCCCAGCACTGCACCTGGGTCGCTCTCCACCGTCTGCGTCAGTCCCTGACTGTCTTCGCCGGTTTCGGTGCGGGTGAGCTTGGCCAACCCGAAATCAAGAATCTTCGCCCGCCCGTCATTCGTAACGAAAACGTTCTCTGGCTTGAGATCGCGATGGACGATGCCCTTGTCGTGGGCGGCCGCGAGTCCGCGGGCCATCTGCTGGGCGTAGTCCAGCGCCTTGCGAACGGCCAGCGGGCCAGGCCGCAGCAACTCACGCAAAGTGGCGCCGTCCAACAATTCGCTGACAATATATGGCGAACCATCCTGCTGGCCGATATCGTGAACAGCAAGAATGTTAGGGTGGTTCAGTGACGCGGCGGCACGGGCTTCTTGCTCGAAGCGGTGCAGACGAGAAGCGTCGCAAGAGAACAAGGCAGGCAGAACCTTGACCGCAACATCGCGGTTCAGCCGCGAGTCACGCGCCCGGTAAACCTCTCCCATTCCGCCCGCACCAATCGCCGAGACGATCTCATAAGGGCCGAGCCGGGTGTGAGGTGAGAGCGGCACAGTCTGTTCCCCTGAGTTCCGATCAGTGTACCGCTTTCGGCGGAAGTATTGGAAAACTGACCGCGGCGCTGCGAGTGGCGCGGTGAGCCTATCCTCTCAGGCTAGCATTCATGGTTGCAGTGAAGAAAGAGACGGCCCGATAGCGCCGGCGCGAAATCAGAACAGCTTCTCGAATGCCTTGCCGACACCCTTTGCAATCTTGCCAGTCCCTTTTGCCGTGCCAACAGTCACGTCCTTGCCGGCCACGGCAGCGCCCTTGCCGACAGAAGCTGCGGCCTGAAGCGGGTGAAGGGTGACAAGGTTAGCTGCTCCCTTGGCCGTACCTTTTGCTAAGTTGCCCGCGCCTTTGGCGGCTCCGGTCCCGATAGCGCTGGCCCCGCTGCCAATGTCCCTGCCGACTCCAGGCTCGGGCTTCGGTTCTTCCACTCTCTTGTGATCGGTCGCTGCGTTCTCTGCCTGGCCCGATTGGCCTGACCCCGGCAGGGCGAGTATTAGGCCAAACAGGATCAATCCACAGCACCTAAACACGTCCCTCATCTATTTATGTTCCTCCACTCGGTTCCCGTCCTTTTATTGAGACGGGGAGCACCGTTAAATGGATTCGCTGCGCGCCAAACAGCACAAGACAGCAGCATGGGGCCAATGTGTCTGGAAGATCACACATTTGGACGTGTGCTGGACACGGAAAGTGATCGACCCTGGAGATCCCGCTGGCGGTGCCGAAATAGACGGCTCTTAAGAATGTTCAGCGCCTCTTGGCTTGGCGCTTGGGCGAACGCCGTTCCGATTTGGCCCCGCTCGACACCTCTTCCGCGCGAGCCACGGGCTTACGTGTTGCCGCCAAGCTTTTCTTCAGCGCTTCTATGATGTCGGGAACTGATGCCGTTGACGCTGCCTGTGCCGGTCCTGTCACCGCTTCTCCACGCTGAATCTTGGCAGCGATCAGCGCCTCCACTTGCTCGCGGTACTTGTCTTTGAACTTCTCAGGCTCGAATTTGGCAGTCAGCGCCTCGATCAGCTTAACGGCGAGGTCCAGTTCTTTGTCGGCCACGAATGCGGGGTTCGCTTTGAACTCCTGTTCCTTGCGCACCTCGTTCGCGTAGAACATCGTGTGCATCAGGATTCCGCGCTCGCCGGCCCGGATGACAGCCACGTGCTCACGACGGTGCATGGCAATCTGGGCCAGCGCTACGTAGCCGGTCTTTCGCAGCGCGGCATAGAGGAGCGAGTATGGCTTCTCACCGCCGCGGTTTGGCGCGACATAGTACGAGGTCTCGAAATAGACCGGATCGATTTCGCTCAGGTGAACGAACTCCAGGATCTGAATGTCGCTGGAGGTGCGCGGAGTAATATGGCGGAGTTCCTCCTCGCTCACTAGAGCGTACTTCTCAGGCTGATACTGGTAGCCCGTGAGAATCTCCGCTCGTGGGATGGGCTGAGCGTTTTCGGCAGATGCGGGCGTGCTGCGAACGGGAGCCACGAGAGGTTGCGCCGGCGTGGGTCGCGTGATGTCACGCTCAACTTCGTGGATGGCTGGCGCGCCGCCGCCCCGTGACGGTTGGACAGCAATCGGCTCCAACTCCGTTGGCTCGAACTCCAGTTCCTGCCGCTCCGCGGGGGCTGCGCGATGCAGTTGGCGAAAGCTGACCTTCTCGGCCCTGGCAGCGCGGTAGAGCCGAACGGGAATCGAGACGAGCCCGAAGGTTAACTGCCCTTTCCAAACCGTCGCCGCCACGCCTCCTCCTGTGCCCGCCACTGTTGTACCGCATCGCCCGGGCTGAAAGGAATAAGGTATTGTTCGGCGGTATCCGGCGGTTCGTCTTTTCTTTGCCTGCAGCGCTACAATATCGCCGTGCCCACTGCGCGCTCCTGCCTGGTCTCGTTCACCGACACCAACGGCATCCGGCACGCGGTGGAGGTGGCGGCGAGCACGCTTTACGAAGCGGCCACCCTCGCCATGGCCGAGTTCCGGCAGCCAGTCGCGATGGCGGTCGCCACCGGCTAACGAATTGAGGCTGCTTGGGATTAAACCAGCGGAGGAATTTGGTTGCGGGGGGTGGATTTGAACCACCGACCTTTGGGTTATGAGCCCAACGAGCTACCAGACTGCTCCACCCCGCAGTCCTATGGTAGCGTTACGCAATTAACAGAGTCAAACTTGGAGCGCCCTTTTTGCGCTGATCCGCAGATCGAAATTGGATTCCTGCGGCAGCCGTCTGCGGAGCCGGCGTTTTTTCCGCTAGAATCGTAGAGATTCCCTCGAAAGGAAACGGATTGGCCGGCAAGCCGCAGACCGTCATCGCGATCTATCCCGGGTCGTTCGACCCCATCACGAACGGACACCTGGACCTGATTGAACGCAGCTCGCGGCTGTTTGACCGGCTGATCGTGGCGATTCTCCAGAACGAAGAAAAGGAGTCGCCGCTGTTCACCGTTGAAGAACGCATGGAAATGTTGCGCGAAGTCGTGGGCCGGTATCCCAACGTGGAGATCGACCATTTCCATGGGCTGCTGGTTGATTACGCTTCCGCACGCGGCGCCACGGTGCTCCTGCGCGGCATCCGCGCCATTTCGGATTATGAAAAAGAGCTGCAGATGGCCCTGATGAACCGCCGGCTTCGCCCGGAAATCGAGACCCTGTTCCTCATGTCCGGCGAAGCATATTCCTTCATCAGCTCGCGCCTCGTCAAAGAAGTGATCGGGCTGGGCGGCAACATTGCGGGGATGGTGCCGCCTTCGGTGGAAGTGCGTCTCCGCGAACGATTCCATGCCGCGGGAGCAGGCGTCGGGCGGCACTCACGATAGGAAAACATGGCACTGGAACTCAAAGCAGAAATCGCAGAACGTATCTCATCAATTAGTGTGTCGTCCACCATGAAAGTTGCCGCCGACGCCGAGAAGTTGCGCGCGCAGGGTGTGGACGTTGTGGATTTCGGGGCTGGCGAGCCCGATTTCCCCACGCCCGACAACATCAAGAAAGCAGCCATCCAGGCGATCGAGCAGAACTTCACCAAGTACACCGGCGCGGGTGGAACCGCGGAGTTGAAGCAAGCGGTCTGCGAGCGGCATGCCAAAGATTTCGGGACGGATTACAAACCGGCGGAGTGCATCATCAGCGTCGGTGGCAAACACGTCATCTTCAATCTCACGCAGGCGCTCATCAATCCGGGCGACGAAGTCATTATCCCGGTACCGTACTGGGTCACTTACAAAGATGTCGTGAACTACGCCGGCGGCAAGTGCGTCTTCGTCAAGACCGACGAGGAGAGCGGCTTCACGCTAACCGCCGCCATGATCGAGCCGCATCTTACACCGCGCACCCGGATGATCCTCATCAACTCGCCTTCCAATCCGAGCGGAGCGGTGCTCGACCGCCAGGAGTTCGAAAAAATCTACCACCTGACTTCCAAGCGCGGTATCTACCTGCTGACCGACGAGTGCTACTGCCATTTTCTCTACGAAGGCTCGCCGTTTTCCATTGCTTCTTTGCCCGACTCCAAGGAGACCGTGCTCGTGGCGGGGACTCTTTCCAAGACGTATGCGATGACCGGATGGCGGATAGGCTTCGGCCTGGTGCCACAACCGGTGGCCATTGCCATGTTGAAGTTGCAGAGCCACTCGACCTCGAACCCCACCTCGATTTCGCAAAAGGCGGGAGTCGAGGCGCTTCGCGGGCCGCAGGAGTCCGTCGGGATCATGCTAGCCGAATACCGCAAGCGCCGCGACTTCGTCGTCCACCGCCTGCGCGAGATTCCCGGCGTGAAGTGCGCGGAGCCCAAAGGCGCATTCTACGCGTATCCCAACGTGAGCACGGTATTCGGCAAAAACGGCATCCATAACACGCTGCAGTTCGCCGAGAAACTGCTCTCCGACGCGCACGTGGCCGTGGTTCCTGGCGAAGCCTTCGGCACCCACCAGCACGTCCGCATCTCTTACGCCACATCCATGCAAGAACTGGAGCGCGGCCTGGACCGGATCCACCAGTTCATCGAGCGTTTGGCTTAGCGCGACTAAACTGAGCCGCGACCAAAGGGAGCGGTCCCGTGCGCAAGGTCTCCGACTGGATCGTCGATCAAATCGTACATTTCGACTTTGCACGGGACGTTGTCAAGAGCGGTCTCGCCCATTTCGGTTTCTACGACAGGCGCGGCCGGTACTTCGCGGTTGCTCACACAAATCATTTCGTGGGACTAGTCGGCGAGGACGATCGGCTCGAGTGGACCGTCGCTGCCAAACCGGTGCTCGCCGGCGTGCCGAACATCCCGGCTCCCATCGAGTTCCCTATGTACGTCGACGCTTTGTCCGATGATGCGCTCGTGGTGTCGAACTTCAAGACCGCCGAGTTGTACCGCGTCGATCCGTTCACGATGACGGCGCGGCCGCTCGTTGATGGGCATGCGCTCGGCCTTGTGGACATGGGCAACTGCGTCGTCGACGACGAAGGCTGCATCTGGGTGAACGAGGTGACCGGATGCCGGCTCTGGCGTTTCGACTCAACCGGGCGCCCCACCGAGGTGCTCGGCGACGGAACTCCGGGCTTTCAATCGGACACCGTGCCGTTCGGCGAGTCGCGTTTCAGTTGGATCTACGACATACGGCGAGCCCCGGACAACACGATCTATGTGCTCGACAGCCACAACTTCGCCCTCCGTGTCGTCGACGTGGCCCGGCGATGCGTCCACACGATCGCGGGTGACGGTCAGCCGGGATACGAGGGCGATGGAGGAGACGCGCGCCAGGCGCGGTTCGGCGGCGATCCGCACGCGAAGTTCGACGGCCCGATCTCCCTCTCAGTGGATGACGAGCGGAACGTGTACATTGGCGACCGTTTCAATCACGTCGTCCGCATGATCGACAGCACAACGGGGGTCATATCCACGATTGCGGGCAGTCAGGCGGCCGACGATGAGCGCGCCAACGATCCCAACGAGCGCAATCCCCTACTCCTCCACCTTCCGAAGATCAGCAGTATGGACTACCACGAGAATCGCCTCTTTGTACCCACAAATCTGACCGCCGACTCGGGCGATCTTGTCGTGCTCCGCAGACTCCCCGACGGTGCAGCCGGTGCGGTGTAGATATCGGTTCCAGCGAAGGGACTCTTGTGGCGGGGCAATCCGATTAATCCAAACATCTCAGCGAGTCGCCATCCACTGCAAATGATCCGACGTCGGGGCCGCCACCAGAGTAGTTCCCGTGCAGCCCAATAAACAAACGCAGCCTGGCTGCCGCTTACCCGTTGACCACGTACCGAGTTCCCGGTCGAGAGACACGAGCACCGTGTCTCCCGTCTTACCTGTCGAATCTGCTCTAACAGACAACCACAGGCCGCCATCATCGCACAGCGCGATTCCGGCATCATCGTATAGAGACACACTATGCCTATAGCTTGCAGTTCCTTTCCGTCAAGAGAGAATTCCTTGTACTGACGTGCCATAGGAGAGTCAAGGAGACCATCATGCGAGACATTTTGATAATCGGTGACATCGCTGCCGCCGTGATCGGCGGCTTGATCTACGCAGTCGGTGAAGAATCGATTGGATGGGTTTTGGCCGTCGTGGTCGGACTCTACGTGCTCTTAGTCCTGGTGAAGTTCGTCAAAGCGGCAGCAAAATGATCCGCACTGTCTGGCAAAGGCTTTGTGGTTAAGACAGCCGGAGCACTACTAGCTTTACGTGGCTGCCAAAACCAGATGGTTTCGCCACAGAGCAGAGACTGGATGCAAGGGATGCGGAATCAGCGCTAGGTTTCCTGGGTAGTGAAGATGGTTTTGCCACACCCGCCGTTGCGGGGACTCGGGTTGCGAGACAATTCTAATGGAGACTGTGGATCAGGTGTGTGGTGGAGAGTACCTACGTGCAGACAAATTAGTAGAGGACCTGCGCGCGCTTCAGCTGGAGGAGAAGGCTCCCGAGACGTTATCTCGGTATGTCTTTAGGGGCCAAGGAGACGCTTCTTGGCCGTTGAAGCCCTTAGCGTTTCGTGCCGATACCGTCCTCGGTTACGAAAGCCAAAAGTTCTGCCGTGTTTCAGACGGAACGCTGAAGGGCACATGGGATCAGGGCAACGCAGAACTAACCGCTGTCATGGAATTCCTGCAACTGGCGGACAAGGTGGGCCTTGACATTCCCGCTGACCACGAATGGCTCCGACAGTGGAATCCATTTCATAACCGAGTGGGTCATGACATTGGGACTGAAGAGTGGCCACCCCAGGGACTCTATGAGGCGTTGGCCCTGGCGCAGCATCACGGCGTGCCGACAAGACTGCTGGACTTCACGTACGATCCATTAGTCGCCGCCTTCTTTGCAGCGGAGAATCCGCCAAGGGAAGCCGCACGCATTGCCGTATGGTCTGTTGACCTGGATGCTGTCCGCGCACTAAATCCGGCCTGCCACGGGATTGAAGTTGTCACGGTCTCAAAGGCGCAGAACAAAAATCTCGCAGCACAGAGGGGACTCTTTCTGTTGGACCGAAGCGGCAACTTGTGGAAAAACGAATTACTTCATCGGTCCTCAGGATATCGCGACATCGTTAGGAAATACTGCTTGCCGGCGAGTGAAGGCACAAACCTGCTAACTCTACTGAGCCGGCTCGGCGTTGACCGTGCGCACCTGATGCCGTCCTTCGATGGGGTTGTCAGGGAACTGGAGGCACGCCGGAAGCGGCAGGCATTTCGCCGGATTCCTAAAGTTGGCGAGGACTGCTGACTTCTGGGCCTTTTCGGTCTTTCGGGGACAGGACACGATACCCCGAAACTCATCCCTAATCGAGCTGCTTTCAATCTTCCCGGCCCGCTCTCCATGGACCCAGCGGCCTCTCTTGAAAATAGCTGTAACCGGCTGATTCGCCGATGCCACACCGCGCGAAACGGAGTGTGTCGGGGACTGGCTCCGCCGTCCCTAATCGAGCCGCTCGCAAACCATCAGCCCGCTCGTCGTGGACGGTGGCGCCCGTCCCCTGTTGCACGAGCCCTTGCCGCAATTTTCATGCTCGCGGGTGTCGCGCCACGAGCGACATGACGCTCAACTGTCCCCGCCCAACCCGCTTCCGAAGCTACGTTGTGTCCGAGGGCTTGAACCTGCGCCTCGCGCCGTGCCGAATGTGGAGCACTTCAACACGCCCTTGTTTCTCCAAAATTCGGTAGATCACGCGATAGATATCAGGCGTGCTGCCGTACAGCAGGTGTCTGAGATTCTTGTTTTCTGACGTCACAGGACATCGGTTCGGCTGGTGTTCGAGACGCAGAATCGATTCCCTGAGGCCCCTGTACCATTTCAGGGCAGCATTAGAATCCTCGGCGTTTATGTGCGCGTAAATGTGGGCAAGATCGCGCTGAGCGCGCGAAGTGAAACTAACCAGGTATGCCACGCTCGGCTTCGAACTCGTCGAAAAACTCCCTGGCCGATCGGAACCTCCCCTTCCGTGCGTCCTCGAGTCCCTGCCGAATCCCTTCCGCAGCGTCGGCGCGGGCCGCGACATCGAGCAAGCGCTGGTAGGCCTGTGCGTCCTGCACGACCGCCGCGGCCTTCCCTTTCACAGTAAGCACAACGGGCCGCTTGCTCTTCCTGAGCTGCTTCATGAAATCGCCCGATCGCCGCCGGAAACTGGTCAGCGATTGAATGTCCTTGGTAATGTCAAGCATGGTCCTGATTCCATTGAAGCACCTTTTTAGGTGCTACGTAATCCGACAAACGGCCCCCCGCCTACCCCATTCCCAACTCGTCCGCCCTCTCCAGCGGCGTGCCGCAAACACGGCAGATCACCGCGTGGCAGTCGCCGCACACCAGCGGGTCGTCCACCGGCTTGGCGCAATTGGGACAGTAGAAGTCGGGTTTGGGCTCAGGTTCCGGCATTCGTGATGGAACGTCCTGCAACCTATATATACCTTCCCGCCTGGATTTGCAGCAGCCGCCCCGGTTCGGTAAAATCTTGACTGTTTTCTTAGACGGGAGGAGGGCCGCCGCCATGTTTCGCCTGGATGCCGACAAGCCGGTGGAGTTCTGCGACGGTTTAAAACGGCGCGATTTCCTGCACGCCGGCTCGCTTTCCTTTCTCGGCCTGGGCCTAAGCGAGTTATTCGGCCTCAAAGCGCTGGGCGCCGTCGACAACTCGAAAACCGACGTCAACTGCATCATGCTGATGCTCGTCGGCGGCCCGTCCCAGCTCGACACCTGGGACATGAAGCCGAACGCGCCCGCCGAGATCCGCGGCCCCTACAAGCCGATCAGGACCAACGTCGCGGGAATCGAGATCTCCGAAAACTTTCCGCGCATGGCCAAGCACGCGGACAAGTACGCGCTCATCCGCAGCGTCTACCACACAGCCGCAGCCGTGCACGACACCGGGCACCAGATGATGCAAACCGGCCGCCTGTTTCAGGGCGGCATCGAATACCCGCACATCGGCTGCGTTCTCGGCAAGCTCAAAGGCCCCAAGGGTGACGTGCCGGCCCACGTGCTGATGCCGCATCCTATCGGCAACACTGGCGGCAACATGCCGCACGGCCAGAGCGCCGGATTCCTGGGAAAAACCTTCGACCCGTTCGTGCTGAACGCCGATCCCTCGGATCCGAATTTCAAAGTGCCGGACCTGCTGCCGCCGGATTATCTGTCCGCATTGCGCGTCGACCGGCGCCGCAACTGGCGCGAGATGGTCGACCAGACCGTCAGCAAATTCGAAACCTCGCAGGATGCGCGGCTGCTAGATGCCACTTTTCATCAGGCCTACACGCTGATGTCATCCCAGAAAGCGCGGGAAGCCTTCGAACTGGCGAAAGAGTCCGAAACCGTGCGCCAACGCTACGGCGAGAACCGTTTCGGTCAGAGTTGCCTGCTGGCCCGCCGCCTCATCGAAGCCGGAGTGCGTTTCGTTACCGTCAACATGTTCGAGACGGTGTTCGACGAGATCACCTGGGACATCCATGGTTCGAAGCCCTTCAGCCCGATCAGTTGCTACCGTGACCTGGTGGGCCCCATGTTCGATAACGCCTTCAGCTCGCTGCTCGAAGACTTACAGGACCGGCGCTTGCTGGACAATACCATGGTCGTGGCCATGGGAGAATTCGGGCGCACGCCGAAGGTGAACCCGGCCGGCGGGCGCGACCACTGGCCGCAGTGCTGGACCATCATGATGGCTGGCGGCGGAATTAAAGGCGGGCAGGCGGTCGGCTCATCGGACGATATCGGCGCCGCGCCCAAGGACCGGCCCACCACGCCCGGCGAGATCGCCGCGACGATCTATCGGACGCTGGGTGTTCCTCTCGAACTGGAACTGCCCGGCGCGCAAGGCCGGCCGATTCCGCTAGTGGAACGCGGCACCGAACCCATCAAGGAACTGTTCATCTGATGTGGAAACCGCTGACGCTCTTTGTTGCAGCGAGTGCGCTTCTATGCGCCGCTGATAGCCTCGCTGTCCTTCCCAACACTGTCGATCTTGAAGGTCCCGAGGCGCGCCAGCATTTACTCGCGGAAGCCTCCTTTTCCGACCACCAGGAAGACTGGACGCGCAAGGTTGAGTGGCGTTCGTCAGATTCGAAAGTCGCTATCGTCGACGCCAACGGCGAAGTGAGACCGATCGGTGACGGGCAGGCAATTATCAGCGCGAACGGACAGGGCCGCACGGCAACCGCCACGGTGCGGGTGAAGAACTCGCAAGTCCCTTACACCTGGAGTTTCCGCAATGATGTGATCCCGGTGATGACCAAGGTTGGCTGCAATCAAGGTGCATGCCACGGTGCGCTGGCGGGCAAGAACGGTTTTAAACTCACACTACGCGGCTACGACCCGGACGTGGACTACGACACGCTCACGCGGCAATCGCTAGGGCGGCGCATTGACCCGGAAGAGCCGGCGCGCAGCCTGATGCTGCTCAAGCCCACCATGGCCGTTCCGCACGGGGGAGGGAAGCGCTTCGCGACGGATTCGCTCGAATACAAGATTCTTTCGGGATGGATCGCGCAAGGCGCGCCTCGGCCGCGCGACGATGATCCGCAGGTGACCGCGCTCGAAGTTTTTCCGCCCGCAGCGCGCCTGGCCCCGGCCGCGGACCAGCAGATCGTGGTTCGCGCAAAGTACTCCGACGGCCAGGTCCGCGACGTCACGCGCTGGGTGAAATTCAGCTCGAGCGACGAAGGTGTCGCGTCGGTTGACGACGCCGGCCACGTGAAGATGAACGGCAACGGAGAGGCCGCCATCACACTGTGGTATTCCAGCCGTGTGCTCTACGCGCGCGTGACCGTGCCTTATCCCAACCAGGTGGCCGCCGCAGCCTACACGGCATTCCCGCGTCACAACTACATCGATGATTTGGTGCTGGAAAAATGGAGAACGCTGAACATCGCGCCGTCACCCTTGGCCGACGACTCGAACTTCATACGGCGTGCATACCTCGACGCCGCAGGCATTCTGCCGAGAGCCGAGGAAGTGGAGGATTTTCTCGCCGACAAGTCAGCGGACAAGCGGCAGAAATTAATCGGTAAGCTGCTCGATCGTGATGAGTTCGTGGATTATTGGGCTTACAAGTGGTCGGATTTGCTGCTGGTCTCCAGCCGCAAGCTGCGCTCGAACGCCATGTGGTCCTTTTATTACTGGATCCGCGACAGCGTCAAAAGCGACAAGCCCTGGGACCAGTTCGCCCGCGAGATTTACACCTCTTCAGGCAACACACGGCAGAACGGCGCGCTGAATTATTTCGTCATTCACAAGGACCCGATCGACATTGCGGAGAACTCGACGCAGGCGTTTCTGGGCCAGCGGCTCACCTGCGCGCGCTGCCACAATCATCCGCTAGAGAAGTGGACGCAGAAGCAGTACTACCAGTTTGCCAACCTGTTTTCGCGAGTCGGCGAGAAAAACGGCGCCGAGCCCGGCGATATCGTGATTTTCGCCAAGGCTTCAGGCGACATCAACCATCCGCGTCTGTTGAGGCCGCTCGCGCCCACGCCGCTCGACGGCGCGCCCATGACGCTCGATTCTCCCGAAGACCGGCGCGCGCACTTCGCCAAGTGGCTCACCAGTCCCGATAACGCTTACTTCCAGCGGGCCATCGTCAACCGCGTGTGGGGCAATTTCATGGGGCGGGGCATCGTCGACCCGGTGGATGATGTGCGCGCCACCAACCCGGCATCCAACGAAGAGCTTTTTAATGCCCTGTGCAAGGATTTCGTCGAACACGGGTTTCACATCAAGCACCTGATTGCCACCATTATGAGTTCGGCGGTGTACCAGCTATCGTCGGAAGCCAACGCAACTAATACGAACGACAACAAATATTATTCGAAGTACATTGTGAAGCGGCTCCCGGCAGAGGTCCTGTTGGACGCGATGTCGCAGGTTACAGGGGTTCCATCGAAGTTCAGCGGATACCCGGCCGGTATGCGCGCGCTCCAATTACCGGACACGCGGGTAAAGTCCGAGTTTCTGACATCGTTCGGCCGGCCGCCGCGGGTTTTATGTGATGCGGCGGAGCGATCGAGCGCGCCGAGCGTGGCCCAGGCGCTGCATGTCATCAACGGCGACACGCTGAATAAGAAACTAATGGATTTGGACGGATTTCCAGCGCTGGCCATCAAACTGGGGCTCTCGGATTCGAGGATTCTCGACCACCTATTTCTCTCAGCGTATAGCCGGTATCCGTCCGACGCGGAGAAGCAGCGCATGCTGGCTACGCTTAGTGAAGCGCGCACGACTGCCGGTTCGGTGGACGTCCAGCGCGAGGCGCGACGCCAGGCGCTGGAGGATATGATGTGGGCGCTGCTCACCAGTAAGGAATTCCTGTTTAACTACTGATGCGAGCGATATTCATTGGACTGGTCGGGTGCGGGCTGGTTTACGGGCAGAATGCTCCCTCCTTCGCGGGCGATGTGGCGCCCATCTTTGCGGCGAACTGCGCCGGTTGCCATGGCGCGAACGTGCGCATGGGAAGCCTCAGCCTCGACACGTTTGAAGGCGTCGCGGCGGGCGGTCACAACGGAAAAATCATCGAGCCGGGCAAGAGTGCGGAGAGCCGGCTGTATCTCATGATCACGGGCAAAGCGGCGCCGTCAATGCCGCTGAGCGGCAAGCGCCTGGCTGAGGGGGACATCGAAACCATCCGCAAATGGATTGATGCGGGTGCGAAGCCTCCGACACCGGAAGAGGCCAAGCAACTCGCGGCGCGGCTGGCGGCTCCAGCGATCCCAGATATCAAGCCCGTGCAGGCGGCGAAGGCCCAGATTGGCGCGCTCGCATACCGGCCCGACGGCAAACTGCTTGCGATCGGCACTTATAAAGAGGTCCGGCTGGTGGACCCCGCATCTAACACCGCCGCCGCTACGCTCACTGGTCATGCGGAAGCGATTCGCGCGCTCGCCTTCTCGCCGGATGGCAAATGGCTGGCCGCGGCGGGCGGGTTGCCGGCGCGCTCAGGCGAAGTCAAGATCTGGGATGTCGAGAGTAGCAAGGAGATACGCACAATCAAAGGACACAGCGACTGCATCTATGCAGTGGCATTTTCGCCCGACGGGAAAGCCCTCGCGACTTCGAGTTACGACAAGCTGATCAAATTGTGGAGCGTGGAAACCGGGCAGGAGATCCGTACGCTCAAAGACCACATCGATGCCGTTTATGCTCTTGTGTTTACGCCGGACGGCAAACGGATTCTCTCGGCGGCCGCGGACCGGACGGTGAAAGTGTGGGACGTGGAGACCGGCGAGCGACTCTATACCTTGAGTGAACCGCAGGACGGGCTGAACACGATCGCGCTGGATCCGTCCGGAAAACTGGTCGCCGCGGGCGGCTTGGACAAGACGATTCGAATCTGGTCCCTGGGCCCCACGAGCGGCACGCTGGTCAATTCTCTGATCGCGCACGAGGACGCCATTCTGCATCTCGCCTGGTCCCCGGACGGCAAGTTTCTGGCTTCAAGCGCAGCGGATAAGACCATCAAGATTTTGAACGCCGCGGATCTGAGCGAGGTGAAAACTCTCGACCGCCAGCCCGATTGGGTGCTGACACTGGCATTCGCGCCTGACGGCAAGAAGCTGGCTGCGGGACGATACGACGGCTCTCTCCAGATTTACGATTTGGGGCAGGTATTGAAAGC
>Ga0335077_10004056_pt1 | contig 17835 bp, 14 predicted proteins | sample Lox_Sample_31_FD_207151 | JGI IMG/M metagenome (GOLD analysis project Ga0335077, IMG submission 207151) | Soil microbial communities from Loxahatchee National Wildlife Refuge, Florida, United States - Lox_Sample_3.1 | ecosystem: Environmental > Terrestrial > Soil > Wetlands | place: USA... | reverse complement strand
TCGCTTCGACCAGCGTGACATCCTGGTGAACACCAACGAAATTCGCTACGGAATCGTCAACCGGATTTACGCCAAGAACACGAAATCCACGGGCAAGTGCTACCAGAATCCCACATACGACTGGCTCACCTCGGCCGCCGGTAAGCAGATCGAAAGGATCAATGACGCCGATATCGTGCCGCAGAAGGAAATCTGCGACGACAAGCAGGGTCCGGCGCGCGAATTCATCACCTGGGAGGTGGCGCAGAAGTACTACATGAACCGAACGTTTGGCGGGGCCCTGGTTCCGGGTCAGACAAATGTCTTCGATAGCACGGTGGACCTTACCGGCACTGCATTTCTAACTGAGCCGCGAAACTTCTCGCCTATCATCTCCCGTCTGCAGATACGGACGCCCAACTTCCTCTTTGGATGGGCATTGGATTATGATCCCGTGCTGCATCAGGTCAACGGAAGCACGGTGTTCGCCGGGTATCAATGGAGGACGTGGCACTTTGACATTGGGCAAACATACCTCGTCGTCCCACCTCCCAACCCGAACATTTTCGATCAGTACCGCTTGTTGGTTCGCTACGGAGATATCGCAAAAAAGGGTTTTAGCAGCGCCGCATCGGTTGGGGTGGACTCAAGGATGCACTACATTCAATCAGCCACCGTGCAAACCAACTACAACTGGGACTGCTGCGGCGTGACCTTTGAATACCAGCGTTTTGCCCTGGGCGCGGTGCGCAACGAGAATGCCTACCACTTTGCCTTCAGCCTCACCAACGTGGGGACATTCGGCACCATCAAACGCTTGCAGAGGCTGTACTAGCAGCTTCTTGCTTGCTTCCCCGTTTGCCGGCTACCTCCACCCAACATGGTGAAGGTGGTGGAGCACCGCACAACTCAAATGGCCGAGAACAAACCAGAACACCGCTTCCACTACTCTCCTCACTCTTGGCGTCATGACAGACATCATGCCACACCCGCCTTGCCGAGAGGCGCCTCTGAGTTCCCATGTGCCGCCGGCATTACAATTAGGCGATGTCTGCCTTGCCCACCAGTCCGGCCGCAGGTGCGAAACTCGACGGCAAATCGCGAGCATTGCAGCAACGCCTGCGTTCGCTGGGCCGCGTCCTCGTCGCTTATTCTGGTGGAGTGGACTCCGGATTTCTTGCCTGGGTGGCGCATCGTGAACTGGGCAATAACATGCTCGCAGTGCTGGCCGATTCTCCCAGCCTGGCCCGCTCCCAGATGCAGGACGCCATGGCTTTCGCCGAGGAACAGAGGATTCCGCTGGCGGTCATCAAGACTGAGGAGATGGAGAGTCCGGAATACCTTCGCAATGACGCCGCCCGCTGCTATCACTGCAAGGATGAGCTATTTACTGTCATGGAGGCTTATCGCCGGCGGACTGGGTTTGATGCCATCGCCTACGGCGCGAACGTAGACGATCAGGGAGATTACCGACCTGGGCAAGACGCGGCTCGCTTGCATCAGGTGGCCGCCCCCTTGTTGGAGGCTGGTCTGACCAAGGAAGACATTCGGCAACTGGCGTTGCAGGCGGGTTTGCGCATCTGGAACAAACCGGCCTCGGCCTGTCTTTCCTCCCGTATCGAATACGGCCGGCCGGTGACGCGTGAGGCGCTTTCCGCCGTGGAGCAAGGCGAGGACGCACTCCGGCAACTGGGATTTCGCCAGGTGCGGGTGAGGCACCACGGCGAGATTGTCCGCCTCGAGATTGCCCGCGAGGAGTTGCCGCGGGCGATGACCCTGGAAATGGCGGAGGAGTTTGCCCGCATCTTCAAGGCCCTGGGATTCTCCTATGTGACGCTGGACCTGGAAGGCTTTCGCTCCGGGTCGATGAACGCCGTGCTGCCCGCCCAATCCATCGCCAAAGCCAAGCCGCAGCGGAGTTGACTCGAAGTGCGGTGACCCGTCCAAGAGCGCTTCTAGCAGGTGATAATCTTGATAATCATGATTATCACCCACTGATTATCTTGATTATCAAGATTATCAGGCACGTTATTGGATGCAAGTTGTCTAGAATCTGTTATTTGCGCGGATTTTTCGCACTATCCTCCGATTCCGCGACAAACTTTGGGGGAGGGGTTTTGGTGAACACATTACCGCTGCCCAAGTCGGAACGCCCAGATTCTCCATGAGATAATCAGAAATTCATGCTCACTTTGCAAAGGTGGTTAGTTGCTGTGTTTAGACGCTTGATTGTTTGCTCGTTATTGCTGTGCCTGGGTTGTTCGGCGCAGTCAAACCCGCAATCCGGGTCCTTGACCGTGGACCAGCTTATTGAGCGGCAAGTCCATGCTTACTTCAACATTCCTGCCGACGTGAACGTAAAAGTCGGCGCGCACAAGCCCAGCGAGTTTCCGAACTATGAAACCGTGCCGGTCACGATGAGCCGGGGAGAAAAGTCGCAGACCATGGAGTTCCTCGTCTCCAAGGACGGCAAAACGCTGATCCGGATGACGAAGATTGATTTGACCGAGGACCCATATGCTTCCACCATGAAGAAGATTGACGTGGCGGGGCGTCCGGTGCGCGGCAACCCCAATGCCAAGGTGACGATCATCAACTACGACGACTTCGAGTGTCCCTTCTGTGCCCGCATGCACAGCACGCTGATGACCGAGATCCTTCCCCAGTATGGCGACAAGATCAAGATCATCTACAAGGATTACCCGCTCTCCATGCACCCCTGGGCCAAACGCGCCGCCAACAACGCCAACTGCCTGGCGAAGGAGAGCGGTCAGGGTTATTGGGAGTTCGCCGATTACGTGCATGCCAACCAGCGCTCGATAAGTGGGAACCAGAAGGACGTCCAAAACTCGTTCAACGAGCTGGACCACCTTACGCTGGACATCGGGAAGAAGAACGGAGCTGACACCAACCGGCTGCAGGCGTGCATCAAGGCCCAGCCCGACGCTGCCATGAAGGCGTCGATGGCCGAGGGCGACACCATTGGCGTGAATGCCACGCCAACCGTCTTCGTCAACGGCGAACGGCTGGAAGGGGCCGTGGATATCGAGGAAGTGAGGGCAGCGTTAAACCAGAGGCTATTGGAGGCGGGCGTGCAGCCGCCGCCACCGCCGCCGGCATCTGCTCCACCTCCGGCGACCACGAGCAAATAGCCTTTCGAGTGAGCCTGCTGTTACAGGTTCAAAGGTGCGGGGATTTGGCACGGCCGCCTGCGAGTGTATCGCGTCATGGGCCTCGTAAGAGGAGTGAGATTTGAAAGCAATCCGTAAGCGTCTTACCAGTTATGCCATCTTGGCCAGCCTGTTGCTGGCTCTTCTTATGCTGCTCGCCGGGTCAGGCTGCACCGCGAAGCAGGTGGGTCCTGACGTGATGGCGACTGTTAATGGCCGCAGCATCACGCGCACCGAGGTCGAGAAGTACTACAACAATCAGACTGCCGAAGCGCCACAGAAACCCAGCCAGGAGCAAGCTGATAGCCTGCGGCTCAGCATCCTCAAGGAATTGGTTGATCAGGAAATCCTGATGCAGCGGGCCGAAAAGATGGGGCTGCTGGCCACCGACGAAGAAGTTAACGCAAAGCTGACGGAGATCAAGTCGCCGTTCACGCAAGAACAGTTCGATCAGCGGCTGAAGGAACGCAATCTCACCCTGGAAGATTTCAAGCGTGACCTGCGGCGTTCCATCACCATCGAAAAGGTGCTGAACAAGGAAATCACCTCGAAGATAAACATCTCCGACGAAGACATCACGAATTACTACAATCAGCACAAGGCCGAGTTCAACCTGATTGAACCGCAGTACCACCTGGCGCAGATCCTGGTGACCACCCAGCCCAATCCCCAGGTGAAGAACGTTAAGGCGCAGAATGAGGCGGAGGCGCGTAAGAAAGTCCAGATGATCGCCAACCGCCTTGATAGCGGTGAAGACTTCACCACCGTCGCCATGAATTTTTCCGAACAGCCGGAGACCTCCCAGAACGGCGGCGATCTGGGGTTTGTGCCCGAATCCTCGCTCAAGAGCGACCGGGCTGCGTACGAGGCAGTGAACAAGCTGAAGCCGGGTCAGTACACGGCAGTGCTGGTGGTGGCTGACCCCAACAGCCATCAGGTGTACGGATTTCGCATCGTGAAGCTCATCAGCAGGGAAACTGCCGGCCAGCGGGAGCTGAAGGACCCGCGCGTGCAGCAGACCATTCGTGAACAGCTTCGCGACCGTCGCGAACAGTTGTTGAAGGCAGCTTATTACGAGTCCGTTCGCGACAAGGCTACGGTGCAGAATTATTTTGCCGACGAGATTCTGGCACGAGCCAGCACCATGAAATAGAGCCCGACGCGGGAAGGCAATCTTAAGTTGGTTGCCGACTGTGTTTTCGACACGCTAGGGCCGGTGCAACTGCCAATACAAAACTGCAGCTACGATCACAGCGAGCGCAACCACAACCCACCGGAGAATTCGACGGGGCCGGTTCGGCGACTTTCGCAGGCGGGCGATTTCCGGCGCTAAGGCCTCCGCTGCGGCGACCGCCGACGTGACTGCCCGCCTTGGCGCCGCAGTTTCCTCCTGGGCAACCACCGCGGCTGGGCGTGCGGGAAACATGCCGCTCGCGGATATTTGTTCATCCTTGCGGGCGACATCGGCTTCCGCCAACGGTGCGCCCTTGTCGGCTGCACCCCCCCCTTGCGAGGGTGCCTGGTCGGCCTTGGCTACATTCAGCGTTCCGTCCGCTTCCAAGGCCCGCATGACGCCGCTCTGCACCCCGGACTGCGACTTGATGATTCTGGGCGCCGGCGCCAGCACGTTCTTGGAGACGACAGGCGCCAGAAAACGGTACCCACGCCGAGGCAGTGTCTCCACGTACAGCGGATTGTCCGCGTTGTCCCCCAGCACGGTCCGGATTTGCTTGATGCAGTGATTCATCCCCTGTTCAAAATCAACGTAAGTTTCCTCCCCCCAGACCTGCTCCTTGATTTGTTCCCGGGTGACGATCTGGCCGGCGCGGCTGGCAAGCAATGCCAGGAGCCGAAATGGCTGTGGGGCCAGTTTGATGAGGGTGCCGGACCGACGCAGTTCTTCGGCATCGACGTTCAGCTCGAAAACTCCGAAACGGAGTATCTTTTGCGTGGCGCTCAAAATACTGCCTCGTACAGTTTCACCGCTGGGCCGGATTATACACCGCCACCAGCCTTCCATCGTTGATCATTTGTGAAGCTATCCACTGTAATTTCAGTGGGTTAGACGATCATCCCAAAATCATCTCCAAATCAGACGTTAACCATTGAACCCGGAACGGAACTGGCGCATTCTGCGCCACATGAGCAGGAGTTGAGCGAAGGCTCAATAACCTGCTCGTCGGGGGAACGCTTCCGGAGGTGGGAACAGAACAGCCTGCCTCCGGAGGTGCGACAAAACTCCCGGTCCCGTTGGCGGCCTCGGGCAGGCGCCGCCAACGCTTACTGATGGAAGGAGGAACGCCATGAAAAGACAAGGAAGAATGCAAGCGCACCAGTTGGAGAAGTTCGCCAGCTTCCTGGAGGACCACCCCAGCTTTTCACCCATGTTGACGGGAGAGGACGCCCTTGTCTGTGGCTTCCAGGCAGGCGGCAGCTTCCTCTACATCGAGGCTGATCGGCACTCCACCGGGGTTCGACGCGCAGGAAACGGCAATCCTGCTGCGCGCGTCACCAAGGGTGAATGACCGCCGGCTGCCATGAACGTTCAACCTTCCTGCCAACACGCGCGCCGGCATTAATGATCCGGCTATCCCTCGGCGTGTGTCACGGTGAGCGGTTTTCAGTTTGGGGGCGTTGCGCTCTGGCCGAGTACTAAGCGCGCTCCCGGCGGGGAGCAACTCGCAGCGGCGATGTTGCTCCTCGCTCGCAACTCTCACCACCCCCCCGACCTACGACCACACGGAGGTCAACATGAAAAGCAAATTCTGTTTCCATCTTGGTTATTCGATTCTCGTGGTTGTCTCGCTTCTGGCGTGCGTCTCGACTGCATATGCCCAGGACGGATCCCAGTGCGACTATGACGACCAAATCCTCAAGGGTCCCAATCCTGTCCCGCCGCCCGCTCAGGCCTCGCCGCCCTACTTCATCTGGAGGCCCCTCGGCCGAGGCGATCAAAGGACCGCAGCAGCCTGCCCACGGTGCATGCAGCAGCACTCAGGGCTGGTGTCGTGGGTCGGTCAGCGCAGAGTTGACGACGAAAAGTTTGCGAAAAGCACGTTCGATGCGATGTTCCTTGGCAACTACAACAACCCCTACTTCCCCATGGTGTTTGTCTTCGGGGAGTGCTACGGCGGCGGGATGATCGATGACCTCGTCGGCACCCTCACGTACAATCCCATGAGCATTGTCTCCGCGTCCTTCTTCAACCAAACCGCTTCCTATCCCGTTGACCCAGTGAATGGAGGCAATGGCACCGATTTCATTTGGGCTTATGTGCGCGCGTTGCAACAACCGGCGGCGACCGCACAACTGGCGGCAGCGATAGCCAGCACCAACGACCCTTTCGGATGGGCCGCCATGCCCAACCCGGCGCGCGGTAACGAGAAGCTGGGCTCGGAAACGCCGGAGTATTACTCCCAGAACCAGGGTGACAACATCACGCTGATGGCCACCGGCCGCGACCGCATCATTTTGTGGGCGGGGCAGCCTAACGAAGTGGACGACCAGCAGCTCAATCAATTGCTGCTGCAGTTGGTAGCGGCGCCGCTCGGGTTTGACAAGCAGAACATTGTCATCCTCTTCGCCAGCGGCAGACCCAAGAATGGTGCTCTGGTTCAGACCATGCAGAAGCTCTACGGGAACGACCAAAGCCATCTGCGACAGGCAAACCAGAAGCAACTGGATATCGCCCTGCAATGGGCCTTTCCTGCGGGTGATGGCCCGAAATCAAGCTTCTTCTTCTTCCTGGCTGCCGATCACGGGTGCAACAACGCCTTCCAGGCGGAACCGAAAGGTGGAGATGGAGGGCTGCCCATCGAGGACGGGGGTGACTGGGGGAATGGGGATGACGACTACCCGCCCAGCTAGCCAGTGAACCCGCTCTCCGGAGCACTGAGAAAAAGATGCGCCCCCGCACATCACTTGCGGGGGTTTTGGGTAAGGAGCGGCTCGCGCGGTGGAGCTGCTCCTTACGTTTCTCGATCGATCCGAACGATTCCCCGCCAATTGCCTTGTGTTACGCTTTTCTTACCTCTGCAAATTAGCCATTCAGGACGCGCAATGAAAGCTTGTCAACTGGCGTTCCTGTGCCTGTTAATTTCTCCAATCGGTTGGGCACAAGGGACGCGCACCTGGGAACAGACTAAGTACGACGACTTCGAAAAGGGCACGGCGCACGGCGTCGCCATCAGCAGCGACGGCAGTCTCACGCTGGCGCCCGCATTCGACGCCCTCTACACCTCGCCGTCCACATACCTGTGGAGCCTGGCCTCCGACACCCAGGGCAACATCTATGCCGGCGCGGGATCGCCCGCCCGTGTCTACAAGCTCACTCCTGACGGCAAAGTCGGCATCATCTTCGCTCCCCAGGAATTGCAGGTGCAGGCACTTGCAGTTGGAGCCGACGGCGCAATCTATGCCGCGACCTCGCCCGATGGGAAGGTGTACAAGATCGTTCACGGCGGTCCTGCCTCCGGCAAGGCGCCGGATAACTTGCGCCGCACTCCGGAAGGCGCGAGCTCACAGGAGGGAGCAAAGCCTGCTTCTCCTAGTGAGACACCGCGCACCTCCCCGAAGGTTGATTCCAGCTACAGTGCCAACGTCTTCTTCGAGCCCAGGACAAAATATATTTGGGCGCTGGCGGTCGATCGCCAGGGGCGCCTCTATGTGGGCACCGGCGATCGCGGAGAAATCTTCCGTGTTGATGGCAACGGCGCTGGTGCGCTGTTCTTCAAAAGCGATGAGGCGCAGATTCGTGCCCTCGACTTCGACAACTCCGGCAACCTGATCGCGGGAACCGACGGCAGCGGGCTCGTCTATCGCATCTCCCCGCAGGGAGAAGGCTTCGTCCTGTACAGCGCTCCGAAGAAGGAGATCACCGCGTTGGCAGTGGATGGACAGGGCAACATCTTCGCCTCTGGCGCTGGCGAGAAGCACGGCCCCAGCACCCCGCCAAGTCCGATTGTCCCCGCGCCCGCAACACTGCCCAGTACCCCAGTCGTTGTGGTCGGGCCACAAAGCGGTCCGCCAGGCGCAACACCTGCTCCGCCGGCATTTAGCACAATTCCGTACCCCAACGTGACCAATGTTGGAGGCTCGGAGGTCTATCGAATTTCCGCTGATGGCTCGCCCAAGACAATCTGGTCTTCGCGTGAAGACCTGGTTTATGCCCTCGCTTTCGATCAAAGCGGACGCCTGCTGGCCGGAACTGGAAACCGAGGGAAGATCTATGTGATCAACGGCAAGCAGTACACGGATCTTGCCAAAGCCAGCGCCAACCAGGTGACAGCGTTTGCCCGCGCGTCGAAAGGCGGACTCTACGCTGCCACCAGCAACCTGGGGAAAATCTTCCTGCTCGGCGCGGGCGCGGTGGCAGAGGGCACTTACGAGAGTGACGTCTTCGATGCCAAAAACTTTTCCCGCTGGGGACGGGTCGAAGTCCGTGGCGTCGGCAGCTTTGATCTGTTTGCGCGCAGCGGCAACGTGGACAATCCCGACCGCAACTGGAGCCCATGGAAGAAAATTGATCTCCAGAAAGATCTTCCGACCGATGCACCTCCCGCGCGCTTCATTCAGTGGAAGGCGGTGCTCCGTTCCGGCAACACTCCCGTCATTGACAGCGTCACTCTCAACTACCTGCCGAAGAATGTTGCCCCTGAAGTGGATGACGTCACGGTCATGGTCGGCTGGCGTGTGCCGTCGGGGGCACACACTCCCGAGACCTCGTCCAGCACGTATGAGCCTCCGTTGCTGACTGTTCGCGACAGGCATTCCGTGGTAGTGAAATGGAAGGCCCACGACGACAACGATGACACCATGGAGTACGACGTCTATTACCGCGGCGATGGTGAGACACGATGGAAGCTGTTGCGTGAAGGGGTGGACGAGCGGTTCGTGAACCTTGATTCCGGTGTGCTCCCTGATGGAGGCTATACGGTACGGGTGGTTGCCTCAGACGCGCCTTCTCATTCGCGCGAAGAGGCCTTGACCGGCGAAGCCATCAGCCCTCGCTTCGAGGTGGACAATACTCCGCCGCGCGTCGAATCGCTGAATGCGCGGGTTGAGGGAAGCAACGTGCATGTGACCTTCCGGGCGGTGGATAACTACTCTCCCATCAAGCGGGCCGAATACTCCATCGACGCCGATGATTGGCAGCTCATCGAGCCAGTCGGGCAAATCTCGGACTACAAGATCGAGAATTACGACTTTAAGGCGCCAATTCCCACCGGTGACAGCGGTGGACATGGCGACAGGCCAGCCACCTCGAACGGAACACGCTCGATACAGAACAGCGACGAACACACGGTCGTGGTTCGAGTCTATGACCGTTTCGAGAATATGGGGATTGACAAGATTGTGGTGAAGGCGCAACAACGTCCGACACTTTGAGGGCAATTATCCCGCCGGCTTCAAAATCCAGCTGCTATTTTCAAGATACGAATTTGATCTCCTTGAACTCGCGCCATACGGGAGTCTAAGCTTTCCCCGGGCGCAGGAGGGCAAGATGGGAGATCAACAGATACGTGCCGCACTGGATCAGCATTGGGCGGCCTCCGATGCCAACGATTTTGAAACCGAGCACCGCATCTATCACGAGGACGCGGTACTGGAATACCCACAGTCAGGCGAGCGAATACGCGGCCGCCGCAACATACAGATCACCCGCTCTATCCAGCCGAACAGGAAGCGCTTTACTGTCCAGCGAATCCTTGGCGGCGGTGATCTTTGGATCACCGAATTCATCCTGTCCTATGACGGCAAGCCATCCTACACCGTGAGCATCATGGAGTTCAGGGGCGACCAGGTTGCGCGAGAAACCCAGTACTTTGCGGATCCATTCGAGGCCAGCCCGGCTCGTGCTCAATATGTGGAACGGATGGACCCGCAATCGTAACCCGGCGTTCTCACTAGGAACTTCCTTCCGCCATAAAGGCATGCTTCTGCCTCAACAGGCTACTGGGCAGCGCACGCGCCGGGATTTGCGATCATGACCAGCTTTATGTTGCGTGTCGTGTCTGCTTCCAGTTTCACTCTTTCCACCACCGGCCTGAAGCACGGCGTGTCAACGGGAGCGGCGGCGATCAATGCGTAGTCTCCCGGCGGCAATTGCTGGAATGAGAACTTGCCCTTCTCCTTGACCACCGCCCTCTGCTCCTCGAGCGTGTTGAGGTTAACGACGACAAGCCGTGTCTCCGGCACGGGCGCCCCCGCCGCATCGACGACCTGGCCCTGCAGCAGGGTCTCGCGGACTTGCGAAGTGCTAATCGTAACCAGCAACAGCATTGAGCCGAGCAAACGTTGAAGCAGGCGATTAAATCGCATTGGTCACTCCATGAACACCTTAATTCGGCATCTGCATTAAACAACCCCGGGGAACACCTGTGAAGTAAATTGTTTGTTTATGGGCTTTCGTGGCGCTCTCGACGTTCTTGCGCTGTTCCTGGGCTCGGGCTACTGCACTATCCCGGTGTTCTGGCTCATGACGCATCCCTTTGTCGAGCACTGGCGCAAGCTGGGACGACGTGCGTATCTCTTCATCCTCCCCGGATGGGCCGTGGTCATCGCAATCGTGTTTCTGATCGTGTGGCCCTTCAGGTTTGCGCACTTCTACGTGACCTGGCTTGCCTGGGCGCCGGCTGCGATCTTCTTCCTGCTCGGCTTCTCCATCTATTCAGCGGCCTTTCGCAGCTTCCGTCACACGCAAGTGTCGGGACTGGCGGAAATCGAACCGGACAAGCATCACCAGCAACTGATGACGACCGGCATCCGCTCGCGCGTCCGTCACCCCATCTACCTTGGGCATCTTTGTGAGATTCTTGGCTGGTGCGTCGGCACGGGATTGATCGCACTTTATGTGTTGGCCCTATTCGCCATCGTCACCGGCGCCGTGATGATTCGTGTGGAAGACCATGAGCTCGAAGCACGGTTTGGAGGGGCTTATCGGGACTATCGTACTCGAGTACCTGCCGTTCTGCCCCGGCTGAATTCCTAACCGCGGATCACCGCAGGTCACGCGGATAACGCTGACCTGAAAGAAAATGAACATCCGCGTCCATCCGTGAAATCCGCGGTTGATTCTGGCTTTCGCTAAAATGAAACCGCCGAATATCTCTCATGCAATTTGAACTCTTCGTAGCGGCGCGCTACCTGCGGGCCAAGCGGCGGCAGGCCGTCATTGGCATTATCACCGTAATCTCCATCATCGGAGTAGCCGCCGGTGTGGCTTCGCTTATCATCGCGCTGGCGATCAACAACGGATTCCGCCAGGATCTCCAGGAGCGGCTGCTCGGCTCGACCTCGCACATCAATCTGCTGCGCGTCGAAAACGACGGTATTCGCAACTGGCGAGACCTGCTGGAGCGCCTGGAAAAGCGGCCCCACGTGGTCGCGGGAGCGCCTGCCATCTACGAGCAGGTGCTGATCTCACGCGGAGCGCGCGCCCAGGGAGCGGTGCTGAAGGGAATTAATCCCGAGGACGAACGCAAGGTCAGCGACCTGCTGGATTCCGTGACGAAGGGTTCCAGAGATGCACTGGACGAGCCATCGCAGTCCAAGGCCAAGGCTTCATCGGCAGAGGGCGAGACTGCTCTCCAGCCAGCTTCACCGCCTCCCATTATTCTCGGCAAAGACATGGCCGACCAGCTTGGTGCTCCGGTCGGCTCGCTAGTAACTGTCACAAGCCCGCAGGGCGAACTCACCCCTTTTGGCATTGTGCCGAAGTATAAACGCTTCAAGGTCGCCGGCATCTTCTCCTCCGGCTTCTACGACTACGACAATAACTGGGCGTTTATCCGCCTTTCCGACGCGCAGAAGCTCTTCGATCTCACCGATGTAGTCTCTGTGCTTGAGTTCAAAGTCGACGACATCTACAAGGCTCCGGACATCGCCCAGGCGCTGGAAGCCGAGTCCGGCAAAGGTTTCATGTCAACCAACTGGATGGAACAAAACCGCGCTCTCTTCCGCGCGCTGCGTCTGGAACGTGTGGTGACGTTCATCACCATAGGTCTGATCGTCTTCGTCGCCGCGCTGAACATTCTGATTTCGCTCATCATGATGGTGATGGAGAAGACGCGCGACATCGCGGTGCTGGTCTCGATGGGCGCCAAGAAGGGGCAGATCCGGCGCATTTTTATCTACCAGGGATTGCTGATCGGCGTCATTGGAACGGTACTCGGCCTCATCGCAGGGTACGCGCTTTCGTGGACCGGCGGACACTACCACCTGGTCTCGCTCTCCGCCGAGGTTTACTCCATTGACTACGTTCCTTTCGCTCCGCGGCCGCAGGACGGTTTTCTGGTGGCAATCGTCGCCATCGGCATTTCGTTCATAGCGACGCTGTATCCTTCATGGTCGGCCGCGAGTGTGCTGCCGGCAGAAGCGCTGCGCTACGAATAGGGGGCACTTGATCTCCTCCTGATGTGATGTCAGCATGGATTACATGAAGAGGGCGACAGTCCGGCAACTGGTGTGCGAATTCGCCAAGCTTGAGTACTTCCTGCAACGCGGCAAGGAGATCCAAATCACGAAGCGGGGACGGGTGATCGCTCGGCTCGTTCCCAGGAACGAGTGGCTGCCCCCGAAGCTCCGCAGGGCTGGAATTCGCGGCTGATTCCTCTTCTAGCTTCGACGTCCACCGGCGAAAGCTCGCCCACGAGTCTCAAACTCAATTGAACGGTTTGAAGGGTCCGGTATTCCTCACTGACTTCTCTCCCCGGACATGTTCTAATTCTCATAGGCTGATGTGCAAACCCGAATTGGGCTCGCTGACCAGCGGATTGGCCGGAATTTGTAACGCTGCGGAGTACGCCTGCATCCAATGGCTCAAGATGGTCTGTTGCGGGTGAAGAACCTGCGAAAGGTCTTTCGCTCGGGCAAGTCCGATCTCGTGCTCTTTGACAATTTGTCGTTTGAGGTGCAGGCGGGCGAGATGCTCGCCATTGTAGGGGAGTCAGGTGCCGGAAAAAGCACCCTCCTGCACATACTCGGAGTTCTTGATACTGCATCCGAAGGTGACGTATACTTCGCCCAAGTTGATTTGGCGAAGCTGTCGGATGATGCGGCGGCGGAGTTTCGCAGCTGCGAGCTTGGTTTCGTCTGGCAGTTCCATTACTTGCTGCCAGAGTTTACTGCCGCCGAGAATGTCGCCATGCCGCTGCTGATGCGCGGCATGATCCGCGGCGAAGCAGAACGTGAGGCCCTGCACTGGCTGCAAGAAGTTGGGTTGACGGACCGTGCTGGTCATCGGTCCGGCGAGTTGTCTGGTGGGGAGCAGCAACGGGTGGCGCTGGCCCGCGCGCTGATTACCAAGCCGAAGGTCCTGATGGCCGATGAACCAACCGGGGACCTCGACAACCGGACAGCGGAAGCGGTTTTTGATTTGATCGCCAGATTACATCGCGACTATCGTCTTACCTCGCTCATCGTTACACACAATCTTGGGTTCGCGCGCCGGTGCGACCGCGTTCTCCGGCTGGAGCGCGGCCAGGCGGTCGAGGTGTCGCCGCAGTCGCTGCCTGCCTTTGCAACAGGCGAGCGGCAGGCGGGTTTGTAGTTGTTGAGGACTCCATAAGGGTCCTTATGTTCGGTCCCAGTCTTAATGAGGGCCGGCGACAGGGGAAAGGCAGGTAACAGAGCTCGATCGGGGGAAACATCCCGACGGGTTCCTGGAGAGGCTCAATGTTTGAACGGTACACGGAAAAGGCCCGGCGAGTCATTTTCTTCGCGCGCTACGAAGCCAGCCAGTTTGGTTCTCCGTACATCGAGACGGAGCACCTGCTGCTCGGCCTGCTGCGGGAGGACAAGGCGCTCACCAATCGGTTCCTTCGGTCCCATGCTTCGGTCGAATCCATTCGTAAACAGATAGAAGGTCACACCACCATCCGGGAGAAGGTATCCACCTCCGTGGACCTGCCCCTGAGCAACGAGTGCAAGCGTGTGCTGGCCTATGCCGCGGAAGAAGCCGAGCGGCTTTCGCACAAGCACATCGGCACCGAGCACTTGCTTCTGGGGTTGTTGCGCGAAGAGAAGTGCTTCGCGGCTGAAATTCTGCACGAGCGCGGTTTGCGCCTGTCAACCATTCGCGAGGAACTCTCGCGCACATCGCAGGAGAAGTCGCAGCCATCGCAGCGCAATCGCGAGTCGTCGCTGTTGTCGGAGTTCTCGCGCGACCTCACACAGGCGGCGATGGACGGCCAGCTCGATCCGCTGGTCGGTCGCGACGGCGAGCTCGAGCGTGTCATCCAGATTCTGTGCCGCCGCACCAAGACTAATCCGGTGTTGATCGGCGAGCCTGGCGTCGGCAAGACCGCCATCGTCGAGGGACTGGCGCAGCGCATCGCCGACGGTGAAGTGCCGTCATTCCTGTCCGACAAGCGCATCCTCGCGCTCGATCTCTCGCTGATCGTCGCCGGCACCAAATATCGCGGGCAGTTCGAAGAGCGTCTCAAGACCATCATGAAAGAGCTGATGGAGTCGCAGAACGCCGTCATCTTCATCGACGAGCTGCACACGCTCGTCGGCGCAGGCTCGGCCGAAGGCTCGCTTGATGCCGCTAACATCCTGAAACCGGCGCTGTCGCGCGGCGAAATTCAATGCATCGGCGCGACCACTCCCGGCGAGTATCGCAAGTCCATTGAGAAGGACCGTTCGCTGGAGCGCCGTTTCCAGGCCGTGAAAGTCCCGCCTCCGAACGAGGCCGACGCTGTCAAGATTCTCTTCGGCATCAAGGAGCGCTACGAGAAGTTTCACGCCGTCAGCTACACCGACGAGGCCATCACCTTCTCCGTGTCGCACTCCAACCGCTATCTGCCGGACCGCTTCCTGCCCGACAAGGCCATCGATCTGGTGGACGAAGCCGGCGCGCGTGTAAAGTTACGCCAGACCTCTCTGCCCGAAGACATCACCGAAGTCCAGAAGCGGATCAAGTTCATCGTGCATCGCATGGAGAACGCCATCGCGAATCACGAGTTCGAGAAGGCGCGCTTCTACTCCGACGAGGAGCGCAAGGAGCGCGAGAACCTGCGCGCGCTGCGCGAGAAGTATCACCTCGACGAGTCCTCTACCGGCGTCGTCGGCCGCGAAGACATCGAAGACGTCGTCTCGCGCTGGACGGGCGTTCCCATCGCGTCCATCAAAGAAGAAGAGAGCCAGAAGCTGCTGCGCATCGAAGAAGAGCTGCACAAGCGCGTCATCTCGCAGGACCGCGCCATCACCGCGCTGGCCCGCGCCATCCGCCGCTCCCGTGCCGGCCTCAAGAGCCCGAACCGGCCCATCGGCTCGTTCCTATTCCTCGGCCCAACCGGCGTCGGCAAAACGGAAGTCGCGCGCACTCTGGCGCAGTTCATGTTCGGCAGCGAGAAATCGCTGGTCCGCTTTGACATGTCCGAGTTCATGGAGAAGCACTCCGTCTCCAAGCTCATCGGCTCCCCTCCGGGATATGTCGGCTACGAAGAGGGCGGCCAGTTGACCGAGCGCGTCAAGCGCGCGCCCTACTCCGTGGTGCTGCTCGACGAAGTCGAGAAGGCGCACCCCGACCTGTTCAACATCCTGTTGCAGGTGTTTGAGGACGGCCAGTTGACCGACGGCCTTGGCAACACCGTGGACTTCAAGAACACCATCATCATCATGACCTCCAACATCGGCGCGCGGCATTTGCAGAAGCGCACCGGCATGGGCTTCCAGTCCGAGGCGGAAGACATGATCTCCAGCAAGGTCGAGGACATGGTGAAGAACGAGGTGAAGCGCACCTTCAACCCCGAGTTCCTCAACCGTCTCGACGAGGTCATCATCTTCAACGCGCTCACCGAGCAGGACCTCATCCAGATCGTGGAGTTGATGGTGCAGCAGTTGAACACGCACCTGGCGCAGCGCTCCATCACGGTCACGGTGACCGAAGACGCCCGCAAGTGGATCCTCGACCAGACCGTGACCGACCGCAGCTACGGCGCTCGCCCGCTGCGCCGCGCCCTGCAGAAGTACATCGAGGACCCGCTGTCGGAGGCGCTCATCCAGGGCACCTTCGCCCAGCGGCCCACGTTCATCGAGGTGTACCTGGAGAACAGCCAGCTCTTCTACCGCCCCGTCGGCGAAGAGAAGACCGAAGGCGTGCTGCTGTATAGCAACTAGCGTCGAACCCAGTTTCAATGAAGATGGGGAGCGGAAACGCTCCCCTCTTCGTTGCTGGAGTTGAAATCCCGCCTGAGTCGAGGGTCTCGCGCACACCCGACGTCCGTGGCGCCCTTCGTGTCTGAAAATTGCCGCAGTAAATGGCACCGTCTGCCGCATTTTCGTGCTAGCATTCCGAAGCCGCAGCAGGCAGGAGCACAAGCCCTTCGTTGGTAGGCCGGAATTTCAAGGTCAATCGAATGTCCCTCGCGGGCGCTTTCATCACAGCGCCGGCGCATGTGTGTACCTGTTGGCCCCGAAACCATTGCTTGCTTTTTCTGGCTGGTGATTATGAGCAATGAAGAGTGGATCCTCAATAAACGGGACCCCAATGCCCCCGAACAGGGCGGCGAATCCTTCGTCGTAACCCATAAAGCCAGCGAAGAGTTCATCAATCGCATTCAAGTGGAACGCCAGTCTGGCTATGGGTTCCTGCCGATTATTGGGGCTGGGTTCTCTGCTCCCTCCGGTGCGCCATTGGTGAATGAGCTCGGATCGTATCTGCAGCGCTGTATCTGGCTGGCGCTCGGCGATGAGAACCCCGACGGACATCGCTGGCATCCGCGTACAGACCAATGGCCGCCATTCCTGAACCACGAACCGCACAACCACGAACAAAAGAACTATCTGAACCTTCTCCTGAAGCGACGAATGGACCTGGAGTCAGGGAACAAAGACGTCCTGGAGGAAGAGAAAAGGGAGATTCCTATACTGCTCCAGGGGATTGGCGCCATGGCCGAGTGGCGTACCTCGTTGCTGTTTCTCTCCAGGTTGAAACACCAGCCACGATCGGAGCATTATTCCGCGGCGTCTCTCGGGGCAGCGCGTCAGGAGATCGTCGATGCCTGCTTGCGCGAGGTCCTCAAGGGCAAACATCCCTCCCTGAATCACACCATGCTGGGCGTATTGGCCGGCGCGCTACGTCTGAACCTGATCCTCACCACGAACTTCGATGACCTGCTGGAAAGGGCCTTTGCCGAAGCAAAGAATCCGTTGCAGGTATTCGAGGTCCATCTGGGGGATTATCTTCCGCACTGGTCGGCGGTCTCCGATGTTCGTTCTCTTGTCAAGTTTCATGGAAACCGGCATGCTCTCCGTGCCGACTATTCGCTGGATGCCGATCCCTCCGAGCACGACAAGGAAAGGTTCCTGGAATATCTCCAGGCCGGGCGAGGCGAACATCCGAAACAATCCCAGGAACTACCGTTTCAGAACCACCTCCTCGTAATGGGGGTTTCCGGAGAAGATCGTCGGACGCGTGAGCTAATTAAGCACGCCGGCAAGCACCTGGGCTCCAAGTTCAAAGTATTTTGGCTATGCTATTCCGACAAAGACATTTCCGACGAGAGCTCGGGCCTGAAGGCATTTGCTCGTGAGTACCAGCGGAGCACGGAGCGGGAGGAGGGCGATGGCCTGGTCGTCCTTAAGCACACAAATTATGGACTTCTGCTCCTGCAGCTTTATCAGACTATCCGGAGAAACCTGCCCCCAACCGGAGGGCTGTTCCCCTCAGTATCACGGCTGA
>Ga0335077_10004055_pt1 | contig 17835 bp, 9 predicted proteins | sample Lox_Sample_31_FD_207151 | JGI IMG/M metagenome (GOLD analysis project Ga0335077, IMG submission 207151) | Soil microbial communities from Loxahatchee National Wildlife Refuge, Florida, United States - Lox_Sample_3.1 | ecosystem: Environmental > Terrestrial > Soil > Wetlands | place: USA: Florida... | reverse complement strand
ACATTGACGACAAGTCAAGTAATGATGGGGTCAGTCCTCGGGTAAAGACCTTATTACGTGGGTAATTTGAGCCCAATTTGAGATGCCGCTATGGTAAGACCTGCCTGACGGTCCAAAACGGGAAGGTGTTTATGTCCGACGCCGCTGCTAAACCTGTCCGCCTGGCGCCTCCTGCACAGAGTTCCTCTGCGCACTCCTCTGACGCGCTGCCATCCGAGTTTACTAATCTGCTTGCCAGGGCCATGGCCAACCAGCTCAACAACATCATGATGGCGGTCACCAGCGAAGCAGAGCTGGAGTTGAAGAAAGCCACCCCTGCGGCAAGGCCCGGCCTGGAACACATATTGAGCAACGCCGCCCGGGCCACATCGTTGATTCAGAAACTGTTGGCGTTCAGTCGAAAGCGGACTCTAGCGCCACGGCCCGTGCGCCTGAACAGTTTCCTCACTCAGACGAGCGGCTGGATCCACCAACTCTGCGGAGAACAGATGGAAGTGACCCTGTATTTTGATCCAGAGGTGCAGCGGGTCAAGGCGGACCAGGTAGATCTGGAGCGGTGGCTGCTGGGCCTGGCATTGGATCCGGCGGCCACAGGCAGCAATATTTTGATCGCCACGCAATCAACCATTCTGGGGGCGGAGCAGCTCGCCCCCGGCCAGGATGCGTCACCAGGACGATATGTGGTGCTGGAGGTCGAGGTCTCGCGAGCGAAGCACGCCGAAGAACCGGAATGCCCGCATGTGCCAGCGGAAGAAAGCTCGGTCGCGGCGAGCACGGGGATTGAGGCCATCGCCAGGGAAGCCGGCGGTTTTGTGCGCGTAAGCGAAGGCCCAGGCAGCCGTCGTTGCTTCAAAGTCTATTTCCCGGCGCTGGGGGCGGAGGAGGCGGACGAGCGGGCGCCCTGGTCGCCGAAAACAACGCCTTCGGCCACCATTCTCATCGTCGAAGACGATGATGCCGTGCGCAAGCCGGCCGCGGAATTTCTCAAGATGGAAGGCTTCAAAATACTGCAGGCGCGTACCGGGCCCGAGGCCTTGCTGGTCGCGCTGCGCAATCGGTCGGCTCTCGATCTGCTGATCACAGATGTGGTGATGCCGCAGATGACTGGTCATGAAGTCGCGGCGAAGCTGCTGGAAATGCATCCCGACCTCAAGGTGCTCTACATGTCCGGAGATACCAACCAGACCCTGCCCGGACAGATAGTGGAGGAAGCGCGGCACACGGCTTTGCTGAAGCCTTTTTCCCTGAACACGCTGTACGAGAGAATCAGGGAAGTTCTAGAAAAGTGATCGAATCCCTTCCCCGTCCTTCTCCCCTGACCATGGTAGGTCCGGCAGGATCAGCAACATCCGGCGCCGGACAACGATGAGCAATACTGTCAATTCTGGCGAAATTCGCCGCCTGCAGCGCGCCCTGGAGGAATCGGAGGGGCGGCGGCAGGCCCTGCTCGATTCCGCGCTGGACTGCGTGATTTGCACCGACGGAGAAGCCAGAATTACAGACTTCAACGCCGCCTCCGAACGGACATTCCGGGTGGCTCGATCTGCCGTGCTGGGCAAGGACCTGGCGGAGACCATACTCCCAACTCGCCTTTGGAGCAGCCAACGCAAAGAACTGTTCCTGCCGGCGGCGGGGGGAGTCAGCGCCGTCGGCAGACGGGTCGAAACTTCCGGGCTCCGCTCGGATGGCACGGAGTTTCCCGCCGAGATCACCGTCACCAGCATCGAACTCAAGGGGCATCCCGCGTTCATCATTTATGTTCGCGACATTTCCGCTCGCAAGCGGGCGGAGCAGGCTGTGGTGTGGCTGGCGGCGATCGTGGAGTCGTCCCAGGACGCCATCATCGGAAAGGACTTGGAAGGCAGGATCACCAGCTGGAACAAGGCTGCAGAGAGAATGTACGGCTACAGCGCCGCTGAGGCGATCGGCAAGAGCGTTTCCATGCTCATCCCACCGGAGCGCCTGCATGAATTCGCGGCGATTGGGCACCAGCTCAGGGCTGGACGGCACGTGCACAACTTTGAGACCGTCCGCCGTGCCAAGAACGGTGCCCGGCTCGATGTCTCCCTGAGCGTCTCGCCAGTGTTCGATTCTGACGTTAACATCATCGGCGGTTCCGCCATCGCCCGCGACATCACCGAACAGAAACACGTTGCCGCGGCGCTGCGCAAGGCCAACGATACCAGCATTTACGCCTCTCCCATCCCCATCATCGGCGGCGATTCGGCCGGTCTGGTAACGCTATGGAACCCGGCTGCCGAGCAGGTGTTTGGCTGGAAGGAAAATGAAGTCCTGGGCAAACCCAACCCGATTATCCCGCAATCGGCAATGCTTGAGACCCAGAGGCTGAGACACCGCCTGCTTTCCGGCGAGACCATCACCAACATGGAAGTGCATCGTGTAAAGCGTGACGGCACCCCGATCATCGTGAGCCTTTCGGCGACGCCCCTTTGGGACGCGAATCATACGGTTCGCGGCATAATCGGTTTTCTGGTGGATATCACCGACCGCAAGGCGGCAGAAGAGACCCTTCGCGTGGCGGAAGAGAAATACCGCAGCATCTTCGAAAACTCCGTCGAGGGCATTTATCAGACGACGCGTGACGGGCAGTACATCTCGGCGAACCCCGCCCTGGCACGCATGTTGGGTTTCGATTCACCGGAAGAACTCATAGCGGCCCGTCTGGACATCCGCAACCAAGAATATGTCGAGCCCAGCTTACGCGACCGATTTATCAACCTGCTGGAGCAGCACGGAGCGGTGCGCGAATTCGAGTACCAGGCCTATCGCAAAGACCGCAGGATTATCTGGGTGTCGGAAAACGCCCAGGCAGTGCGGGATGCAAGCGGGCGCGTGCTTTATCTGCAGGGCACGGTCCAGGACGTCACCCAGGCCCGTGAATTGGAACAACTGGTGCGGCAGATGCAGAGAATCGAGGCCATCGGGCACCTGGCGGGCGGCGTGGCGCACGACTTCAACAACATCCTCATGGCCATCAGCAGCTATGCCGAACTGCTCTCCAGAAAGCTGCCGCTCGGGGATGCCAACCTGCGGTATGTGAGGGAAATCGAGCGGGCTATGAGCCGCGGGGCCTCGTTGACGCAGAGCCTGCTGGCCTTCAGCCGGAAACAGGTCCTCGCGCCCGTGATCGTGGATATGAACATCCTGCTGGCCCAGCAGGCAGACATGCTGCGGCGCCTGATCGGCGAGAACATCGAGCTCAGATTTCTTCCTGCCGACGGCCTGGGCAAGGTCAAGGCCGATCCGGTTCAATTCGAACAGGTGGTGATGAACCTGGTGATCAACGCCCGCGATGCCATGCCTGCCGGCGGAGCGATTACCCTCCGCACCGAAAATGTTTCTGATAGCGACGGCTGGGAGAGTACTGCGGAGGGGAATGCCCCCTTCGTCATGCTGTCCGTCAGCGACAACGGCACCGGGATGGATGCGGAGACCAAGTCACATATCTTCGAGCCTTTCTTCACCACCAAGGAGCAGGGCAAGGGCACTGGGCTGGGCTTGGCCACCGTATTCGGCATCGTCAAACAAAGCGCCGGCTACATCAGCGTGGACAGCGAACCTGGAAAGGGCACCACTTTCCGTATCTACCTGCCACGAATCGAGGGTGCGGTTTCGGATGAGGGCCAGATACTCGGAACCTCATTCGATGGCGACGAGACAATCCTTCTGGTGGAAGACGAGGAAGCGGTGAGAATGCCGACCACCGAGTATCTCACTCAGCACGGTTACAAGGTGCTACCCGCAGGAAGGGGAACGGAGGCTTTGGAGATTGCTGAAGAGTATCAGCAACCCATCCACCTCGTGCTTACCGACCTGATCATGCCGCAGATGAGCGGCAAGGAACTCTCCGAGAAGATCGTGCAGGTTCACCCCGAAGCGAGAATCGTCTTCATGTCCGGCTACTCGAGGGACTTGCTGAGCCGCCAGCAGACACTGGGCGCCCAGTTCTCACTTCTGCAAAAACCCTTCCGGCTGGCCGAGTTGGGCCGCTTCATCCGGCGCGCTTTGAATCGCGGCCAGGCTGCCGGGGCGGGCAACGGCTGAGCCTGGCGCGCTAGCCTGCCGCCCTGTGCATCTCGTTCTGCCGCAGATGATTCACGGGCTTTTCGTGCAGCAGGAGTTCGGTCGCCTGCACCCTCCGTTCATTGTGGAACCAGCGCTGCATGACGTTGTCGCAAAGGAAATTGGCCACCGCCAACAGGCTCATTCCCTGGTGGTGAGCCATCCAGGCGCGCACAATCTGGCAGCGCTGCCGCCACGACTTCCGCCGGGACGAAGTGAAGTCGACGGCCTCGTAGAATCCGCAGGCCCCGAACCATCCCAGCTCCGTCATGCGGCGGAGGTTCTGCAGTGCCTCGGGCGGGTCCACGTTAAGCGCGAGGAAGGTCGAGTAGGGAGAAATCACCAGCGCGTCGCTTTCCGCGTTGTGCAGCGCCAGGTTAGGCAGACCGAAGGCCTGGTACTGATAATTTCCAGCCTCATCCAGCTTGTAGTATGCCGATTCGGAAATCCCCCAGGGAATATGCTTCGCCGCCGCGTAGGCCCGCTGCGCACCCACCGCCGCGGCGCGCGAGCGCTCCAACAAAGTGTTCGCGTAAGAGCGCATCCATAACGACGGCATCAGGTATTCGAACAAAGTGCCCGTCCAGGAGAGCAGCACCGGGCGTCCCTGGGTCAAGGTGTGGCCTCGCCCCAGAAGGAACCAGCTTTCCTGGGGGATATCCTCCTTGGCGATGGCGGCAAAAACCGCGGTGCGCGATTCCGTGGCCAGCAGGTCATAGCAGGCTTCCTGCAATTGCTGGTTTTCGACCTCAAATCCCACCGACATCAGTTTGCGGCGGCGGTTCAGCAGGAATGAGAAGTCCATCTGGTTGGCAAATCGGCCGCTGCGGGCGGCAATGGTGCGCAGGTCCTCGATAAGGCGAGCCGTGTTTTCCCGCACTCCAGGAAGGAGCGCGAGCAGTTCCCGGCTGGAAGCTGCGTGCTCCGAGGACTGGGGAATCGGCTCGAGCAGTTGCGCCAGCTTCTCGGTGAAGGCGGGTATCTGCTCGGGCGAGACTGAGTCCATGGTCTTCAGGCTGGCGGCAAGCTCACGGCGCAGCCCGGCAAATCGCGGCTGCAGCCAGGGGGAATAAGTGCGCACCAGGTAGTGGATCGCGTGCAGCCGCGAGCGCGCCTGCCGCGCATACCAGCGCAGGTCGCCGGCATGCCTGGCCTTCGAACCAACCCTCTGTGCATCGTCGAAATGGGTCTCGGGCATGTTGAGGACGAACTGCAGCCAGCCGGGACCACGCAGTTCCCGTTCCAGGGCGGATATTTGCCGCCGCCGGAGCACTTTCAGCTCGGCAAGAGCGCGCAATTGGTCCAGCAGTCCTTCGGCCAGCTGGGGTTGAATCAGGGGCCGCTGCAGCCGCTCCAGGCATCCATGCTGCAGTGTCCAAAGTGAAGCCAGCAGGTTCCCGCTGTCCACCGAGGAGACAAATCCGGGCGGCAGCGGCTGCAGGGTACGAGTGTCGTACCAGTTCAGCAGGTGCCCGCGGTAGGTGCGGAGCTGGAATACCGTGTCCAGAGTCCGCTGCGTGTCGTCGGCCAACTCGGAGACGGTGAGGTATCCGAACTCGTGGGCAGCCTGCCTGGCATTGAGCAGCAGGCCAAGATTGGTCGGGGAGAGCCGCGCCGCTACCGCGGGCGGTTCCTCCTGCACGTTGTCCGGGATGAGCCAGTTGTGTTCTTCGGTGCTGTACTCGGCGAAATACCGCCAGGTGCGCAACGCGGCACGACGCAGGAACTGCCGGTCCTTGGCGGAGAGATCATCCCGCCTGGCCGCCGGCGATTGATTGAGCCAGGAGGATATCGCCCTGCTTGCTGCCCACAACAGCAGGACAGGCAGGGCGGCGGCGAATGCGTTGCGATGTACGAACCACAACACCACGCCGATAACCACGGCGACGACGGGCGTCCAGTTCAGGTAGACATCCACGGGCGCGCGCCGCTTGCCAGTAGCCAGTTCAGCTTCGGCCGCCGTTTCCCATTCCAGCAGCCGCTGCTGGGTCACCATGCGCCGCACCATCACCCGCACTACGGCATCCAGAGAAAGCAGCGTCTGGTGGGCGAGGAACGTGAGGGTGAAGAACGCATTGACATTGGCGGCGTACAGGCCGCTCAGCGCCTCGCGGGCCAGCAGCGAGCGCCTTTGGGCCGCGGCCTTCGCCAGCCGGAAGGCGAACTCGAACCATGCCGGGATCACCAGGATGCAAACCGTGGCGAAGGTCCAACGGGCAGGAGCGCCGTCGTGCAGCAGCCAGCCGAACACCAGCAGCAGCAGAATCGCGGGCTCCACCAGGCTGCGCCGCAGATTGTCGAAAATCTTCCACCAGGAGATCAGGGATACGGGGTTGGCCACTTCGGCGCCGCGTTCGTCACGCACCCGGGGAAACAGCCAGCCGGCGATCTGCCAGTCTCCGCGCAGCCAGCGGTGCTTGCGGCGGTTATAGGCGCTGTAGTGCGAGGGATAGTCCTCGATGACCTCGATATCGCTGACCAGCCCGGCGCGCGCATATGCGCCTTCGATCAGGTCGTGGCTGAGCAGCGCGTTGCGGGGGAAGCGCCGGTCGAGTACGCGGTGGACGGTTTCCACCTCGTAAATGCCCTTGCCGGCATAAATGCCTTCGCCGTAGAGATCCTGGTAGGCGTCAGAGACGGTACAGGTATAAATATCGAAGCCCGTCTCCCCCGCGTAGATGGCAGCCAGCCGCGAACGAGCCGTGCTCTGGACACTGACCCCAACACGCGGCTGCAGGATGCCATAACCGGCTACCACCGTGTCCTTCTGAGGATCAATGATCGCCTGGTTCAGGGGGTGCGCCATGGTCCCGACCATGCGGCGGGCGGCGCCGCGCGGAAGCTCGGTATCGGAATCGAGGGTGATCACGTAGCGAATGTTCGCAAGAAGGGACAGATCGCCCACTTTCACCGGGAAGCTGTCGTGTTCTCCGCGCAGCAGCTTGTTGAGATCGAGCAGCTTGCCGCGCTTCCGCTCCCATCCCATCCAGGATTTCTCGCGCGGGTTATAGACCCGGTGGCGGTGGAACATGAAGAACGATCCCATTTCCCCGCTGTCGTACTTCTCGTTCAGCTCCTGGACCAGCTTGGCGCACAGGTCCACCAGCGGGTTGTCCTCGCGGGCCGGCTCACGCGAATCCGGCAAGTCCGTGAGCAGCGCGAAGTACATGTTGGGATCGTGGTTTCCCAGGAAGCGCACTTCCAGGTCTTCCACCAGCCCGTGTACCTGCTTTTCGTTGAGGAGCAGGCTGGGCACGGCCACCATGGTCATGCAGTCCGCCGGCAGGCCCTCGGAAAAATCGAGTTTGGGCAGAAGCTGCGCGGGCAGGAGCGCGGTCGTCAGATAATGCATGACCTGCACCGCACTCTGTGAGCTGGGCAGCAGCAGCATGATCATGGAGAGCAGAATCAGGCTGAATGAGGTGTAGGGATCGGTGAGCAGCAGGACCGCCGTGGACATCACCGCAAAAGTCAGCAGTTCAATGCCAGGCAGGAAAAATTCATCGGGATGCCTGCGCAGCAGATCCTGCCCTCTCTGCGCCAACGACGGTTTGAAGCCGACTCTCTGCTTCAACAGCATGGCGCCGTCGTCCACCAGGTAGTAGCCGATGTGTGCCTCGCGCAGGGCGACGCGGGGGTTGTCATAGGCGCGGGCGTTGGCCTCTTTTGCCAGTCCCAGGGCCTCGTTTGCCACCTCCATCTCGGTGAAATCCGAGTGCTCGGCAACCTTGGCCAGCTTCTTGCGGTAGAACTCGCGGCTTTCCGAATCCATCTGCGAGTACCAGCCCACCGGATCCTGGCGCAAGACCTGATCGAAGAGAATGAGCGGCTCCAGAATGGTCTTCCAGCTGCTTTGGGAAATGTCACGCAGGCTGCGAATGCAAACCGCCAGCCCGCATTCGATCATGGGGTCGCGCACCACCTGCCGGCCACGGGCAGCGACCTGCTCCAGCAGCACGATTCTCATTGCCGGAATCACCGCGGAGAATTCCGGCAACTCCAGCACCGTGGTCTTCTGGAAGACTTCGATGAAGAAGGCAAAGGCATGCTCGCTGAAGACGTAGCCGGTCGCCTCGAGAAATCCCTCCGCCAGGGCGAGCACCCTCGGCATCACGGCGCCTTTGGGGGTGCGCACGTGGGGAAGCTTTTTCAATTCGCGCAGGGAATCGGAAACGTACTGCATTTCCGCCGGCAGCAGGCGGATGTTGTCGAACAGCCAGCGGAAGTCATTGGCGACGCCAGCCTCGGCGGGCGGTGGAGTTTCCACCCCGCGAAACACAGGCCGCAGTTTCTTCCGCAGGGCGCGATAGCGCTCGGCAAAGGTGCTGGATTTAGACGTTCCCGGCAGCCAGGCCAGGCTGTGAGCCAGTTCCTCGGCCTTCGCCCGCAACAGGCGCAGGTCCGAAGGCTCCCAGGGTGAGTCTCCCAAACGTTCGGTTTCTGCGACGATCTCCAGGTGCGTATTTTTTAACATTGGCACATCCACTAACGGTAACTTGCCGCTTGCATCTCGAACATCTCCGCGTAGCGTCCGCCGAGGCTGGCCAGTTCGTCATGATTGCCCTCTTCGGCGATCCTTCCGTTCTCCAGCACAATGATCCGGTCGGCCATGCGCACGGTGGAGAAGCGGTGAGAAATCAGCAGCGCCATTTTTCCCGTGGTCAGCTCAGCGAACCGCTGAAACACTTCGTACTCGCTGCGCGCGTCGAGCGCAGCTGTGGGTTCGTCGAGGATGAGCACCTGGGCATCGCGCAGATAGGCGCGGGCCAGCGCCACTTTCTGCCACTCGCCGCCGGAGAGATCCAGGCCGCCATCGAAGCGCCGTCCCAGCATCTGCTCGTAGCGGCCGGGCAGCCGGCCGATGATCGGCTCCGCCAGGCTCTTGCGCGCCGCCATCTCCATGATTTCCGTGTTGTGCAGAGCCTCGATCCGGCCGACCGCGATGTTTTCGCGCGCGGTCATCTCGTAGCGCATGAAGTCCTGAAAGATCACGCCAATCTCGTGATAGAGGTCCTCGATGTCGTACTCCCGCAAGTCCACGCCGTCCAGCAGGATTTGCCCTTCCATAGGATCGTAGAGCCGGGTCATCAGCTTGACGATGGTGGTCTTCCCCTGACCATTCTCGCCCACCAGCGCGATCCGCTCACCCGGACGGAAACGGAGATTCAGCCGGTCCAGCACGAGCCGCGAGCCTCCCGGATACTGGAAAGAGACGTCGCGAAATTCGAAACCCTGCATGATGGGCCGGGGCGCAGGAAGGGCGTTCGGCTTGGAGCGGACTGTGGGCTTCATCTCGAAGAAAGCCAGCAGGTCCGTAAGGAACAGCGCCTGGTCGGCGATACTGGAGACGGTGGAGAAAATCTGCTGGATATTGTCGCTGGCCTGCATCACCGCCCGGGTCAGGAAGGTCATCGAGCCGATGGTGAGCACGCCGGAGAGCGTCTGCCAGATCACAATCACATAAGCCGAGTAGTAGCCTCCGGTGGCGATCACCGAGAGCAATGCGCCTGCGGTCAGCTTGCGGCGCGAGAGGCCGACATTCTCCACATAGATTTCATCCGAGAGCTTGGTGAACCTTCCGGTGAGGAAATCCTTCAAGCCGAACAGCTTGAGTTCTTTGGCCGCCTCCCGGCTGCCGCCCAGGACCCGGAGGTAGTCGAGCTGGCGCCGCATCGGTGTCTGGCGGAAGTTCTTGGCATATCCCAGAAAGGCGAAGTGGCTTTCTCCGAGAAATGCAGGCACAACCCCGGCGACCAGCAGCAGCAGCAGCCAGGGTGAAAACAGCAGGATGGAAACCGACAGGGAAACCGTAGTGATGACCTGCTGTACCAGACGCCCCATGGACTGAATCATCCCCAGGCGGTCGGTGGCTTGCACCCGGGCGCGCTCCAGCCGGTCGTAGAAGACCGGATCCTCGTAAGTTAGCAGGTCCAGTTCAGCCGCGTGCTTCATTACGGCGATGCTGACGTGGCGGGTGTAATTGTCGGCAAACAGGGAATCAAAGTAATCAATGGCGCGGCTGAAGAGGCTGCCGCAAACCGCCAGGGCAAACTCGGCGCCGACCAGCCACCAGAAATGCGGTTGAAGCGGCTGGTGCCGCTCCACCGTGGCCACGATCGCATCAATGATCAGCTTGGCGATCCACAACAACCCAACCGGCAGCACTGAAACCAGCAGCCGGAAAAACAATCCCAGCACAATGACCCTGGGGCCGGATTCCCACACAATCCGCAGTACTGGAGGGATATTGCGCAGCGCCGAGAGACGCTCCTCCCAGCCACTCCAGAAGTTGTGACGCCCAGTCATTTCAGGACCTTTTCACACCGCAGGCAGCCGCGGTTTTGCAGAACCTAAGGGATGATTTTGCAGTCGTGAGGAAAGCGGCCTCGAAAAAAACTACTTCACGTTGAATACCAATTTCGGATCGCCGCCCCGCTTTTGACTATTCTCGCATATCGCCGGGTCACGGTCCGGGTCTTTATCCTCTATGCCATTCCTGCCGCTAGATTTATTGTGACGCTTGTGCCGCTGCTTCCGGGCGGCGGACCCCCGAGAGGATGAACCTTGCGGCGGGCTCTGGAAAACGGGCTCCATTCAGGCGCAATTTTTCCACAGCCTGATGAAAAAAAGATACGACGGCTCAAACACTTACGGGCATCGCAGCGGCCCATTCCCGGAAGCACCCCCGCCCCGGCCGCTTGGGGCGGGCTTGCTTTTGGAGTTGGATTCGGAGCGGGAAGCTGCCTTAGCGCTGAGGACTTTTCCGAGGGCGCGGCGGTAGTCCGGGAGAGAGAGCTTAGTATTCCTCAAAACCGGCACGTTCCATCCCGCGCTGGGCCTCCGGGGCGCGCATGAATGTCTCCCAGACGAAACCGGTGCGAGCGTTTTCCGCCATGAGCATGGTGATGCCGGTATCGATGCCGATTGCGCTGTCGTCGTACCAGTTCTTGGTTGGATTGAAGGCGTTGATGAACCCGTACTTGCTCCAGGCGGCAGGATACTTGCTGCGGATGGTGCGCAGCACCCGCATGGTTGGTTGAGGCAGAAAGGGCAACGAGCCACCAGGGGCGCTGGGTACGACGGTGCCGTCGATGGGGCCGGTCGCGGGCGGGCCGCCCCAGACCACGTAGCCTTTTTCGGAATCCGAAGCCGTGATCCCCCAAAGATCGTCGCTGTAATCGGGAAACTGCTTGGCCAATTCGATGCAGAAGCGGCGATGCACGTCGGTGGCAATGGCTGAATTGTGGAAGTAGTCGGCGAAGCGATCGCGCTTGCCGCGAAAATCGAACCAGGCCTGGGAGTATTGATGGACGAACAACGGGGCGTAAGACCCGATATAGCGCAGACCGTCATACTCAAAGACGAGCCGCTTCCAGGCGTACCAGGTCTCCTGGCGAAGGGGATGGGAATATGACCCCAGCCCCAGCAGATACATCATCATCAGCTCGCTGTAGAGGTCCCAACGGTAGGGCAGGAAGCCAATCTCCGGCGACCAGCCGTGCGGCAGCAGGGGCGTGTCTTCGGAAAGCCAGGTCCAGTCCACACGGTTGAAGATGGCGTTGGCCAGTCCGGAAATCTCCGAGTCGCGGAAATGCTGCCGGCAGGAGAGGATGCCGCAGAGCAGAATGGCGGTGTCGACGGAAGAGACTTCTGAATCCCAGACTCGCTCGCCCGTGGCAATATTTGCCCAATGGTAGAAGAAGCCACGATGGTTGGGCAGCTTTCGCCACAGAAAACGCAGGGCAGTGAGCACGCGTTCGCGGGCGGCCGGGCGGGCAATGAACCCGCGTTTCTCGCCGATGCACAGCGCCGTGAGCCCGAACCCGGTAGCCGCGATGCTGGCCACAATGCCCTGGTCGTTGGTGTGCACGTTGCAGCGGTCCTTTACCAGGCCGGTCTTGGGGTCGGCCTGCTCCCAGAAATAAAGGAAGTTGAGCTTTTCCAGTTCGTTCAGGAAGGCATCGTCCTCGGTGGAGAGGGTCGAGGGCTGCGGCGGGCGCGCCGGCCGGGTATGCCGCTCGTCAAACGGCGACAGCGAAAAAAGGCCCCTGGCAAATGGTGCGCTCACACCCATGCCGAACATTTTGAGAAGATTGCGGCGGGAAAGTTCCCTGTTGCTTTCTGCCATCTGTATGCGTTTGCCGTTGTGGGTTTAGAATCGATCTTAACCCATCCTCTGGTCCAGGCTGAACCCCCGGCAAAGTAACCAATGGGCATTGCCACGCATCCCTTTCATCACCAACTGCCGAGGGAAGGTTGCGACGATCGAGAGGGCGAATCGTCGTAAGATGAAGTACTTGTCACGTCTGCATGTCATGGAAGAGGCGCATCCCGCTTTGGATCGTGCCCGCCGCTGCCCTGATGGTGGCGGCAGCCGCGCTCGTCTTGTTTCGATTCGCCAACCGGCAGCCCGTCATTCTGAAGGGCGCGGTAATCGTAAAAGATACGGACAGCCGCAAACAGCTCCCGATTGCGGAGGTCATCGTCACTGAGACTCACGGCCTGGCTGATGTTGGGAAGTCTGACGCCTCCGGCTTATTTTCCCTGAAACTGCATCGGGGCGTAAGGCGCGGAGAAGCGATCAATCTGCAGTTCCGCCATCCCGATTATGCCCCACTTGATCTGCACGAGTACGCTGGCGACAAACTGTACATCGTTGAGTTGCTTCCCAAAGCACCAAAGAAGGTGGCGGATCCCAACCAACCCGCAGTCCGGGTGAGCAATGTCCGGGTTCGCTACACCATCAAGGCCATGACCGTGGCCAATATCGGCAGCGCGGTCAAGACCTTCCAGATTGAAAACAAAGGCAACGTGCCCTGCCGCGGACATTACCCGTGTTCTCCCGACGGCAAGTGGAAGGCGGCGGTGGATTCGGCTTCGCTCGATGCCGGCGTGGGCAACGAATTCCGCAATGCCCGCGCTTCCTGCATCGCCGGCCCTTGCCCCTTTACTCGCATCGATACCGACCAGTTTTCCCAGGGGGGACGCCTGGTGAGCGTTTCCGCCCGCGCCTGGTCCGATACCGCGACCTTCCTGCTGGAAGCGGAAGTCATCCGTCCCATGGTCAGCGACGTCTTGCACGAATCCTACCCGGTGATCTTCGGAGAAACCCTGAACTTCACCGCGCCCCCAGGATCGGAAGGCGTGAGCATCGAGGCGGACATCAACGGAGAGACGATTATCTTCCCCCTGGGGCCGAATTTGTTCCTGAGCTGGGCCACCTGCAGCGGCCGGGTGGAGTCCGACCAAACCACGGTTTACAACTGCGAACTGAAGCCGGGGTATCAGTTCCGGTAGTGGTGCCAAGCCAGGGGTTGCTAAGCCTCAGGGTTGCTTAGCGACTTGGACTTTTTCGAGTTTTGTCTCGTAAAGGGACGGTGAATCCTAAGCCGGCTTTCATTTGACCTTCCGCGTCCCGACTGTGTATAAAGGAACGTTTGTGTGGCGGGGGCGTCCATTACGCTGCTGCCCCGATCCAGCCTGCAGGCTGAGCCGGCACAGACATCCGACGCGGCCAAACTCAACGCTCCAGTCCCAGTCTTGCAGTGGAAGCGTGTTCGGAACTCCGGCACATGCGCTTCTGGCGCTCGAAGAGCATCCAGATGCCGCGCTTCGCCGGAACGTAGGGAGAAAACGGCCGTCACTTCTGACTGAAGCTCTCATTCCGGAGGTTCCCCAATGCGCATCTGGCTGGGAAGTTTCTCGTGCTGCGCAAGCCGGTTTGCCAAGACTGTATTTGCAACGCTCGCCCTGCTTGCCTTAGCGGCGCCGGCGGCGTTCGCTCAGCCCGCCGAAGCTGCGGGCGGCGAAGCCAACCTTCATCTTCCCGATCTGACCCAAGTGACTTTCCTCGGAATGGACGGTCACCGGCTGCTGCTGATGGGAATCCTGTTTTGTCTGTTCGGCCTGGGCTTCGGCCTGGCGATCTACACTCACCTGCGCAACCTGCCGGTCCACCGCGCCATGCGGGAGGTTTCCGAGCTCATTTACGAGACCTGCAAGACCTATCTCATCACCCAGGGGAAGTTCCTGCTGCTTCTGGAAGCCTTCATTGCCGTCATTATCGTGCTTTACTTTGGAGTGCTGCTGAAGTTCGAAGCGTTCCGGGTCGTTATCATTCTGCTGTTCAGCTTGGTCGGCATCGGCGGCAGCTACGGTGTAGCCTGGTTCGGTATCCGCGTCAATACCTTCGCCAACTCACGCACGGCTTTCGCCAGCCTTCGGGGCAAGCCATACCCGCTCTATCACATACCCCTCAAGGCGGGCATGAGCATCGGCATGATGCTGATCAGCGTCGAGCTGCTCATCATGCTGTTCATTCTTCTGTTCGTCCCCGGCGACTACGCCGGCCCCTGCTTCATCGGATTCGCCATCGGCGAGTCCCTGGGCGCGGCCGCGCTGCGCATCGCCGGCGGCATTTTCACCAAGATCGCCGACATCGGCTCTGACCTGATGAAGATCGTCTTCAAGATCAAAGAAGACGACGCCCGCAACCCCGGCGTGATCGCTGATTGCACCGGCGACAACGCCGGCGATTCCGTCGGCCCCTCGGCTGACGGCTTCGAGACGTACGGCGTTACCGGCGTCGCCCTGATCACCTTTATCCTGCTCGCGGTGCGTGAACCCAGAGTGCAGGTGCAACTCCTGGTCTGGATCTTCGTCATGCGCATCGTGATGCTGGTGGCCAGCGCCTTCGCCTATTTCCTGAATGGCGCGATCGCCAAGGCACGCTATGGCAACGCTCAGGAGATGCACTTCGAGTCGCCCCTGACCTCTCTGGTCTGGATCACCTCGATCGTTTCCATCACCTTCACCTACATCGTCTCCTCCCTCATCATCCCCGAATTGGGAGGCGATTCCACTCAATGGTGGAAGCTGGCCACCATCATCTCCTGCGGCACGCTGGCAGGGGCCATCATCCCCGAACTGGTGAAGGTCTTTACCTCAACCGAGTCACGGCACGTAAAGGAGGTTGTGACCTCGGCGCAGGAGGGCGGCGCTTCGCTCGACATTCTCTCCGGATTTGTGGCCGGAAACTTCTCCGCCTATTACCTGGGATTGTCCATGCTGATTCTGATGTCCATCGGCTATTACGTCAGCACCATGGGATTGTCGGCATTGATGGTGGCGGAGCCGGTGTTTGCCTTCGGCCTGGTGGCTTTCGGATTTCTAGGCATGGGACCGGTCACCATTGCGGTGGACTCTTACGGGCCGGTGACCGACAATGCGCAATCGGTCTACGAACTCTCGCTGATCGAGCAGGTACCCAATATCACAGGCGAGCTCAAGAAGGATTTCCAAATCGAAGGGATTAACTTCGAGCGCGCTAAAGACCTACTGGAAGCCAACGACGGCGCCGGCAACACCTTCAAGGCTACGGCTAAACCCGTGCTGATCGGGACCGCAGTGGTGGGCGCGACCACCATGATTTTTTCCATCATCATGGCGCTGACCCACGGCCTGACCGCCGACGTCAACAAACTCTCGCTGCTGCACGCCCCCTTCGTGCTCGGCCTGATCACAGGTGGCGCGATGATCTACTGGTTCACCGGCGCTTCCACCCAGGCGGTGAGCACCGGCGCCTACCGGGCGGTGGAGTTCATCAAGAACAACATCAAGCTGGAAGGTGTGGAAAAAGCCTCGGTGGAGGACAGCAAGAAAGTGGTGGAGATCTGCACCCGCTACGCACAGAAAGGTATGCTGAACATCTTTCTTGCGGTGTTCTTCGCTACTCTGGCTTTCGCCTTCGTGGAGCCCTTCTATTTCATCGGCTATCTGATTTCTATTGCGATCTTCGGTTTGTATCAGGCCATTTTCATGGCCAATGCGGGCGGCGCATGGGACAACGCCAAGAAAATTGTGGAAGTGGAACTCAAGGAAAAAGGAACTGAACTGCACGCCGCCACCGTTGTCGGCGATACCGTCGGCGACCCTTTCAAGGATACTTCCTCCGTAGCCCTGAACCCGGTCATCAAGTTCACTACCCTGTTCGGGCTTCTGGCGGTGGAACTGGCGGTCAAGCTGACCTCTGAAACCAGCAGCATGTTCAGCCACGTACTGGCGCTGGCATTTTTCCTCGTGTCCTACGTATTCGTGTACCGTTCGTTCTACGGCATGCGGATCGGAGCGGAACGGCGCGCCCCGAAGGCCGCGGTGCACGCTGCGGCGGACTGAGAGGTCCCCAAGGGAAAGCTCTTCCCAGATTCTCCCGATCGCGCGACAATGTCAGCCTTCGGTTTCTGCTCTCATGTTCATCGGTCACTTCGGCGTCGCGCTGGCCGCCAAGAAGGCTGCGCCTAAGGCCTCGCTCGGCGTTCTTGTCCTCTCCGCGCAGTTCGTGGACCTGCTTTGGCCCGTGCTTCTGCTGCTGGGCATCGAACACGTAGAGATCACTCCCGGCATCACCCGAACCTCACCCATGAACTTTACCGACTACCCCATTTCGCACAGCCTGCTGATGGGAGTGGTGTGGGCGCTGCTGGTGGGAGGGGTCTACTACGCGCTCGTGCGCTACCCGCGCGGCGCCTGGGTTGCCGGACTTGCCGTGCTCAGCCATTGGGTGCTGGACTTCATCGTGCATCGCCCGGACTTGCCTTTGTGGCCAGGCAATTCTCCGCGCGTCGGGCTTGGATTGTGGAACTCCTGGGCGGCGACCATTTCGCTGGAAGTGTTCTTCTTCGGCGCCGGCGTCTGGATCTATCTCCGCTCGACTCGCGCCCGGGATAACATCGGCCGCTATGCTTTCTGGGGATTTGTTGTATTCCTCTTTCTGGGCTGGCTAAGCACCGTATTCGCCGGACCGCCGCCGAGCGTCAAGGCCCTGGCCTGGGGAGGGCTGGCGATGTGGCTGCTAGTCCCGTGGGCATGGTGGGCCGACCGCCATCGCACAATCGTCTAGGCAGGGGCTCCGCGCGTGCGTGCAGCGGCACGAACTCTGGAGATCGCGGGCGAGGACGCCTACGCCTGCAACTCACCGCTTTCCGTTCGCCCAGGCGCACAACGAGGCTCGCTCTTCCTGCGTCAGCCGGGCATTGCGGTGAATGAACGTATATTTGCGGTCCGGCATTTCGCCGTTCATCAACTGCTCGCAGAACTCTTCCAGCCTGTCAGCCCTCTTCTTCGAAGGATAGGTCCCCCATTCGGTAAAATTCATGCGCCTGCGCGCCTGGTGAACGTCATTCGCTACCACCCAGGAAACCGGGGCGATGTAGCTATACCACGGCCAGCGAGTTTCGTTGGAGTGGCAATCATTGCAGGAACGCTGGAGAATGCTGCGAACCTCCGCAGGAGGGCTTTCCGTGGAGTAGATGGTCTGCGACGGCTCGACGACGGGATTATGCCGGTCAATCGCAAAGAATTGAATGGACGCCAGCAGCAAAATCACCGCCAGGCCGCTTCTCTTCAGCCACACCTTGCGTCCGTCCGCAGACCCCATTCTCTGATCGAACCTTTGCGCCCTTGGCGTTCCCCGGCGTCAGTATCCGGCCCCTCGGTCACGAGGCTCCGGCGACACGAAAGGATCTCTTCACTCTAGGCGTCATCATAATCTTCCGTCAGCGATGCCAGAAACGCCGAAAGGGCAGCCACATCGGCGTCACTCAGAGACATGTTGGCGAACTCGGGCGGCGGGTTGCGCAACAGGCCCTGGCGAGCCAACTGCGAACTGGTGATGTAAAACACCACTACCTGGTCGAAACGCGACACGCTGCCGTTGTGGAAGTAGGGCTGCGAATCTTCCAGGTCGCGCAACGC
>Ga0335077_10004054_pt1 | contig 17836 bp, 20 predicted proteins | sample Lox_Sample_31_FD_207151 | JGI IMG/M metagenome (GOLD analysis project Ga0335077, IMG submission 207151) | Soil microbial communities from Loxahatchee National Wildlife Refuge, Florida, United States - Lox_Sample_3.1 | ecosystem: Environmental > Terrestrial > Soil > Wetlands | place: USA... | reverse complement strand
GTTGGGGATCCGGTTTTTGCGCCACGTGGAGCGGACGCGGTTGCTGGTGCATCTGATCGATACCAGCGACATCGCGGAGATGGATCCGGTGAACGCGTTCGAGGTCGTTCGTGGCGAATTGGTTGCGTTCAGCAGAGCCCTGACGGAAAAGCCGATGATCGTGGTGGCCACGAAGCAGGATGCGACGACGGACCACGCGAAGCTCAAGGAATTGCGGGTGTTTTGCGAAAGGGAGGGTCTGGAGTTTCACTCGATTTCCGCGGCAACCGGGGAGGGAACAAAGGAGCTAGTCCGTGGGATGGCGGATGCGCTCGAGAAAATACCGAAAGTTGGGATGGAAGAAGAGGCTGAAGGGAAAGAAGCAAATGAGGCGGAGAGCGAGGATTGAAGCGGGCCGCGGGAACGGAATTTCATGAGAGAATCAGTAAGGGGAATTTTCGGGAGGCGGATTGACGACAGCGCAAGCGCACCGCACAGCGGCAAAACTCCATCCGAGGCGAATAGCATTGTTTGGCGGGTCGTTTGATCCCATCCATTCCGGGCACCTGGCCGTAGCCCGCGCGGCAGACCGGCGATTTAATTTCGACGAGATCCATTTCATTCCCGCAAGTCGCCCACCACACAAATTGAAACAGCATCTGGCACCGTTTCCGCACCGGTTTGCGATGGTGGCGCTGGCATGCGCGGAGCATCCGCATTTCGTGCCCTCGCTGGCAGAGGCGGGCGAGGATTTCAGCGGAACGCAACTGCACTACTCGGTGGATACCGTGCGTTATTTTCGGCACACGTACAATGGGCCGGGCGACCGCGTGTTTTTCATTGTCGGGGCGGATGCGTTTCTGGATATTCCGATGTGGAAGGAATACGAGACTCTACTGGGGCTTTGCGATTTCGTGATTGCAAACCGGCCCGGAATCCGACTGGAGGCGTTGCGACTCGTCATTCCTCCGGAGGCTCTGGCAGGGCCGGATGCCAAGCGCGGGAAGGAAGACGAGACAGTGGCGCACGGCTCGCCGGTGGTGGCGCGGTTGCTGCGCACCACGGTGTACCTCCTGGAAAACGTGGCCAGTGAAGCCAGCGCGACCGACATTCGGCGGAAGGCCGGAAAGGGTCAGTCGGTTCACGGGCTTGTCTCAGCACGCGTGGAGGAATACATTTTGAAACAGGGCTTGTACCGGTGAATTTGGAATCACTACCCCAGAGTGTGCGGCTGGCCGTGGAAGCCGCGCAAAGCAAGAAAGCCGGCAGGATTACCGTGCTCGACTTGAGCGGAGCAGGAGCATTCACAGAATACTTTGTGATCTGTACGGGTTACAGTACACCGCAAATGCAGGCAATCTGTAATGAAGTGGAAGAAGTGCTGTACCGGGAGTTGCGGCGCACGCCGGAGCATCGCGAGGGCCACCGGTCGGCGGATTGGGCATTGCTGGATTTTGGCGGCTTGATCGTGCACGTGTTTGGGGAGCAGGCGCGGCGGTATTACGATTTGGAACGGCTTTGGCGGGCGGCGCCGTCTCTGGTGATTTCGGATGAATCGACGAAGACGGAGAGGCGGCCGGCGCCGCGGGAAAATTATTTGCAGCAGTGAGGCAGGGCTTACTCCTCGGATTTACAGGTGGATTGTGAGTTGGGATGCTTCGACCATCCTCATCGGATAAACTCAGAAGGACAGTTGGTTTTTTTGCCATCTTGGTTGCGCGCTTCCGGTCGGACTTCTTTCCGGAAAACAAAAGAGCGGGGTAGACTCGCGGCATGAGAATTCGTCTGTTAATGCTGGGGAAAACGCGGCGCCCGGAGATGAATGCGGCGCTGGCGGACTACGTAAAACGCATTGGGCGTACGTGTGCGATCGAAGTGAGTGAGGTGCGCGACGGCGAAGCGGCGGCGAGAAGGCTGGATGCGGATCGCCCGGCCACTGCGCTGTTACTGGACGCGGGCGGAAGGATTTACGATTCCGCGGCGTTCGCGAAATGGCTTGGCGAGCAGAGGGACCGCGGCACGCGCGAGGTTGTTTTTGTGTGCGGCGATGCCGACGGATTCCCCGAGGTGTTGCGCGAACGAGTGAAACAGAAGGTTTCGCTGAGCGCGATGACGTATTCGCACGAACTGGCGCGCGTGATGCTGGCAGAGCAGATTTACCGGGCGTTTTCCATTTTGTCCGGGAGTTCGTATCCGAGATAGCCGGCGGAGCCGCGCCGGCGGGAACAGAGCTCCCGCTGCTCGGTTGGGGACGTGGATCACGGGTACGAAAGCGGCAGCCAAGCTGCCGCACTCCAATGAAGACCGGACTGCTTCAGAATACGGTCCCTATATACCCATACGGGCCCATGGGTGCGTTTTTCGGCGAACCATGATTCAATGAGCGACGGGAAACTCCATGAACTTTCGCCTCGCTCCGGACAAGAATCAACCCTCGGTCGCAATCGAGATTCCGCTGCAGAAACCACTTCCGGACTACGATTTGGAAGAGATCGAGCAGCCAACTCCGCGGGACATCGATGGCATTCTGGTGACCCAGGGATTTCGCGACCTGGTGGACGATGCGCGGGGGATCCTGACCGAACTTGTGGACAACCCTCCCGCACTGCAGACCACTACGCAAATCGTCGACCTGGACCTGACTACGCTTTCGCATTTCGAAATCGCGCAGGTTACGGGGGCCATCTGCCCGGGGGACGACCAAGTCTACCGGCCGGGCTTGTGGATTGTGCTGAAGGATCCCAAAGCGCCTCCTAAGGAACCGCTCAATGAAGTGGAGTTGGAGCATGCACAAATCATTGTCGAGAAATTGGTGAGCAGGCTGGGACTATAGAGCGAGGCGGGTCAACCGAAGAATGGCGAACGACAAGGGCTTGCTGATTGTTTACACGGGGCCGGGCAAGGGGAAGACGACATGCGCACTGGGCACTGCGTTTCGCGCGGTGGGGCAGGGTTTGCGCGTGCTGATGGTGCAATTCATCAAGGGTTCATGGCACTACGGGGAGCTGGATGCGGCGAAACTGCTGGGCGACGACAAGTTTGAGATTCGTCCGATGGGCCGTGGTTTCGTGAAAGTGGGCGGCGCGGAAACCGATCCAGAAGATATCCGGCTTGCGGAAGAGTGCTGGGAAACGGGACGGGTGGCGATCTACAGTGGGAATTATGATCTGGTGATCCTGGACGAGATCAACTACGTGATCAGCTACACGATGCTGGACCCAGAAAAGGTGGCGAAGTCGTTGAAAGATCGACCCCAGCATGTGCACGTCATCTGCACCGGCAGGAACGCGCACCCTTCGCTGGTGGAGCTGGCGGACCTGGTGACAGAGATGAAAGAAGTGAAACACCCGTACACGAAAGGTATACTGGCACAGCGGGGAATCGACTATTGAGAGAGCCGGCAGTCAAGAGTTGATAGTTAGGAGTCCGCATTTAGTTGCTGAGTGAGTTTGCTTGGAACTTGCTACTTAGGACTTAGAACTTCCTATGGCTTGGTTTAAGAGAGACAAAAAGGCGATTGAACAGCCTACGCCGCCGGAAGAACGCCGGGTCCGCACCGAAGGCTTGTGGATGAAGTGCGAGTCCTGCCGGGCGATCGTGTTTCGGAAGGACCTGGAAGAAAATCTGCTGGTTTGCCCGAAGTGCCAATTCCATTTCCGAATGAATTCGAAGCAGAGGCTGGAGCTGCTGCTGGATGGGAAATGGACCGAGCACGACGCCGGGATGGTTTCGACCGATCCGCTGAAATTCGTGGACACGAAGCCTTATTCCAAGCGGATCAAGGACGCGCAGAGGAAGCTGGGAATGAACGACGCGATCCTCACCGCGGAAGGGCAGTTGAACGGCAAGCCGGTGATCTGCTGCGCGATGGAATTCGGATTCATCGGCGGGTCGATGGGCGCGGTGGTAGGGGAGAAAGTGACGCGGGCGATCGAGATGTCCATCGACACGCGCCAGCCGCTGGTGATTGTGTCGTGCTCGGGCGGAGCGCGGATGATGGAAGGAACCATCAGCTTGATGCAGCTTGCCAAAGTGTCAGCGGCGCTGGCACGGCTCGATTCGGAGAAGCTTCCCTTCATTTCAGTGCTCACGGACCCGACGACGGGCGGCGTGACGGCAAGTTTTGCAATGCTGGGCGACCTAAACATTGCCGAGCCGGGGGCTTTGATCGGCTTCGCGGGGCCGCGCGTGATCGAGCAGACCATCCGGCAGAAGCTGCCCGAGGGTTTCCAGCGCTCGGAATTTTTGCTGGAGCATGGATTTCTGGATGCCGTGGTGCACCGCAAGGATTTGAAGGGATTCATTTCCAACGCGCTCGACTTGCTGATGAACTGAGATGGATTACCCGAGCGCGGTTCGGTATCTGCTTTCTCTTGGCCGCGAACTGGCCGCGCCCACGCAAGCGGCCGCGGCGAAATTTAACCTCGAAAACATAACGGTGTTGCTGCAGCGGCTGGGGCGGCCGGACCGGGCGTATCCGACGGTGCATATCGCGGGAACGAACGGCAAGGGTTCGACGGCGGCATTCGTGGAGTCGATTTTGCGCGAGGCGGGCTTCTACACAGGGTTGAACACCTCGCCGCACCTCGAGCGAATCAACGAGCGGATCCGGATCGGCGGCGAGGAGATCGGTGACGAGCGATTTGCGGAAACCTTCACGCGTATTCACCGAGTCGTCGAGGAGTTGCTGGCCGAGGGAAAGTTGCAGGCGCATCCCACGTACTTCGAGTGCGTGACGGCTCTGGCGTTCGAGGCCTTTGCGCGCGAGCGCGTGGAATTCGCGGTGATCGAAGTGGGGCTGGGCGGGCGGCTGGACGCGACCAATGTCATCGATCCCGTGGTTTGCGTAATCACGCGGATCGATTTCGACCACGAGAATTTCCTAGGCCACTCCCTGAGGGAGATTGCCGGGGAAAAGGCGGGGATCCTGAAGCATGGCGTCCCGGTGGTAAGCGCACCGCAACTGGCCGAGACGCGGGAGATTCTGCGGGCAGGTGCCGGGGAACTGCATTGCGCATTGATCGAAACCGGAGAAGCATTCCGGATCGAGGAGCAGAGCGCGGAGGGCGAGTGCGCTCGCGCGCGGGTCACAGAAGTTGCCACGGACGAGAAATTTTCCCTCGCGCCACGGTTGCCGGGACGATTCCAATTGCAGAATGCGCTGAACGCAGTGGCGGTCGCTCGTGTCCTTCAAGGCAGGAATTTCCGCATTACCAACGAGAACATTGAGCGCGGGATTGCGGCGGCCGTGTGGCCGGGACGCCTCGAACAATTGCACTCGCGGCCCGATATTTACCTGGACGGCGCGCACAATCCGGGCGCGGCTCGGGAACTGGCGCGGTTTCTGGAGGAGAATTTTGCCGGTCGCCGGGTCTTTCTGATTTTTGGCGCGATGAGGGACAAGGCCGTGGACGAGGTGACCGGATCTTTATTTCCGCATGCAACGGAAGTGATTTTTACGGAACCCAATTCGCCGCGGGCGATCAGCGCTACACGGCTCGCAGAAATCGCCGGGCACCACGCGGAAAATTCCATGGTGATTCGGGACGCACTGGCTGCGTTGGACGCTGCGCTGTCGAAAGCGGAGCCGGGAGACGCGATTTTTATCACTGGCTCGCTGTATCTTGTCGGCCAGTTGCGGCATGCATGGAAAGAGCGGAGAAGAGTCGCGTCCGCCGCGAAAACGCCGTAGAATTTGCGATGGCAGTCGAGGAAGAATTTTGCGAATGATGACCAGCAGCGATCAGAATACAACATCCGGGAACAGCAAACCGTTGGTCGGCATCATCATGGGGTCCACGTCCGACTGGGAAACCATGGAGCATGCCGCGAAGACACTGGAACAACTGGGGGTGCCGCATGAGACGCGCGTGGTCTCCGCGCACCGTACGCCGGACTTGCTCTTCGAATATGCATCAACGGCGGAGCAACGCGGGATCGAGGTGATCATCGCGGGTGCGGGAGGGGCAGCGCATCTGCCGGGGATGGCCGCGGCGAAGACGGTCTTGCCGGTGCTGGGCGTGCCCGTGGAATCGAAGGCATTGAAAGGACTCGATTCCCTGCTCTCGATTGCGCAGATGCCGGGAGGGATTCCCGTGGGCACGCTGGCCATCGGAAAAGCGGGAGCGATCAATGCGGCGCTGCTGGCAGCGGCCATGCTTGGCAATAAGCACCCGGAGATTCGCGAAGCGCTGCGAAAATTCCGGCAGACGCAATCGGCGAAGGTGCTGGCGACACCTGATCCGGCGGCCGCTACGCTGACCGGGGTCATTGCACCGACCAAAAGCCCAGTCCGAAAGAAGCGCGCATGACCATCGGAATCCTCGGCGGTGGTCAGCTTGGTTACATGCTAGCCTTGGCCGGTTATCCGCTAGGGCTACACTTCCGGTTTCTGGATCCGTCGCCGGAAGCGCCCGTGGGACGCATCGCGCACCGCGTGACCGCAGAATATACCGATGAGCCGGCTCTGGAGAAATTCGCGCACGGGCTGGAGGTGGTGACCTACGAATTTGAGAACGTGCCGGTGCAGGCGGCGCGATTCCTAGCGGAACGCGTACCCGTCTATCCGCCGGCGAACGCTCTGGAAGAGGCGCAGAATCGACTGCGGGAGAAGCAGTTGTTTCGAAGGCTGGGGATTTCTACGACGGAATTTGCCGAGATTGCGAAATGGAATGATCTCGATGGGGCGATCCGGCAGGTTGGGCTTCCGGCGATCGTGAAAACGTGCCGGATGGGCTACGACGGCAAAGGACAGTGGCTGCTGCGGACGACCGAGGACGTGGAAAAGGCACGGCCGGAATTGCCAACCGTGCCGTTGATCCTGGAGAAGTTCGTACCGTTCTCGCGCGAGGTTTCGATTCTGGGCGTGCGTTCGCGCAATGGCGAGACGGCGTTTTATCCTCTGCTGGAAAACCGTCACCGGGGGGGTATTCTGCGGCTTTCACTTGCGCCGGCGCCCAATGTGCCACCCGGTTTGCAGCAAAGTGCGGAAGAAGCGGGGCGGAAGGTGCTCGAAGCGCTGGGATATGCTGGCGTCCTGTGCATCGAGTTTTTTGAAGTGGGAGGAAAGCTTCTGGCAAATGAAATGGCTCCGCGCGTGCATAACTCCGGGCACTGGTCGATCGAAGGCGCAGTGACCAGCCAATTCGAAAATCATCTGCGGGCGATTCTGGGCATGCCGTTGGGATCGACGGCGGCGATAGGCCTCTCCGCCATGGTGAACCTGATTGGCGAGTTGCCGGACGCCGAAGAAGTTCTGCGAGTGCAAAATACCCATCTGCACCTTTACGGCAAGTTGCCCCGGCCGGGCCGCAAGCTCGGCCATGTCACGGTGCGCGCAGATAAACTGGAGAAGTTGCAGCAGCGGCTGCGCGATCTGCCGGCTTTTTTCCATCGGCCGGAGTTTTGCCTGGACGAGGCCCTGGCGGAAGCGCTCGCGAAACGCGCTTAGGCTTGGCAGCGCGCGGCCCGGCTGGCAAACTGTAGCCATGTACACCAGGCGGCTTTCTGTATTTCTTTTCACTTCGCTCCTGATTCCTTCTTCCCTCTTCTCGACAGAGCAAGCCGCGCCGCACAACTTCACTGTGCAAGACGGAAAGTTCGTGCTGAACGGAAAACCCTTCCAGATTATTTCCGGAGAGATGCATTACCAACGAATCCCGCGCGCCTACTGGCGCGTGCGCTACCGCATGGCCAAGGCCATGGGATTGAATACGGTGACGACGTACGTCTTCTGGAACGTGCATGAGCCGAGGCCGGGCGTTTATGATTTTGCGGGAAACAATGACGTTGCGGAGTTTATTCGCGAAGCCCAGCAAGAAGGCCTTTATGTCATCCTGCGTCCCGGACCGTATGCTTGCGCGGAGTGGGAGTTTGGCGGCTACCCCGCGTGGTTGCTGAAGGATCATGCGATTGTCGTTCGCAGCCGCGATCCGAAATTCATGGAACCGGCTGCGCGGTGGATCAAGCGCCTCGGCGAAGAACTGGCACCTCTGCAAATTGGGAATGGCGGTCCAATTCTGCTTGTGCAGGTGGAGAACGAATACGGGTCGTTTGGAAATGACCACGAGTACATGGAGCAGATTCGCCGCATGTTGATCGATGCGGGGTTTACAAAATCGCAGCTCTATACTGCGGATGGACCGGAGGAAGTCCCGGCGGGTTCGCTACCGGATCTTCCGGTGGGAATTAATTTTGGAGGCGGCGACGCTGACGCCGCGGTAAGAAACTTCGCAACGCTGAAAAAGATTCGCCCGGATGGCCCATTCTTCAACAGCGAATTCTGGGATGGTTGGTTCGATCACTGGGGCGGCAAACACGGCAAAACGAGCGCGGCGAACGAAGCCGCCAATTTGGACTGGATGCTGCGCCAAGGGTATTCGGTCAGCCTGTACATGTTTCACGGAGGAACCAGCTTCGGCTGGATGAACGGCGCCAATAGCGATGGGAAGAACTACGAGCCGGATGTCACAAGTTACGACTACGACGCACCGCTCGACGAGAGCGGGCGTCCCGCAGCGAAGTATTTTGCGTTTCGGGATGTTATCTCAAAAGCGACCGGAGTCACGCCTCTGGCGGTGCCTGCGGTGGCACCCGCGGCAAAACTTCCGGAGTTCAGGCTCGAAGAAGCTGTTTCGCTCTGGGATGTACTGCCAACCCCCGTGCATTCGGAGCAGGTTTTGAGCATGGAGGATTTGGATCAGGCGTACGGTTACATTCTCTATCGCAAGCAGCTGAAGGGGGCGGCCGACGGCGAGCTCGTGTTCGAGGATTTGCACGATTTTGCGCAGGTCTACCTGGACGGGAAGCTGATGGGAGCTCTTGACCGGCGCCTGGATCAAAACCGCCTGAAGCTGAAAGTGCCGGCAGCGGGCGCGCGCCTGGACATCCTGGTCGAGAACACCGGGCGTATCAACTTCAACGTGGTGCTGCGCGGGGAGCGCAAGGGGATCACGAAGAAAGTCATGCTGGCGGGGGAAACGCTGCTTGGCTGGGACATTTACCCGCTGCCCATGAACGACCCATCGAAGCTGCACGTTGCGCGCACTTCGTGTGAAGGTGCGTGTTTCTATCGTGGCGAGTTTAAGGCAGCGACCTTGGCAGACACATTCCTCGATACCAGCGCGTTCTCCAAGGGGCAGGTGTGGCTGAACGGCCGTGCGCTCGGCCGGCTTTGGGGCATCGGCCCGCAGAAAACGCTTTTCGTACCAGGCCCTTGGTTGCATCAGGGCGAGAATGAGGTGGTGGTGTTCGATCTCAATGGCAAGTCGGGGCGAGCCCTCTCCGGGCGTGACACCCCCATCCTGGATAGCAGCCCGTCACATTAGGCCCTGGCTTAGGACCAACTGCACCAGCGTTTAAGGGTTAGAGTAATGGACGGGGGCGAGGTTTTATTGCTGGTCGGGCCCGGTTGCTGGGGTTGGCGCCGAATGTTAGGATTTTGGGTTCATGTCAGCCAACAACGGACTCAACCGACCGAGGATTGGCATCCCCTGGAGGACCTCGCAGGAGGAAGCCACTGGAAATCTCCCGAAAATCAGAAACTACTTGGAGGCAGTAGAACGTGCGGGGGGCGAAGCGGTGTTACTGCCATTGGCAGACATTGCAGCACTGGAAAGGCAACTGTTTGGACTGAAAGGATTTGTTCTGCCGGGGAGCCCCTCGGATGTCGAGCCGGCGGAGTACGGAACCATCAATCACGGCAAGTCCGAGCCCGCAGATTTGCCGCGGGAGCGGGCCGACCGGGCCATCTTGAACCATGCGTTCGGGGCGCAGAAGCCGGTTCTGGCGATCTGCTACGGCTGCCAGCTGTTGAACGTATACCTTGGCGGAACCCTGATGCAGGACTTGCGCAGCGACACGGGGACACAGGTCGCGCACCGCAAGAAGGACGTTGCGCCGGAATTACCGGACGACCCAAAGCATGAGGTTCGTTTTCTGGCTGGGAGCCAGTTGGCCGGGATGGCGGGCGCGACGGAAGCGGTCGTGAACAGCTCGCACCACCAATCGATCGCGAAGCCCGGGCGACAGCTCCGGATCACGGGGCGGGCGAGTGATGGGATCGTGGAAAGCGTTGAGTGGACTGGAGACGCCAATTGGGTCATCGGCGTTCAGTGGCATCCGGAGCGAATGCCGGGCGATGCCCTGGGGGAGCGGTTGTTTTCCAATCTGATTGCGGCCGCAAGAGACGCGCACAAGGTCGCGGCAAGGAAGTCCTAGTCCCGGTCCAACCACACACCAGGTTTGCGAATCAGAACATGGGGGAGACATGATCTCATTGGCAGGGAAAGCGGCACTCATCACGGGGGGTTCGCGGGGCATCGGAGCGGCAGCGGTGAAATTGTTCGCGCAGGCGGGAGCCGACGTGATTTTCAGCTACTACACTGCGAAGGAGGCCGCAAAACAGGTCGCACAGGAAGCCGCGAAGCACGGCACGCGAGTGGAGGCCTTCAAGGCGGACGTGGGCAAGCACGAAGACAACCGCAAGCTCGTGGAACATTGCATCAAACGACTAGGGCGGTTGGACATACTTGTGCCCAATGCGGGCGTGTGGAACCAGGAAGATTTGCCCATCGAGAACATGTCTGAAAAACAGTGGGACGACATGATCCGCGTGAACTTGAAGAGCGTGTACTCCATCATCCATTTCGCAGTGCCTCAAATGATCAAACAGAAGTCCGGGAAGATCATTCCGATTAGCTCGACCGCGGGGCAACGCGGAGAATCCTTTCACACGCACTACGGAGCATCGAAGGGCGCAATCATCAGTCTGACGAAGGGATTGTCCACGGAGCTGGCGCGGCACGGAATTCTGGTAAACAGCGTGGCTCCGGGTTGGGTGGCGACGGACATGTCGAACCCGGTGCTGGAAACGAAAGCGGGGAAGAAAATGGCTGAGAGCCTGATTCCCTTGGGGCGCGCAGCCACAGCCGAGGAAGTGGCCGGGCCGATTTTGTTCTTGGCATCGGACCTGGCAAATTTCATCAGCGGAGAAGTCTTAAACGTGAACGGAGGATCCGTTTTGTGCGGATGATCCTGCGAACATCGGTTTGGCTGCCGGCGCTTGGAATACTGTTGTTCGCAGCGGCCGCGCGACCGCAAAATCCGGACACGATCGCTCCGGACGAGAGCGAGGCGAGGGCCAAACGCATCTTGCAGCAGGTCATTGGGGCCATGGGTGGGCCCGCGTATTTGGCCATGACGGAGAGGCAGTGCGATGGCCGCCGCGCCCTGATCGGTCACAGCGGGGAATTGAGTGGTTACGTCGGATTCAAGGATGCGTGGCAATACCCGGACAAGGTCCGGACAGACTATGTCGCCCACAGCCGCAATACGTTGCTGGGATTTATTATCGGTGTGCAAGATCTGGATATCACCAAAGGTGGTACGGTAATCACGCTGTTTAGTGGGGATCGGGGCTGGGTGATGGATCGCAGCGGCATCTCCGAAATGCCGGATGTCTCCGTGTCGCAGTTTCAGGAAGCGGTCAAACAGAACGCCGACAATCTGTTGCGGATCGAGACAAAGGAAGAAGGTGTCCATTACCGGTGGGGTGGAACGGATACGGTGGACCTGCACCCCGTGGATTGGGTGGAAATAGCGAAGGGAGACGAGCGCACCATCCGGCTGGCGGTCGACCGGTCAACCCATCTGCTCGTGCGGACCAAAGTGGTGACACAAGACGAGGAGTTCAACCAGCCACGCGAAGACGTCATCATCTATTCGAACTACCAATTCAAGGGTGGAGTGCAAGTTCCCATGCAGATTACCCGGGAACGGGATGGGAGGCGGGTGTCGCAGGTGTTTTACGACGATTGCAGCGTGAATCCGACATTGCCGCCGGACTATTTCACCAAGAATGGACTGGAGAAGCGGTTTAAGGAAACTGGCGGCAAGGCCAAGGCAAGCAAGTAGAAACCCTTGTTCTACCCAGAGCTTCCCGGTATGCAAAGATAAATATTAATTAGAGCGATAGCGCCTATCGAAGTCACGTAAATCCTGCTAATTTATAGGTCCCAGTCCCGGCAGGTCGTTCTAGAATGACCGGTGGATGTCCCCGCACAGAATGGTCTAAGGAACGGGTTTCGAATTGGAACAGTCAGTGAAGGGACAAAGGGGCTTCAGCCTGACGGAGCTCATCGTCGCGCTCCTGGTGGCCATGATTCTGATGGCGCTTGGTTTGCCCGCGTTTTTGCGAGCATACCGCGCCTACGAATTGAATAATGCCGCAACGCAGGTTGCCAACATTTTGCGGCTGACGCGGTACGAGGCCATCCGGCAGAATACGGCGATACAGTGCTACGTTCGGCCCGGGCCCGCGCCCGGGACCACGAATATGTGGGTCGATTCGGTGGCCAACGGAACTTTGGACCCGACGGAAAAAATGATATTGCTGGACCCCTCGGGGAATTTGACGGACGGGGGAAGTGTGCCGGGTGCGGCGAGCATGTTGTCAACGGCGGTCGGCTCCACGCCGACTAACCCGCAGTCAGCGACAGCTTCCAGCGTGAAGTTTGACGCGAGAGGGGCGGTGAGCCCGCCAACAGCCGTGGTTGTGTATTACTTGAGCAGCGCGGCGGCTCCAGATGCGGGTTACCGAGCTGTTCTCTTAATGCCTGCGGGTTCGATGGAGATCTGGACAGCGGACACCTCGGGAAGCTGGCAGCAATTGCGGTGACGGAATCGGGTGGCGAGCAGATGGCCAGAAGATCCGCAAAACGGCGCAACAACCACGACGGCTTCACGCTAGCGGAGATGCTGATCGCAACGTTGATCGTGCTGGTGGGCCTGGTGGCGGTGGCGCAGCTTGTTCCTACATCCGTAATGTTGAATTCCAATAACCGGAATGACGGAACGGCGCTCGTGTTTGCGCAGCGAGAAATGGAAGCCATCCGGGAACAGCCGCTCTCCTCGACAACCTTTTCCGATCTGAACGGCGGCACGTGTCCCCCAAGCGAAACCTGTAACCTGGGCGATCCGACCCAACCAAATGTCCTCATTGGCAGCCCTGTAGTGATCAACGGCGCGGGCGCTCCAATCATCGATTTTTCCGCCACACCGGTAACCGGTTATAGCTTCACGCACACGGATCTGAATGACCCATTTAATGCACCGTACGACGTGCGCTGGGCGATCATTACCGTGACGAACGGCACGTTGGTTACCGGAAAGCGTATCATCGTGGGTGTGTTCCGGCGAGGAATGCAGACGCCGACGCTGCCTATTACGCTGGACAGTATCGTGGAGAAGTAAATATGAAGCCGCGGCCAGCCGGACAAAAGGGCTTCACGCTGCTGGAGATGCTGGTGGCGATGGGCATTTTCCTGATCATTTGCGGAGTGATGTTTGAATTGCTGAGCGTCGCGCAAAAGAGGTACAGCAGCGAGACCCAGTTGACAGCTGCTTATCAGGATTCGCGGCTGGCGATGGATCAGATCGTGAGGGACGTCAACATATCCGGGTATCCCTCTTACCTGATGTACTCCGTGGTGCCCACTACTCATCCATCGCGGTACGCGAACGGGCCGCTGGCGTGGAGTCCGAATTACCCCACAAGTCCCTGCATGATCGGTACGGGAGGAGGTGGTACGTGCGCGACGCCGGGAGATTATGACCTGATCGTGGAAACGCGCGTCAGCACGGATACGTACGTGAGCTGGATCTGGTATCACCTGGACGGGACGACGCTGACGCGGGCGGTGGTGCGCAAAATCACGGGTGACCCGTATGACACGGTCTCCACGTCCGGGGCACAGGTGGTTTTCTTATCCAATGTGATGAACGTTGCCGGGTCATCAAACACGCAAATCGCGGGACAATTTCCAGGGATGTTTCCTGGGGGGCAGCCGGTGCCTGTGTTCCAATACAGCTGTTACACGCCGGGAGGAGCGCTGCCGTGCCCGAGGGCGGGAGCGTATAATTCGCCGCAATACGTCACCGATGTTGACGTGACACTGATTGTCGCGACGCCGCAGGGCGATTTGCAGACGCAGGGCCTAAAGCTCGTGGAACTGAATGGACGAGGGCACGGGGCGAATCCGTTGTTTTAGGTAGGTGGAAAAATTCTGGAAATGAAGGCGAATCGTGAATTCGGAGAAAAGGGCGAACAGAACGGATCGGCACTGCTGATCGCCATCTTCGCACTGTTGCTGATCAGCGTGGTGGGGATTGCGCTGCTGGTTTCGACAGGAACCGACAGCGCGCTGGCCGGAAATTACCGCAACTCGACGTCCGCGTACTACGCCGCTACGGCGGGCCTCGAGGAGGCGCGCGGTCGCTTGCTCAAGAAGAACCCGGACTTCATCAACAAGAGCAATGCTTACCCCGCGCTCTTTGCCGGGGGAACTGCCACGTTCGGGCAGTATGACGTGTTGTACATCATCAATCCGGCGGGCGGCGACACGGTCGACCCGACGGACTCTTCGGGGCCCTATGCGGACACGGAATATGACACAGAATTCACTACTTGGCACTTGAGCGGGGCCACAGTACGCACGCCGTACGTCAGTTCTGTTTCGACACTGGCGGGAATTCCCGGGCCGCTGTACAAGTGGGTCCGCATCAACGCGATCACGGAGTGGGCGCTGGGCCTGGACGTCAACAGTTCCGGGCATACGCTGGATTCCAATACGCCGCTCTACTACAACGGAAACGGTTTAAATCTGAGTTCCACTGGCTATGAGGCATTGGAGATTACGGCCCTTGCAGTGATGCCCGACAAGAGCAAAAGGTTTCTGCAGTACGTCGTGGTGCCCAGTACTCTTCAGTACCTTCTAGCCCCGCCTCCGTACCAACTAAGCCAGGCTTTCCCTGCCGCATTAACCCTCGCGGGCAACGGCGTTAGCTACGTCGGGCCTGATTCGTCCTCGTTCTACGTGAACGGCGACGATCCGATCTCCGGTAGGACCTGCGCTAGCCCGCCGTGGGCCCCGGTTTCGGCGCTGGGCTATACCTATTCGAACGACAGTCCGTCGGTTAATCCTTCCGCTTGGACGCTCTTTCACCCCGGCAACTATACGGGTTTCGCTCCTCCACCCCCCGCGCTAGCCACGCCGAGTATCAGTCAGGTGAGCTTTCCCCCGACACTTCAGACTGTGGGCCAATTCGAATCATTAATTCAGACCATCACGCAGAGTGCGGATGTGGTTATCACGGGGCCGGCTCAGGCGACAAGCAGCATGCCTCCCGGGATGTCACCCACGAATCCGATGACTGTGGTGGTGAATGGCGATCTGGATTTCAACGGCTGGCACAACGTGGGCTATGGTCTGTTGCTGGTGACGGGGAACGTGAATTATGACCCGGATGCATCGTGGGAAGGCCTTGTCCTTGTGATTGGAAAAGGCACATTCACAGGCTCAAGAATGGGGAACGGGCGGTTTGACGGAGCAATTGTAGTGGCGCAAACGCGCGATGGCATGGGCAACCCGTTGGCAAACCTAGGGACATCTTCCGTTTCATTTACGTCCACTATGGGCGGAGCAGGCATCTACTATAATTCTTGTTACATTCTTCAGGCTATGGCACCGATGAGCTATCGAGTTCTTTCCTTCCGCGAAATCACGCAGTAACCCAGTCGGCCATACGCGCTTGGCGACCCACAATGACCGGAACGGGTCGTCGCGGTATACTTACAAGATGCGAAATGCCCTCGGAGAGCCGCAGAGGCACGGGACAACCGTTCTCTGTGTGCGGAAGGATAACAAAGTAGTTCTTGTCGCCGATGGCCAGATCACCATGGGCGATCACGTGCTGAAGCATACCGCGAGGAAGACGCGGCGCCTGTTCAGCGACAAGGTTTTGGCCGGCTTTGCGGGCTCGACCGCAGACGCAATTTCCCTCTTCGAACGATTTGAGGGCAAGCTTCAGGAACATTCGGGGAATTTGCAGAAGGCCTCGGTGGAACTGGCCAAAGAGTGGCGGAAGGATCGCGCGTTGCGGCACCTGGAAGCGCTGCTGATCGTTGCCGATGCCAAAACGACATTCGTGCTTTCCGGAAATGGTGACGTCATCGAGCCCGACGACGGACTGTGCGCCATCGGTTCCGGCGGGATGTATGCGCTCTCCGCCGCGCGCGCTCTCCTGAAACATTCGAAACTCGCCATGAAGGAAGTTGCGCTGGAGGCGATGCGAATCGCCAGCGAGATCTGTATTTACACGAATGCGAATTTTACAATCGAGGAACTGTAGAAGGGGGCCGGGCATCCGGCCTTAATGGCGAGGAATCGGGGCGACATGACGACCAAATCCGAAAAAGAGATTACGGTCTTCCCGGGAGGGAATGGAAACGGCCAGGCTGCAGAAGAAGAACTTCTGCCCGCGCTGGACGATATGACGCCGCGCGAAATTGTCCACGAGCTGGACAAGTACATCGTGGGACAGGCGGCGGCCAAGCGCGCGGTGGCTGTAGCGCTGCGCAATCGCGTGCGGCGGCAGAAGCTTGCGCCGGAAATCGCCGAGGACGTGCTGCCCAAGAATATTCTGATGATCGGACCCACGGGCGTGGGGAAGACGGAAATTGCGCGACGGCTGGCGCGGCTCGCCGGCTGCCCTTTTGTTAAAGTGGAGGCTTCCAAATACACGGAAGTGGGTTACGTCGGGCGGGACGTGGAATCGATGGTGCGCGACCTGGTGGAAACCTCGATCGACATGGTGCGCGAAGAGAAACTGGACGAGGTGGCCGACCGCGCGGAGGAGGCCGCGGAAGAACGCATCCTGGACCTTTTGCTGCCGCCACCGCCTCCGCCGGCTCAAGGCACCCCGGAAGCAGAACTGGCCGCCCAGCGAGAGCAGACGAAGCGCACGCGCGAGAAATTGCGCGCCCAATTGCGCGAGGGCAAGCTCGACCAGCGAATGGTCGACCTGGAAGTCCGCGAGCGGGCCATGCCTTCCTTCGAGATCATTTCGAATCAGGGCATCGAGGAGATGGACGTCAACCTCAAGGACATGCTGAGCGGCTTCTTTGGGCAGCAGAAGAAGAAGCGCAAGATGAGCGTGGCCGACGCATTCGAGTATCTGATCCAGGAAGAAGAGAACAAGCTTTTGGATATGGAGCAGGTGACGCGCATTGCGGTAGAGCGCGCGGAGCAAATGGGAATTATTTTCGTGGACGAAATCGACAAGGTTGCGGGGCGCGAATCGGGACACGGACCGGACGTTTCACGCGAAGGCGTACAGCGAGACATCCTGCCAATCATCGAGGGCACCACGGTCAATACGCGCTACGGGATGATCCGGACGGACCACATTTTGTTTATCGCTGCGGGTGCGTTCCACGTGACAAAACCATCGGACCTGATTCCCGAGCTGCAAGGGCGCTTGCCCATCCGCGTGGAGATGCAGTCGCTCAAGGAAGAAGATTTTGTGCGCATCTTGACGGAGCCGAAGAACGCACTGATCAAGCAATACATCGCGCTCTTAGATACGGAAGGAGTGAAGCTGCAGTTCACCGAGGATGCGGTGCAGACTATCGCGCGGTTTGCGACCAGCGTGAACGAGCAAACCGAGAATATCGGCGCGCGGCGATTGCACACCATCCTCGAAAAGGTGCTGGATGAACTTTCGTTTGAGGCCCCCGATCTAAAAAAGAAGAGCGTAAAGGTCGACGCCGCTTACGTCAACAAACAGCTCGCCGACATCGTTAAGAATCAGGATCTGAGCCGTTACATTCTGTAAATGCAGAAGATCGAAAATGGAAAGCAGAAAATCGGCTGAGCGGACCTCCCCGGGCCGCGCAAGTCTCCGCCCCATTTTCCATTTTCTATTTTTCATTCTTTTTGTCGTCGCCGGTTGCGGTGTGCCCGGCGAACCCATCCCGCCTTCTCCGCCGATCCCCGTAGCAGTGACGGACCTTACCGCA
>Ga0335077_10004053_pt1 | contig 17839 bp, 10 predicted proteins | sample Lox_Sample_31_FD_207151 | JGI IMG/M metagenome (GOLD analysis project Ga0335077, IMG submission 207151) | Soil microbial communities from Loxahatchee National Wildlife Refuge, Florida, United States - Lox_Sample_3.1 | ecosystem: Environmental > Terrestrial > Soil > Wetlands | place: USA... | reverse complement strand
GTGTTCGCCTCCATTCGTGAGGCGTATAACATTCCCCGCCAGGACAATCTGCGGTTGCGCGAATTTCCTACGCTGTCGCACGTGATTAAGTTTGTCTATGATCGCCGTCCGGATCTGCAGCCAACCGTGGCAGCTATGCCAGTGGCGAGCGAACCGCAACTTGCAATGCGTGCACCTGCGCCCGAAGCTACGCCACAACCAGTGGTGGTTGAGGACGCGGTGAGGGAGCGCATCCTTGGTTTGGTGGTCGAGAAGACCGGGTATCCGAAAGACATGTTGGATCTGGACCTTGACTTGGAAGCCGATCTCGGAATCGATACGGTCAAGCAAGCCGAACTGTTTGCCGCAGTCCGCGACATCTATGGCCTCGCCCGCGATGAGAACCGGAAACTGCGCGACTATCCCACTCTGTCACACGTGATCCGCTTCGTTTACGAGCGGCGACCCGACCTCGCAGCTCCAGCGGCCGTCGCTACGGTACCAGCACCCATCACAACAGCACCACCACCGGCTGTGTCCGAGCAGCCCACAGCTTCACCTACTACAGAAGCGTTCGATACGATTACGAATACCGTACTCGATATCGTCGCCGAAAAGACTGGCTATCCCAAAGACATGCTCGACCTCGATCTGGATCTCGAGGCTGATTTGGGCGTGGACACAGTCAAGCAAGCCGAGATGTTTGCCGCAGTGCGCGCCGCCTACAACATCCCTCGCGATGAGAACCTCAAATTGCGAGACTTCCCAACCCTCGCGCACGTCATCCGCTTTGCCCGCGAGAGAGCGGCAGCTCTTGTGCCATCGCAGAGTTCTGCAGCCGGTATGGCCGACGCCGAGACGCCGGTTGCGCCACCTCCGATAATCGCGAGCTTCGAGGCGACGCAAAAGATTCCCCGCCGCGTTCCGGTGCCCGTGCTGCGTCCGCCGTTATCCCTCTGCAAACCCACGGGCGTGGCCCTGAGCGCCGGCAGCAGAGTGGTGGTGATGCCTGACTCCAGCGGCGTCGCCGACAAACTTACCGCGAAGCTTACACAAATGGGCGTCGAAGTTTTGCGTCCGGAATTGCACGCGAGCGCGGAAACCCTGGCAAAGCAGCTGGAGGAGTGGTCGGCGGCCGGCCCAATCAAAGGTGTCTACTGGTTGTCCGCGCTCGACAACGAAGCCGCATTGAGCAGCATGAACCTGGCAACGTGGCGTGAGGCACTGCGCGTGCGGATCAAATGCTTGTACGTAACGGCCAAGGCGCTCTATCAGCCGATTGGAGCCGCAGGCGGGTTCCTCATGGCTGCAACTTGCATGGGTGGACAACACGGATACGACGAAGCGGGAGCCATATCCCCACTCGGCGGTGCAGTCGTCGGATTCACGAAGACACTTAAGCGCGAGCGCACAGACGCGATGGTCAAGGCGATTGATTTCCAGCCAGACCGCGATCCGGCAGAAATTGCCGACGCCCTGGTTGCGGAGACTCTCAGCGATCCCGGGGCGGTTGAGATCGGTTACAAGTCCGAGCTTCGCTGGACCATCGGACTCCAGGAGCAGCCCGCAGCCGACGGCCAACCTGGAATCACCCTGAACAATGAAACTGTGTTTCTCATCACGGGCGCGGCGGGAAGCATCGTTTCGGCCATCACCGCTGACTTGGCTGCTGCGTCGGGCGGCGTCTTCTATCTGCTCGATATCGTTCCTGAGCCAGATCCTGCCAACGATGACATCGAGCGATTCGCCAGGGACAAGGAAGGCCTGAAGCGCGACCTCGCTGCACGTTTCAAAGCGGCAGGCAAGCGTGTCACGCCGGCGATGATCGAAAAGGAGCTAGCCTCACTCGAGCGCGCGCGTGCAGCGCAATCGGCAATTGACGCTGTGAAAGCGTCCGGCGGAACTGCGCACTACTTCAGCGTCAACCTGACCGATGCCGAAGCTGTCAGGGCTGTCATCGATAAAGTGCGTGAGCAACACGGGCGCCTTGACGTGCTTCTGCATGCCGCAGGTCTGGAGCGCAGCCACTTCCTGCCCGATAAAGATGCAACGGAATTCGATCTTGTCTTCGACGTGAAGGCAGATGGCTGGTTCAATCTGCTGAAAGCGATTGGAGACATGCCGCTGGGCGCGACGGTAGCGTTCAGTTCGGTAGCGGGACGGTTCGGCAATGCCGGCCAGTGCGACTATAGCGCCGCGAACGACCTGCTGTGCAAGATCACCTCAAGCTTCCGCTCGACACGTCCGCAGACGCGCGGCATTGTCATCGACTGGACTGCCTGGGGTGGCATTGGCATGGCGACTCGCGGCTCCATTCCGAAGATGATGGAGTTAGCGGGCATTGACATGCTTCCGCCGGAGGCGGCAGTTCCGCTGATCCGTCGCGAGCTCACCGTTGGCAGCACGCGCGGCGAAATCGTCGTCGCAAACCGCCTGGGAGTTCTGTTGCAGGAGTTTGATTCGACCGGCGGCCTCGACATTGAAGCGCTGGAGCGCTCGCGAGAGCAGCTTCCGGCTCCAGGCCCGATGGTCGGCAAGGTGACCGGCTTCGGCATCTACCGCGGCCTGACCATGGAGACCACGCTCACTCCATCCGCCCAACCTTTTCTGGACCACCATCGCATCGATGGCACGCCCGTGCTACCGGGCGTCATGGGCATCGAGGCGTTTGCGGAGGCCGCATTATGCGTGCATCCGGGATGGTACGTAGAGGCCATCGAGGAAGTGAACTTCCTGGCGCCGTTCAAGTTCTACAAGGACGAGTCCCGCGCGGTGATAATCGAAGCGATCTTCCGTCCATTTGCCGGATGCGTGGTATCCGATTGCCGGCTGATTGGCAGACGCACGCTGTCCAACCAGGCTGAGGCTCAGGAAACGCTGCACTTCACGGCTCGTGTAAGGCTTACGAAGCAATCGCCGGAGGCGGTGGCAGTCGCACAGCCAAAGCTTTCGGCAGAAGCCATCGTCGATGCCGCTCACATCTACCGCATTTACTTTCATGGGCCCGCATATCAGGTCCTTGAACGCGCGTGGTGGGATGGACAACACATGGTTGGGAAATTGGCTGAGGACCTGCCAGAGGATCATCGGCCGCCCGACCAGCCTACTCTGATGGCGCCACGACTCATCGAGCTTTGCTTCCAGACAGCCGGTATCTGGGAGATGGGAGCAACTAGTCGCATGGGGTTGCCCAGCCATATCCATCAGCTTTCCTCGTCTGCTGAACTCGCGAAGTCCGGCGGGGTGTACGCCGTGGTAACGCCGCATCCCGAAAACGGCGTTTTCGATGCCGAAGTCGTGGATGGCAGCGGCAAGGTGTACATCCGGCTCAAGGGTTACAGTACCTCGGCGCTTCCCGCCGGGATTGACGCTGAATCGCTCGAACCACTCCAGGCAATCTTGTTACCCCAAATAACCGTCGCTACAGCCGACTAAGCGGATCATACCGAAAGGCAAACGTATGCCGGGCAACTTTGAGAGAGTTGCGATTGTGAATCGCGGTGAAGCCGCTATGCGCTTCATCCACGCAGTTCGGGACTTCAATGCTGAACGGGGAACATCGCTGCGGACCATTGCGCTGTTTACCCATCCTGACCGGCGCGCCATGTTCGTGCGCGAGTCGGATGAGGCGGTCTGTCTTGGGTCGGCGCACGTTCCCGATCCCGTCACCCATCACCTGAAAAGCAGCTACGTCGATTACGCCATTCTGGAGCGAGCGCTGGCGGAGGCTCGTGCCGAAGCGGCGTGGGTGGGCTGGGGATTTGTGGCCGAGCACGCGCAGTTTGCTGATCTCTGTCGCGACATGGGGATTGTGTTCATCGGCCCGGAAGGGGATGTCATGCGGCGCCTCGGCGACAAAATCTCGTCCAAGCTGCTTGCCGAGAGAGCCAAGATCCCGGTTGCGGACTGGAGCGGCGGCCCGGTCGAGACAGTCTCCGATGCATTCCAACATGCCGAGCGTCTCGGCTATCCGCTCTTCATCAAAGCGACTGCCGGTGGGGGTGGACATGGGATTCGTCGCGTTCACTCTGCGAACGACTTGGAGAGCGCATTTGAAGGCGCCCGGGCCGAGGCCTTCAAGGCCTTTGGTGATCCGACGGTGTTCATGGAGCAGCTCGTTGTCGGGCCACGGCACGTAGAAGTGCAAGTCATCGCCGACTATTTCGGTAATACGTGGGCGGTTGGCGTTCGGGATTGCACAATTCAACGCCGTAACCAAAAGGTGCTGGAGGAGGCGCCCTCGCCGGCGCTCTCCCCGGAGCTCGATCAGAACCTGCGGGAGGCGGCAGTTCGGCTCAGCCAGATTGCGGGTTATCACAACGCCGGTACCGTTGAATTCCTCTATCAGCCGCAAAGACAAAGCCTCGTCTTCATGGAGATGAACACACGACTCCAGGTCGAGCATCCGGTAACGGAATGCACCACGGGTCTTGACCTTGTGAAGCTCCAGATTCAGGTGGCTCGTGGCGAGGCGCTCGAAGGCGAGCCGCCCAAAGCATCCGGTCATGCCATTGAGGTGCGCCTGAATGCAGAAGATCCCGAGAACGGGTTCGCACCATCGCCTGGGGAAATCCAGCGCTTCCGCACTCTGACCGGTCCGGGTATCCGTATTGATACCGGTGTCGAGGAGGGTGATACCGTCCCGTCGGAGTTCGACTCTATGATCGCCAAGATCATCGCTTTCGGCCGTAATCGGACGGAAGCCTTGTCCCGCCTGCAGCGCGCATTGCGCGAGAGCGTCGTTGTACTCAAAGGAGGCACCAGCAACCGCGCGTTCCTCATGGAGTTACTTGACCATCCGGACGTGAAGAACGCAGCGATCGATGTCGGTTGGCTCGACCGCCTGGCAGCGAAAAACCAGCACCTGTCGCGAAAGCGTGGCGAGATCGCGTTAGTTCAAGCCGCGATCGAAGCGTATGAAGCTGAGCTCCGCGCAGAGCAGGCGCAGTTCTACGGCTCCGCCGTTCGCGGCCGGCCAGAAGTACGTGCGGAGGTAGGACACCGCGTCGCGCTTCGCTACCTTGACCATTTGTATCCCCTCACAGTTTATCGGGTTGGGCTGCGGCAATACCGCCTGGAAATGGATGGCACACACCTGGAAGCGCAACTGGATCGCGTCGCGCCATTCGAGTATTCGCTTTCGGTGCTCGGGTCGCGCTATCAGGTGGTCTCGGTCGAGCAGGATTCGAGTTATCGCATTGAGGTAAATGGTGTTTCTCATCGCGTGGATCGGGACGACGGCGGTGTGGTTCGTGCTCCTTCGCCCGCTGTGGTGGTATCGGTGACGGTGAAGCCGGGCGAGACCGTTTCTAAAGGCGATCGCCTGGCTGTTCTCGAGGCCATGAAGATGGAGATGGAAGTGACCGCACCATTCCCAGGCAGGGTGCGCGAGGTGATGGCTATTCCCAACGTGCAGGTTTCGCCGGGTGCTCCGTTGATGCAAATCGAGCCTGACACAGATAGCCCTGCGAAGCTGCAGACTGAGCGGCTGAACTTTGCAGCAGTAAAACTGTCAGGCAGTGATGCGGAGGTGTCGCAGTTGCAACTCCTGGATGAGTTGCGGCAACTGGTCATGGGATTCGACGTCCCTCCCGAGAGGACGAAGCGAGTGCTAGCGCAATGGAATAAAGCACCCGACGCTGCAAAGCACGAAATCATCTATGCTCGCGAGGATGAGATCCTCGGCGTCTTTGTCGATATCTGTTCGCTGTTCCGCACGAACCCCAAGCTGACAGAGGACGCCGAAGCTCCCAGCACTGAGGCTTACCTTTTTTCTTTCCTGCGAATGCTCGATACCCATGGTGGAGGCCTGCCCGAGGACTTCCTTTCTGCCTTGCAGCGCACCCTTGCTCATTACGGCATTGCGAGCCTGGATCGCTGCCCAGAATTGGAAGAGGCTCTGCTGTGGATTTACAAGTCTCACCAGCGAGTCGAGCTGCAGATTGGGGCGATTGAAGGAATTTTGGCGCGCCGCCTGGATCGACTACAGATGGATGGTTGCCGTCCTGCTGACGAAGCCTTTCGTGCATTGCTTTATCGCATGGTCTCCAATACTCGGAGGCAGTTCCCGTCGGTCAGCGATCTCGCGCGCGAACTACATTATCGCTGCTGCGATGAACCTCTGTTCCACGAGGTGAAACAAAAAATCTACGCCGCCGCAAACGGCACACTCGATTACCTGGCCACACATCCGAACGCGCCGGATGCATACGAGAGAACTCGGTCACTTATTGACTGCCCCCAGCCGCTGGCGGGTCTTTTCTCCAGCCGGTTCGGTTCGGCGACAGAACCCCTGCAGCAGCTCATGTTGGAGGTGATGACCTCTCGCTATTACAGTGTGCGCAAGCTGGAAAACCTTCAGAACGTCTCCTTCGAAGGTGGTTGGTGTCAGGCTTCGGAATATGTGGAGGAAAACAGGAGGGTCCACCTCTTCAACCAGTACGCGGAGTATGGAAGGTTGAGAGAGAGTCTTGTCGCCATGGCGCCTCTCCTCAACCAGGTGATTCCAGACGACGATATCGTCTTGGACCTCCTGACCTGGAACAACAGCTCCCTGGCAGAGCCCGGTCAGACGAGTGCGGATGTTCAACAAATTGTGAACGAAATCGATCTTCCTCGTCCCATCCGGCGATTTGTGATTGGCGTGTCTGGTCCCGACAGCAAGGCCGGGGATGCTAAGATGCAGCACTTTACATTTGAGCCCGGCCCCAACGGATACGAAGAGGTGACACTCTTCCGTGGCGTACATCCCATGCTGGGTGAGCGCCTGCATCTGTGGCGCGTGCGCAACTTCGAGGTCACACGTCTGCCTTCGCCCGACGACATTTATTTATTGCAAGCCATTGCAAAGGAGAATCCCAAAGACGAGAGACTGTTCGCGGTGGCCGAGGTCCGTGACCTCACCCCGGTACGCAACAAGGCTGGAAAGATCGTACAGCTTCCCTATCTGGAACAGATGTTCGCGGAAGCGGTCGCGGCTATGCGAATGGCGCAGGCGAAACGCGATCCCCGCAAACGCCTCCACTGGAACCGCATCTTCCTCTATGTATGGCCGACCTTCGCGCTGCAGCCCGACGAAGTGAATGAAATCGTGCACAGGCTTGCTCCACAGACCGATGGATTGGGGCTTGAGCAAGTGGTAGTCCGGATGCGCATCCCCAATCCGCGAACTGGGGAGTTGCGGGACACGGTCATGCGGATCTCCGCACCAGGCGATGTTGGACTGCTGATGACCTTACGGCCAGCGGCGAAGCTGCAGCCGATGAAAGCGCTGAGCGCCTACGATCAGAAGGTCGTGAAGATGCGTCAGCGCGGACTGACCTATCCGTACGAGATCATCAAGTTGCTGACACCTTCAGCGGACGAGACGCACGGCGAATCTCCGGCAGGCGAATTCATGGAAATGGATTTGAACGCGGAGAATCATCTCGTGCCCGTGCAAAGGCCTTACGGCGAGAACAAGTCGAACATCATCGTCGGCCTGATTCGCAACTTTACCGACCGATATCCGGAAGGCATGAAGCGGGTCATCCTTTTGGGAGATCCAAGCAAAGATTTAGGTGCCCTGGCCGAACCGGAGTGTCGGCGCATCGTTGCGGCACTGGAGTTCGCTGGCGAGCAGCACCTTCCAGTTGAGTGGTTCACCCTGTCGGCGGGCGCGAAGATCTCGATGGAAAGCGGTGTGGAGAACATGGATTGGATCGCCCTTGTGCTGCGCGCGGTGGTGCAGTTCACGCAGGCGGGCGGCGAAATCAACCTGGTCGTCAACGGTATCAACGTCGGTGCCCAGCCATACTGGAATGCCGAAGCTACCATGCTGATGCACACCAAAGGCATCCTGATCATGACGCCCAAGGGCGCCATGGTGCTCACCGGAAAGCGGGCACTGGATTATTCAGGCAGCGTATCGGCAGAAGATAACCTGGGCATCGGTGGCTATGACCGCATTATGGGTCTCAACGGGCAGGCACAATATTTTGCGCGCGACATTGACGAGGCATGTCAAATCCTCATGCGTCATTATGATCACGCTTACGTTGCGCCGGGTGAGCGATTCCCGCGTCGTGCTCGAAGTACAGACCCGGCAAACCGGGACATCCGTTTCTATCCCTATGCTGACACCCCCACCAATAACTTCAGAGAGGTAGGAGAGATCTTTTCCGACGAGACGAATCCCGGCCGCAAGAAGGCATTCGACATTCGCAAGGTCATGCTGGCCGTGTGCGATCAGGACCATCAGCATCTTGAGCGCTGGTCAGGCATGCGTTCGGCGGAAATGGCTGTCATTTGGGATATACACCTTGCAGGTTATCCGGTGTGCCTGATCGGAATCCAGTCGAAGCTGGTGCCGCGCTTAGGCTTCGTTCCGGCAGACGGGCCAGACCAGTGGACCGCCGGTACACTTTTCCCACTCTCCTCGAAGAAGGTCGCCCGGGCCATCAACGCCGCAAGTAATAACCGGCCCGTCGTGATTTTGGCGAACCTGTCGGGATTCGACGGCTCGCCTGAATCTATGCGTCGCCTGCAGTTGGAGTATGGTGCTGAAATCGGCCGCGCCGTCGTCAACTTCAAAGGGCCGATGATCTTCTGCGTCATCTCGCGTTACCACGGCGGTGCGTATGTAGTTTTTTCGCGAAAACTCAACGAAAATCTCGAGGTAGTAGCTCTTGAAGGGACCTATGCCTCCGTGATTGGAGGTGCTCCGGCGGCGGCTGTAGTGTTCGCTGGAGAAGTTGAAGCACGCGCGCGCAAAGATGAGCGACTGGTCGCTTTAGCTACTGCGATCGAAGAAGCTCAAGGCACGGAGAGAAATCGTCTGCGTGCGGAGTATAACAACTTATTCCCACTAGTTCACTCGGAGAAGCTCGGCGAAATGGCCGCCGAGTTCGACAGAATCCATTGCGTGGAACGGGCGCTGCGGGTCGGAGCTCTTACTCAAATACTTCCGCCAGGCAACCTCCGCCCGTTCCTGATTGACGCTGTCGAGCGCGGCATCGAGCGGTGCGCCAGAGAAGGAGTTAAGCCTGATCTTTCGAGACACAAACCCGCGGAGGATCGGCATGCCGCTGAGCGAAGTGCGGTGGCTGCAGCAGACTGAGCTGGATGTTCCTCAAGACGACAGCTGGTTGAGCGCAGCGGAAGCGGACCAGGCTGCAAAATTCCGCTTTCCAAAACGTCGCAGCGATTGGAGGCTTGGCCGCTGGACTGCAAAGCAGGCGGTCGCCATGTACCTTGGGCTGCCAACGGATACTGCGTCCCTGGCACGAGTCGAGATTCGGCCTACCACGTCCGGATCGCCGGAGGTATTTCTCTCAAACCAGCCGGCAAAAACTGCTATGTCTCTCAGTCATCGGAATGGCACGGCTATGTGTGCCGTTGCGGCGGCAGATGTTCATTTGGGCTGTGATCTGGAAATCGTTGAGCCGCACACGGAAGCTTTTGTCCGAGACTACTTCACGCCAGAAGAGCAGGCGTTGGTTAAGGCTCGTTCGGAGAACCGCGATCTTCTGGTCGCGCTTATCTGGAGTGCCAAAGAATCTGCTCTGAAGGCTTCGGGCGCGGGGCTCCGCGAGGATACGCGAAGCGTCTCAGTTTGCGGGGTAGATCAGATTGCCGCTAACCGGGGCTGGGCCGAACTGAGCGTTCGTATGCGCGAGAATCAGGTTGTGAGCGGCTGGTGGCAATGCTCCAACCTGCTCCTGCGCACAATGATTGTCACTCCAACAGCCCAGCTTCCAGTCCAGTTGAAATGACCGTTGTCAGGGAATAGATCCTGAGCACGCCAATTCAGGTCGCCTAGAGAGCTCACAGACAGAAAACGCATCGTTGGCGGGATGAGAGTATCGTTTTGCTTGGCGGATGGCAGCCAGAATATTCCGAATGTGCTTCCCTAAATCGTTGAGAGGAGTCTATACTGCTGTCCACTTGTCACTAGTTGACAGGAGCCAGTTGATGGGAAAACCTACCGATCTCCTGCAAGGTACTCTCGATCTGCTGATCCTCAAGACGATTGCCTTGCAATCGATGCATGGGTGGGGAATTGCCCAGCGCATCCGGCAAGTCTCAAACGAAGTGCTACAGGTGAACCAGGGAGCCCTGTATCCTGCCCTGCATCGACTTGAGCAACAAGGCTGGATTCGCGCGACCTGGGGCGACTCTGACAATAATCGGCGAGCCAAGTACTATTCGCTTACTCGAGCGGGAGCCAAGTATCTGCAGCAAGAGCATGCACAATGGAGTCGGTTGTCGCTGGCGATTGAATTGGTGCTGAACGCAACCTAGCAGTGTGGGTGTGCCATGAGTTGGTTTTACAAGTTGCCGCTTCGGCTCCGGTCGCTCTTTCGGCATGCCCATGTCGAGCAGGATCTACGCCAGGAAATCGACTTCCATGTCCAGGCGCAAACTGACGAATACATCGCAAATGGAATGAAACCAGACGAGGCGCTCTACGCGGCGTTGCGCTCTCTGGGCGGCGTAGCGCAGATCGAAGAACAGTGCCGGGAGGCACGTGGCGTCGGCTTTATAGAAGACTTCGTGCAGGACCTCCGCTTTGGTTTCCGAATGCTGCGGCGCAGTCCGGGATTTTCGCTCATTGCGATCCTTGAGCTCGGCCCAGTTGATGAGGGGCCTGTTGTACAAAGTTGATCCGAGAAATCCTCTCGCATTGTGCGCGGCTTTCCTGATCATAATGCTCGCCGCGTTGGTGGCCTGCTTCGTGCCCGCCTGGCGCGCCACACGCATCGATCCGGTTCGCGCGTTGAGGGATTGACGGCACTCTCGCGATCTCATTGCGAGCCTCGCGCGGACGTCATGCCAGAGTCAACAACCGCGCGAATCGCTTTCAGCAGCCCGGATCTCGTCTTCGTGCAGTCCAATCAAGTACAGCAGCGTGTCAAGACCGCCATGTGAGATGGAGTATTTTGCGCTGGCCCGAACGACCGGCTTAGCGCGAAAGGCCACGCCCATTCCCGCGAGGTTGATCATCGGCAGGTCGTTGGCGCCGTCTCCGACCGCGATCACCTGGTCGAGGCGAATCCCCTCACGCGCAGCGATGTCTTTCACGAGCTCAGCCTTCCGATTCCCGTCTACGACATCGGACGGCACGTCGCCGGTCACTACTCCGTCTTTGATCTCCAGATCGTTCGCGTAGATATAGTCGAGGCCGAGTCTCTGCCGAAGCCGTTCACCCATGAAGGTAAAGCCTCCTGAGCAAACTGCGGTCTTGATGGCTAATCTCTTGAGCACGCGAAACAGGCGCTCGGCGCCACTGGTCAGGAGAATGCGCTCAGCAACGGCCACCAATCGCGTTTCGCTCAGTCCTTTCAACAGCGCCACGCGTTTGCGGAAGCTCCGCTGAAAATCCAGCTCTCCTCTCATCGCCGCTGCCGTGACCGACGCTACCTCGTCTCCTACGCCCATTTCCTTCGCCAGTTCATCGATTACCTCGGCTTCGATCAGCGTGGAGTCCATGTCAAAGACTGCCAATCGGAAGTACCGGTAATCATGTCGTTCGGCACGCAGTGCCAGATCCATGCCCGCAGCATTGGAAAGTTCCAGAAGCACTGCCCGCAAATTGCTGAGAGCTTCCGGGTCCCCTTCGATCACGAACTCGAGACATGTACACGCGCCGTCGATCTGGGTGAGAGGTCTGGATCGTTGCACCCGGAACCCGTGCTGCGCCAAGACTTCGCTTAGTCTCCCAAGCTTCTCTTGCGCGAGGCTCTCTGTGAGCAGCGTGAGAACGAAGTGCTCGCCATCTTTGTCGCGCGAACGAGGCTCGTGATCTGTTGTCAGACGGTGTTGTTCCCCAGTTGTGTCCATCTAATTAAGCAAAAGACACCGGGGTGGCGGCAAGGACTTCTTCCATCTTGCGCAGCTTCTGCAGCACCGGCTCCGGCACGCGGCTATCAACGTTGATGATGGCGTAAGCCGTCTTCCCGTGGTCGCCCGCATCCCCGGTACCAACGCGAGCGGCCTTCGCGGCATGGACCTCTCGTCCCAGCGCAAAGCGGGCGATGTTCACGTTGTTGCTTCCGAGTAGCGATCCAATCTTCCCAATGACGCCGGGGAGGTCGCGATTGGTGATCACGAGAAGATGGCCGTCGAGCGGCGCCTCCAGTTCCACCTGATTCAGTTCAATGATTCGCGGCGACGTTCGGTGGATTACGATGCCTTTTGCGCTCACTTCATTTCGATTGGACCGGAGAACGATCGTAATCTCACTCGGGCCCTCGCTTTCCTCCACTTCGTCGGTGACACGCACGCCGAGCTCTTCCGCCCGCGAAGGAGCGTTGATCAGGTTAATATCGACTGCGGCATTTTGCAGGACGCCTTTGATGGCGGCAGATCGCACCAGCGACGTTTTCCAGTTCGCGATGGGTCCAGTGAAGGTCAGGTGAATCTCTTCTAGGTTTCCGTTGAGCAGGTGCGCGAGAAGGGTTGCTGAACGCTCAGCCAGCTCGAGGTATGGGCTGATCTGCTGATACTCCACGTCGGAAACCGAAGGCAGATTGACCGCGTTTTGCGCCACCCCGGTGTTTAGATAGGTCTTCACCTGCAGGGCAATCTGCACTCCGACGGCATTCTGCGCCTCTTCCGTCGAACCTGCGATGTGAGGCGTGGCGATTACGTTCGGAGCCGCGAGCAAGGGATTTCCTTTTGGCGGTTCGGCAGCGAAGACGTCGAGTGCGGCTCCCGACACATGTCCCGAGGCAAGCGCCTCGGCAAGAGCCGCGTCATCGATGAGCTCGCCCCGAGCGCAATTAATAATGCGCACGCCTTTTTTCGTTTTTTTAAGTGTCGCGGCGTTCACCAATCCTTGGGTTTGCTCGGTTAGCGCTACATGCAAGGTGATGTAGTCGGCGGTTAACCAGATCTCGTCAAGGCTCACCAGCTGCGCATTCAGTTTCTTTGCGTAATCGGGAGAGACAAACGGATCATAGGCAAGCACCGTCATATTCATGGCCTGCGCGCGGCGGGCCACTTCGGCCCCAATTCGACCCAAGCCGACGATGCCGACTGTCTTGCCACTCACCTCGGTCCCCTGCAGAGATTTCTTTTCCCATTGGCCGGCACGCGTTGTGTGATCGGCACGAGGGATGTTACGCGCCAGCGAAACCATAAGCCCGATGGTTAGCTCGGCGACGGCGATTGCGTTTCCTCCGGGAGTATTCATCACGACGATGCCACGTTTGGTCGCATACTCGACATCCACGTTGTCCACGCCGATGCCGGCACGTCCGATGACTCGCAGCTTCCGAGCCTTCTCAAGGAGCTGCTGGTTTGCCTGCACCGCCGAACGGACGATGAGTGCGTCAGCGTCTTGCAAGCACGCGGCAGGATCCTTTGCATACTCCTCGGGACCGACAATGGTCCATGCCGGCTCCCCGCTTAGGCTCTTGATGCCGGCCGGCGAAATCTTCTCTGCGATGACAACTTTCATGTGCGCTCTTTCCGGTTGATTTTTCGTGTTCTTAAGCTGGTTGGGCGACGGCTGTTTTCTGAGTGCGTTCGGAAAAGACGCTCTGGGCAGCGCGAAGGGCATCCCCGATTTGAAACTTGCCGGGAGTGATGGTGCTCATCACGTGCTCAAGAGCGCCGATGAGAGCAATCGTGTCCAGGTAATCGAAATAGCCAAGGTGAGCAATGCGGAAGAGTTGCCCCTTCATATCTCCCTGGCCGTTGGCGACGATGGCGCCGAAACGGGACTTCAAGCTCTTCACTACGTCGTCCGAACTGATGCCGGCGGGCGCTTTGATAGCGGTGACCGCTGCACCGGGAGAATTGGGCGCAAAGAGTTCAAGTCCGAGGGCCCTGGCTGCGGCGCGGGTCATGGCCGCACAGCTCTCTGCGTTCTGGATGAGCAAGTCGCGCCCTTTTGCTAGATCTCCTGCGCCTTGCTGAGCCAAATGGTCGAGAGCGGCGCCGAGCCCGGCAATGAGAGCGACCGGAGGAGTATACGAAGCTTCGCCCTTCGCCGCGGACTTACGCTCTTTGGGAAGATCGAAGTAATACTTCGGCTGCCGACTCGATTCCATGCGCTTCCAAGCCCGGTCGCTCACGGCCATATAAGCCAGCCCGGGAGGAATCATCAGCGCCTTTTGCGAGCCGCCGATGATGACATCGATCCCCCAACCATCCACATCCAGCGCTGTCGTGCCCAAGCCAGTGATTGCGTCCACGACCAGGAGAGTGTCAGTGCCTCTGAGCAACTTTGCCACGCCTTCTACATCGTGGCGCGCTCCCGTAGAGGTCTCGGTCGCCTGCATGTAAACGACTCTCGTCGTAGGCTTCAGTTGGGCCTTGATTTCGTCCATCGCAAACGTCTGGCCATAGGCCTTCGAAACGGTTGTGACGTTGCAGTGAAACGCTTTCGCGATCGCGGTCCAGCGCTCACCGAATTTGCCCGCAGACAGCACAAGTACCTCGTCATCCGGGCTCGTTAAGTTCGAAACCGACGCCTCCATTGCGCCCGTTCCCGAACATGTCAGCAGAAGCACATCGTTCCTGGTGCCGACGAACGTCTTCATCTGTTCGAGCACCTTCGAGTAGAGTGCGCGGAATTCGGGGGTTCGATGGTGTACATCCGCTGCCGCCATGGCGAACTGAGCAGCCGGGAGGAGAGGCGTTGGGCCAGGAGTGAATAGCCGTGTCTTACGAAACATTGGAAGATTCCTCAATAATCAGGGGACGAAGGGAATATGTTGAAGCCGAAGTGTGGTGCGATCAGCTTCCACTAGTGTAAAACGGCGGCTACTTATATGCGACAGCGGAAAGCGGGCTGAACACGGGATCGTAGGACCATTTCGGAACGCGCAGGTAGCACAGAATTTGCAAGCTCAAAGCCGCGGGCAAGGGAAACTTATGTTTTATTCCTGGGCGGCCACCAAGTACTGTTCGAATTTCCCGTCAGGCATCCGGTAGATGTTGATACCGACCGTCTTCTGGGGGAACTTCACCTCGTAGCTCATGTGGGTCATTCCGCCGCGCAGCGAGTTCGAGGTCTGTCGAAAGCTCTGCACTTCCCCGAGAGCGGTGAGGCTGGTGGAGTAATCCTTCAGCGCCTGCTCCGTGAAGTAGGAGTTTGCGTTATCGGTGAATAGCGCGCGATCGATCTTCCCTGCACGTAGATCGTCGAAGACTTTTCTCACCTGCGCGTCTTGTTTAGGATCACTCACGTTCGAGCTTTCGAGAAACCCGGTGAGAACCTGGCGGCCAATATCGCTTCCCGCGCCGACTGCGTCCTGGTTGGTGAGCACCGCCACAGCAAACTTGTCATCGGGCAGCACAATGTTCTCGGCGGTGAAGCCGGAAACTTCACCGCTGTGCTCAAGCATGCGGGCGCTGGCGACACGCATGCCCAATCCGTACTGTGTGCCAACGCCATTCTTCAGCAGCGTGTCGGTCTCCATCACAAGATAGGAAACGGGCTTGAGGATCGACTCATCGATCAACGAGATGTCCCATTTCGCCAGATCGCTGGGAGTCATCGCAAGCTCGCCTGCGGCAAACATCCAGCCCGGCCCTTCATGCGGAGCCGGCCGTAGGGGCCCAAGCGCGTAGCGGAAGTATCCTTGGGGATCGTTTTCCGGCAGCTTCTTCGAGTTCGTGTCCAGAGCGCTGGTCATGCCAAGCGGGACAAGAATGTGGTCACGGATAAAATCAAATAGCGGCTGTCCGGAGACCTTCTCGACAATGACTCCCGCTACTACATAGTTGGTGTTGCTGTACTGCCATTTCGTTCCTGGTTCGAAGTCCAGCGGAATGTGCGCCCAGCGTTCCAGAATCTGCTGCGCCGAGATCGGCTTCTCCCAGTCCGGGATCATGTAATCCTGCGGGGCGTAATCCTGGTATCCCGATGTCATGGATAGGACTTGGCGCAGCGTGATGTCGTTAGCTCGAGTGAGCTGCGGTAACCACTTGCCTACCTTGTCGTCGAGCGAGAGCTTGCCTTCCTGCTGAAGCAGCATGACCGCTGTCGCTGTGAACTGTTTGCTGATGGAGCCGATGCTGTAGGCCATCCCACTATTGGCCGCCATTTTCGGATCGAGGCGCGCGTTGCCATATGCTTGCGCGTAGGCTAGTTTGCCCTCCTTGACCACTGCAACCGAAGCGCTGGGAACGCCGGTTTTCTCGAGCACGGTATGGACAATGTCATCGATCTTTGCGCGTTGCTCCTGAGTCAGGGCGTCACTGGCTTGGGCACGAACAGTTGAGACCGAGAGCAGGAGCAGCAGAGCAACAGTCAGGCGAGCATAGTGATGGTTATGCATGAGATATCCAAAAGCAGAAAATAAGGAGGCACTCCAACGGAACACGCGGTATGGCAACGGCCCTCGATCGGACGCGGTGGGCCGTCAGGATTCGTCGGGGCGTTCTAAACTCTTAGCTGTCCCCGATGCTTCGCCCACCGCTGCGCCGACTGCCTTTCGCTCGCGGCTGCCGTTCGGCGACGGTTGCGGAGTATAGCTATCCAGCAACTTGCGGTGCATACTATACAAGGCAAGTTCCAGGCGGTCGGCGACGCCGAGTTTGTCGTAGATCTTGCGCAGATAGTTCTTGACCACCTGTTCTGTCGTCCCGACCTGCAGCGCGATGTCTTTGTTTTTCAGCCCCTGGGTGACGCCGCTGATGATCAGCATCTCCTTCTCGCTGAACCGCAGCGCGTTTTTCCCGGCTCCAAGCTGCGCCTGGCTGCGGTAAGCGTCGATGATCCAGTTGACCCCCTGGTTATCTAGCCAGGTCTCGCCGGCCGATACTTTGCGCACGCAGCGAACCAGTAATTCCGGGGAGACCGACCGGGTCAGAATCCCGCGCACTCCGCGACGGAGGAAGTCTACCGTCTCATGCTCGGAAGAGCGCTGAGCGATCAGGATGATCTTGGCTCCCGGAAGTGCGCGTTTCATAACTTCGGATACAGCTTCGGCCGGTGTAAGCGAAAGTCCTGCTTCAAATAGCACAACGTCAGCTACGGTTTCCGCGACGGTCGTTAGCGTCTCTGCCAAGGTCTCGGTTTGCGCCACAACGTCGAGATCGGGCTCGTGCCCGAATATCTTGCTCATCCCTGCGCGAAATATGGCCTCCGAGTCGGCGATGATGATCCGAATGTTCTTGGATTGGGTTTCCATGACTGTGTCCTGGTAACTGGCACTTCACCTTGCGGGGCCACGAAAGGCGGATCTGACGCCGCCACGCAAGCGCTACTACCGCTGGAAATGGTATTCGTCGATAGCTACCGCAACCATGCGCCCGGAGCCCTGCTCCGCGCTGCGCACCACACGGCCTTCACACGCTACGAGCACATCTTCTTCGCTACCAAGGGTTTCGCCCGGCATGCGGATGGTGAACTGTACACTCGAGCCCACCGCGATCGCCGCCTCTGTAAAAAACAAGATCCCACCGGAGGAGATGTCGCGGGTTTCGGCCTGGTATTCGTCCGTTTCCGTTTTCAAAACCACCGACAACTGGAGCGGAAAACGTTCAGCGTTACGGAAGTCGGGTTTCTGGCCACGGGACATGAGTTCGTCCCTCCCAGCATACATCCGACAAACCATTCTCCAGAAGTTACCAAAGTACCACTTTGGTTAGTGCCTGTCTTTAAAATATGTTGCTAGTTTGGATATCAATACCAGAATGGGCCTGTGAAAACCCGCCCGGTTTCAATTCGATACAGCGATTGCCGGATCCCGAAACCCCGGCAGAATGGCTGGCGCTAAGGTGAGGGTTAAGACTGTCAACTTAGAGGATGGCCTGCCCAGTGTGGAGCAGGCACGGGCCAGGCTAGTTACGGAGTTGCAGGTGGCCCGCAGCAGCGGCCTCAAGCTGCTGAAAGTGATTCACGGGTATGGCTCTCATGGAATCG
>Ga0335077_10004052_pt1 | contig 17839 bp, 15 predicted proteins | sample Lox_Sample_31_FD_207151 | JGI IMG/M metagenome (GOLD analysis project Ga0335077, IMG submission 207151) | Soil microbial communities from Loxahatchee National Wildlife Refuge, Florida, United States - Lox_Sample_3.1 | ecosystem: Environmental > Terrestrial > Soil > Wetlands | place: USA... | reverse complement strand
CACCGCCGGCCCCGAGGCTCGCAAGCACATTCGCGGCCCGGTGAAAAAAGTCCTCATCTCCGCCCCCGCCACCGACCCTGACCACACCGTCGTTCTCGGCGTCAATGACAAGACCTACGATCCGGCCCAGCACCACGTCATCTCCAACGCTTCCTGCACCACCAACTGTCTCGCGCCTGTCGCCAAGGTCCTCCAGGATTCCTTCGGCATCGTCCACGGCACCATGACCACCATCCATTCCTACACCAATGATCAGCGCCTGCTCGACCTGCCCCACAAGGACCTCCGCCGCGCACGCGCCGCCGCCATCTCCATGATTCCCACCTCTACCGGCGCCGCCAAGGCGCTGCACCTGGTCATCCCCGAGCTCAAGGGCAAGCTCGATGGCTACGCCATGCGCGTCCCCACTCCAAACGTCAGCGTCGTCGACCTCACCGTCACCACGGAAAAGCCCGCCACCGTCGCCTCTGTCAACGCCGCGCTCAAGGCCGCGGCCGATGGCCCCATGAAGGGCATTCTCGAGTATTGCCAGGACGAGCTCGTCTCCGTCGATTTTCGCGGCAATCCCCGTTCTTCCATCGTCGATTCCGGATACACCCGCGTGGTGGGCGACCGCTGCGTCAAAGTGCTCTCCTGGTACGACAATGAGTGGGGTTATTCCTGCCGCTGTGTGGATTTGATTCGCCTCCTGGGCTCGAAACTCTGAGGCGGAAAGGAAGATTCCAGGGCTAACCCGGCTGCCGCTCGAGTCGACATTTTCTCCATGTTTTACAAAATCACCATCGACGATCTCACCCTCCGCGGCCGCCGCATGTTCCTTCGCGTGGACTTCAATGTGCCTCTGGAGGGCGGCCGCATCATGGACGATTCCCGCATCCGCGCCGCTCTTCCCACCATCCGCCTCGCCGTCACCCGCGGCGCGCGCATCGTCATCGCCTCCCACCTCGGCCGCCCCAACGGCAAGGTGGATATGAAGTTTTCGCTTCGCCCCATCACCCGCCGCCTTCAGGAACTGCTCGAACGCCCCGTCGATTTCGCCGTGGACTGCATCGGCACCGAAGCCATCCAGAAGAGCAAGCAACTGAACGATGCCGGCGTCCTTCTCCTCGAAAATCTCCGCTTCTATCCCGGCGAAGAAGCCAACGAGTCCGGTTTTTCCCAGAAGCTCGCCCAGCTCTGCGACGGCATTTACGTCAACGACGCTTTCGGCGCCGCCCATCGTGCCCACGCCTCTGTCGTCGGCATCACCAAATTCGTCCGCCAGGCCGCCGCGGGCACCCTCATGCAGAAGGAGCTTCAGTATCTCGGCATGGTCATGGGCGCGCCCCCCAAGCCCTACATCGTCGTTCTCGGCGGCGCCAAAGTGTCCGACAAGATTGAAGTCATCCAGAATCTCCTCCGCACCTGCTCCCACATGCTCATCGGCGGCGCCATGGCCTACACCTTTCTCAAGGCCCAGGGCCTTCCCGTCGGCAAATCACTCGTGGAAGACGACAAGCTCGACCTCGCCAAGCGCATCCTCGATTCCGCCGCCGAGAAAAATTGCCGCCTCCTGCTCCCCGTCGACCAGGTGGTCGCCAAAGAGATGCGCAAGGGCACGGAAGTGAAAATCTGCAGTGTCCGCGAAACCCCCGACGACTGGATGGGCCTCGACATCGGCCCCGCTACCGTCGAGAACTACAGCAAAGAGCTCGCCGGCGCGCGCACCATCTTCTGGAACGGGCCGATGGGCGTTTTCGAGATCACTCCCTTCGAACGCGGCACCCTTTCTCTCGCTTACGCCATCGCGGAAGCCACCAAGCGCGGCGCCGCCTCCGTGGTCGGCGGCGGCGATTCCGTCGCTGCGCTGCACAAGGCCGGCGTCTCCGAACACATCACGCACATCTCCACCGGCGGCGGCGCCTCACTCGAGCTCCTCGGCGGTCGCACTCTCCCGGGCATTGAAGCTCTCTCCAATCACTGAGCGTTCCTTTCCGCTTTTTTCCCCGCCCGGACTTCCGCTCTGCTATTCTCGCTTTCCCGGATTTGACCCATGCGACGCCCCGTCATCGCCGCAAACTGGAAGATGTACAAGACGCAGGCGGACACGCGCGCGTTCTTCTCCCGTTTCCGCTCCCTCGCCGCGGAGCTCCGCCACTGCGATCTCGTCATCGCTCCACCGTTCACGGCGCTCGCCGCCGCCGTTGAAGCCGCGCGCGGCTCAGAGATTGCGGTCTTCGCTCAGGACGTCTATTGGGAGAAGGAAGGCGCCTGGACCGGCGAAGTTTCCGCTCCCATGATTGCCGAGGCCGGCTGCCGCGGCACTCTCGTAGGTCACTCCGAGCGCCGTCATATCTTCGGCGAATCCGACGATCAGGTTCACCGCAAGCTCCGCGCCGTGCTCGCCGCCGGCCTCTCGCCCATCGTTTGTGTCGGCGAGACTCTCACGGAACGCGAAGCCGGCCACACGGAAAGCGTGCTCCGCCGCCAGTTCACTTCCGCGCTCACCGGTTTGACCGCTCCGGAGTTCTCCCGTATTCTGGTTGCGTACGAGCCTGTATGGGCCATCGGCACGGGCCGCGTGGCCACGCCGGAGATGGCCGCGGCCGCGCACGGTTTCCTTCGTGGACTCGCTGCCGAAGCCTACTCGCCCGCCGCTGCGGAGGCGCTTCGCATCCTCTACGGCGGCAGCGTAAAGCCGGACAACTGCGGCGGCCTGCTTTGTGAGACGGAGATTGACGGCGCTCTCGTCGGAGGCGCCAGTCTCGATCCCGTGGCCTTTGCGGCTATCGCTCGCGCGGCCAAATAGCGCCGCATCAACGATTAGGAGTTTCACAATGGAAGTCGAAAATCCAGGTAAGTGGGCTGTCTCGCTGCTCATCGGCGGCGCGTTTATCGCCATCGGCTGGCGGTTTCACTGGGTCCTCGTCACCCTCCACGTGCTGATCTGTTTCCTGCTCGCCATCGTGGTCCTGCTTCAGAGCGGCAAGGCCGCCGACCTCGCCGGCGCCTTCGGCGGCGCGGGCAGCCAGACGGCTTTCGGTCCGCGCGGCGCCGCGAGCTTCCTTTCCCGCGCCACCACCTGGTGCGCCATCATGTTCATGGCCACTTCGATGGTCCTCGTCCTTCGCCAGACCAACGCTCCCGGCAGCCTCGGCTCGCTCTTCGAACGCTTGGGCACTCAGACCCCCCCGGCGCAGCAGAAGCCCGCGACTCCGTCCGCGCCCACGCAGGCGCCTGTACTTCCGCCCGCTCAACAGAATCCGGGCAGCGCGCCCAATCAGCCGCTGTCGCAGAATCCCTTCGGCCAGAATCCCCAGCAGCAGGCTCCAGCGCAGTCCGCTCCTGCGCAGCAATCTCCCGCTCAGCCCAAAAAGCCGTAGCGGATTTCTCCTCGTTCGCCGCGGTCAGCGGAAGTTTTGCCGTGGGCTCAGAATCTGCGCATCGATCCAGCCCCGCCTCTTGTCGCTTCTCGGCCGCATTGCTAGACTAGGAATCACCTTCTCGTGCGGAAGTGGCGGAACTGGCAGACGCACCATCTTGAGGGGGTGGCGCCGCAAGGCGTGTGGGTTCGAATCCCACCTTCCGCACCATGCTTTTCCCTGCTGAAAGCCAGCTCGTCGCCTGGTCTCGTCGAAAATCTTCTGGGGAGCGGAACGCGATTCACCAGACGCGAACCGCGAGTCACGCACCGCGCGCCGGCAGCACGTAGTAGAGCACCGCGAAGTAGTGGCACACGCTTCCGCCAATGACAAACACGTGCCAGATGGCGTGGTGATACGGCAGCTTTTCCCACGCAAAAAATCCCACGCCGGCCGTATACAGAAGCCCTCCCGCCACGATCCACACCAGGCCCGCCACCGGCACCATCGCTACCAGCGGTTTTATCGCTATCACCACCACCCAGCCCATCAGCAGATAGACAATCGTGGAGGCCACCGGAAAATGGTCCACGAACCACACTTTGAAAAGGATGCCCGCCACGGCCAGTCCCCACACCACACCGAACAGCGACCAGCCCCACGCCCCGCGCAGATTCACCAGTACAAACGGCGTGTATGTCCCCGCAATCAGCAGGTAGATCGACGAATGGTCCACGACCCGCCAGATGCGCTTCCAACGCCGCGAACCCACGCTGTGATACATCGTCGAAGCGCCGTAAAGGCACACGAGCGTGCCGCCATAGACGCTGCACGCCACGATGTGCCAGGCCGTTCCGCGCAGCGCCGCCAGCGTGACCAGCACCGCGCACCCGGCCGCACTTAGCGCCAGCCCGGCCCCATGCGTCAGGCTGTTGGCTAGTTCGTGCCGCTTCCGCCGTGTGTTCCAGGCCAGGTTCATTCTTTCCTCTGCGCCCTTGCTTCCCCATGGGAAGCATCCACCAATTATACGTCCCTCCCGGGGCGCACGCGCAGCGCCGGGGCGACTGTCCATTTTGGCGACAGCCGCTTCCTGAAACCGGGCAGTCGCCGCGCGCCCGGGCGCGCGGCGCCGCTGCTAAGCGGCGCAGATTCACGGCGATAACGACCGTGCATCTGGGAACCTCGCGTGCTGCTACACCTCGCGGCATGGTCTATTCCGCTGCCGGGCCGGAGGCATCGCGGCCTGCCGGCGCCCGATTCGAGGAGGTGTTTATGTCCCGCACTGAACGCATTCGCGAAGCCGCACGTTCTCCGCTCGAACTGAACTACTTCACCGAGCGCGCCGCCGCGGGCTGGCGGCTGGTGTCGCTCGAATGGGAGCGCGAAGTGCCCGGCGAGACTGCCGCGGCGCCCGCACAGCCGGCGCGGAAACTCTCGCCCGTGCCCTACGGCCTGCGCGTGTCGGACGATTGCCAGCACTTGGAGGAAAATCCCCTGGAGATGCAGGTGCTGAAAATGATGATGGAATTTATCGTGCAGGATTTCACGCTCTCGCGCATCGCCACGGAACTGAACGCGCGCGAACTGCGCACGCGCGAAGGCGCGCTGTGGACCCAGGTGTCCGTCTTCCAGATGCTGACGCGCGTAATCGACGTGGCGCCGGAAATCCATCCCACCCAGGAGTGGGCCGAGCGCCGCAAACAAATCGCCCAGGTCAAATGGAACTCGTGACTCGTGACTCGTGACTGGTGAGAAACAGAACACGCCGAGGGCATGAGTGCAGCTCCCGGGAGGCAAGGTTGCTGCACCCGCCAGGAACCGCGAATCCATCCGCGATCGCCTGGGTTTGAATTGCACGAGTCACGAATCACCAGCCACGAGTCACCGGCCACCAATCACCACGAGTAATGCACCAGATACGTCACCTTCGTTTCGCCGTCCGCCGGCACGCTCACGCGGAATTCGATCGTCTGGCTGTCTAGTTTGTTGTACGGTGCCGATTTCTGCGAAATCTCCCAGTTCGTCCAGCGGTACAAATGCTCCACCACGCGGATTTCCACCGCCGCCTTCGTGTGGTTCCGCAGTTTGATCTCAAAGCCCTCATCGGCCCAACTGTTCAAGTTGTCCACTTTGAAGAATGTGCGGCGGCGCTCCCCCACCAGGTCGAAGGAATTGCCGGTGTAGAAGCGGAGCATTTCGTCCTTGGGCGTGTGGTCAATGGTGTTCTCGCCGGTGAATTCCACCTGGCCGTCCTTATCGCGGCGGTAGAAGCGCACGCGTCCTTTGGGCAGGGGAATTCCCAGATGGTTTTCCTTGGAATTCTTGAATTCCTGCATGACCCAGACCTTGGGATTGGACTGCGTGCCGTAGCTGGCGTTGGCGCGGATGCTCTCCATGTTCCACCCGTACATGTTCGGGTCCACTTTCACGCCGTCGTAGATGTAGAGCTTGTGCGATTCGACGCCGGAGGCGTGGATGAACTCGACCTGCTTCATTTCGCGGTCGCGGAGCGTGGTGGGCCGCTCGAGCGTGTAGAGGTGGTATTCGTCGAATTTGCGCTCGGTCACCGCCGGCATTTCGCGCATGGTCATGTCCATCGCTTTCGCGTTGGCCGCTCCGTAGGCAATTCCGCCCTGCTGGAGTTTGTTCACGTCGCCAGCCATGAGCTTGATCTTCGCGTTGCGGAACGTTTTTCCGCTTTGGTTGTCGAGGGTGACCCATCCGACCACGTCCAGCACGTCGCCGTTCTCCGGCGCCACGATGTTGTAATCCGCTTCCCAGCGCATTCCGCCGGTGACGTAGCTCAACTCGACGGGCGTGCTGCCGGCTTTGTCGGTTTCGATCTGCCAGTCGAGAGTGGGCTTCAGGATGGTGTCGTCCGCCAGGGCGGGAAACACCGGCATGCCGGGCAGGGTGAATTGGAGCTGTCCATTGACTTCGATGATGGGCTGGCCGCTGCCTCCCTGCGTGTAGCCGTACTGCTGCATGGCGTACTGCTGGCCGTACTGGCTCATGGCCGCGTAGTGCGGGACGTAGCCGCTGCGGATGATTTTTCCCGGCACCAGAATCTCTTTGCCGGTTGCGTCGCGGGTCTGGAAGTTAATGGTCTTGCCTTCGTTGAGCGAGAGCAGCAACTCCTGGGAGATGGGATCGTTCCGGTAGTTCTGCTCGAGGACGAGCAGACGGCGCGAGCCGGTCGGATCGCGCAGGATGACGGAGTCCGGTTCGAGATGGGTAGTGATATCCGTGAAGGTGACGTGGTTTTCCCCGGCGCGGAGCTCCATGGGCACCATCTGCCGCACGACGGCAAACATCTGGTTGTAGACGGTAAGCGAGGGCTGCTCCGACTCCGCTTCCGAACCCCGGCTATTGGCCGCGCCCGGGGAGGTGCCCAGACACGCCAGCGCCACGACGCTCATTCCGAGCAATATTTTTCGCCACATGGTTTTGTCTCCTAGGTTGCACCGGCGGTCCTTCGCCCGTCGCACGGGTTCAGGATCTTCGTCCTGTGCGGTTTTCCGCCCGACCCTCGCCCACCGCCCTGCTGCTGTAATGTCGCGAACTGGCATTTAGTTCCCGGCAGAATTCCCCGGCCCGTGCATGCTTGGACGCCGTTTCTCAGTTTTGGTTTTCGCCCGGCCGTCTGTGGACGAGTATCGACCGGCCGTTCCGTACCCCGCGGAAACTTTTCCCCGCCTGTGCCACTCTGGACAACAATGTGCCCGCCTTCCCGCATCGCACGGGCATCTCTTTTCTCGTCCGCAGGCACGGCCGCAACCTCGCGCTCGCGGACGCACTCGTCGTCCGTCTCGGAGCAGAACCGCCCGCCGATTGCGACTCCCGCCCCGCCTCCCACGTTTTGCCTTCCCCGTGACCTGCATCACATCAGCGGAAATGTCCTGAATCACTCCTTTGAGTGAGCGGCATTACTGCATCCTGCATTATAAATGGGACAACCTAAGCCTACTTCGGCCCCGTCCTCTCCCCGGGGGTCGTAGCGGGTCGGTCTAGCGAGGCACCTACCGCCCCATCCCGCGATCGAAGAAACGAGTTCGGGCCAACCGGAAATTCCGGTTCATCCACACATCGGGAGGGACGTATGAGGCGCAACACCCCTTCCACAGAAGAGTTCACGGATTCGGCGGCAACCCTGGTGCCGCCTCGCTCACCCTTGGTTCTTCAACACATCATTCATTCGTAGCTGGGCATGTGACCAACCGGAGGTTCCGGTTCATTTGAAAGTTCGCGAGGAGTTTATGAAGAACCAAGATCTTCGTTCGAGCAGGCGGACCAGCCTCTTCGCCGCCGCCGGGATCCTGATTGTCGCCCTGGCTCTGATTGCCGGAGCATTTGCTCCGGCCATTCAGGCCAACGGTCCAAGCCGCTTCCAGATTATCGACCGTGATTCAATCGCCTACGGAAGGACCTACAGCGATTGGTCCGCTGCCTGGGAGCAGTGGGCCGATTCCATTCCCACCGCGAGTCACCCGTTGTTTGACAACGGGCCCATCAGCACGGGCCAGACCGGCCCCGTGTGGTTCCTTGGCGGAAAATTCTGCGCCATTAGCGGTCCCCCCTGTAGCTATACGGGCGTTGTTCGCTATGGCGACATTCCCGCCGATACCGCGCTCTACATCGCCGTGCTCAACTCCGAGGTTTCCACGCTCGAGGTTCCCAGCTTTACCCAGACCAACGATCTGCGGGCCTACAACGATTCGACCATCAATCCCGCAACTGTCAGCATGCTGGTGGACGGGCAGGCCATTCACGACCTGAAGGACAAGTTCCGCGTCCAGTCTCCCGTTTTCGGTTTCACCCTTCCGAAGGACAACTTCTTCACCGCCGTCGGTGAAGGCCCCTTCAATGCTGGTACCTATTTCCCCGCGGCGGATGACGGGGTGTATGTAATGCTCGCCCCCCTCTCGCCGGGCCTGCATACAATCCAGATCCAAGGCTCTATCTCGAACTTCTCCGTGGAGGTCACCTATCACCTCCACGTACAACACTAACCCTCCTGAGAATCGGGAACGCCATGGCGTGTTCTTCGCACGCCGTGGCGTTCCTTGATTCAATTGCCCTCTGAACTCCCTCGCGGCGGACGAGGACCTAGAAGGGCCGCCGCCTTTGTAGCGCCGCCCTTCAGGTCGGCATCTCTTCCCAGCGCACCGTCCCGCGGCTGTCTTTCCCGGGGAGGCATAGCCAGTGATTTCTTCCCCGTGGGCTTTTCTCCCTCTCCATTTCTGTCTCAACTGCTCCGCGAGCCGTATTCTTCCTGTTTGGTGCATCTGCAGCCGTATTCTCATGGCAATTCAAGAGCAGCCCAACCGAGTAAGAAATTCCAGTCCTAGTACTGATCATCCGCCAAGTTCCCGGGCGCACCGGGTCCGTAACCTTTTTATTTGCATGGGTTTTGACTCCATTTGGGGTTTTCCAGCGATTCACGGAACGGTCCGTGCATCCAACTCATTAGGCCTACAAGCCACAGGCACACGCGCCTTACATGAGCCGTGCTTGTTGCGAATCGCCAGCCCGGCTAGGAAATTCAGAAAAAAGGAGCAGACCCGTGGCAAGAATTGGAACTAGTCTGCGCTCACTCTTCCTCTCCGCCGCGCTGGTTGGATCCATGTGCGGAACCGCATGTGCCGTTCGCGGCCAGGCCTATGTCCGCTACTACGACGGAGACCACCACCAGTGGCACCGTTGGGACGACCATGAAGATCAGCAATACCGGGAATACCTGCAGCAACGGCACATGGAGTACAGACAGTTCAACAACTTGAACGATCAAGACAGGAACCAGTACTGGGAGTGGAGGCACGACCATCCATAGGAGGGAGTCGAACCGGCTGACTAGGCAGGGGTCGCCGAGCGAAACCAGTGATCCGCAGGCAGTCGGAAGCCGGCAAGAAGCGAACGCGCAATTCTTGTTCTCCAGCCCAGCAGCGCGCGCCCTGGCGTGAAGAGGAGGAAGCGCATGAAACGAGCCTTGGCAGTGATCGTGGTGATGTTTCTCTCCGCTCCGTTCCTGACCTTGCGTGCTGACGAGGGCAGAACCGAGCGTCGTCGTGTGGAGAAAGCCGGCAGGGTGATGCGGGAAATTCTGAACGTGCCGGACGACATACCGCAGAACCTGCTGAATCACGCGCGTTGTGTGGTGGTGATGCCCTCGGTGGTGAAGGGTGCCTTCATTTTCGGGGGCGCATACGGGCGCGGGGTAATGGTATGCCGCTCCGGCGAAAACTACACCGGCCCGTGGGGCGCACCGACCATGATGGCTCTGGAAGGTGCGAGCTTCGGCTTCCAGATCGGCGGAGAAGCCACCGATTATGTGTTCCTGGTGATGAACGATAGCGGCGCCCGCAGCCTGCTCCACAGCAAGGTGAAGCTAGGTGCGGACGCGTCCGTAGCCGCGGGACCCGTGGGGAGGACAACGGCTGCGGATACCGATGTCTTTCTGCACACGGAACTGCTCACCTATTCGCGCGCCCGCGGGATCTTCGCGGGTGTTTCCATCGAGGGTTCGACCCTTCGTCCTGACGGGTTTGCCAACCACAACCTGTACGGCCGCGATCTTACCCCCGAGCAGATTGCCCTCGAGGGCGAGGTACCTCCGCCGGCGGCCGCAGATCCTCTGATTCAACGGCTGGACACGAGTTCGCCGAAATTGGGCTGACTCCCTTATCTCTAATCCTTCATAGCGTACGGCGCGGCCCTTCTGGCCATGGCCGCTGTGGCTGTGGCCTGGAGGGCCGCGCGCTTATTTCACCTGCGTGATTTCCGGGGCGAAGCGGATGCCGCCGATCTGGTGCATCAAGGTGAGTTTGTCCCAGGCGTCCCAGGACTCAACGAGCTGGCCGTTGGCGACGCGGAGCAGGGAGATGCCGGTCACCGTCGCGCTTCTACCGCTGGCCTGCAGGCCGAAATATTCGCCGCCGTGGCTCATGGTGGCGGAATAGCGGACGGCCACCTTGTCGCCTGCTTCGATGCAATCGTCCACCACTACGCGAATGTCCGGAAACGCCGCCACCAGCCGGTCGTAGAACGGCAGAAACTCTGCCGGCCCGTGCAGGTCCCCTCCCGTATCACTGACGCCGTGGGCCACGCCACTCGCGGCAAACAATTCGGAAATGGTGGCGCGTTTGCGCTGGTTCCAGACTTCTTCGAACCAGCGCTTGACGATGCGGGTGTTGGCTCCATCCATGGGCGTCTCCTTCCTGATTCGGTAATATGTGGGAATGGAGACTAGCACCGTCCGGGGCATCCGCCAATAGCGGCGGCGGTGGGCCAGCGCGAGAGGGCGAGCGGTGGGCGGCAGGTGGGAGTTTCCGCCGGAGGGGGACCAGGAAACGTGCAGCGGGCGTTGCGCGGTCTGCTGATTCTGGCTGGCACTCGCCGCTCGGCGGTCCAGTGTGGTATATGGCCTGCATCGGAAAGGAGAATGCCATGACTCGAGCACGCCCCATGCTCGCATTGTTCGGCATTCCGCTGGCCGTTGCCGCGGCAGGATCAGTGCAGGCGGCCGGGGATTTCATGTTCGGCGCCCTAGGCGCGGCACAATCGGCGGCAGCGCGGAAGCGAGTTCCGCTGGCGAGTTCTCTCGAGGAATTCCAGGACTACAACCGGGCGTACGCGCTGACCGGAGGCGGCGAAACCGAAATTGCCGCGGACCGGTTTGCCGCCGCCTACCCGCACAGCGAACTGACGGTGTATCTCTACTCGAAAGCCATGCACGAATACCGGAAGGAGAACAATTCGGCCCGTGCGCTTGCCATGGCGGAAAAAGTGCTGAGACTGGACGCGGATGATCCCGCTGCGCTGGTGCTTTCCGCGACCGTGCTGGCGGACCGGATGAGCGAATCCGATTTGGACCGCGAGTATGCGGCCGAGCGGATCCGGCGGCGATGCAAGCACGCGCTGGAAATCGTGGATACGGCATTCGCTGCTTCGGCCAATGCGACGGCGGAACAAATCGCCGCCGATAAGGCTACGCTGCGCACGATGGCCTACTCGGCGCTGGGGATCATGGAACTGAAGATCGGCGATTTTGCCGGCGCGGAGAAGGATCTGCACGTGGCCGCGGAGGGGAGCCGGACGCGGCCCGACGCCAGAATCCTGTACCATCTTTCGCTGGCAGAGGATCGTCTCCAGAAGTATACGGATGCGCTCGCGAATGTGAATCGGGCGATGCTGGCCGCGGGAAACGACGGGAATGTGCGGAAGGCGGCGGCGGAGGAGCGCCGGCGACTGGAGGACCTGGCGCGCGGGGCGTCCGTGCAGCATTAGAGCCGGGCCCGCCTCGCCTCGCGGGGCAGGGCGCAGGACGGCGGACGCGGCATAACCTGTGTGTAATGCTCCCGAAACGTAAGTCTAATATCCGGATATATGCATTCTGTGGTACTTCTCCACCGGGGTTTTGTGCTATCCTAGCCGCCCCAGGAGGAGCCACCATGCCTACAGGCCGCGCCTTTGCCGATCCCGATCTTACGCCCGCAAGTTTTAGCGACTTCAGCAAGCAGGAAATCGCCGCGGATTCCGCCGACAAATCGATTGAGCAGCTGGAGTTGATCCCTCCGGTCCGAAGCACGGAGCCGATGGAGTTGTCGTCCGTAATCGGGGTCGGCGCCGTGGAGGCCATCACGAAATCCAAGAAACTCGTCTTCCACACCGTGGGGGATACGGGCGGGATCCACAAACCTGAATTTCAATTCGGGGTGGCTGCCGCGATGACCGAAGATGTGAAGAACGGCTCGGCATTCTTCTACCACTTAGGGGATGTGGTGTATTATTTCGGGCAAGAAGAATATTACTTCGAGCAATTCTACGACCCGTACAGGGACTACAACGCGCCCATCTTTGCGATTCCGGGAAATCACGACGGCGCCGTCTTTCAGGGGGAAAGCGCGAAGTCGCTGGCGGCGTTCCTCGCCAACTTCTGCGACAGCACGCCCTCGCGCAATCTGGACAGCCAGGGGGCGGTGCGCACGACGATGGATCAGCCGGGCGTGTACTTCTCGCTGAACGTGCCGTTCGTCAAATTCATTGGACTGTATTCCAATACGTCGGAAGGCGGCACGGAAGGCGTGATCTCCGGGCCGAAGGTGGGCAATGCCCAGCTCACCTTCCTGCAGCAGCAACTCGCGGCGGCCAAGGCGGCCCGGGACAAGGGCGATACGCGCGCGCTGGTCATCGCCACGCATCATCCGCCGTTCACCGGCAGTCCGAGTCATGCGCCAAGTCCGTCGATGCTGAAGCAAATTGATGAAGCCTGCGAGGCGGCCGGAATCTTACCCGACCTGCACCTATCCGGGCACGCGCATCTCTACGAGCGGTACACGCGCACGGTGGGGAAAAAACAGATTCCCTACCTGGTGGCAGGGATGGGAGGGTATTACAACCTGCCGGGACGGAAGGCGGGGAAGCGCCCCACTCCTCCGGTGACTCCCTCGAACGGGAAGGATTCCGGCGGCAACCCGCTGAGGCTGGAGGTATACAACGACAATACGTTCGGGTTCATGCGCATCACGGCGTCGGAGAGCACGATTAAAGGTGAATTCGTCACCGTGGATACGGACAAGGGGACCACGGGCATAGGGGATTGCTTTGTCTTGGACCTGAAGACGTACAAGGTGTCCACCTGCCCGTCAGCGACCTCGAAGGGGGGCGGCGGGAGCACTTCGCCGAAGAGTTCGGGGCGCGGCGGATCGTCCCGGCGGGGGTAGTCCGCCTACGCACGCCGCGGGGTGCTCTGGCGCGGCGAGCGAGTTGTGGGGCCGGGCGCGGCGATTTAGACTCAATCTGCTGGTCTTTGAACATCGCCTATGCGCCGCACCGCAGCTCTCCGATACGCGCGAATCTCCGGCTTTCTTGCCCTGACGATATTTCTGTTGCTTGCGGGGATGTACGGATGGCGTGCGATGCAGCACGCGCGGACGGTGCGGAGTGCGCCGCCCGCGGTTCCCGCGACGGTGCAGCAGCAGTCGCGCAAGTTCAGCTTCTCGAAAGCGAATGGGGACCGGACTCTGTTCGAGGTGGAAGCGTCGAGCGCCACATCGTTTACCTCCGGAAACCGCAACGTGCTGGAAGACGTGGGCATCACCATGTTCGGGCAGCACGGCGACCGCAACGACCGCATCCACACGCGCGAATGCGAATACTTTTCGGATCCGGGGCGCGTGGTTTGCAGGGGCGACGTGTACGTAGAACTGGAAGCCGCCCGCGACGCACGCGAGCGCCCCGGGAAGCAGATCGTGCGGGCGGAGACGTCGCAGGTGACGTTCGATCGAAATAGCGGCTCGTCGCACAGCGATGAGCCGGTGAAGTTCTCGTTTCCGTACGGGGATGGCCACGCGGTGGGGTTCACCTACGACTCGAACCGCGCGATCGTGCGGCTGCAGCACCAGGTGGCGATGAATCTCCGGCACGCGCCGCGGGCCGGGGCCGCCGCCCCGGGCGGGGAGCCGATGGAGATCAATGCGGCGGGCCTGGAGTATCACAATGAAGACGGCATCGTGCGGCTGGAAGGCCCCGTGGTGCTGCGACAGGGCGCGCGGGAGCTAACGTGCGGGGGACTGACCATCGAGCTGTCGGGCTCGCTTCGCGCGCGCCGCATGACGGCCTCGGGGCGTACGACGCTGACCATGCGCGACGGGCAGGGAACCACGGTGGTCGCGGCGGACGGAGCGGTGCTGGATCTGACCGCGGCGGGGACGCCGGCGCTTCTCCATGCGGAGGGCGACGTGCGCGGGACGCGGAGCGCGGCGACGGTCGCCGGGGAGCAGCACTTTTCCGCGACGCGGGTGGGTGTGGATTTCGACGCGCGAACGGGGGCTCCGCGGCTGGCCACGGCGGAGGGCGACGTGCGGCTGGACACTCCGCCACGAAAACCGGCGGAAGGCACAGGACGGCTGTCCACGGCGACGCTGCTGCTGCGTTTTGCCGCGCGAAAAGACGGGCGGGCGATTTTGCAGCAGGCGGAATCTCCGGGGCCGGCCACCATGGAATTCCGTTCGGCGAAAGACGATACGACGCTGCGGGCGCGGCGGATCGTGGCGGATTACGGCACGCAGCGCGGCGCGGGAACGCACCTGCGGGAAGTGCACGCGCGGCAGGAGGTGGAGATCGACCGGCGGCTTCCCGGACAGCCGCTCCAGACGACTCGGTCGGACGAAGCGGAGGTGGAATTCGAAGCGGGGCACTGGACCGAGGCGCGGCAGTCGGGGAGCGTGCGGTTCGAGGAGAGCGGGCCGCTGGGGAGGCATGGGCGAGCGGACCGCGCGCGATCGGTACAGGCCGCGGACACGCTGACGCTGACGGGGAACGCGGAGCTTTCCGATGCGGACACGGATTCGACGGCCGGTTCGTTCGCGTTGGAAGAACGGACGGGCGAGGCGCGGGGGGAGGGAATCGTGCGCACCACCTACAGGCACGTGGATCCTGCGGCGGTGGCAAATTTTGCTCCTCAGCCCGCGCACATCATGGCAGACCGGATGACCGCGGACCGCGGGACGGGGCGGGCCGTTTACTCCGGGCACGCGCGGCTGTGGCAGGGCGATGCGGTGATCCAGGCGGACACGCTGGAGCTCCGCCAGCAGGAGCGCATGGTGCTGGGCACGGGGAACGTGAACGCGCGGCTGCCGCAGGTGCAACCGCCGGCGGGAGCGGAAACTGGGCCGGAACCGAAACCGGCGGCGAATTCGGGTGTGGCTCCGGGCGCGACCGGCGCATCGGGCGAGCCGGTGATCTGGGCGGTGCGCGCGGCGCGGCTGACCTATCGGAGCGCGGACGCGGTGGCGGAGCTGGATGGTGGCGTGAGAGCGGAATCGCGGCTGGGGCGGATCGGGTGCGGGCGGATGGAATTGCTCCTGGCGCAGAGGAACGGAGTGGAGCAACTGAGCAAAGCCGTGTCCACGGGTGGAGTGACGGTGTGGCAGCAGGGGCGGCGCGGAACGGCGGAGCGCGCGGAGTACAGCGCGGCGGACGGGCGCTTCGTGCTGAGCGGAGGAAATCCGACGCTTTACGATGCCGGCCAGGGCACAACGACGGGCCGTGAATTGACCTTCTTTTTGGGCGATGATAGGATTCTCGTCGATTCAGGCAACGGCACGCGCACAGTGACGCGTCACCGGATTCAGTGATGAGCCGGCATGTCGAAATTACAAGCCGTCGAGGTAAGAAAATCGTACCGGGGCCGTGTTGTTGTCGATGACGTAAACCTCGAGATTACCCAGGGCGAAGTCGTCGGGCTGCTCGGTCCGAATGGCGCGGGTAAAACCACCACCTTCTATATCCTCGTCGGCCTCGCCAGACCCGATTCGGGCTCCGTTCTGCTGGACGAAGAAGACATTACCGACCTGCCTGTGTACCGGCGCGCGCGCTCCGGGATCAGCTACCTGCCGCAGGAACCCTCCGTCTTCCGGAAGCTGACCGTGGAAGAAAATCTACTGGCCGTGCTGGAAACGCAGCCGCTGTCGCCGGGAGGGCGGCGGGACCGGCTGGAAGAGCTGCTGGCGCAGATGGGCCTGGAAGCGGTGCGGCACAACCAGGGGGGAACGCTGTCGGGCGGCGAGCGGCGGAGGCTGGAGATCGCGCGTTCGCTGGTGCTGCAGCCGTCGTTCATTCTGCTCGATGAACCGTTCTCGGGGATCGATCCCGTGACTGTGATCGACATCCAGAAGATCATCCAGGACCTGAGCAATTCCGGGATCGGGGTGCTGGTGACGGACCACAACGTGCGGGAGACGCTGCGCGTAACGGACCGGGCCTATATCATCCATGCGGGGCGGATCTTCCTGGCGGGAGCGCCGGACGTGCTGAGCACGGACCCGGCGGTGCGGCGCATCTACCTGGGTGAGAATTTCCAGCTAAACTAGAGAGCCATGGGCCAGTTTCTACAGCCAAAGCTTCATCTGCGCGTGGCGCAAAAACAGATCCTGACGCCGGGACTGGTGCAGATGGTGAGCGTTCTGGCGCTGAATCGGCTGGAACTGCGGGAAATGGTGACCGCGGAAATGGTCGCCAACCCCATGCTGGAGGAAGTGACGGAAGAAAACCTTCGCGCCGACAATTACACCGATGAAGCGTTTGTGAAGGCGGAATCGGAAGCGCCGAGCGACGGGGAATCCACGAACCCCTTCGACGAATTCGACCCGGCGGCATTCTTCAACCAGTATCTCGGCACAGGCGGCGGCGAGACGAAGGGAGAGCACGAGGAAATTGAGCGGCCGTCGTATGAGAAGTTCCTATCGTCGACGCAGGACCTGACGGACCACCTCTCCTGGCAGTTGAGCGCCTCGGTTGCCACCGACCGGCAGCGGCAACTCGCCGACGCGATCATCGGGAACCTGGACGAGAACGGTTACCTCACGGCCACGGTGGAAGAAATCGCGCAGATGGAGAGCGCCCAGGTGGCCGAGGTGGAGGAAGCCCTGGCGCTGGTGCAGGAGCTGGACCCGCCGGGAGTGGCGGCGCGCACGCTATCGGAATGTTTGGAGCGGCAGCTCACGGCCCTGGACCCGGAAAAGTCGGCGGCGACGGAACTGGCCATAGCCATCGTACGGGAACATTTGAAGCTTGTGCAGAACAACCAGTTCAAGGAAATCGCGAAGGCGGTGAGCCAACCGCTGGAGCAGGTGAAGCTGGCGGTAGAGGTGATCCGGAAGCTCGACCCGCGGCCGGGGCTGCGCTACAACAAGACGGAGCCGAGGGTGGTCGAGCCGGACGTGTTCTTCCGGAAGGTTGGAGAGGAATGGCAGGTTTTTCTGAATGACGACGACATGCCGCAGTTGCGGCTGAGCCACACATACCGGCGGCTGCTGGCTCGGGACGCCGCGGACCGCGACGTGCGCAACTACGTGAAGGAGCGGTTCACGGCGGCGGTGCAGCTCCTGAAAAACATCGAGCAGCGGAAACACACCATCCTGCGCGTGTGCCAGCTGATCCTGCGGCGGCAGCGGGACTTTTTCGAGTTCGGGATGGACCACCTGAAGCCCATGATGATCAAAGAGGTGGCGGAAGAGGTGGGTGTGCACCCCTCGACGGTCAGCCGCGCGGTGGCGAACAAATATTCGCATTCGCCGCAGGGCGTGCTCGAGCTGCGCTTCTTTTTTTCCGAGTCGGTGAACGGGCCGCAAGGCGCGGGAGTGTCGCTGCTGACGCTGAAGCGCCGCGTGAAGAAGATGATCGAAGAGGAAGACGCCTCGCATCCCTTGACTGACGAACAGATCGCCAAAAAACTCTCCGAAGAAGGAATCGAAGTGACCCGCCGGACGGTTGCCAAATACCGCGAAGACCTCCGGATTCCCAGCACACACCAGAGACGGGTGAAGGAATAAGTGGCCCGGCGTGCCGAGCCGCAGCCGCCCGCAGGGAGTCCCAACGCCACGGGACGCCGGCTCGTGCTGCTCACGGGCCTGAGCGGGTCGGGAAAAGGGTCGGTGCTGCGCGCGTTCGAGGACCTGGGCTACTACTGCGTGGACAACCTGCCGGTAGAACTGATCCCG
>Ga0335077_10004049_pt1 | contig 17843 bp, 17 predicted proteins | sample Lox_Sample_31_FD_207151 | JGI IMG/M metagenome (GOLD analysis project Ga0335077, IMG submission 207151) | Soil microbial communities from Loxahatchee National Wildlife Refuge, Florida, United States - Lox_Sample_3.1 | ecosystem: Environmental > Terrestrial > Soil > Wetlands | place: USA... | reverse complement strand
GCGCCGATAGCCAGGCAGCGAATTTGTCCAGTAGCATCCAAGCTGGAACTCATCCATGAGACAGCCCAGGTCCCTATTCCTTTTCGCGGCTTTCGCGGCGCTCGCCATCCTGTTCCCATCTCTTGTCCTGCGTGCGGCGCAGCCCACTCAGGTCCTTCCCGTGGGCACCTTCCTGCCCGTCATGCTGAACAGCACCATCGACACCGACAAGAGCAAAGCCGGCGAGAAGCTGACTGCCAAACTCAAGCAGGACATTTCGCTCTCCAACGGGAGCACCGTCAAGTCCGGCGCCGAGCTGTTCGGGCACGTGGTCAGCGTTGCGCGCAGCAATCAGGGCAAACCGGCGCGCATTGTGCTGGTTTTTGACGGCATCAAGATGAATGGCAAGCAGTACCTGCTGACCACCAGCTTGCGGGCGGCAGCCACCATGATGGCTATCTTCCAGGCGCGGCAGCCCATCAATTCGGTCGCCATGGATGCCGGCTCGGCCTGGGACTACAACACTCGCCAGGTGGGAGGCGACATCGTCTATGCACGAAAGGACGTCCGTTCCGAGTCGGGCAGCGTGGGCATGTCTCCCGAACCCGGATGGGTCATTGCTATTCCGCGCGCCAATCCTGACGCGGGCTGTCCGGCAGGCGATAGCAAGGAAATGCAAGCCTTCTGGCTCTTTTCCACCAGCGCTTGTGGCGTTTACGGGGATGATGACGCCAATATGCAGATCTCGCGCACCCCGGATGACACCAAAGACGGGCACATTACACTCACCGCTCCCAAGCGGGTTCAGTTGCGCAACGGAAGCGGATTGCTGCTGGTCGTCGGAGCTCAGCCGGCAGTGCAGAACATGCAATAGCGTTCGTTCGACCCAACTGCTCCCGCAGGCGCCGTGAGACACTGTCGGACGTGTCCATTCGGCAACTGAGCTCACGTGTGGTCTACCGCAATCCGTGGATGACCGTTCGCGAGGACGAGGTCGAACGCGATAACGGCCAGCGCGGAATCTATGGCGTCGTCGAAAAGCACGACAGCGCGGTGATCCTTCCCATCGACGGCGATCACATCTACCTGGTCGAGCAGTTTCGCTACTCGATTGGGCGACGCTCCCTCGAGCTGCCGCAGGGCAGCCTGGAACGCCCGCAGCTCGCACCCGAAGAAATCGCGCGCCAGGAGCTGGCACAGGAGACCGGCATCGTCGCGGGCAAGCTGGAACTGCTGGGCAACTTCATCATTGCAATTGGTTATTCCAACCAGCGTGATTATGCCTTTCTGGCCACCGAGCTCAGGCTTGGGACTCGGCAGCCTGACCGGGAAGAGCACGACCTCGTGTTGCATCGTCTCAGCCTGGGAGAGTTCGACGCGAAAATTCGCAACAACACCATCGATGATGCCCAGACGCTGGCGGCCTGGGCCTTGTACCGGGCGCGTTATCCACTGCCCTGATCCTGGTGCAACATTACAGTTGGAGAAACAACGGGTTACGCGCCGGTTACAAATCTTGCTTGAAGCAGCATAGGCCCTGTGCTAGTTTCAAGTTCGCAAACAGTCGGAGGTCCGCTGAATGGCAGCACAGGTACGTGACCATCTTCTTGCCAGCAACGAAGAATTTCGCCGTTTACATAGCGAACATTGCCAATACGCGCAGAAGCTCGAGAGTCTCATCAACAAGAAGTATCTGTCCGAAGAAGAGAAACTCGAGGAAGTGCGCCTCAAGAAGATAAAGCTCCGCCTGAAAGACCAGATGGAAAGTCTGGAACAACAGTTCCGCACGAACCACCAGGTCGCATAGTCACCTCTGAGCCCGCCCACGCGGCGGTTGGGAGCCGCCTCCCGACTGCCCCGCGAAGTCCCTACCTTGCAGTTTTCACGGATCCGTTGCCCCAGCCATTTACACTAGAAGTTTGCGATCAACTTGCGTTCGGCAGTAACGTGAAAGTAATCGGCAGGAGCATGAGTACAACACACGAGCACATCGAAGCGGCAGCTGCGCCTGCGGAGTCCGGGGCGCGGGCTTCGAATTTTATTCGCGACATCATCCTTGAAGATCTGAAGACCAACAAATTCAGCGGGCGAGTGCAAACCCGGTTTCCTCCCGAGCCCAACGGATACCTGCACATCGGCCACGCGAAATCGATGTACCTGAATTTCGGGCTGGCGGCGGAGTTTGGCGGCAAGACCAACCTGCGCTTCGACGACACCAATCCCGAGAAAGAAGAGACCGAGTACGTCGAGTCGATCATCAAGGACGTCCGCTGGCTGGGCTGGAACTGGGACGGCCTGTACTATGCCTCCGATTACTTCGATCAGCTCTATGCCTGGGCGGTGCAGCTCATCAAGGCGGGTACGGCCTACGTCTGCGATCTGAGCGCGGAGGAGATCCGCCACTACCGGGGCTCGCTGACCCAGCCGGGCAAAGATAGCCCGTATCGCAACCGTTCCGTCGAGGAAAACCTCGAGCTGTTCGAGCACATGCGAGCGGGCGAGTTCCCTGACGGCTCCCGTACGCTGCGCGCGAAGATCGATATGGCTTCGCCGAACCTCAATCTGCGCGACCCCATCATGTATCGCATCCTGCGGGCGACTCACCACCGCACGGGCGACAAGTGGTGCATCTACCCGATGTACGACTTCGCGCACGGGCAGTCGGATTCCATCGAGCGCATTACGCATTCCATCTGCACGCTGGAGTTTGAGGATCATCGCCCGCTGTACAACTGGTTCATCGAGCAGCTGGGCATCTTTCCCTCGCAGCAAATCGAGTTCGACCGGCTAAACCTGACCTACACCTTGCTGAGCAAGCGCAAGCTGCTGCAGTTGGTTCAGGAAGGCCAAGTGCGCGGGTGGGACGATCCGCGCATGCCGACAATTTCCGGCATTCGCCGCCGCGGTTACACGCCGCAGGCGCTGCGCAATTTCTGCGCCGCGATTGGCGCGTCGAAGACCAACGGCATCATCGAGCTGGCCATGCTGGAGCACTTCGTGCGCGAGGACCTCAATCGGCGCGCGCTGCGCGTCATGGGAGTGCTTCGTCCTCTCAGGGTTGTCATCGACAACTATCCCGAAGGCAAGGTCGAGGAGCTGGAGGTCATCAACAATCCCGAGGACGCGAGCGCGGGTGTGCGCCAGGTTCCGTTTTCGCGCGTGCTCTACATCGAGCAGGACGACTTTCGCGAGAATCCGCCGAAGAAGTTCTTCCGCCTCTCGCCGGGAACCGAGGTGCGCTTGCGCGGTGGATATTTCATCAAGTGCACCGGGACCGTCAAGGACGAGCAGGGGAATGTGATCGAGGTGCATTGCACGTACGATCCCGCAACCCGCAGCGGCAACGCGCCCGACAATCGCAAGGTGAAAGCGACCATCCACTGGGTTTCGGCCGGCCACGCGCTCGACGCCGAGGTGCGGCTCTATGAAAACCTGTTCCTGAAGGAAGATCCGAACGACGCTCCCGAGGGGCAGGACTTCCGGGCAAACCTGAATCCCAATTCGCTGGAAGTGATCGAGCACGCCAAGCTCGAACCCTCGGTGCAAGGCGCTGCTGCGGAAACGCGCTATCAATTCGAGCGCCTGGGATACTTCTGCGTCGATCCCGATTCAACGGCCGGAAGGCTGGTCTTCAACCGCACCGTCGCGCTGCGCGACACCTGGTCCAAGATCGAGAAGCGGGAAAAGGGCGGAAGCTGAGAAGAGCCGCGTCAGGGCACGACTTTAGTCGTGCCGAAGAGCTTTTATTTAGAACTCACTGAGCCGGCTTCAGCCGGCGCTACAAACAGCAGCTCCTTCGGCGGCTGAAGCCGCCTCAGGATGACAAACCAAAAGAGGCTCGCAATCGGCACGACCGAACGCCTGCCCTGGGCGCAGTCGAAGGGTGCCGTGATGCCCATCGTCACGGCCCAGTTGGTCAGCAGCCTGTGAAGTCGTGGCCTGACGCGGTGCATGCCCTGCAAACTCTTGGGAAGGCTCGCAATTTCAACTCCCATCCGATGTATGCTATGACCACGTAATGTGATGTGGGGCTCACGGTAAATGCCACTTCGACCCGGACAAAATATCGGCGATTACGAGATCATCACCCACCTGGGACAGGGCGGGGTGGGCGAGGTGTACAAGGTTCGCCACGTCATCTCGCAGCGCGTGGAGGCGCTCAAGCTGCTGCGCTCCGACCGCAACCGCGCTGATCTCTCCGACCGTTTTCTGCGTGAGATCCGCCTGCTGGCCGGGCTCTCGCATCCGCACATCGCGCGCCTCAACACGGCATTTCAGCACGAAGACCAGATTGCCATGGTCATGGAGTTCATCGAGGGCGAGGATCTTTACCTCAAGCTGCACCAGCCCTGGCCGCGGCGCGCCATGGACGGCATCGAGTACATTCGGCAGGTGCTGTCGGCGCTGGTGTATGCGCATGCGCGCGGCGTGATTCATCGCGACATCAAGCCCTCGAACATCATCATCACCTACGAGGGCGAGGCCAAGCTGCTGGACTTCGGCATGGCGTTTCAATCGCAGGAGATGAGCCACACGAGGCCCGGGTACATCCTGGGCTCTTTGCACTATATGTCGCCGGAGCAGGTGCGGGGCGAGCGAGTCGATACCCGCTCGGACCTTTACTCAACCGGGGTGACGTTGTATGAAATTCTCACCGGACGCCGGCCATTCGACGGCAAGACAGAATACGAGGTGATGACTGGCCACCTGCGCGACGAGCCCAAGCGCCCGGTGGAGTTGAACCCCAGCATCCCTGACCATGTATCGGAGACGATTCTGCGAGCCATGGCCAAAGAGGCCTCGCAGCGCTTCCAGACGGCGCACGAGTTTCTCGCGGCGCTGCAGGGAATCTCGTTCGACGACGCGCAAACGCTGGAGACGATTGCCATTCAGGCGCCTCCGCCCAGCTCGGGCACGCGAGCGGCAGCGGCGAAAGCTTCGGCGACCTCCCGGCCTTCAGCCGGCAGTTTCGAGGCCAAGGTGCTGGACTCGGTCAGCCGCGAACTCGCAGCCTTCATCGGTCCGATTGCGAAGGTCGTGGTGAAGCGCGCCGCCGACCGCTGCTCGTCGGTCGACGAGCTCTACGCGTGTGTGGCGACAGAGATTGATTCCGAGCGCGAGCGTTCCAAGTTCCTGTCCAAGAAGAGGGCCTGATAAGGCGCCAGTTTCAGCGACTTGAAGGGGCGCAGCTTTAGCTGCGCCGAACAGCCCGATCCTTCATCTTCTTGTCATCCTGAGCCCGCCGCGGCGGGCGAAGGACCTGCTCTCGCCGGCCCGGCCACGAGACCCTGGAGGCCTGAGTCATCCGATCAGCGCATGATCAGAGCCCAAAGGGCGTGCGAGGATAGCCCAGCATGGAGCGAAGCCGAATGCTGGGTGGATAGTCGAGCAAGGGCCGCGCGAGTGCCCCGCGCACGGGCGAGGTGGTCAGGCCGAAACGACATAGCGTCCCCGAGGGACTCGGACGGCTCTTCGCGTCGACCACCCAGGACTACGGTCGAAACGACCTCCGTCCTGGGCTATCATCACACGCCCTTCGGGCTTGGCGGCAAGTCCCCCCGGTTGTGAAAACCACGCTTGTTAAAGTTGCCGTGTTGACCAGCTAGTACTTCTTCGGCGTAATCCGGCCGATTCCCACGTACTCGCGCAGCACGTCGGGGATCACCACGCTACCATCCGCCTGCTGATAGTTTTCAAGAATCGCAACCCACGTTCGCCCGATGGCTAGTCCGCTGCCGTTCAGCGTGTGGACGAACTCCGTCTTTTTGCCGCCCTCCGGACGATAACGAATATTCGCGCGCCGCGCCTGGAAGGCCTCGAAGTTCGAACAGGAGGAGATTTCGCGGAACAGTCCCTGCCCCGGCAGCCACACTTCAATGTCATACGTCTTCGAGGACGAGAAGCTCGTATCACCGGTGCACAGCACCACGACGCGGTAATGCAGCCCGAGTTTCTGCAGGACCTCTTCCGCATCGTGCGTCAGCTTCTCGTGCTCTTCGTTCGACTGCTCGGGCTTGGCGAACTTCACCAGCTCGACTTTCTGGAACTGGTGCTGGCGAATGATTCCCCGTACGTCTTTGCCGTAGGAGCCCGCCTCGCTGCGGAAGCACGGCGTGTATGCCGTCAGCGAGATCGGCAGGCGCGCGCCATCCAAGGTCTCGTCGCGGTAGAGGTTCGTCACCGGCACTTCCGCCGTCGGGATCAGGTAGAAGTTCTTGCCACCCTCGATCGGCACCTTGAACAGGTCGGCTTCGAATTTTGGGAGATTCCCCGTGCCATACATCGAGTCGGCATTGACCATAAACGGCGGCAGCACCTCGGTGTAGCCGTGCTGGCGCGTGTGCAGGTCGAGCATGAAGTTCATCAGCCCACGCTCGAGCTTCGCGCCCAGGTCCCAGTAGACGGCGAAGCGCGCACCGGTAATCTTCGCCGCCCGCTCCAGGTCGAGCACGCCCAGCGATTCTCCCAGCTCCCAATGCGGTTTGGGCGTAAAGTCGAACTTCGGTGGCGTACCCCAGCGTCGGACTTCCACGTTTTCCTCCGCGGAATGGCCAACCGGAACGCTGTCCTGGGGGAGATTGGGGATGCCGGCCAGGATGTCGCGCAGGCGGGAATCAAGCTCTGCCGCGCGTTCTTCAGCCGCCGCGCTCTTCTCGCGCAGCTCCTTGGTTTCGTTGATTTGCGCGGTCGCATCCTGCTTTTGCTTCTTCAGGACAGCCACTTGTTCCGACAACTGGTTGCGCCGGGCTTTCAATTCCTCGGACTCGCGGATCGCCCGGCGCCGCTCCTGGTCGAGCTCATGAAAATTCTGCAGAACGGAAACCGGGTCCATGCCGCGCTGCCGCAGCTTTTCCTCGACGAGAGAAAGATGATCACGTACAAAAGCCAGATCGAGCATACGAAATCAGAGTAACTGATACGGGGTGGATTGGCATCCAACCCGAGACGTCCCGCGGCAAAGTCAACCCGGCAGGAACGCCAATCTGCGCCATTATGCAACCGGTGACGGTGACCCTGCGTCTGAGCAGGTAGAACCCGGAACGACCTTTTGAGGAGCAATGCCGAAGGCTAAAATCCTGACCATGCCCGCGCCGCCCGACCGCAGCCGGACGCCACGCCATAGGGTGGACCGCCGCTACATCGAAGGGCAGCGCCTGTTGGTAGAAGCGATCCGTTACCTGGTGCAAACCGGTCTCGAAGAGAACCTCTCGGCCGTGGAGTTGCTCTCCGAGCACTTTCGCACGAAGTTTCGCGAGACGGACCGTCCTTACCTGCTCGCGCCGCAGCGCTCCCATCCCGTCACGACTTAATCGACTCGAAATCGCCTTGCTGTTTGGCAAGCTGCCTGTGCCAGGCGGCGGCGGCTTGCACGAAGGCGGTGAAAATAGCCCGTGAAGCCGGGCTACCGTCGTAGTCGCGTTCGGGATGCCACTGTACGGCGAGCACAAAGTGGTCCTTCGAAGTGCCCTCGACAGCCTCCTTGACCCCGTCCTCCGGAGACCAGGCAACCAGCTTCAGGCCGTCGCCCAAGGCTGCCGCGGCCTGGTGATGGCTGGAATTTACCGGCAGCAGTAAGGGCGCGGTTTGGGGTAATGCCCCAGCGCTGCGAAGAATCGTAGCGAGACGCGAATGCGGTTCGACTTGGACCGCATGCGCTTTCGCAACCTTTCGTCCTGCGCTGTGATTGACTTCTTCCGGCAGATCCTGCTCCAGCGTACCGGTGCGCCAGACGTTGAGCGACTGCATGCCATAGCAAATTCCCAGCACCGGCTTGCGCATGTTATAGGCGTCTTGCAGCAGCAGCTCGTCGGTATTGTCGCGGAAGGGATCGCTCGGGGCAGTCTTCTCGTGGCGCTCGGCGCCATATTTTTCCGGATCGACATCGGCGGGACTTCCCGGCAGCAGCACGCCATCGCAGCGCTTGATCGCTTGCGCGATCTCCGTGGGCGTAGCCTCCATTTGGATTACGACGGGCTCGCCTCCCGCCTCGCGTACTGCGTGCTCATACTGCGGCAGCGAGCGGTCGACATACTCGGGCCGCGTGGAATTCGGGACTGGAATGGCGATGCGAGGCTTGTTGCTCATTGCGTCACCCTCTCTGTGCGCGGCGCGGATACCGAAGCGGGCACTTGCGCTGACATGGTTTCTTGCATGACATGCCGCACCATAGCAGAAAGCCTCTCCATATCCCGAGGCGTCATGCCCTGCGAGGACACGGGAGGACAGAACACAAGTTCCGCCTCGCCCGGCAAAACATGGAAACTGTTCATGGGTAGCAGCTCACGCACACGGGTAATGACAATCGGAACAACCGGCGCCTGCGCCTTCAGCGCGGCGTAAAATGCGCCTCCCATGAATTCCTGCAGGTCGCCGTTGCGCGAGCGGCCGCCTTCGGGAAAGACCACCAATGGCATGCCCGCGCGTAAAGTTTCGCTGGCGCGATTCAAGCTGCGCAAGGACGAGCGCGCGTCCTGCTGATCGACCGCGATCTGCCCCGACCGGCGCAGATGCCAGCCCAGAAACGGATAGACGAAGAGTTCCTTCTTGGCCAGGATTCGAAACTGCATCGGCAGAACTGCGTACAGCAAAGGAATGTCGAGCGCCGACAGATGATTGGCGGCATAGACCGCCGGGCGCTGGAAGTCGATGTGATCCATTCCTGTAACATGCGCCCGCACCCCAAAAATCTTCAGGATCATCTTCGCCCAGGTGCGAGCAAACCAATGCTGCACCCGGCCATCGCCATCCAACAGCGACGACAGCAGCGATAAAGAGCCCATTATCCCGGTGCACAGATACGCCAGCGGAACATAGACGACGTAGGACCGCAGGCGCGTGAACCACGTTCCACGGCCGCGTTCCTGGGCATCCGCCGCTTGTTCCCCGTAGGACATCGTTAAGCCTTCATCCCCAGCAGCTGCATGACTTCGCCGACCAAAAACATGGAGCCCGTCACCACGACGACTCCCTGCGGCGGCGTAAGCTCGATCGCCTTTTCCAGCGCACGTGAGACTACTGGCTCGCAATGCAGGTCGGCGCCGAAGTGCGACGCAGCTTGCGCCAGCTCCTCGGGCGTTGCGGCGCGAGGATTATTCGCCTGCGTAAGCACGACGTGCTCGGCGATGGGAAAGAGAATCGACGCCATCTCCTGCAGCGGCTTGTCCCGCATGGCCGCGAACAGAAACGTCAGCGGCCGCTCGCCAAAGTTCTCCGACAGCGCCGAGCGCAGCGCCCACGCGCCGGCGGGGTTATGTGCCACGTCAACGACCACGTCGCGGTTGCCAGAAGCGGCCGAAGCCGGCACATACTGAAACCGCCCCGGCCAGTGCGTCTCGCGAATTCCCTGCTCGATTTGTTTTGGCGTGACTTTGAGTCCAAATGGAGCCAGTTCTTCTGCCGCCGTGATCGCCAGCGCGATGTTGCGCAGCTGATGCCGTCCGGGAAGCGGCGAATCCACCATGATCTCTTCCCCCATGACGCTCAGCGGATAGCGATTGCGCCCCAGCGCAGGAACAATGCGCCCAGCAAGATAGGTCGCAGCTCCGGGCGAGACCGGCGGCACATACTTCGCGGCACTCACGCCCTGAGCGTTCTTCTCCAGGATGGCGTGGCCGATGACGTCATTGGCTTCCGGGTGTTGCGGCAGCGTGACCACGACTCCGTTGGCGCGAAGGATGCCCGCCTTCTCGCGCGCAATCTCCCCAATCGTGTTGCCCAGATACTTCTGATGATCCAGCGCGACGTCGGCGATGACCGAGATCAGCGGATCAACCACGTTGGTCGCATCCAAGCGGCCGCCCATGCCGACTTCGAGCACGGCAATATCGACCGCAACGCTGGCGAAATATTCGAAGGCCATCGCGGTCAGCATCTCGAAGAAGCTGGGATGCCAGGGCAGTCGTTGGCGCTGGACCAGGTCTTGCGCCATCAACTCGACGCGATCATGAATCTCGCAGAATTCAACCTCCGAGATGGCCTCGCGGTTCACGCGAATGCGCTCGTTGATGCTGATCAAATGTGGCGAAGAATACAGCCCCGTCTTGTAACCGCCGGCGCGCAGGATGGACGCCAGCGTCGCCGCGGTCGAGCCTTTGCCGTTGGTGCCGGCGATGAGCACACTGGGGAAGCGCCGCTCCGGATTGCCCAGGGCCGTAAGCAGCTCGCGCACGTACGCCAGATCGAACTTGTGCGACGGCGTGGAGGCGAGCTCGTGCCCCAGAGCATAGAGTTGCTGGACGCTGGATTGGTAAGTCATCCCCAGATTTCAGATTACAACAGGAGAAGAGTGACTCTACTGCCCGGAGAGTTTCACTCTTAGATCCTCCGGGATACGCTCGCGGATGGGTTCGGGCAGCTTGTCGTGGAGACGGCGTGCGCCCAGCAGCGCGGCATCTTTCACCACCAGCGGAGCCGGAGTGGCGACCGCGACCAGCAGCCACAGCATCATGGAAAGCAGGAAGCCGGCGAGTGCGCCGATCTCCAGCAAAAAGGCATGCGGCGGATCAAAGTGCCGGATGACGCCGTAGGCGAGAAGGAATACGCCCATCGAGACGGATGCCAGTGCCATCAGCCCGATGTCGATGATGCGATGCAGTTTTTGCCGGGAACGGCAATGTGCGCACTCCGCGAAGTGGGCTTCGTAATCGCCGCGCATTTCGGGGGCAATGCCGGAGATGTCGTAACGCCAACCGGCAAGGATCTTCCCGATCACGGGATCAGTACATTGCGTCATCAATCGTCAAACCGGTTGCGTTAGCCCGCCACCTTGCAACGGAGCGTTACAGCCGAACCGCAGGAAGAGGCTCCTGCTGGGCCGCGAGCAGAAGATGGTTCCGCAGAAAATTGCGCTGCTCGCCCAGCGCCCGTTCGGCCGTCATCCGCGCAATCTCAGGATGATTATTCTTCTCCGAAAGATGCGCCAGAATGAGGAACTCGGCCTCCCCATCATAGTCGTTCGTCAGGAAATCCGCGAGCGCCTCATTCGAGAGATGTCCCACGCGGCTCATCACTCGCTGCTTGACCGACCAGGGATACGGGCCGCCACGCAGCAGCTCGAGATCGTGGTTCGATTCGATCATCAGCATGTGGCAGCCGCGCAGGTGATTGCACACGCTCGCCGGAATGTAGCCCAGGTCGGTGCAGATCCCCACCTTGATGCCTTCGCTGAGAAACGTGAAGCCCACAGGATCAACGGCGTCGTGCGGAATCGTGAACGGCTTCACCGTGACATCGCCGATCTGGAACGAGCAGCCGGAGGAAAAGCACTCCAGCCGCTGCAGCCGCACCTTGTTGCCGGCGCTGTCGCGCGCCCAGCGGCGATAGCTGTCGTGCGTCGCGCCGGTCATGTAGACGGGAATTTTCAGCTTCTTCGCCAGGACGTTAAGACCAGCAACGTGGTCGGCGTGCTCGTGCGTGATGAGGATGGCATCGATGGTCTGCGGATCCTCGCAGCACAGCTTCATGCGCCGGATGAGTTCGCGGCAGGAGAGGCCGGCATCAATCAGCAGGCGGGTGGCGGAGGAGGAGACCAGCGTGCAGTTGCCGCCGCTTCCGCTCGCCAGCACCGTGATGGAAACCGCCATACGGGCGAGCATAAACGCAAGTTTCCCGATGCGGTAGTAACAAGCTAGTTAACTGGCGTGCGCAAAACCGTCCTTGTTTCGAACACAAAACGTTAATTCCCGTTTTTGCACAGCACGTACACAAAAATTCTCAGCAATACACATGAATTGCACAGCCCCAGCCGCTTTCGCTCTTGTCAGGTCACGATTGGTCAGGCATTCTGCCATGCATTCCGGTTACAGGCTATTAATAATTCCGCAGTCGATGGGTCCAACCTTGGGACTGGCGCGGCGCGATGGGCTGAAGTGGCGCACCCCGTCGTACCACCTGCTCAGAAGGAGAGCGGTTCACTTTGGCCGGCTGAGGTTGCGTCTGCGGAAAGCCATGGAGCGAAGTGCGGGTAACAGTGCATGCGCTGGCTGCGGCGTCCTCGTGCCGCAGGATTGTTCCTCCCCAGACTGCGGCATGGCCTGACAAGGCACCCGCGCCGTACGCCGATGGCAACGAACTGGCGGTGTGTGGAACATCGCGCCAACGTTTGGGCAACAAACGTTGAGCCTGTGACCGAGCGCGTGCGGCCCGCCAGGTGGCTGGCCTGGCGGGTCGCACAATGAGAAGAGCCGCCATTCGCTTTTCGCTTTTCGCTTTTCGCTCTTCGCCATTCGCCATTCGCCATTCGCCAGAGATAGGCTGACCGATCACCCTGCCATCTGCCTTACGCTCCGAATCCTTACTTATTGACGCCTTCCTCCGTGTCCTCCGTGGTGAATCAGCCTTTTCACCGGTGAATCATCTTTTTCGCTTCGCCAAACGCGTCAGCGTGGCCGACTCCTTCAGATATTCCCGCAGCGGCTTGGCGGGAGTGCCCCAGTAGACTTCGCCTTTGCCACGAAACTTCTTGTGCGGCAGGATGCCGGCTTGACCTCCCAGGATTGCGCCCGCCTCGATCTCCGCGTGATCGCCGATGCCCACCTGCCCGCCGAACAGGCAATTGTCGCCAATGCTGACGCTGCCCGAGAGCCCGACCTGCGCCGCCATGATGACGTTTGCGCCCAGTGCGCAGTTATGGCCGATATGCACCAGATTGTCGAGCTTCGTGCCCGCACCGATAACGGTCTTGTCGAGCGCGCCGCGATCGATGGTGGTGTTGGCGCCGATCTCAACATAGTCGCCGATGACGAGCTGGCCGATTTGCGGAAACTTCACGTACCGGCCATGCTTCTCGTCGCGCACGTAGCCGAATCCATCGGAGCCGAGCACCGCTCCGGCATGAACGATCACGCGGCGGCCGAGTGTCGTGCCGGGATAGATCACCACGCGCGGATAGATCTCGCAATCATCGCCGATGACAACGCTCGGGCCGATGGAGCACCCCGCCGCAATCCATGTTCGTTCGCCGATCACCACATCGGATTCGATGACGGCATAGGCATCAATCCGGGCAGACGGCGCAATCTTCGACGTGGGATGGACGACCGCGGTCGAGTCGATACCCCCGGATCGGACTGGCTTGGCGTGCAACAGTGAGGCTGCGGTCGCAAACGCCAGGCGCGGATTGGCGGCGATCAGCAGCGGCTTGGAAGTCGTGGTATCCGCGGCAAACTGGCCGGCGATGATCGCCGACCCGTTTGAGCCGAGCGCCTGCGGCAGATGTTTCTCCGACTCAACGAACACCAGGTCACCCGGAAGGGCGCTGGGGATGCTGGCGACTCCGAAGACCTCTACCTGGTCGTCGCCGATGACACGGGCCGAGATGGCCTCGGCCAAGGAACGCAAAGTGTGCGGCATGCAGTAAAACTAGCAGAGCCGATTTATCAAGCACCCATCAATTCTGTCGTCGGACCGCCGTTTGGCGCGACGCTGCCGTATCTAAGTCTTTCTGGAACAGTAGTTTGCCTATCTTTCCTTGCTTCTGCCGCAAATCCGGGGGCAGGTGCCGTTTTGGAAAAATGGCGCGAAATTTCCCTTGACTGAATGAATCCTCATTCAGTAGGCTAGGGACAACTTAATACGGCGCGCGTCGTTGCCATCCTCACCCCACATCTTGCGACGCGCGCTGATTCTTTATGGGCCGTGTTTTGTTGAGGAGAGGCAATGTGGCAAGCCGTCTGCCATGGGTCCGTCGCACGTTGGCAGCTTCTGAATTTTCCTTTTGCTTTTCTAAATCGCACAACCGAAGTTGGTAATCACAAGAAGCGTTTATCAAGCCTCAGAACCTTTGCTTTGCTCCGGCTAATCGCCGGCAAGTCGCTGGAACAGACGCCATCATGCATAGACAGATCAATAAAGTCGCTGTCCTGGGAGCGGGCACCATGGGAGCCCGTATCGCCGCGCACCTCGCCAACGCCGGCGTGCCTTCCTATCTGCTGGACATCGTGCCGCCTGACGCGGATGGCCCGGCGCGCAATCGCATTGCTGCTGCCGGCCTGGAAGCTGCCGTCAAGTCGAAGCCTGCCGCGTTCTTCAAGCCCTCCCTCGCTTCGCTGGTGACGGTCGGCAACTTCGAAGACGATCTCGGCAAAGTAAGCGAGGTCGACTGGATTATCGAGGCGGTGGTGGAAGACCTGAACATCAAACGCGAGCTGCTGGAGCGGGTCGACGCGGTCCGTAAGCCAGGCACGATCATCACCACCAACACCAGCGGCCTGCCCGTGGCTAAGATTGCCGAGGACTTCCCTGACGACTTCCGCCGCTCGTGGTTTGGCACGCATTTCTTCAATCCGCCGCGCTATATGCGGCTGCTGGAGCTGATTCCCACGCCAGACTCCGATCCCGCGCTGATGCAGGTCATCAGTGACTTTTGCGATCTGCACCTGGGCAAGGGCGTGGTGCACGCGAAGGACACGCCCAACTTCATCGCCAACCGCATCGGAACGTTTTCCATCCTGAACGTCATGCGGGTGATGCAGGAGATGGACCTGAGCGTGGAAGAGGTCGACGCGCTGACCGGAACCGCGGTTGGCTGGCCCAAGACGGCAACCTTCCGTCTCGCCGATCTGGTGGGCCTGGACGTTCTCGGGCACGTGGTTCGCAATGCCACAACCAACATCCACGATGAGCGCGGCGACCTGAAGCTGCCGCCCTTCTTCACCGAGATGCTCAATCGCAAGTGGCTCGGCGACAAGACCAAAGCCGGCTTCTACAAGAAGCAAAAGGGCGCGGACGGCGACCAGCGCTTTGCGCTGGATTGGAAGACGCTGGAGTATCGGCCTTCCCAGAAAGCAAAGTTCGCCTCGCTGGAGATGGCGAAGAATGTTGAGGACTTTGGCGAGCGGCTTTCGATGCTGCTGGCGCCCTCGAAGGACAAGGCGAACATCTTCCTCTGGGCCGTCCTCTCTGATCTGTGGAACTACGCAGCCAATCGCATCGGAGAAATCGCCGATTCGGTGGTCGAGATCGATCGCGCCATGAAGCTCGGCTTCAATTGGGAGCTTGGGCCGTTCGAGCTCTGGGACCTTGCCGGCGTTCCCAGGACCGTGGAGCGGATGAAGAAGGAAGGCAAGCCCGTTGCGGCCAACGTCGAGAAGCTGCTCGCCTCCGGCAAGACCACTTGGTACGCGGATGACGCGAAGACCGCCAGCGGCCGCGATTACTTCGACGTCGCTGCCAACAACTACAAGGCGGAAGAAGTGCCCGCCGGCGTCTGGTCGGTCACAGTTGCGAAGAAGTCGAACGGAGTGGTGAAGAAGAATCCCGGCGCATCGCTGATCGATCTCGGCGATGGCGTGGCCTGCCTCGAGTTCCATTCCAAGATGAACTCGCTGGGCGGCGACATCGTGCAGATCATCACCTCCAACCTCAAGCCTGGCGGCGCAGGCGACAACTTCGACGCCTTCGTCATCACCAATGACGCTCCCAACTTTTCCGTCGGCGCCAACATCATGATGCTGCTGATGGCCATCCAGGAAGAAGAGTGGGACGACGTTGACATGGCCATCCGGCAGTTCCAGAACATGACCCAAGCCATCAAGTTTTCGCTCAAGCCGGTGGTCGTCGCGCCGTTTGGCATGACCCTGGGCGGCGGCACGGAGATCATGCTGCACGGCGCGGCACGCCAGCCGCACGCCGAGCTGTACGCGGGCCTCGTCGAAGTCGGCGTCGGCCTGCTGCCCGGCGGCGGCGGTTGCAAGGAGATCACGATTCGCGCCATCCACAAGGCGACACACATTCGTCCGCAAGGCCGTGGCGAGAGCGTCGAATTGATGGAAGCCATGAAGCAGGCGTTTGAGACCGTCGCGATGGCGAAGGTTTCGACCTCGGCTGCCGAGGCGCGCAATTACGGATTCCTCTCGCCGGGCGACAACGTAACCATGAACCGCGAGCGCGTGCTGAGTGATGCCAAAGAACGCGCGCTGGAACTGAAGCACGAAGGCTGGCGTCCGCTGACACCGCGGAACGACATTCCCGCTCCGGGCGAAAGCATTCTGGCCACGCTGAAGCTGGGCGCGCACATCATGCGCCAAGGCGAGTTCATCAGCGATCACGAAGTGAAAATCGCCAACAAAGTCGCGGAGGTGCTCTGCGGCGGAGATGTCACGCCGGGCACGCTGGTCAGCGAACAGTACCTGCTCGACCTGGAGCGTGAGGCGTTCAAATCACTCTGCGGCGAGCGCAAGACACAGGAGCGCATCCAGTTCACGCTGAAGACCGGCAAGACGTTGAGGAATTGAAAACGTCGAACCACGGATTTGCACGGATGAACACGGATGGGAAGAAGGCAACCGCGGATGGACGCAAATTCCGCGGATCGATTCGCCAGGGGCCGCATGGCGGGATGCTGTTGAGCCCGCCGCGTGAGCGGCGGGAGGGAAACGATTACTGAACCGGGCGGCGCAAAATACGGCTGCTAAACGCCCTGTTTTCAAATATTTGCTTGTAACTGTATTTAGATTCAAATATTTGCGATAGAAATCATGCCTAACTTGTTGATTCTAAAATATCGACGCACACAAAATTTTGGTGACCTGCATCACGTTTGGCTGGCGGCTGGGAGCTGACAGCTTGGGAGCTTTAGAAATGTCTGACGTCGTCATCGTATCCGCCGTCCGCACCCCGGTCGGCAAAGCTTACAAAGGAACCCTGCGCGCCACCCGTCCCGACGACCTCGCGGCGGTGGCGATCAAGGGCGCGCTGGAGCGCGTGCCGCAGCTCGATCCCAAAGAGATCGAGGACGTCATCCTCGGCTGCGCCATGCCCGAGGCGGAGCAGGGCATGAATGTCGCCCGCATCGCGTCGCTGCGCGCCGGCCTGCCGGTCGAAGCCTCGGCCATGACCATCAACCGCTTCTGCTCCTCCGGGCTGCAAGCGATCGCCATGGCTGCCGAGAAGATCATGGCGGGCGCGGCGGATGTGGTCGTCGCCGGCGGCGTCGAGTCGATGACCATGATCCCCATGGGCGGACACAAGGTCTCAGCCAATCCGTGGCTCATCGCCAACTATCCCGACTCATATCTTTCGATGGGACTCACCGCTGAGCGGGTAGCCAGGCGCTACACCATCACGCGCGAAATGTCGGACCAGTTCTCAGTCGACAGCCACAAAAAGGCAATTGCCGCAATTGAGGCGGGCAGGTTCGACGAAGAGCTCGTGCCGGTGCCCGTCAGCTTCACCACGCCAAACGGCTCGAAGCCGAAGCGCCAGGAGATCGTCTTCAAGATGGATGAAGGTCCGCGTGCCGACACCTCGATGGATGCGCTTGCGGCGCTGAAGCCCGCATTCCATGCCAAGGGAACAGTCACGGCGGGCAACTCGTCGCAGATGTCCGACGGCGCCGCGGCAGCGGTGGTGATGTCGGCTGAGCGAGCGCAGGCGCTGGGGCTCAAGCCTCTGGCCCGCTATGTGGGATATGCCACAGCGGGGTACAAGCCCGAAGAAATGGGAATTGGGCCGATCTTCGCGATTCCCAAGGTTCTGAAGCGCACCGGACTGAAGCTGAGCGATATCGACGTGATCGAGTTGAATGAGGCGTTCGCCGCGCAGTCGCTGGCGGTCATCCAGGAGGGCGGGCTCGACCGTTCGCGCATCAACGTGAACGGCGGCGCGATCGCGCTGGGACATCCGCTGGGTTGCACCGGAGCCAAGCTGACGGCGAGCATCCTCCGCGAACTCAAGCGCCGCAAAGCCCGCTACGGCATGGTGACCATGTGCGTCGGCGGCGGCATGGGCGCGGCAGGAGTTTTCGAGAATTTGCAGTAAGGCCGCCCTTGGCTCTTCGCTCTTGGCTTTTCGCCAGAGTTGGCAAGAGCCAAAAGGGAGCCAAACCGAACGAAGCGAGGTTAGGCCGCTCGCATTGCAGAAAAACG
>Ga0335077_10004048_pt1 | contig 17843 bp, 14 predicted proteins | sample Lox_Sample_31_FD_207151 | JGI IMG/M metagenome (GOLD analysis project Ga0335077, IMG submission 207151) | Soil microbial communities from Loxahatchee National Wildlife Refuge, Florida, United States - Lox_Sample_3.1 | ecosystem: Environmental > Terrestrial > Soil > Wetlands | place: USA... | reverse complement strand
GTGTATTCGAAGGCGCCCAAGCCTTCAGTCCTCGCGCGTTACGCGCAGGATCTCCTCGAGCGTGGTCTCGCCGCGCAGCACGCGCGCGCGGCCGTCGTCACGGATCGAGGGCGTCAGCAGGCGCGCGTGCCGCTCGATCTCCTGCTCCGAGGCGCCATCGTGGATCATGGTGCGCATCGCATCATCGACCACGATGAGCTCGTAGATGCCCGAGCGCCCGCGGTAACCACCGGTCGCATCCCGTCCCGGGCGGTAGAGCGTCGGGGACGGGTCGTTGGGCCCGAGGTTCAGCAGCCGCCGCTCGTACTCGCCCGCGGTGAAGGGCTGCTTGGTCTCGGGGCTGAGCACGCGCACCAGGCGCTGCGCCAGCACGCCGATCAGGCTCGAGGACAGCAGGAACGGCTCGATGCCCATGTCGCGCAGGCGCGTGATGGCGCCCGCGGCCGTGTTGGTGTGCAGGGTGGACAGCACCAGGTGGCCGGTGAGGCTGGCCTGCACGGCGATCTGGGCGGTCTCCAGGTCACGGATCTCACCGATCAGCACCACGTCCGGGTCCTGGCGCAGGATGGCGCGCAGCCCGCGCGCGAAGGTCATCTCCACCTTGGTGTTGACCTGGGTCTGGCCGATGCCGTCGATGTAGTACTCGATCGGGTCCTCGACCGTCATGATGTTCTGGGTGTTGTCGTTGAGGCGCTCGAGCGCTGCGTAGAGCGTGGTGGTCTTGCCCGAGCCGGTGGGACCCGTGACCAGCAGGATCCCGTGCGGCTTGTGGATCAGCTCATCCATCGCCGCCTGGGTCCTGGCATCCATGCCGAGGGAATTCAGGTCGAGCCGCCCGGCCTGCTTGTCGAGGATACGCAGCACCACGCGCTCGCCGTGGCCGGAGGGAATGGTCGAGACGCGCACGTCGACCGCGCGGCCGGCGATCTTCAGGCTGATGCGCCCGTCCTGCGGCAGGCGCTTCTCGGCGATGTCCAGGCGCGACATGACCTTGACGCGCGACACCACCTGCGCGGCCACCGCGCGCTTGGTCTGCAGCACCTCGCGCAGCACGCCGTCGATGCGGAACCGGATCACCAGGCGGTTCTCGAACGGCTCGATGTGGATGTCGGAGGCGTTCTCCTTGACCGCCTGGGTCAGCACCGCGTTGATGAGGCGGATGATGGGCGCATCGTCCTCGCTGTCGAGCAGGTCCGCCTGCTCGGGCAGCTCCTGCGCCAGGTGCGCCAGGTCCGTGTTGTCGTCCAGCCCCTCGACCGCCTGCATGGCGTCCGAGCCCGCCTCGTAGGCGCGGCGCAGCCGCAGCTCGAAATCCCCATCCGGCACGCGCTCGAGCCTGAGCGGGCGGCGCAGGTAGCGGCGCACCTCGGCGAGTGCCTGCGGGGTGGCGCTCTCGCGGTAGAGGCACTCGGCCACGCCCTCCACGACGCGGCTCACCAGCACCCCGTGGCGCTTGGCGAAGGCGAAGGAGAGGCGGCGGCTCTCGAGCTCCTCGGTGCTCGCGGGGGCTTCCGGGGCGGTGACGGCGTTCACGGCTGGCCCGGGGAGGCCGAGGTCGCATTCGGGTGCGGCTCGGCGCTGTCCGTGGGTGCCGGGATCCCCGAGGGTGCGTTGGGGATCGTCGGCCCGGGGGCCGAGGGCACCGGCGGCGGGGCGCCCGGCGCCACCTTCTGCGCCGGCGGCACGGGGGCGGGCGGCAGCTCGTTCAGCGTGCCGCGCGAGACGCCGGGCAGGAGCGGCAGCGCCTCCTTCTGGTCGAGCGAGCGCTGCTGGTCGCGCATGTAGTTGTACTTCAGGTCCGTCTCGTAGGCGGCCTGCGCCTGGTCGCGCAGGATCTTCGGGCGGATGAAAAGGATCAGATTATTCTTGGTCGAGGTGGCATTGCGGGTCTTGAACAGCATGCCCAGCAGCGGGATGTTGCCGAGGTAGGGCACGCGCTGCTCGCCCTTGACGCTGTTGTCCTCGATCAGGCCGCCGAGCACCACGATGCCGCCGTCCTCGATGAGCACGGCGGTGGTGATGGTGCGCTTGTTGGTCACCAGGTCGACCGCGCCGGCCGGCTTCTGGCCGATGCTCGAGCTCTCGATGGAGATCTTGAGCATGACCGCCGAGCCCTCCGGGGAGATGGTCGGCGTCACCTTGAGGATCGTGCCCACTTCCTCGCGCTGAATGGTCTGGAACGGGTTGACGGTACCGCCGGTCACCGCCGTGGTGTTGGTGAACTGCCCGGTGACGAACGGCACTTCCTGCGCGACCTTGAGCTCCGCCTCCTGGTTGTCCATCGTGACCGCGGAGGGCGTGGCGACCACGTTGGTGTTGGTGTCGCCGCGGATGGCGCGCAGCATGGCGGCGAAGTTGACGCCGGTGCCGGCGATGCGGCCGATGCCGATGGTGGTTCCCTGCAGCAGCGTGGTAGAGGCGTTGGCCGGATTCTGCACCGCCTGCGCCAGGTCCACGATGCTGGTGCCGCCGACCGGGGAGACGAAGGAGCCGGCCGGCAGCGAGTTGCTGCCACCGGAGAAGGCTGCCCAGTTGATGCCGAGCTCGGCGTCCTTGTCGACGTCCACCTCGGCGATGATGGCTTCCACCAGCACCTGCGGGCGGCGGATGTCGAGCTTGTCGATGATGTCCATGACCGCGCGCATGATGCGCGGCGGCGCGGTGATGACGAGCGCGTTGTTCTGCGGGTCGGCCCACACCATGGCGTTGCGCTCGGCGGCCGCCCCGGCCGGGCCGCCCCCGCCGCCGGGGGCGCCCGGGGCGGCACCCGGGCCCGCGGTGGCCTGCACGATGCCGGTAATCTGCTCCTTGAGCTTCGGGGCGATCTTCTCGGCGTCGGCGTAGTGCAGGTAGCGCACGCGCGTGTCACCGCCGGCCTCGACCGGCGTGTCCAGATGCGCGATCAGCGCCTTCACGCGCAACCGTTGCGACTGCTCGCCCGCGATCAGCACGCTGTTGGTGCGCTCATCGGCGACCACCTTCACCAGGCCGCCCTCGGCGGCGTTGCCACCGGTATAGAGCGAGTTGACCACGCGCACGATCTCGGACACCGAGGCGTTCTGCAGCTGCACGATCTCCGGCTCCGTGCCGCTTGCCTGGTCGATGCGGTTGATGATGCGCATCATGCGGCTCACGTTGCTCGCATGGTCCGAGATGATGAGGATGTTGGAAGCCGGGTAGGCGGCCATGTGGCCGTACTGCGCCACCATCGGGCGCAGGATCGGGATCAGCTGCGCGGCGCTCACGTTCTTCACTTCGAGCACCTGGGTCACCATCTCATCCGAAGTGCCGCTCACCCGGTTCGGCAGATCGTTGGAGGGATACTGGCGCGCGTTGGCATCCGGCAGGATCTTCACCACCGAGCCGGAGGGCACGGCGATGAAGCCATACACCTGCAGGATGGAGAGGAAGGTCTCGTAGAAGGCCGCCGGGCTCATCGGCGTCGAGGACAGCATCGTCACCTGCGCGCGCACGCGCGGGTCGATGATGAAGGTCTTGCCGGTGGCGGCGGAGACGGCCTCGGCGATCTGGGTGATGTCCGCGTCGCGGAAGTTCGGCGTGATGCGCTGCGCCTGCGGCGCCTGCGCGGGCGGCGGCGGCTGCTGCGCGCTGGCGAGGCTCGCCGCGAGCAGCACCGCGAGCGTGCAGCTGAAGAAGGAGCGGTAACCGGTCATTCGCAATCTGTCTCCCGCGTGTGCCATGGCGCGCCGCGTCCTACGGACCGGAGTTGTCCGCCGTCGAGGGCGGTTCCGGCTCATTCGCGGCACCCTCGGGCGCCGGCGGAGGTGCGGAGACGGGCGGCGGCGGCACACCTGCCCCGGGTGGGGGGAGCGGCAGCTGCGCGCCCGCCGGAGCGCCGCCGCCCTGGGTCGCCAGATTGTCCGCTTCCTGCACCAGCTGGGCTATGTTCAACACCAGATCCTGCGGCTGTCCGCCGCGCACGACTGTGACGCGTGCCTCACTCGCGCTGGAGAGCGTGCGCAGAATCTGCTCGCTTCGATCGCGATCGTCGAGCGGCGTTCCGTTGATCGCCGTCACTAGGTCCCCGGCATGCAGCCCGAGGCGGGCGAAGGCGCTGCGGTCGCGGCCGGGAAACACGCGGAAGCCCTCCATGCGCCCGCCCTTGACCACCGGGGTCGGCCGCAGCACGTCCCCGATCAGTCCCGGCTGCTCGCTGATCATGCGCCGCACCCGCTCGAAGGAGGGGTTGGGGGCGTTCGACTGCAGCATCGCGGTGGAGGGGAGCGGGGCGATGGCCGGGTTCACCTGGCGCGGCAGGGCGAGCGATTCGAGCTGTCCTTCGCGGTCGACCACCACGTGATCGCTGTATACAGAGTGCAGCTTCACGCCACCGACGATCATGTCGCCGACCGCATACACCCTCGTGCCCGCAGCGTTCTGCCCGATGATGGCCAGGCCGCTCTGCGGGGTGCCGCCGGCGATGACGCCGGTGAGCACCAGCGGAATCGTGGTGGGGCGCGCCACGTTTGGATCCTGCACCGTCGCCCCGAACAGCTGCGCGGCGGTGATGGCGTTCACATCAAGCGGATGGGAGGCGGGCGCAGCCGTATGCGCGGCCGCAGGCTTCGCGCCGCCGCCGGCCAGATCAGTCACGATGAGCGCCGCCTGCGCGAACAGCGCGACGCCAAGAACCCCGGTCGCGATGCGCGGTCCCTCCTTGAGCAGCAGCGCGCGCCAGCGCTCCTGGGCCGGGAGAGTTTCCAGCCAGGAAACCGCGTTCATGGGCAAATCAGCATGAGCTTAAATCGCACCCTCAGGCCCGCCTGCACACCCCCGCCGCGCGCCTGCAGCGAGCGACATTACGCCTCAAGCGCCCGCCATCATAAGCGTCGCCCGGTTGTGCTCTCAAGCGATTGTTTCTGCAGGAGTAACTACTACTCATTTAGGCAGGCTTGTGTTGCCGATTCGCGACCCCTATAAAGACTGCCATGCCCGATCCTCATCCGGTCCGCCCTGAAACCGGCGTCGTTGTCGAAGAGGCGCGGCCGGAAGTCAAACAGCCGCCGCTGTATCGGGTGGTCCTGCTGAATGATGACTACACGCCCATGGAGTTTGTCGTCGATGTGCTGGAAAAGTTCTTTTCGCTCAATCGTCCGACCGCGACCCGCGTGATGCTCGAGGTACACACCAAGGGCAAGGGGGTGTGCGGGGTCTTCACATACGAGATCGCGGAAACTAAGGTGGCGCAGGTGACCACCTACGCGCGCGATCATCAGCATCCGCTGATGTGCACGCTCGAGGAGGCCTGAACGCGGTGCCGTCTGACTGTGTCTGAAGTGAGAAGGGTCTTTACTGTAACGAGGCTGCCACTGGAAGCTGTCGCTGAAAGGTTTGCTTAAGTGCTTTCCAACGAGCTCGAATACTGCCTGAACGATGCGTTCCACCAAGCGCGCGAGGCGCGCCACGAGTACCTGACGGTCGAGCACCTGCTGCTGGCGATCCTCGACACGCCCAAGGTGCGCGAGGTGCTGCGCGCCTGCGGTGCGGACCTGGCCAAGTTCAAACAGGAGCTCAAGGAGCACATCGACCAGTCGACCCCGCGCCTGGAGGAGGGCGAGGAGCGCGAAGTGCAGCCGACCCTCGGCTTCCAGCGCGTGCTGCAGCGGGCGGTGTTCCACGTGCAGTCAAGCGGCAAGAAGGAAGTCGGGGTCGCCAACGTGCTGGTGGCGATCTTCAGCGAGAAGCAGAGCCACGCGGTGTTCCTGCTCAACCGCCGCCACGTGACGCGCCTCGACGTCGTCAACTACATCTCCCACGGGCTCTCGAAGATCGCCGAGGAGAAGACCGACAAGGAGGAGTCCGCGGCCGAGGGAGAGCGCGACGCCGAGGGTGGCAGCCCGCTGGAGAAGTACACCAGCAACCTGAACCGCATGGCGCAGGACGGGCGCATCGACCCGCTCATCGGGCGCAAGCTCGAGGTGGAGCGCACCATCGAGATCCTGTGCCGCCGCCGCAAGAACAACCCCCTGTACGTCGGCGAGGCCGGCGTGGGCAAGACCGCGATCGCCGAAGGGTTAGCGCGCCTCATCCTCGAGGGCAAGGTGCCGGAGGTGCTCGCCGACTGCACCATCTACGCCCTCGACATGGGTGCGCTGATCGCCGGCACCAAGTACCGCGGCGACTTCGAGAAGCGCCTGAAGGGTGTCATTGCCGAGCTGAAGAAGCTCCCCGGGGCGATACTCTTCATCGACGAAATCCACACCGTGATCGGCGCCGGGGCGGCCTCGGGCGGCGTCATGGATGCGTCCAACCTCATCAAGCCGGTGCTCACCAACGGCGAGATCCGCTGCATCGGCTCGACCACCTACCAGGAATACCGCGGCATCTTCGAGAAGGACCACGCGCTCGCGCGGCGCTTCCAGAAGATCGACGTGGTCGAGCCCTCGGTGGCCGAGACCGTGGAGATCCTGTTCGGCCTCAAGCCGCGCTTCGAGGAGCACCACGGCATCACCTACGCCGACGATGCGCTCAAGGCCGCCGCGGAGCTGGCCGCGCGCCACATCAACGAGCGGCACCTGCCGGACAAGGCCATCGACGTGGTCGACGAGGCCGGCGCCCGGCAGCGCCTGAAGCCGGTGGCCGAGCGCGAACCGACCGTCGAGGTGCGCCACATCGAGGACGTCGTGGCCCGCATGGCGCGCATCCCCGCCAAGAGCGTCTCCACCTCCGACCGCGAGGTGCTGAAGAACCTGGAGCGCAACCTCAAGCTCGTGATCTTCGGCCAGGACAAGGCCATCGAGGCGCTGGCGGCCTCCATCAAGATGGCGCGTTCGGGCCTGGGCGAGGCGCGCAAGCCGGTCGGCAGCTTCCTGTTCGCAGGTCCCACCGGGGTCGGCAAGACCGAGGTGACGCGCCAGCTGGCGATCGCCATGGGCGTGGAGTTCCTGCGCTTCGACATGTCCGAGTACATGGAGCGCCACACGGTCTCGCGCCTGATCGGCGCGCCACCCGGCTACATCGGCTTCGATCAGGGTGGGCTGCTCACGGAGGCGATCAGCAAGCATCCGCACTGCGTGCTGCTGCTCGATGAGATCGAAAAGGCGCACCCGGACGTGTTCAACCTGCTGCTGCAGGTCATGGACCACGGCACCCTGACCGACAACAACGGCCGCAAGGCGGACTTCCGCCATGTCATCCTGGTCATGACCACCAACGCCGGCGCGCAGGAGATGGCGCGTGCCTCGATCGGTTTCACGCACTCCGATCACAGCAGCGATGGCATGGAGGCCATTCGCCGCATCTTCACTCCCGAGTTCCGCAACCGCCTCGATGCCGTGATCCAGTTCGCCGCCCTCGAGCCGCACACCATCGAGCGCGTGGTGGACAAGCTCATCATGGAGGTGGAGTCGCAGCTCGAGACCAAGGGCGTCGCGATCACGCTCGATGATGCGGCGCGCCGCTGGATCGCCGAGCACGGCTACGACCCGAAGATGGGGGCACGGCCGATGGCGCGCACCATCCAGGAGTACATCAAGCGACCGCTGGCCGAGGAGCTGCTGTTCGGGCGCCTGGCAAACGGCGGCCATGTGAAGGTCTCGGTGTCTGCCGACGGCACGCAGCTCACGCTCGAGTGCGAGCCGGCGCAGCAGCTGCCGACCGTGCCGGCCTAGCCGGCGCGCACGTCAGGGCGGGTGGTTCGGGAGCGGACGCAGCCTCAGCGGCCGCGATAGATGATGCGGCCCTTGGTCAAGTCGTAGGGCGTCATTTCCACGGTGACGGCGTCGCCGGTGAGAATGCGGATGTAGTTCTTGCGCATCTTCCCGGAGATGTGCGCGGTCACGACATGGCCGTTCTTCAGCTTCACGCGGAAGGTGGTGTTCGGCAGGGTCTCGGTGACCTCGCCTTCCATCTGGATCGCGTCTTCCTTCGACATAGAACCCTAATGCTGCCGGGGGCGCGAATTGGAGCACAAAGCGCGCGCCTCTGGCAATTTGCGTGCCCGCTGCGCGGCTCAAGGTGCGGGCGCGGCTTCAGGGTGGCGTGAGCGCCGCACTGCCGCCGTGTGCGTGCTCGGCCAGCAGCGCCTGGAACTGGCTGCGCGGGATGCTGCGCGAGCCGAGGCTCTCCAGATGCCGCGAGGGCAGCTGGCAGTCGATGACCGCCAGCGCGTGGCTGCGGCAAACGGCCACCAAATGCGCAAGCGCGGCCTTGGAGGCATCGCGCATGGCGCTGAACATCGACTCGCCGAAGAACACCCCGCCGAGGCGCACCCCGTAGAGCCCGCCGGCGAGTTGCCCGCCGTGCCACACCTCCACACTGTGCGCATGCCCGAGCTCATGCAGGCGCAGATACGCGGCGCGCATCTCGCGGGTGATCCAGGTGCCCGGGCTGGCGGCGCGCGGGGCGGCGCAGCCGTCGATGACAGCGGCAAAGTCCCGATCGACCGAGGGGCTGAAGCCGGCGTTGCGCAGGGTCTTCGCCAGACTGCGCGTGAGGCGGAACTCCTCCGGGAACAGCACCGCGCGCGGGTCAGGGGACCACCACAGCACCGGCTGACCGGGCGAGTACCAGGGGAAGATGCCGCGGCGGTAGGCCGCGAGCAGCCGTTCGGGCGAGAGATCTCCGCCGGCGGCGAGCAGCCCCGCCGGCTCCTCCAGCGCCTGCTCGGCCGGCGGGAACCATTCCGGCGCATCGTGCGGGGAGAGCCAAGTGATGCTTCTCATGCCGGCTGCCCGAGGGTGCGCCGTCCACGATAGGGGACGTGTGCCTGCACCTCATGCGCATAGGCTTCGACCGCTGCGCCCTCCTGGGCCAGGTAGTTGGCAATGGCGGCACGGAACTGCGGATCGGCGATGTAGTGCGCTGACCAGGTGAGGGTCGGCTCAAAGCCGCGGCTCACCTTGTGCTCCCCCTGGGTACCAGGCTCGAAGCGTCGCAGGCGCTGTTCGATGCAGAACTCGATCCCCTGGTGGTAGCAGGTCTCGAAGTGCAGGCTGTGGTAGTCGGCGGCCGCGCCCCAGTAGCGCCCGTAGAGTGTCTCGCTGCCGACGAAGAAGATCGCCGCCGCCACTACCGTGCGGCCGTGCATGGCCAGCTTAACCATCAGCGCCTCGGGCAGAGTGCGCGCGATGACCCCGAAGAAGCTGCGCGTCAGGTAGGGCTCGTGCCCATGGCGCAGGAAGGTGTCGCGGTGCAGCTCGTAGATGCGGTCGAGCAGCTGCTCATCGAGCTCCCCGCCGCGGCGCGTCTCAAAGCGCACGCCCGCCTCGGCCACGCGCCGCCGCTCGCGCCGCGCCTTCTTGCGTTTCTCCGCGGTGAAGCTGGCGAGGTAGTCCTCGAAACTGGCGTAGCCGCGGTTGTGCCAGTGGAACTGACAGTCGCGCCGCAGCAGCCAGCCGCGATGCTCGCAGGCCGCGCGCAGCGGCTCCTCGATGAACAGTGCGTGCACGCTCGACAGTCCCTGGCGCTGCGCCAGCGCCTCGAGCTCCTGCAACAGCTGTTCGCTGAGCGGTGCGCTGTCGCGATCCGCCCGCGTCAGCAGGCGTGGTCCGGTGGCGGGCGTGAACGGCACCGCCACCGTGAGCTTCGGGTAGTAACGGCGCCCGATGCGCTCATAGGCGCGCGCCCAGGCGAAGTCGAAGACGAACTCCCCGTAGGAGTGCGTCTTGATGTAGGCAGCGGTGGCGGCGCTGAGCCCGCGGGCATCGCTCAAGGTCACATACCGCGGCCGCCAGCCGCTGTCGTGGCCGACGCATTGCTCGGCCTCGAGCGCGCTGAGAAATTCGTGCCGCACGAACGGATGGCCCGCGCCCGCAAGCGCATTCCAGGCCGCCGGCTCGAGGCCCTGGATGCTCTGGTGGATCGCTGCCGTGTCCCTGGGCATGTGCGCGCACTCGGGCCTTAAGCGCCAGTGTGCGTATCGAGCGCCTCGAGGTAGCGGTCCGCATCGAGCGCCGCCATGCAGCCGGCGCCGGCAGAGGTGATGGCCTGGCGGTACACGTGGTCGGCGACGTCGCCGGCGGCGAACACCCCGGGCACGCTGGTGGCGGTCGCGCCGCCCTCGAGGCCGCTCTTGATCGCCAGGTAGCCGCCCTCGTGCATCGCCAGCTGCCCGGCGAACAGGGCGGTATTGGGGACGTGCCCGATGGCGATGAAGAGCCCGGTGACCGCGAGCTCACGCTCGACATCCGCCGGCACACTCTTGATGCGCACGCCACTGACCCCGTGCTCATCGCCCAGTACTTCCGCGACGGTGTGGTTCCAGATGACCGACAGCTTGCCGGCCTCGACTTCGCGGAACAGCCGCTCCTGCATGATCTTCTCCGCGCGCAGCTTGTCGCGGCGGTGGATGAGCGTCACGTGCGCGGCGATGTGCGAGAGGTACAGCGCCTCCTCCACCGCGGTGTTGCCGCCGCCGACGATGGCGACCCGCTGGCCGCGGAAGAAGAAGCCGTCGCAGGTGGCGCACGCTGAGACGCCGCGGCCGCGGTGCGCTTCTTCCGAGGGCAGCCCCAGGTACTTGGCGGTGGCGCCGGTGGCGATGATGAGCGCATCGCAGCTGTAGCTGCCGGCATCGCCGGTGAGTCGGAACGGCCGCGCCGACAGGTCGGCGCTGTGCACGTGATCGTTGATGATCTGCGTGTTGAAGCGCGCCGCGTGCTGCTTCATGCGCTCCATCAGGGCCGGTCCCTGCAGTCCCTCGACATCACCCGGCCAGTTGTCCACGTCGGTGGTGGTCATGAGCTGGCCGCCCTGCTCGAGCCCTGTGATCAGCAGCGGGGTGCGGTTGGCGCGCGCCGCATAAACGGCCGCGCTGTAGCCGGCGGGCCCGGAGCCGAGAATGATGAGGCGGCTGTGCCTGGTCGTCATGGGCATCCCAATGGATTCAAAGACTCACGCATGGTACCCAAGCCCTATAATGGCGGCGTCTATCTTACGACGGAGATCCACGGGTTGGCTGAATCCTCGGCGTCGGCGCGCAACGGGGCGCGCTTCACGGCGGCCGTGAGCCGCGGTCTGCGCGAGAGCGCCATCATCGGCATCGCGATCGTGGCGGTCGTGCTGCTCATGGCGCTCGCCAGCTACAGCCCGGAGGACCCGGGGTTCTCCTTTACCGGCAACGCCGCCCCGGTGCACAACCGCATCGGCGTGATCGGCGCCTGGCTGGCGGACGTACTCTTCTTTCTCTTTGGACGCCCGGCCTTCCTGTTCCCGGTGATGCTCGGGCTCGCCTGCTTCGGGCTACAGCGCCGCATCCGCGCCGAGAGCGCCTCGCGCGCCAACACGGCGGTGCGCATTGCCGGATTCGTGCTGCTGCTGATCGCCAGCTGCGCACTCACCACCTTGCACTGGCAGCCGGGCGCACTGCGGCAGTCGGCCGGCGGGGTGGTGGGCTCGCTGGTCGGTAACGGCCTCGCGGCGGGGCTGAAGTTCCTGGGCGCGACGCTGCTGCTGATCGCCGCGTGGATGGCCGGCCTGTCGCTCGCCTTTGGCGTTTCCTGGTTCACGGTCATGGACCGCCTCGGCGCGCTCACCTGGGGTGGCATCGCCTGGCTGCGCGCACGCTTGTCTTCCTCCCGGGACGCGGCCGAGGGACGCGAGCGCCGCCAGGCACGCAAGGAGGCCGTGGAGAGCTCGCAGAAGAAGGCGGCAACGCGGGCGCCGCCGCGCATCGAGCCGCCGATCTCCGTGCCGGAGAAGAGCGCGCGCGTCGAGCGTGAGCGGCAGGTGCCGCTGTTCGAGCCGCCCAAGGCGAACGAGCTGCCGCCGCTGAAGCTGCTGGACGACCCGCCGGCGCGCGAGCCGCTGTACTCGTCCGAGGCGCTGGAGGCGCTCTCGCGCCTAGTGGAGATGAAGCTCAAGGATTTCGCCATAGACGCCGAGGTGGTGGCGGTGCAGCCCGGTCCGGTGGTGACGCGCTTCGAGCTGCGCCCCGCCCCCGGAGTGAAGGCGAGCCAGATCACCGCGCTTGCCAAGGACCTGGCACGCGCGCTCTCGGTGCTCTCGGTGCGCGTGGTGGAGGTGATCCCCGGCAAGAGTGTCATGGGGCTCGAGATCGCCAACGAAAAGCGCGAGGTCGTCACGCTCGGGGAGATCATCCGTTCGAAGGCGTATGACGAGCTGCACTCGCCGCTGGCGCTCGCGCTCGGCAAGGACATCGGCGGCCAGCCGATGGTGGCGGACCTGACGCGCATGCCGCACCTGCTGATCGCCGGCACCACCGGCTCGGGCAAGTCGGTCGGCATCAACGCCATGGTGCTCTCGCTGCTGTACAAGTCGACCGCCGAGCACGTGCGCCTCATCATGATCGACCCGAAGATGCTCGAGTTGTCGGTGTACGAGGGTATCCCGCACCTGCTGGCGCCCGTGGTGACCGACATGAAGCAGGCCGCCAACGCGCTGCGCTGGTGTGTGGCGGAGATGGAGCGGCGCTACCAGCTGATGGCTGCGCTCGGCGTGCGCAACATCACGGGCTTCAACCGTCGCGTCAAAGAGTCGATTGATGCCGGCAAGCCGATCAAGGACCCGGTCATGATGCTGCGGGCCGCGAACGATCCGAGCATCGACCAGCGCCAGATCGAAGACCTGATCCCGCTGCCCTACGTGGTGGTGGTGGTGGATGAGCTCGCCGACCTGATGATGATCGTCGGCAAGAAGGTCGAGGAGCTCATCACGCGCCTGGCGCAGAAGGCGCGCGCCTCGGGCATCCACCTGGTGTTGGCGACCCAGCGACCCTCGGTGGACGTGATCACCGGCCTCATCAAGGCCAACATCCCGTGCCGCATCGCCTTCCAGGTCTCCGCGCGCGTCGACTCCCGCACCATCCTCGACCAGATGGGAGCCGAAACGCTGCTCGGGCACGGCGACATGCTGTACCTGCCGCCCGGGACCTCGCTGCCGACGCGCGTGCACGGCGCGTTCGTTTCCGACCAGGAAGTGCATCGCGTCGTGGAGGCGCTCAAGACCTCCACGCCGCCGAGCTACATCGATGAGGTGCTTTCCGGTCCGAAGACGCCGATCCCGGGACTGGCAGGCGAGGAGGGCGAGGGCAGCGGAGCCGCCGGCGGCGCGGAGAGTGCCGAGCAGGACCCGCTCTACGACGAGGCGGTGCGCATCGTCACCACCGAGCGCAAGCCCTCGATTTCCTACGTGCAGCGCCGCCTCAAGATCGGCTACAACCGCGCGGCGCGGCTGCTGGAGGCGATGGAGATCGCTGGCCTCGTGGGGCCGCTGCAGGCCAACGGTGCGCGCGACGTGCTGGCAGCGGCGCCGCCCGAGGACTGACGGCGCGATGCACCCAGCCACGCCGCTGCGCGCACGCGCGCGCCGCCTGCTCAGTGCCGCATTGCTGCTGTGGGCGCCACTGCTGTGCGCGGCGGCCACGCCGCTCGATGCCTACCTGGACAACCTCAAGACACTGCGCGCCAGCTTCCTGCAGACGCTGGCCGATACGCACGGTCGCGAGATCGATCGCGCCACCGGCACGCTGATCGTGCAGCGCCCGGGCAAGTTCAGCTGGGAGATCCACCCGCAGGCCGCGGCGGGCGGTAACAGCGGTGCCGGCCAGCTGATGGTGTGCGATGGCACCAACCTGTGGTTCTTTGACCGCGACCTGCAGCAGGTGACCGTAAAGCCGGTCGATGCCGCCTTGAGCGCGACGCCGGCAATGCTGCTGTCGGGCGCCACGGACCTGCGCCAGAACTTCACGATCAGCGCCGCCGGTCACCGTGCCGGCCTCGAGTGGGTGCTGGTCGAACCGACCAGCGCCGAGGCCGACTTCCGCCGTGCGCTGTTTGGCTTCGATGGCAGCGAGCTCAAGCGCATGATCGTCGAGGACAAGCTCGGGCAGACGGCGACCATCATGTTCCAGCAAGTGGTGCGCAACGCCCCCGTGGCGCCGGGCGATGTGAGCTTCACGCCGCCGAAGGACGTCGATGTCATCGGCACCCCGCATTCCTAGCGTGCCGCCGGCGCTGCCGTGAGCGCGGGCGACCTGTTCGCGGCGGCGGATCCGCTGCGGCCGCTCGCCGATCGCATGCGGCCGCGCACGCTCGATGAGTTCGTCGGCCAGCAGCATCTGCTCGGGCCGGGCAAACCCCTCACCGCCAGCATCACGGCCGGGCGGCTGCACTCGCTCATCCTGTGGGGGCCGCCGGGCACCGGCAAGACCACGCTGGCGCGGCTGATCGCGCAGGCCTCGAACGCGCAGTTCATCCAGCTCTCGGCGGTCATGGCCGGGGTCAAGGACATCCGCGCGGCGGTGGAGGCGGCGCGCGGCGCGCGCGCCCGCGACGGACGCCCGACGCTGCTGTTCCTGGACGAGGTGCACCGCTTCAACAAGGCTCAGCAGGACACGTTCCTGCCTTACCTGGAGGATGGCACCCTGACTTTCGTCGGGGCGACCACCGAGAACCCTTCGTTCGAGGTGGTGAGCGCGCTGCTGTCGCGGGCTCGCGTGTACGTGCTGCGCTCGCTCACGGTGTCGGATCTGACCGGGCTGCTGCGCCGGGCGCTCAGCGACGGCGAGCGCGGTCTGGGCAGCCTGCAGCTCGAGGTCGAGGATGCGGCGCTCGAGCTGCTCGCACTGGCCGCCGACGGTGATGCGCGCCGCGCACTCAACATGCTCGAGCTCGCCGCCGGCCTGGTCGAGGCGGGACCCGGTGCGCGTCGCCTCACGCTCGCCATTGCGCAGGAGGTCGCTGGCGGGGGCCACCGGCGCTTCGACAAGGGTGGCGAGCAGTTCTACGACCAGATCTCGGCGCTGCACAAGGCGGTGCGCGGCTCTGATCCGGATGGCGCTTTGTACTGGCTGTGCCGCATGCTCGATGGCGGCTGCCACCCGATCTACCTGGCGCGGCGGATCGTGCGCATGGCCTTCGAGGACATCGCGCTGGCCGACCCGCGTGCCTGCAGCCTGACCCTCGAGGCCTGGGAGACCTACGAGCGGCTCGGTACCCCCGAGGGCGAACTGGCGCTGGCCACCGCGGTGGTCTACCTGGCGTGCGCTCCGAAGAGCAACGCGGTGTACGTGGCGATGGGTGAGGCCATGGAGGACGTCGCCAAGTTCGGAACGCTGGAAGTGCCGCTGCAGCTGCGCAACGCGCCCACCCGGCTCATGAAGGAGCTCGGCTACGGACGCAACTACCGCTATGCACACGACGAGCCCGACGCTTTCGCCGCCGGGGAGCGCTATTTGCCGGAGGGCATGCCCGATCGGCGATACTACCGCCCGGTCGCGCGTGGCCTCGAGATCAAGATCGCCGAGGCGCTGGCACGGCTGCGCGCGAAGAACGATTCGAAAGGAGCGTCGTGATCGACCCGAAGCTGTTGCGCGCTGATCCGGAAGCGGTGGCGAGCAATCTGGCGCGCCGCGGCTTTGTGCTCGATGTCGGTGCGCTGCGCCGGCTGGAGGAGCAGCGCAAGCCCCAGGCAGTCGAGGTGGATCGGTTGCGTGCCGAACGCAACGCCAACGCCAAGGCGGTCGGGATGGCCAAGGGCCGGGGCGAGGATGCCGCCGCCCTCATCGTCAGGGGTGAGGCGCTCACCGGGGCCCTGGCCCTAGCGGAAAGCGACCTGGCGGGGGTGCAGCAGGAGCTCGAGCAGTGGCAGCTCGGACTGCCGAACCTGCTCGATGACTCGGTGCCGGATGGCAGCGATGAGAGCGGCAACCGCGAGGTGGCACGCTGGGGGGAGTTGCCGCGCTTTACCTTCCGGGCGCGTGACCACGTCGAAGTGGGCGAGCGTCTCGGTGGGCTCGACTTCGAGGCGGCGGCACGGATTTCCGGGGCGCGCTTCAGCGTGCTGCGCGGCGGGGTGGCACGCGTGCACCGCGCGCTAGCGCAGTACATGCTCGACCTGCACACGCGCGAGCACGGCTACGTCGAGGTGTACGTGCCTTACCTGGTGCAGCGGGCAGCGCTGATCGGCACCGGGCAGCTGCCGAAGTTCGCGCAGGACCTGTTCGCGCTCGCCGGGGAGCAGGACTTCTTTCTCATCCCGACCGCCGAGGTGCCGGTCACCAACCTGGCTCGCGACCAGATCGTTCCGGCCGAGGCACTGCCGCTGAAGTTTGTCGCGCACACGCCGTGCTTCCGTTCGGAAGCGGGGGCGGCCGGCAAAGACACGCGTGGCATGATCCGCAACCACCAGTTCGACAAAGTCGAGCTGGTGCAGCTGGTGCGGCCGGAGGCCTCGGCGGCAGCGCTCGAGGAACTCACCGGACACGCCGAAGCGGTGCTGCGCACACTGCAGATCCCCTATCGCAAGGTGCTGCTGTGCGCGGGCGACACCGGCTTCGCCAGCAGCAAGACCTATGATCTGGAGGCCTGGCTGCCCTCGCAGGAGCGCTATCGCGAGATCTCCTCCTGCAGCAACTTCACCGCCTTCCAGGCGCGGCGCATGCAGGCACGCTGGCGGGCACCGGGGGGCAAGCCCGAGCCGCTGCACACGCTGAACGGCTCCGGGCTGGCAGTCGGGCGCACGCTGGTCGCGCTGCTGGAAAACTTTCAGCAGGAGGACGGCTCGGTCGACATCCCGGGCGTGTTGCAGCCCTATCTGGGAGGCCTGGCCCGGCTGCGTCCGTAGACTATCGATAATCGATAGCCATATACTGCTTTTCACAATGAAACGAACGCCGCGCAAGCTGACTCCGGCGCGCGCACGCGACCCGCTGTTCAACCGCTCGGTCGAGAAGGCACTGGCGATCCTCGCAGCCTTCGGCGGTGAACGGCGCGCGCTCAGCCTCGCGGACCTGGCCGCGGCCGTCGGCATGACCACCAGCTCCGCGCAGCGCTGCGTGCACACGCTGGTGCGGCTTGGCTTCCTGCGCCGTGACCCGGGGGTCAAACGCTGGGTGCTGACACCCCGCTCGCTGGCCTTTGCCCACGCTTACCTGTCCGGTCACGCGCTGCTCGAGCAGGCCACCACGCACCTGATCGATCTGAACCAGGCGTGCGGTGAGTCGGTGAGCATGTCCGAGCCCGAGGACACGGACATGATCTTCATCGCCCGCTTCCATAGCCTGAAGCGCTTTTACATCCATATGCCGGTGGGCCGGCGCCTGCCGATGTACTGCACCGCCTCCGGGCGCGCCTATCTGGCCGCGCTGCCGCCGGCGCAAGCGCAGCGCCTCGTGCGGCGCTCGGAGCTGAAGGCGCTGACTCCCTTCACGCTGACCGATCCGGCGCGCATCCTGCGCCGCATCCAGGAGGCGCGCGAGGCGGGCTACGCCTGGGCAGACCAGGAGTGCTATCGCGGCGACCAGACCATCGGTGCCGCCATCCTCGGTATCGACGGCCAGCCGCTGGCTGCGATCAACATCGCCGCGCCCACCAGCCGCTGGACGCTCGCGGAGATGCGCGACAAGCTCGCGCCGCTGCTGCTGCAGACCGCGCGTGCGGCCTCGCTCGGCCAGTCACTGCTGCGTACCGCATGAACGCGGCCGCGGACACCGCCAGGCCGGAGTTGAGCCGCTCACTGCAGCCGCGGCACATCACCATGATCTCGATCGGCGGCATGATCGGGGCGGGGCTGTTCGTCAGCAGCAGCGCGGCGATCATGGCCACCGGCCCGGCCATCGTCATCAGCTACCTGATCACCGGCGCTCTGGTGCTGCTGGTGATGCGCATGCTGGGCGAGATGGCGATGACACTCCCCAAGGTGCGCTCGTTCACGGAGTTCGCGCGCGCCGGGCTGGGTTCGCGGGGTGGCTTCGTGGCCGGCTGGCTGTACTGGTACTTCTGGATGATCGTGGTGCCGGTGGAGGCGATCGCCGGTGCCAACATCCTGCATGCGTGGCTGCAGCCGCACGAGGTCTCGCCGCTGCTGCTCGGGCTGATCCTCATGGCGGTCATGACCGCAGTCAACCTCATGTCGGCACGCTC
>Ga0335077_10004047_pt1 | contig 17847 bp, 13 predicted proteins | sample Lox_Sample_31_FD_207151 | JGI IMG/M metagenome (GOLD analysis project Ga0335077, IMG submission 207151) | Soil microbial communities from Loxahatchee National Wildlife Refuge, Florida, United States - Lox_Sample_3.1 | ecosystem: Environmental > Terrestrial > Soil > Wetlands | place: USA... | reverse complement strand
ACATTTCCCAGAGAATCTACGATGCCATCGTAGTAGGCGGAGGCCACAACGGGCTCACCGCCGCAGCCTACCTGGCCCGCGCGGGTCTTTCCACGCTGGTGCTCGAACGCCGTCCACTGGTTGGCGGTTGTTGTGTGACGGAGGAAATCGCGCCGGGATGCCGCGTATCCACCACCTCGTACGTTGCGAGCATGCTGCGTCCGGAAGTGATTGCTGACCTCCAGCTCGCGGAGCACGGCCTGCGCATGATTCCCTGTGATCCTGCCATTCAGGTTCCCTTCCCCGATGGTCATGTCGTGCCGTGGTGGGCTGATCGCGACCGGGCACAAGCCGAGTTCCGCCTGATTTCGCGCAAGGACGCGGACACATTCGTGCGGGTGGATGATCAACTGAAAAAGCTCGCCCGCTACCTGCAACCCTTCTTCCTGGAGCCGCCGCCGGAATTTGATCGAAGGAATTTCTCGGGCTGGGCTGACCTTTTTCGCACTGGCAAACGCTTCTGGGGCATTTCAAGCGAGGAGATCGCGGAGCTGGTGTCGTTTCTCACGGGCAGCCTGGGCGAATTTCTGGATAACAACTACGAATCCGAAAAAATGAAGACCATGTTTCTGGCCAACAACGTTTATGGCAAACATGGTGGGCCTTATCAACCCGGTTCTGCGATTGGCCTTCTATTTCATTTGCTGAGCGGCGGTGAGCACGAACTGCAGGGGTTCTACGGCCACGTCATGGGAGGCATGGGCTCGATAACTCAGGCATTGGCCTCATCAGGCCGCAAGCTTGGGGTCGAAATCCGGACGTCAGCGCCAGTCGCCCGCATTGATGTTCGTCACGGGCGGACCAGGGGCGTGGTCCTGGAAGACGGCACTGAGATTCGAGCGCGTGTGGTGCTTTCGAACGCGGATCCCAAGCGCACGTTTCTAAAACTGGTTTCACCTCAGGAACTGCCAGAGAGCTTCCTCCACTCGATTCGCGGCATCAGAATGGACGGCCCGTGCGCGAAGGTAAACATGGTCCTGGCTGAAGAACCACGGTTCACTGGCACTCCTCGGAATGCTACGCTGCTGGAGCGGACCTTCTATACGCTTGTCCCTTCTCTGGAATTTGCAGAGCGCTGCTACGATGTTGCCAAATTTGGGGAAATTCCTGAGGAACTCTGGGTAGACTGTGTCGTTTCGTCGAATGCGGACGAATCTCTCGCGCCCCAGGGTAAGCACATCCTCACCTGCTTCGTGCAGTACGTGCCCTACCAACTACGCCAGGGAACCTGGGATCAAAACCGTGAAGTGCTCGGCGATCGCGTGGTGCGAAAGATCGCCGAATACGCGCCGAACGTCCCGGGCTCGATTCTCACGCGCCAGATTCTGACCCCTCTCGATCTCGAACGCACCTATGGGCTGACGGAAGGCAATATTTTTCACGGCGATCTGCGGCTGGAACAACTGTTTTTCATGAGACCGGTACCGGGATGGTCGCAATACCGAACCCCCATTGCTGGACTTTATTTGTGTGGGGCGGGCACGCATCCTGGTGGAGGCGTCACCGGCGCGCCAGGACACAACGCAGCTCATCAAGTTTTGCGCGATTGGAAAAAGAAACGCTTTGGGGCTGCGATGGCTTAGGCAGCAGCGTTAGAAAGGACTGAATATGAAGAAAAAAGGGATTCTCGAACGCTTGGAAGAGGGCCCGGTCCTCGGAGACGGCGGGTATCTGCTGGAACTTGAAAAGCGGGGTTGGGTACGCGCGGGCCCCTTCACGCCAGAGGTCGCGCTTCTGAATCCTGGCGCACTGCACGAACTCCATACTGAGTTCCGCGAGGCCGGGGCTGACGTGTTGCAGGCGCTCACCTTTTATGCCAGCCGTGACAAGCTGGCCACGGTCGGATTGGAGAACAAGCTCGAGGACCTGAACCGCGCCGCAGTGCGCATTGCTAAAGAAGCAGCGGGCGACCGCTGTCTCGTGGCAGGAAATTTGAGCCTCACCTGGATGTATGAACCCGGCAATGCCGCTGCAGCGGACCGGGTCCGCAGGACGTTTGACGAGCAGTTGGCAGTGCAGGTGGAAGAAGGCGTGGACTTTATCGTCGGCGAGACTTTTTCGTGGCTGGGCGAGGCCCTGCTGGCCGTCGAGCGTGCAAAGAAAACCGGCCTGCCGGTTATGGTGACCATCTGTTTCGAGAACAAGGATGAGACGGCGGATGGCAAGAGCGCCGCCGACGCCGCGAAGGCACTGGCGGACGCGGGCGCTGACATCGTCGGAATGAACTGCCTGCGTCCGCCGGAACATCTACTGGGCCCCATGGAGCAGATGCGACGCGCGGTGACGGGCTACCTGGCCTGCCAGCCCGTGGCTTATCGCACGCCCCGCAATCAACCAGACTTCACCAGCCTGCCCGAGTTTCCGCTGGGTCTGGATCCCCTGCAGTTGACCCGCAAAGAAATGGGCGACTACGCGCTGCGGGCACGCGAGATCGGAATCAACTACATTGGCGCATGCTGCGGCGCGGTCGCCATTCACATCCGCGAAATGGCCCGGGCGCTGGGAAAGCTGACGGAAGATAGCAGGGTCTGGAAAAAAGGCGGCGAGAAGCCTATGTCTGCCTACGAATACTACGGCCACGACCGCCCAAAGGCTGCGCGCGGCTGATGGGAAAATGTAACTGCGGAGACGAACCGGGAAAAATCGCACATCTGCTCTCAGGAGGCGCGACTTCCCCCGATTCGTCTCCTCCTTGCGTGGGAAAAACCACTGCGGTCCCGGGACCAGCTAAATGGAACGGGCCAGCAGCGAATCACCCGTTCGCTTTCTTCATATGTAAAGCAATCGCAAAAGGTGATTGTCACCGGGACTTCATCCAATTGTAATTTTTTGTTTACGGGGGCAGCGAAGACTCCCAGCCAGATGCTTGTGAATCAGGGATGCTCGTAGGCGGGACTATCGGGTGCGGGTGGTGCGTAATCCTGCCCGTATTTGTTCTTGTGCGCTTCCGGCGGGCCAGAAGCAGGGATCCGGAACACGCCCAAGGTCGAACTGTTCGGCGAAACCATAATTTCGCGCGTAAGGCTATTCAGAACATCTGGCATTGCCGTTTCATACCAGACACGCAGAGTGTAGCGGCCGGGCGGCACATGCGGAATCACAATCTCGCCGCGACGGTCGGAGATGCCGTAGTAAGGCGTCTGCAGCGCGATCACAACCGCGCTCATTTCTGCATGAATGTTGCAGAAGATGTAGGAGATCCCCGGTTTGTCAAAATGTACCTGGCGTGTGGTTCCGGCCTCGTAGAGACCGAGATCGAAGCGCTTGCCCTCGAATAGCGAAAATACATTGTGGAAGAACGGGTCGCGGTTGGGAAACTCTACCACCGCTCCAACCGGCACCACCAGAACGTGGGGCGAGAAGCTCTTGTTCTTCTGAACCAGACGTGGCTGAGACGGCTGGAAAGCAGCCGGCTTGGGAACAGCGGCATCTTCCAGCGGAGTAAGCCACACTACGGCATCAATGGCGTCATGGCCCCGGTTTCCCTTCCCATCGAGCAGCGCTACCCGCCCTGTCACCGTAGTGTCCTGTGCCCAGGCAGAACCCCACAGCAGCAACGTGAAGAGCACGCAGCGATAGATGGTCAGTCTCATGCTCAGAACAAGATTCCCATTATCATGTTTACCTGCTCGGCGGTATGACTGCCGCTGTCAATCTCTGCAGTTCGCAAATGACGGTACTCGGTGGAGAACACCAGATTCGAGCGTGGGCGATAGATAAAATTGACCAGTGCCCCCCGATTCTGAACGAGGGTTCCGAGATAACCCTGGCCTGCCGAGTATCCTCGCACGTCCCCGGCGAATGGGCTGTCCATTCCAAACGCGCCATTGAACTCGAGTTTGGCTGTGGCCTTGTATTTCAACTGCGACCAGCCGCCAACCGAGTCCAGCCCTTCCACCTGGGTGTAAGGTACGGTTGGATTACCGTCGAACAAAACGCTGCGGCCAATGCCGCCTCCAAAACCGCCGATCGCACGTCCGCGGTAGAGTTCACCGGACCAAGTGAAGTGCGATGCCAAAGGAACATCCCAATCTGTCATGCCCCCCCATGCATCAATGTGGCGATTGAAGGCCCAGTCTTGCCTTCCGTAATATCCTGCCACACCGAGCGTCATGGGCTGACCGAATACGTTCGCCGTCCAGGCCGTACGGACTCCATATCCAGGTTGGCCGGATCGCTCGCCCGTTTGCGGGGAACTGTCCGGCGCGACATAAGGGGGCTCGCCCGTGAGGTTATCGATAATGCCTGCCTGCAACGTGATCTTTTGCCCCTGTGAGAGGTCAAACCGGTGCTCCACTCGCACTTGCGGGATCCAGCCCCAGAGGTCCCCGGCATAGCTGAATGCGGGAACCGCCAGAGACGCAAACGATGTGGGAGCGAGCGGAGAGAGAAACAGGTTGTCCTGCCCAGCCACGATGGAAGTATGGTCCCAATCCAGCCGCATACTGGCGGTGCGCAGCCGGACCAAGCCGAAGGTCACGCCATTTCCGGTGTTGGGAAAGCCGCCGGCAAAGTCCAGGCGTACTTCTCCCATGGTTTTGGCTCCAGCCAGGCGGGGGCCAAATACTTCTAATCCGATCTCCGATTGCCGCATGGTGGCGCCGAAGCTGCCGTTGGGGTCGAAAGGCGTCGGCTGCGTGACGTAGCTCGGGAAATCCTGGTTGTCTGTCACCCCGCGATTGCTGAACAGGTTCAGCAACACTATGCCTGAGAGACGCAGGCGGTACTTGGACGCGCTCTCGACCTTGGTTTGGTATTGTTCGTCAACTTTGCCGTTCAGGAGTTGCGACGTCTCTTCCAGCGCCGCCACCCGTTCTGCCAGCGAGCCAGAATGCACAGTCTCCGGTACGGATGGGGCGCCTTCCTCTGAGGTAGCTGGAGATGCCGCTACCGAGCCGTAGGCGTTCTCTGGCTGGGCAGGGGGTTTCAACTGGGCACGGGATGCGTCGAGTTGTCGCTTCAGTTCCTGCGTCTCGGCACGATACTGCGCGGCTTCCGACCGCACATCCGCGACCGCGGTGCGCAGTTCTTTGACCTGTTCCTGAAGCTCGCGGATGGCCGATGCCATCGCATCGGCCTGCGATGGCGCGGGGCTGGCTTCCTGCGCCACTGCCCACATTGCGAAAACCAGTACGAGGAAGCTGATCCAGCCGAACTTCCGCATCCAACCAGGCAAACGTTTCCCCTGCTTCACAATGCGCCTCCCGAAGAAGACTGTGGAAGTATTGCCACCAATACCGCGTATGCCACCCATTGAGACGGTATCGGGCTGGGCGAGGCCCAGGTCCTGATTGGAAATCCTACTCCGATTGCGCTCGTTTTGTCCGCGCAAGTGGGGGCGGCGACACTTTGGTTTCACCTTCGCCGCCTGGCGTGCCGTGGGAGGCGGAACTCAGCGGAAGCACAATTCGGAAAACGGTACCCTGTTGCGACGTGCTTTCCACAGCCACATCTCCGCCGTGGTCCTCGACGATCTTCTGCACCACCGTCAGTCCCAGCCCCGTACCGTTCTCTTTGCCATAACTGACAAATGGCTCGAAGAGCTGGCTGCGGATGGAGTCCGGAATGCCATGGCCATTATCAGCGACGCGAATCTCCAACCCCCCTGGCCTCTCCCGTAAATCAATATCGATGCGCCCATCCCCACCCGAGGCGGCTTCGCAGGCATTCAGAAGCAGGTTGTAGAAAACGCGTTCCAGTTTCCGGGGATCAAACCAGCCAACGCTGTTACCTTCCTGGTGAACTGTGACCCGCATGGAATGAAAGTCGGGGTGGGAGCGGATGGTCTGTACCGCCCGGTCGATGGTTTCCTTCACGCTGCCATAGGTGGGACGGAGCGACTCTCGAGTTCGCGAAAATTCCAGCAGCGAGTCGATGAGTTCCGTCATCTGATTCACCGCAACCCGGACTTCCTGGTAGAGCTCTTCCCGCTGTTCTGAGGACAACCGTCCCTCGCAGAGAAACTCGGCATTGGCAACGATGGCTGCCAGGGAATGGCGCAGGTCATGCGAGATGGAGCTGGCCATTCGGCCGATGGTGGCCAGCCGTTCCGCTTCCAGCAACTCTTGCTGGGTTTGCTGCAGACTGGTCCTCATGCGATTGAACGCCCCCGTCACTTCGGCAACCTCGTCTCCGCCACGGGCATCGAGCTCGTAACTGAAATCTCCTCTTCCCAGGGCCCGCACTCCTGCCACCAGATTGGCCAGCGGACGGGTGAACGTATGCGAGATGAAAAAAACCAGGCCGCTGCCTCCCACAACCGCAACCAGCCCAAGGGCCAGCAACAATCGATTCAGGTGATCCAGAAACGCAGTCGCCTGATCGTAGGACTTCAGCACACTCAGACGCACTGATGGGTTGTGCTCCGATGCCAGATCCAGGGAAGTCGCCAGGAAATGCTCGTCTCCGAGCCGGACGTCTTCGGGCTGGGACGTCCCGGACTTCGGCGCCTGGCGTGCCAGGTCCACCTGGTGCCCAGGATCAAGCGTGCTGCGCACGATGGTGTTTCCCCAGTAGAAGGCCACCTGGCTGGCGGCAATGCGACTCACCTGCGAGGCCAAGCGATCATCAATCTCGTAACCGACCACTAGAAATCCGAGGAGGTGATTCTCGTCCGCCCGGCCAAAGTAGATGGGTTTGAGAAATACCTGGTACAGGTGCTGTGCACCAAACCACCACTGGGCGGAGGTCCCTTGCGCCAGCGAAACGCTGAGCGATTCTTGCGCGGTGTCGCGTGAAAAGCCCTGAGCCGCCGTGTGCAATGCCACCACTTTGCCTTCACGGTTGGCGAGCACAAAAAGGTCACTGCCCGCCAGTTGCCAGAACGACGTGGAAGCATCCTGAATCGTGGCTTCGTGCTGGGTTGTCATCAAGGCCCGCAGGTTGGGCATGTCGGCCAGCAATTCGGCAGAGCGGGTCAGCGTGAGTTCGCGTTCATTCTGGAAATTCTGGAAGGTGGTAACCGAGTTGTGCAGATCGGCTACGATGCCCTGCTTGACTTGCGCCTGCACACTGCGGCGCACCACCAGCAGGCTCATGCTGGTAAGGCCGGCGGAAATTAACAGCATGGACAGCAGAAACTTGGTCCGCATCCTAAGTTTCACCACGCTCCCCCTTGTCCGCGAAACACGCCCCAATGACTCCTGACTGCTGGATCAGCGCACGAACTTGTATCCCATGCCGTGCACCGTCCTGAAGTGCGTCGGGTTCGACGGGTCCCGCTCCAGCTTCTGCCGCAACTTCAGAATGTGATTGTCCACCGTGCGCGTGGACGGGTAATTCTGGTAGCCCCAGACTTCATTGAGCAGCTCGTCGCGGGAGATTACACGCTCGGCGTTCTGCAGCAGGAACTTGAGAGTCTTGAACTCTTGCGCGGTCAATCCGACCGATTCTCCCTCGCGAGTAACTTCCATCTTGGTGAAATCGACGGAAATGCCATCGAAGGTCATCACCTCGCCCGCCTGCATCCGCACCGTGCGCCGCAACGCCGCGCGCACACGGGCAAGAAGCTCGCGTGGACTGAAGGGCTTGGTCACATAGTCATCGGCGCCGAGTTCGAGCAGCAACACTTTGTCGGACACATCGCTCATCGCACTGAGGATGATTATGGGGAGGGTTGGAGCCTGCTGCTTGATTTCACGGCAAACATCGCGGCCCGACATGGCCGGCAGGCGCAGATCGAGCACGACGGCCGCCGGAGCCAGGGTGCGAAAGGCCTGGATGGCCGACTTGCCGTCGGCGCTGATCTCGACCGCGAACCCTTCGGCCTCGAACAGGCGCTTCAAGGCCTTCTGGACGGCGCGATCGTCCTCCACAACCAGAATTCGCTCCATCGTGTTCGCCCCCGGTTCAGGTTGCTGAGAGTCCAAGCAAGCAATGGCTTGGGTGCGCTGAACCGCTAAATCCCGGCTTGTTTCTACTCTCATCATACGGGCCTCCGCAATACCTACCGCGAATCACCTGTTACGAGGCCCAGCTTACTACTACTGCTCGCATCTGCGGCCCATGGGACGCAGTGTTGACAATCTTTTTACAAGCCGCGGACAAAAACAGCATGTTCCGGCCGCGCTCCATCAGGATATCCGGATGAGGAACAAAATTTTGCGGAAACCTGGCATGGCATTGCGGGAGATTAGTCCGGATTGGTGCGGTACGACCACGGTACTTCTTGGCTCCGCGCATCTTCGGAATTCAGCGACCGCTGAATCTGCTCAACGAGGTGATGCGAGGGGGCGAGCGAACACACCGGATCCGTCGCGCTCGCATCGCCTGCAAGCAGGAACGCCTGGCATCGGCATCCGCCGAAATCCTCTTCCCGGCGATCGCAGCTGCGGCAAGGTTCCGGCATCCAGTCTTCTCCACGAAACTTCCGGAATGCGGAGGATTCAGCCCAAATCCACTCCAGGCTCCGATCGCGCACGTTGTCGAAGGTCATGCCAGGAATCACGCCAGCCGCGTGACAGGGCGCGGCTTGGCCCGCCGGATCGATCAGAATGATCTGCCGCCCCCAGCCGCCCATGCAGGCCTTGGGATAGCGCGCGTAGTAGTCCGGAACTACACAGTCAATGCGGATCTGGCCGGCCAGGCGCGCCTGCGCGGATTGCACGATGCGCATGCAGCTCTCCAATTGTTCGCGGGTAGGCATCAACGCAGCGCGGTTCTTCAGCGCCCAGCCGTAATACTGCGAATGCGCAATTTCAATGCGGTGCGGTCTGAGTTCCTCGATGAACCCGATCATCTCTTCGAGGTGGTCGAGATTCTGGCGGTGCACAACCAGGTTCACCGTGAATGCGATCTTGAAGTTGTGGATGGCAGAAGCGAGACCGATCTTGTGAGCATGGGCCTTGGCGCCGGCAATCCAGTTTGCCGGTCCCTCACGGGAGTCCTGGAAGCTGAGTTGAATGTGATCGAGACCTGCCTCCACCAGCCCCGCGAGGCGCGCCTCCGATAGACCGATTCCCGAGGTAATGAGATTGGTGTAGAGCCCGAACCCGTGTGCTCCGGCGATCAGCGCCTGGAGGTCAGGCCGGGCCAGTGGCTCGCCGCCCGTCAGATGCAGATGGAGAATCCCCAGGCGCGCGCTCTGCTCGAACACGCGCAGCCATTCTGCTGTGGTGAGCTCGGATTTCGCGGCCTGCATCTGAAGCGGATTAGAGCAGTACACACAGTGCAGAGGGCAGCGGTGAGTTACTTCAGCAATCAGCGCGAGAGGATTGGGCATTGTCAGTAATCCACAATGCGTTTCTGCCGCAGAGCCTCGAGAAAAGCAGCGACGTCCTGCCGAATCTTCGCTGGCTCCCCGGAACTGTAACGCTGGCACAGGGCCGCAACGATGTCAGATATGGTCCGCTCGCCATCACACAGTTCCAGGATGCTCTGGCCGGTACCTTCCACCCGGATCATGCCTTCAGGAAACAGTACGACCTTGTCCTCCCCTTGGGTGCCCCACCGGCACCCCGCGGCGAGACGCGGCTGACTGGAATCGGAAAGCGACGGCGTCATCCCTTTTCCTCGATGCGGAAGGCCCCCGGCGGCGGCCATCCCGGCTGCACGTAGGCATAGTAGAGCGCATCCAGCTGTGCCCAGAGGATGTCACACTTCGCTCGCAGAGCGCCAATCGCCAACTCCTGTGCCGCGCGAGTGCCTGCGTGCTCGGTCACCCATTGCAGAGCAAATCGCGCATCTTCCGGTGCCTGATGAAGGCGAGCCGTAAAATAATCCAGCCCGCCCGAAAGCCATGGATAGTGCTGCCGCATCCGGTCCATACGTAGCGCAATCAGGTCACGGGAAAACAATTCGGTCAGCGAAGATGCGACCGCTTCCAGGAAACTGCGGTTCTTCACCAGGTCGAGATAGGAATCCACCGCATATCGGACGCCCGGCAGAATCTCACCGCCACTGACAATCCGGCTGCGCTCCAGTCCGGTCGCTTCTGCCAGGCGGATCCAGCGTTCGATTCCGCCTTCTTGCGAGGCATCGCCATCGTGGTCGACGACACGCTTCCGCCAGCTGCGCCGGAAATCTGCGTCCTCGCTGCGCGAGAGGATGATCGCATCTTTGATCGGAATCCGGCTCTGATAGTAGTACCGGTTCAGGGCCCAGGCTTGCAGTTGCCCGCGGCTCAGCTTGCCCTCATGCATCATGAGGTGAAATGGATGACGGTGGTGATATCGCTCTTCGCCCACCTGGCGCAGTTGCTTCCGCAATTCCTCGGCGGAGAGCAGCTCAACGCTATCTGGCGCTGCCACTACAGGTTCCATGAACTTCCCGACCTCTCGCTTTTGTGAACACACTGGCCTGCTATGTCTCCAGGCTCCATCCGTCCTCGGCTAACTCCCAGCCTGCGGCCCGCAGCATTCGATACTCGGGACCGCTTTCGTCCAGCATGGGATTCGTATTGTTCACGTGCACAAAGATTTTGCGTGGACGACGCACTCCACTCAATCTCTGTAGGCTTCCGTGCTCGGACGATACGGGCAAGTGGCCCATTTCTGCGGCAGTGGCCCCGCTTCCCTGAACCCGAATGAGTTCGTCTTCGCTCCAGAAGGTCCCATCAAACAACAGCACGTCCGCACGTTCCATCCGTTCGAGCAGCGAAGCATCGAGTGTCGCAACCGCCGGCAGATACGCCAGCCGACCTCCTGACGCCGAGCTCAGCATTAGGCCTATCGAAGCCTGCTCAGCCGTCAGAGCCCCCGCGCGCTTCCCTACATAAGCCGGATACCGTGTCCCCACAGAAAACGCTTCGCAATATATTCCGGACTCTTCCGCTGAAGATGTGATAAGCGCGAACTTTTTTCCCAGGTCAACCTCACTCCATACGACCTGGCTGGGCACCCGGTTCAGCATGCCGAAGACGCTGTTATCATCCTGCAGGATTCGTCGAATAGACGCGGTGCAATACACCCGGAGTGGCTGCAGTTCCCGCAGAGACAACAGACCAACCGTCTGATCCAGGTCTGCACTGGTGAGCACTACGCCGGCAATGGGTGAACCGCGACCTCCAGTTTGGGGATGGAGGGCAGGAGTCGCTTCAATCTGCAAACGCAAATCCGGGGAGGCGTTTAAGAGAAACCAGGTGTGTCCGTCCTGACTGACAGCCACCTGGGTTTGGGTGCGCTTCTTACCCTGGAAAGTCCCGGCGCGCAAGCTGTGACAATTCCGGCAGTCGCAATTCCACTGCGGAAAGCCGCCGCCCGCGGCCGAGCCCAGGATCTCGATGCGCATTACTTAAGAGCTTACATTACATCGCGGCGCTGGCGTAGGAATTGATCTCGCAGTTCAGCGCGATCTCTTCGAACTTCGGTGCTGTCCACTCCATGACTGATACCCCTTTCCAGAATTATGTTTTTACATCAAATTCAATCTCGTGTCTACCCCAAAAGCCGCTTGCAATAAGGCGTTTCGTGGCTTCTTCAGGCCGCTGACCCGTCCGTAGCCTTCAGGTTCAAGGGCGGCAGCGGTCCCTCCCGGTATTCCTCAGAGGCGGCGCGAATCAGCCTCTCCGGGCAAATCAGTTCCAGAACCGGCGTGGTCATGAAGGTCGTAACCAGCGCCATCAAAACCATCATGGAAAACAACGCTGGAGAGATGACCTTGATATCCAGGCCGATGTTGAGAATCACCAGTTCCATCAGGCCTCTCGTATTCATCAAGGTGCCCAGTCCGGCGGCTTCCCGCAATGGCATGCCGCTCAGCCACGACGCCAGGGCTGAACCTCCCAGTTTGCCTGTGGTGGCGACCAGGATAATCAGGGCGCAATACATCCACATCTCCTGACCGCTGACCAGGCCAATATTGGTGCGTAACCCGGTGAACGCAAAAAACAGGGGCAGCAATAACGTAACCGTGACGGTCTCAAACCGGTCGAGCACGTAACGCACAAATTTCGGTTCCTTGGGCATGATCGCGCCCATCAAGAACGCGCCAAACAGCAGATGCAATCCCAGCCACTCCGTGCACAAGGCGGAACTGAGCACCAGCAGCAGCATAAAGGCCAGCAGGTTCTCGCTCAGCGCTCCCCGCTCGCGGTGGATGGTCTCAAAGCGCTGCAGCAGCCGCCGCACTCCGTAAATCATGATGAGCGCAAAGGCGATCAGACCGCCTACGGTCATCCCGATGGAATTAGTGGTGTGTGCTGAGCGGATGAGCACCACGATGTACGCCAGAATGCACCAACCGGTCACGTCGTCGACCGCGGCGCAGGCAATTGCGACCGTTCCCAGACGGCTGCCCAGCAGGTCGCGCTCCGTCAGGATTCGAGCCAGCACCGGAAACGCTGTAATGCTCATCGCCGCGCCCATAAACAGGGCGAAGCTGGTGAAAGCCACGCTGTCGTCGGAAACCTTGGGATACAAGTACAGCGCCAGAAATGACGCCAGGACGAACGGCGCCGTAATGCTGACGTGACTGGTCAGGACGGCGGCGTGCCCCTGGTGCTTCAGTTCCTTTGGGTTAATTCCTAATCCCACCAGGAACATGAAAATCACTACCCCGACCTGGCTCAGCGCGTTCAGAAAACCCAGGCTGGAAGGAGGAAACAGATAAGCCGAAAAACCGGGAGCAATCCACCCAAGCAGGGACGGCCCCAGCATAATTCCGGCAAACATTTCGCCTACAACGCGGGGCTGGTGAATCAACCGGAACAGGCTGCCCATCAGGCGGCAAACCGCGAGAATCACGGCAATCTGCAGCACCAGCGTGAAGAGATTAGGCATCAGTAACCGCCTTTCTTCACAGCAGGCGCTTCGCGAACCGCGCGGAACTCGACCGTTGAGCAGGAAGGGCAACCCGCCACAGAGAGCGTTCCGCTCAGAGTTCGGGGATTTGCCTTGGGATCAACTGCGGCCATGAGGTTCACTTCATGGCTATCACAACCCGCTTCACCGGCAGCCGGGAACTGAAGCGAGCCGTTGAGCTTGTTTTCCTCGATCATGCCTTCACCGCTGGCTTTGGAGCCGTTGATCAGTGAAAGTGTGAATTTTGCGCCGGATTGCGAAATGGTGAAAGCCAGATTATCGCTGGCCGCTACAGCTTTCCCGCAGGGTAAAACCGCTAGCTGGGAGGCATCCCCTTGCAGTTTCCACATGCCGTCTACCGAAACAGGTGCTGTCAGGTGTCGGCCGTGACGCAAAACCGCCAACAATCCTGCCAGAGGCAGCAAGACCAGCAGAACGTACGCGATCGCGAAACTCCCCTTGGTTGTGGACATGAGCCCGGCTACCTCAGCTTCCCGCCTCTTGCGTCCGCATAACGGTTGCTGTGCTCAAACCCGAGCGGGCCGAGTGCCTTGCAGCACCGATTGCCCACCCGGATTGAGGTTCCCTCTACCTTGGCGCGAAGCTCTCCGCGACCAGGCCGCCCCACGGCAACCTAGGCGGAAGCCTCCGCAAATACGTTGGAGGTCAAGTCACCCAGCAGTTTGTGCCAGATGTGCTTCGGGTTCTTCTCCACTTCCTGGACGATGTTACGCATCCGGGTCAGCACTTCTGGTTCATCCACGTCATACACATCGCCCTGCAGCAGTTTGATCACATCGACCCGGTAACGCGGGTCCATGATGAACGCCGTGAAAAGAACGTTCAGGCGGTAGTAGACGTTGATGAAGTTGTACCAGTTCTTGGTACCGCGCCGCAGCGTCGATTCATACTCCTTGAAGGCTTCGCGTTTGAAATTGCCCGTCTCCATCGCCCGAATGATGTCCTTGTGGGCGAAACGCGAGCAGCTTAGCGCGATGCTCACACCGGTGGAGAAGATTGGGTCGACAAAACGGCCCGCATCTCCGACCAGCAGAAGCCGGTCGCCCGCCAACTGCTTCATGGCGTAGCTGTAGTCGCCTTCTTCCTTGAAGGGACGAACCTGCTTCGACTCCTTCAGGGCCTTGTAGAAGTTCGGCCGCGTACCGATACAATCCCAGAAGAATTTTTCCCGGTCTTCCTTCTTGCCGGCGAAGTTCCGCTTCTGGGTCACAACCCCAATGCTGGTGACGGTTTCCGAGATCGGGATCTGCCACACCCAGGTGTTGGAGATCGGGAGGAAGTGAATAAAAATGAAATTATTCATGTTGTCCCGATACGCCATGGCAGTGCGGTCGTAGTCCTCGAACCAGGCGTGAATGGCGTACTGATCGAACACCGGGTCCTGAATACGCCACTTCATCTGGTTGCCCATGATGGTACGGCGGCCGCTGCCGTCGACTACCATGCGCACGGAGGTGCTCATCTCTTTCTTGCCGATCTTGTATTTGATGGAGGCAAAACTCGGGTCGGCATCGAAATCCACGCCGGTCACGGCCACGCCCTGGTACACTTTGGCGCCGAATTCGTTGGCGTGCTGCAGCAGCATGAGATCGAACTTGCCGCGGTCCACGTGCCAGGTGTAGTTCTGGCCCACGCCCTGATCGCGCTCTTCAAAGCGAATGTCAGCCTCGTCATTGCGCATCAGGCCTTCAAAATTGTGGTCGTAGGCGCTGCCGCCATGGGCCGCGGTCCAGGCCGCTCCATACTTCCGGGGAAAACCGGATTCCTCCATCTTGGGCAGGAAATTGAGTTCCTTGAATACCCGCGTTGAAGACGGAACTAGCGATTCGCCAACGTGCTGCCGAGGCATGATCTCGCGCTCGAACAAGACGCAGCTGATTCCGGCTTTCGCCAGATACGCTGCCATACTCGAACCCGCAGGTCCGCCGCCGATAATACCCACATCAAAATCAGGCACGGAATGATTCATGTCTACTTGTTCTCTCCCGTAAATTTTGAAACTGTAACCGCAAGTAAAGCTTGTTGTGAGGAAGGCTTTGGCGGGCTAGGCTATTGCCGGCGCCACGTTCTCAGCATACTCCATGGTGTGCCCCAAAGTCCGTGAAATCATAGCACGATAGTGCACTTGTTCTGCCAACCAGTCATATCACCTAAGTAATTGAATAAAAGAGACTAAGGGACACATTTGCAAGCTCCGAAGCCGTTCCCGCTGATAATAACTTGTTACAAAGAGGCAAAAGGATTCACCCGTGCGCGGAAGCTGAGGAGGGCTTCGGAAAAACCGGGAAGGGACTGGTAGTTCTAGAAAGTAAAGGCCAAACCACCACGCACCGCCCGCGCCGACTGCACCAGGTACACGGTGTGTCCATCCTGCCCGAGCAGGGGGACATATCCCTGGGCAAGCAGGTTGCGGACCTCAATCAGCGCTTCCATGTGTTCCGGGAAAAAACCTGTGCCCGGAATTGGCTGACGGAAAAAGAGGTTCAGGTAAGGATCTGCTTGACCAGCCGATGCGTTGAACAGGTCCACTGGAGTAAGCGCTTCGCCATTGATCCAACGGTATGACGCAATCCAACGCGTCTTGCTGCGCGGCACCAGGCCGCTGACTTTGCCAGCCACGGTGTGACGATTCCTTACGACCGTCCACTCGCGGGCATCCGCCAGGCTGACGTCGGGCTTCTGTAGATCCAGCACACCTCCGAATCCGTAGTCCAGCGTGCTCGTGATGTTGGGCGTGAGTTTATGCGCCAGCACAACTCGAAGACCGCGTGTGTTCAGATCACTACCCCGGTAGGTGAAGGTTCCGGAGTAAGGATCCGGGAGAACATCTCCAGTTTCGGCAGTGAGCTCAGATCCCACTCCGGTTAGTGCGGGATCGGTGATGCGATCTGAATAGACAGCGACTTGCACATTAGTGTTCCGGTCAAGACGCCGCGAGAGCGAGAGTTCCTGGTGGTGGGCCCGCTCCAGGGTAGAAGAAAAATTCGCGACGCTCAGCCGGGGTTGCGACTCGCTCAGGTCGGCCGGAGCGGAGTCAAAGCCCTTTTCCAGGCGGCCATCAGGCTCCGAGGTGGAATAGCTGTATTCCAGCACCGTATTCGGGGAGAGATGCAGGTCAGCAGAGCCAAAGGGACGAAAAGCAGTCACGTGGCCCATGAACTGTATAGTCTGCAATTCGCTTCCGAAACGCAGCTCCAGAACGTCTCCCAGAGTAAATTGATCTGAGGTCGTAAGCGCCAGCGCCTGCAAGTCAGAATTGCGCAGATTGGCGTCCGGCGAGGGCAAGGAGCGCATGGTTAGCGCCACTTCCGGCGCGGAACCGTTATTCATCTTGTGGCGATAGGATGCTCGCACGACAGCCGCCGGAGAAGGACCGCCATATCCCAAGTCCCCACGGAGAGCGACGACGTCTGAAGCAAAGATGGATTTCTCCACTGCAAACCCGGTACTCACATCGGATGTGCTGCCAAAACCCTGCGCTGCCGAGCCCGCCACAAAGGAAAGCCGGCCTTTCACTTCGTGGTCATGATTTTCAGCAGAAGACACCAGAACCGCCGAGCCATCTTCAAACACCCGCAAGATGGGGCGGTTGGAGGCCGAGCGCAGGACCCATTTCCAATCGTCGTCATCCGGTCCGCCGCGCATGGGAATGGATTGCAGCGCTTCAAATAGCGTGCTCAGTTTGACGTCGACTACCGCACCTGAGCCCGGGTGGACGGTCACCCGCTCCCGTAGCACAGGCAGAAACGATGGAACGGAAACTTTGACGGAGTAAATACCGGGCAGCAACCCGGTAGCGCGGTAGAAACCCTGCTCGTCGGTAAACACCCGTAGCGACTGCGCGGCGGCACCCAGAACCTCCACCAGGGCGCCCATTTGCGGCACTCCCGCGGTAGAGCGCACATACCCTGAAATCGTGCCAGGCTTTTCCGCAGCCCATGTCGGAAAGGCCAGGCCCAGCAGAATCGCTAAGAACCCGAGCTTTCGCAGCATCACGCCACCTCGCGGAATCCCAAGTCCGCAGCGTTACTCCACGGCAAACGTCGCCGTAGGATCCACTGATTGCTTGGAAATATTGTCGTTCACCTTGATCTGAATGCGATACACCCCAGGATCCAGGTTGGCGGCCGAGAGAGTCTTTTGCAGGGTCACCTGGTCGCCGACATTGCCCATCTTGTCTGTCGATTCCACCGCGTGGATCACCGGCTTATTGGTGACCACGTTCACGACATTGTATTCCACCGTAGCCGAAGGTTTGTGGGTCTTATCGTCCACTCCGAGATTGTAGACCTGCATCCAGAAGTTCATCTTCTGATTGCGCTTGAAGCTGACCGGCTTGCCGTCCGCAGGCGGCACTCGCGGGCGTACCTTGGTCGTGCCGATCACAAACATGCCCGTACCCACGTTCTTGACGGCCACCGGTTCCATATCGTCGGCCACGATCAGCGAGGAAACGGACAGCCGGTCGTCGGCAAAATCCGGAACCAGGACACCCTTGCTCCATGTTCCGGTGCGGTCGCCATTTACATCCTTGACCACGACATCGAAGCGATAACGGCCGGGCCGGAGTGGCAGCGCCTTCCAATACACCTGCGAATGCTCTACCGACTTAGGCAGCAATTCGGCGGGGATGTCGGCCTGCACCGTATCTTCGAATGTCTGCGCAATGCGCCCGGTCAGTGTCGTGACCCGGCCAAAGATATTGACTGTGCCGCGCTGCACGCCGTCCTTGTTCACGAAAGTAATGTCGCGGTTCTTCAACTGGATGGTGACCGGCACCAGCACAGTATCACTGGTTACTTTCACGAAATCTGTCAGCACATCGAAGGGCATCAGATTGACGCTGATCTTGTGGCTGACCACTTCCTCCAAATCCTTGAACTTGACCGGCGGCGGAGCCTGCAGTTTGGCGTATTGCTGCAAGCGATCAAATTGTTTGCTGGCTTGCAAGCCGGTCTCCGGCCCGGCACCCAGTCTCTCCAGGCCTCCGTCGAAACGCTGGGTCTTACTGGACAATCCCATCTGTTCGTAGAGAGTCTGTCCTCCGTTC
>Ga0335077_10004046_pt1 | contig 17847 bp, 14 predicted proteins | sample Lox_Sample_31_FD_207151 | JGI IMG/M metagenome (GOLD analysis project Ga0335077, IMG submission 207151) | Soil microbial communities from Loxahatchee National Wildlife Refuge, Florida, United States - Lox_Sample_3.1 | ecosystem: Environmental > Terrestrial > Soil > Wetlands | place: USA... | reverse complement strand
CCGCGCCCGGGGCGGTCCCCGCCGAAGCTCAGGCCGCGCCCGAACCCTACCCGGAGCAGGTTCAGGAGTTCGACGCCGAGTACCGCGCCACTCGCATCGAGTCGGCTGTGCCCACGCCACCATTCGAAGCCCCGGTCCCGCCTGCACCCGATCCCTACGGGTCCATGGCGCCGGACCCGTACCTGGCCCCGCCGCCCCCGCCCGATCCGTATCTGGGCCAGGCCGCGCCGCCAGGTCCCGGCCCCGTCGCCGGACCTCCGGACGCGGCCGCGCCGCCGGACTTCATCTCGCTGCCGCTCGGCGCGCCCGAGCCGGGCGGGCAGGTCCCTCAGCGCGAACCGCTGCCGCTCGGCGCCGAGCCCCATGCGGCACAGGACCTGGGCCTGGTCGAGATGCCCTCCGCGATGGTCGAGGGCGTCTACTGCAAAAACGGGCACTTCAACGACCCGGAGGCGCGACAGTGCGCCGTTTGCGGCATCGGCATCGGCCAGCTGACCAAGAAACGCCAGCAGGGCCAGCGCCCCCCGCTCGGCGTGCTCGTCCTCGCCGACGGCTCGGTGTGCCAGCTTGACGCCGACTACGTGATTGGCCGGGAGCCCACCCTGGACAGCGCGGTCGCCGAGGGCCGCGCCCGCCCACTGCGGCTCATGGATGCCTCCGGCGTGGTGTCACGGATCCATGCGCGGGTGGAACTCGACGGCTGGCACGTATACATCTCCGACCTCAATTCCGCCAACGGCACCCAGATCCTCCAGCCGGGGGAACGGAACCCTACCCGCCTGGAGCCGGGAGTGCGGACCCCGCTGGTGGCAGGCGCTCAGATTCGTCTTGGCGGCGAATACGGACTCCAGTACGACTCGCATCGTCACCAGTGAGCGACGTGGCCGAGGTGCGGGCGGCCATGGGTCTCAACGATGTCCAGTTGCCGCCGACCGGTGCTGGAGCCAGGGAGGCGGCCATGACCATGACCGACGCCCCCGGCAACCGACCCGCGGGTCGGGTCCCACGATCTGGCCCCGCTCGGGTAGGATCTCAACTGCTGATGACACCGGCCGGGAGAGATCCCGCGTGAGGCGCGGCGCCGAAGGGGCAACATCCCCGGAACCTCTCAGGCACACGAACCGGCCGGAATAGGCACCTCTGAAGCGGGCCTTTCTGAGGCGACCGTGACAGACGGGGAGCCAGCGATCGCGCTCGCCCGGGGAGGCTCTCCAGTGACTGATTTCGCCGCACGCCACATCGGGCCGGATGAGGCCGCCCAGCGGCACATGCTGGCCAGTCTCGGCTACTCGTCGCTCGACGAACTCACTCGCGCGGCGCTGCCCGAGGGCACCGAGCCACCCACATATGGCTCCGCGCACCTCCCCAGCCCCCTGCATTCCTGGCCCGAAGCGCTGACCGAGACTCAGGCGCTCGCGGAACTGCGCCGGATGGCCAGCCGGAACCAGGTCCTGACCTCGATGATCGGCTTGGGCTACTACGGCACTGTCACGCCGGCCGTCATCCGCCGCAACGTGCTGGAGAACCCCGCCTGGTACACGGCGTACACCCCTTACCAGCCAGAGATCTCCCAGGGTCGGCTAGAGGCGCTGCTGAACTTCCAGACCATGATCGCCGACCTCACCGCGCTGCCATGGGCTGGCGCGTCGCTGCTCGACGAGGCGACTGCCGCCGCCGAGGCGATGACGCTGGCCCGCCGGGCTTCCGGAAAGGGGCATGTGTTCCTCGCGGACACGGACTGCCTGCCCCAGACCCTGGCCGTGCTGCGCTCCCGGGCCGAACCCCTCGGCATCCACCTCGTCGTCGAGCCGGTCACGGCCGAAGCGATCGCCAGGCAGGAGGGCCTGTTCGGCGTCCTGCTGCAGTTCCCCGGCGCCTCGGGTGCCGTCCGCGATCTCACGCCGCTGATCGAGGCGGCCCACGCCCGCGGCGCGCTGGCCGCCGTCGCCGCCGACCTGCTCTCGCTCACCCTGCTCAAGCCGCCCGGCGAGATGGGCGCGGACATCGTGGTGGGCTCCAGTCAGCGGTTCGGCGTGCCGTTGTGGTTCGGCGGCCCGCACGCCGGTTACATCTCGGTCACCGATCCGCTCAAGCGCCAGCTGCCCGGCCGGCTGGTCGGGGTGTCGGTGGACGCCGGCGGCCGGCCCGCCTACCGCCTCGCCTTGCAGGCCCGCGAGCAGCACATCCGTCGCGAGAAGGCCACCAGCAACATCTGCACGGCCCAGGTGCTGCTCGCCGTGACAGCCGCCATGTACGCCGCTTACCACGGGCCTGACGGGCTGGCCGCCATCGCACGGGGCGTGCACCGTAGTGCCGCGGTCCTCGCCGCCACCCTGCGCGATTTTGGTTACCGAACGAAACGTGGTGATTTCTTCGACACCATCCGGATTGCCTTCCGGGGCGGGCGCGACGAGGCGGCCAGGGCGCTGGACCGGGCCCGGGAGGCGGGCTACAACCTGTACCTGGCGTCAGATGGCGCGCTGCAGGTCAGCTGCGACGAGACCACCACCGATGACCAGCTGCGGGCGGTCGTGGCCGCCGTCTGCCAGGTGGAGCGGCCCGCCGATCCTGCTGATATTGAGCTGTCCGAGGCAGAGCCCGACGTGCTGCCGGACGGCCTGCGGCGCAGCTCGGCGTTCCTTACCCACCTGGTGTTCAGCGCCCACCGCAGCGAAACCGCCATGCTGAGATACCTGCGGCGGCTGGCCGACTTCGACATCGCCCTGGACCGCTCGATGATCCCGCTCGGTTCGTGCACGATGAAGCTGAACGCGGCGGCCGAGATGGAACCGATCAGCTGGCCGGAGTTCGCCGCGCTGCACCCGTTCGCCCCGGCCCCGCAGGTCGGCGGGTACCTGGAGCTGATCGAGTCCCTCGAGGTCCGGCTGGCCAGGCTCACCGGCTACGACGCGGTGTCCGTCCAGCCGAACGCCGGCTCCCAGGGCGAACTGGCCGGCCTGCTCGCGATCCGGGCGTACCACGCCTCCCGTGGCGAGCAACGCCGTGAGGTGTGCCTGATACCCGAGTCCGCGCACGGCACCAACGCGGCCAGCGCGGTACTGGCCGGGCTCCGGGTGGCGGTGGTCAAGTGCGGCCAGGACGGCGCCATCGACCTCGGTGACCTGCGCGCCAGGCTGGAGACGCACGACGGGCACGTGGCCGCGATCATGCTGACCTACCCGTCCACGGCGGGTGTTTACGAGCAGAACGTGAGCGCGGTCTGTGCGGCGGTGCACGAGGCGGGCGGCCAGGTCTACATCGACGGCGCGAACCTCAACGCGCTGGTCGCAGTGGCCACCCTGCCGTCGTTCGGCGCCGACGTGTCGCACCTGAACCTGCACAAGACGTTCTGCATCCCGCACGGCGGCGGCGGGCCGGGTGTGGGACCGGTCGCCGTCCGCGCGCATCTGGCGGAATTCCTGCCTGGCCGCGGCGAGGTCGGCCCGGTCGCGGCCGCCCCCTACGGCTCCGCGGGCATCCTGCCCATCTCGTGGGCCTACGTCGCGATGATGGGCCTGACCGGGCTCCGCCGGGCCACGCAAGTCGCGGTGCTGTCCGCCAATTACGTGGCCAGGCGGCTGGCGCCGCACTACCCGGTGCTCTACACCGGCCGGAACGGCCTGGTCGCACACGAGTGCGTCATCGACCTGCGCCCGCTGACCCACGATGCCGGCGTCACCGTGGACGACGTGGCCAAGAGGCTGATCGACTACGGGTTCCACGCGCCCACTATGTCGTTCCCGGTGCCCGGCACACTCATGATCGAGCCCACCGAAAGTGAGAGCCTGGGCGATCTCGACCGGTTCTGCGACGCGATGATCGCGATCCGAGCCGAGATCGCACGGGTGGCCGACGGGGAGTACGACCCGCACGACAACCCGCTGAAGAACGCCCCGCACACCGCCGAGATGCTCATCGCGGGGGAGTGGAAGCATGCTTACCAGCAGGAGGAGGCGGCGTATCCCGCGGGCGCGGACCGCCGCGCCAAGTACTGGCCGCCGGTCCGCCGGATCGATCAGGCCTACGGCGACCGGAACCTGGTGTGCGCCTGCCCTCCCCCCGAGGCCTTCGCCGGTTAGCGCTGCACGACGACGCTACGCTGGAATCCTGACCGTCAGGGAGGCAGCGCTGGCATTTGCCGTGTCGGCCGCCGACGTCCCGCACGGTCTGGTGCCGCACGCAAACGCGCCCGCCCCTCCTGCGCGCACCGCCGGCGCCCCCGGATGGGACGCTGGGGAGGAGGTGCGGCGCACGCAGGCGCGGGAGGCGGGGCGGGCGCGGTGCGGAGGCGGAGGCCGGGCTGGCAGGAGGCGGAAGGGAACAGTCGCGGCCGCCGCGTGAGCTGGCTAGGGGTGGGCTACTGGCTGGCGACGGGGAAGGCATTCAGGTCGGAAAGATGCGGGGGCAGGTTGAGGGTGACCACGCTCTCCTGCTCCTGAGGGTCGGTGCGGGCGACGACGGCCACGGTCATGACGTCGCTGCGGTTAACCGGCAGGTGCGGGGTGCCTGGCGGGACGTACATGAAGTCGCCGGCCTTGACTACCGAGCGGTGGCGCAGGCCTTCGCCGTGCCATACCTCGGTCTCGCCGCTGATGGTGTAGATGGCCGACTCGTGTCCGTCATGGATGTGGGGGACGCCGCGGGTGCCGGGCGGGATTGTCACCAGGTGCAGGCACAGGGCCCGGGAGCCCGCCGACCGGCTGCTTACGCCGGTGGCCAGGCTCATGCCCTGCCTGCCGTCGTAGCTTCCGCCCGCGCGAATGATGATGACCTTGCCAGGAGCGTCGCCGGAAATGTCGACAGCCATCGCCGGGGTGTGGAGTGCTTGCTCCCAGACATCAGTTACTTTGAGCATTTAATCATATCCTATCCGTGATGTCTCCCTATGACAGGTTATGACTATTTGTATTCGAATAGATACTCTCTGTGAAGTAACTGTGTGCTGCCTGCTTGGTTAGGTCTCTCTTACCAGGAAGTAAGTGGCTGGTTAGCCTGGGTCAAGGCGGCCATCAGGCTTGCAGCTGCCGGAGCTCGTCCAGTACCTGGGCCCGGAGGCGGGCCTGATCGAGGCCCAGATCGGGGAGCGTCACCGCCGCGAAGTCGCCGCGCGGGTGACGTTCGGCGACGCGCAGCAAGCCCAGCAGCAGATGTTCGGTGCCGATGTAATTGTGGTGCAGGGCCCGTACCTCCTTGAGGGCAAGGGCCAGCGACAGTTTCGCCTGGTCATTCAGGGGCAGCCGCCCGGTCCAGTTGAGCGGGCCCCTGGGCGTGAGCGGCACCCGCTCGAGCGCGCCAGGACCGAAGCTGTCCTCTATCCTGCGCCTGATCTCGTCCAGGTCGATGCCGATCGCGGCCAGGGCTTCGGCGTCGCCCTCGGCCGTCTCGCCCCGTGCACCCCGCGGGCCCGCGGATGCCCCTGAACCCGCGGGCGCGCTGCGCTCGAGCTCGCGTTCGACCGCCGCGGCGTCGACGCCCAGGGCGGTCAGGGCCCTAGCCGCTGTGCCATCGGTGGCGGCCAGCCCGTACAGCATGTGCACGGGACGGATCTGGCCGTCGCCCTGCTCGGCGGCCTTGGCCTTGGCGGCGACCACGACCTTCCTGGCTTTGTCGGTGAATCGTTCGAACATTGCGATATCCCCTCGGGTCAGCGGACGCGGGCGCGGCGGCGAACCGGATGGCTGCCGTCAGAGCGACGCGCGTGCTTCTTGTGGACGGCCTGCCGCGACACGCCGAGGAACTCCGCGATCTCCTGCCACGACCAGCCGTGCTCTCGTGCGTTGTCCACCTGGAGCGCCTCGAGCTGCTCCAGCAGCCTGCGCAGCGCGGCGACGGCCCGGAGCCCGGTACGCGGGTCCGAGCTGTCAGCCGCGGCAGCCAGGGCGGGTGCGTTGTCCATGAGTGTCAATTTATGTTGACAGCGGCCGGTTGTCAACTTAAGTTGACGCGGAAGGGGAGAGAGCTGCCGGTGCGACCGGATCCACGCCGATTACGATGCGCTTACGGGGGGCGGCTGAACCATGCGGGATGACGTGACGTACCCGTAACTAAAGGGGAGAAGCCGGGAGAACCATATGGGCCCGGTTGAGCATTCGATCCAGCTAGGCCCGCAACGGGAGGGAATGGTGACCAGCCTGACCAGGGGATCCGTCCCGGCTCGTCGTGCCGGGGATGAACCGTACCCCCGGCCACGGCGAAGCCCGAGCCGACCCCAGCCGAGCTTGCCACGGCAAGGGCAGGTGACACCACGGCCCGTTCCGTCTCAAAAAGGGCACGGACGGGTCAGCCCGCGCGCGGTCCTGGCCGTGATCGGGATCGGCGCGCTCGCCGTCGTAGTGCTGTGGTGGCATGGCACGCCGGCCGTCAGCGGGCTTGGCGGCTGGCTGACCGGAGCGGGCGAGATCCTCGGCCTGCTCTGCGGGTACGGCGTCGTCGTCCTGGTCGCCCTGATGGCCAGGCTCCCGCCGCTGGAGCGAGGCATCGGCACCGATCAGCTGGCCCGATGGCACGCGATGGGCGGCAGGTACATAGTCAGCCTGGTGGTCGCGCACGGCCTGCTCATCCTGTGGGGCTACGCGGTCGAGGCGCACACCAGCTTGACCAGCGAAACGGCCACGCTGCTCACCCAGTATCCGGATGTGCTGATGGCCACGGTGGCCGGGTTCCTGCTGCTCGGGGCCGGCCTCATCTCGATGCGTGCCGCGCGGCGGCGGGTGCGCTATGAGACCTGGTACTACCTGCACCTGTACACCTACCTGGCCATCGCGCTGGCCTTCAGCCACCAGTTCGCGGTGGGCGCGTCATTCATCAGCAACCTGGCCGCGCGGTTCTGGTGGTCGGCGATGTACCTGACCCTGGCGGTCCTGGTGCTGTGGTACCGGGTCGCGGTCCCGCTGCGTGCTTTCGCCCGGCACAAGTTCTCGGTCATCGGGGTGAAACCGGAGGGGCCCGGCGTGATCTCGGTCCACATCGGCGGCTCGCACCTCGACGAGCTCGCCGCGGAGCCCGGGCAGTTCTTCCGCTGGCGCTTCCTGACCAGGTCGCTGTGGTGGTCGTCGCACCCGTACTCGCTGTCGGCCGCGCCGGGCAGCGATGTCCTGCGGATCACGGTCAAGGACATCGGCGATCACAGCCGGGCCCTGTCCCAGCTGCGCCCGGGCACACGGGTCATCGCCGAGGGACCGTACGGCGCGTTCACGGCTGGGCGCTCGGACCGCGGAGTGGTGTTGCTGGCGGGCGGGGTGGGCATCACCCCGCTGCGGGCCATGTTCTCCACGCTGCCCGGGCCGGTCACCCTGATCTACCGCGCGAGCAGCGAGCGGGAAATCGTGTTCCGGGACGAGCTCGACTCCATCGCGGCCGCTCGCGGGGCGAAGGTGTACTACCTGGTCGGGTCGCGGGCGGAGATCGGCGGCGACCCGCTGTCGCCCAGGATGCTGCGTTCGCTCGTGCCCGGGCTGGACCAGCAGGAAGTCTACATGTGCGGGCCGTCCGGGATGATCGCGGCCGCAGCCGAGGCGCTGCGCGGCGCCGGGGTCCCGCGACGGCAGATTCACTTCGAGTCGTTCGAGTTGTGAGCGGCCGCGTGGCGGCTTGTCCGACACGCGCGCTCCGAGAGTACTGAGGGGAGACGATCCACGTCATGCGCCGGGTGATCCTCGCCGTGACCGGCACCATAGCCGGCCTGGTGGCCCTGCTGTCGTTCAAGTCACACGATCCGACCATGCCGGTCGCGGCGACCACCGGAACGGGCGGCGGATCAGCCACATCGTCCTCGTCCTCCTCCTCGTCCTCTTCGTCTTCCGGGACGATACCCGGGGAGTTCCGGAGCGTGGCCGGCCCTCTGACCGCGGGTGAGACCACGATTACCGGCAAGGTGGGCAACACTGTGTACGGTCCGGTGCAGATCCAGCTGGTCGTGAAGAACAGGAAGATCGTCAAGGTGGCGGTCCTGCAGCAGCCGATGAACACTATCCACGACATTCAGATCGGCGAGTTCGCCTTCCCGCGCCTGATCAGCGAGACGCTCGCGGCGCAGAGCGCGAAGATCGACGCGGTGTCCGGGGCCAGCTACACCAGCGCGGGCTACATCGCTTCGCTGCAGAGCGCGGTCGACCACGGCCTGTGACCGGCGATGACCGCCGACCCGACAGCCCGGCCCCGACGAGCCGGGCGGACCGGACGGCTCCGGCACGCCGAGCACGTCATGGGGACAGTGGTGTCCTTTGACGTGCCGGACTGGGCCGGCCAGGTCCTGGGCCGCGCGGTCGGCTGGCTGCACTGGGTCGACGCCACATTCTCGCCGTACCGGGAGGACAGCGACGTGAGCCGGTTCGGCCAGGGAGCGGTCACGCTGGCCGGGTGCGCGCCCGAGCTGGCCGAGGTCCTCGCCGCCTGCGCTGACGTGGCCGCGTGCAGCGGCGGATACTTCACCACCCACCCTGGCGGCCGGTTCGACCCGTCCGGCTACGTGAAAGGCTGGGCCATCGAGCGGGTCGCGGCGATGCTGACCGCCGAGGGCTCGGATGAGCACAGCGTCAACGGCGGCGGCGACATCCAGTGCGTCGGCGACCATGGTCCCGGCCAGCCGTGGCGGGTGGGCATCGCGGACCCGCTGCGGCCCGGCTCGCTCGCGCTGGTCGTCTCCGGGCGGGACTTCGCGGTCGCCACCTCCGGTGTCGCCGAGCGCGGCCCGCACATCGTCGATCCGCACACCGGCCAGCCGGCCACCGGCCTGGCCAGCATCACCGTGGTGGGTTCCAGGCTGGCCATTACCGATGCCTACGCCACCGCCGCCTTCGCCATGGGAGCCGCCGCCCGGGACTGGATGGAACACCTGGACGGCTGCGAGGCGTTCGCGGTCACTACCGACGGTGAGGCCTGGCAGACCAGCGGATTCGCCGCCTACCTGGACCTGGCCTGAAGTCCACCCGCCCGCGGGCGGCCGCTGGCCCTGGCACCGCTAGAGGAGTGTCGGCTGCACGCCGTCGTAAACGAGCAGGCCGTCATCCCGCATCCGCACGCCGGGGGACAGGCGGTGCTCCTCCAGCCGGCCGTCATGCATGAGGTGGCGGACCGGTACGCCGCGCACCGTGGTCACGAAATCGGCCAGCATCCGCCGGTGACAGCGCCACCACAGGCTCTCGGCGCACATCACCGCGGTGCCCCGCGCGCTGGCCAGAGCGAGCAGCTGATCCACCGCGGTCAGGAAGGCCGGGGTCCGCATGTGCCCGGCGTAGCCGCGGAGCGTGTTCACGGCGAAGGCCACGTCCGGCGAATCCGGCTCCGGGATGCGCAAGCCACCGAGTCGTTTGTCCCAGCGGTAGCTGATGCCAGCCTCCGGCAGCCAGCGCTGAAGTTCGGCCCGGGCCACGTGCGGATGACGACGGCTGCCCGGGGCGGTCCTGACGTCGATGAGTGCGGATATCCCGGCGCTCCGGAGCAGGCTGATCATCCGCTCGGCTGGAGCACTTCCGTGCCCGAACGTCACGAGCATCCGCTGGCCTCCCGTGTCTCTGTTACCCTCCGCGTTTACTCACCTTCGCCCTATCTATACGAATTACCCGTCTGTGCGGTGCCCGAGACTAGAGGTCTCGATAATGGTGGCCGAGATGCGGCCGCCAGGCAGAGGGCCGCGGCTGACCCGGTCATTCTGACGCTTGCTCGTCCGTCCCGCCCTCCGCGCGATGATTCCGGACGAGCGCGGTTACCTCGCGCGTGAAGCCAATCGACGGGCCGCCGATGAGCGCCGCTTCTCCGAGGCGGCGGTCCTGCCCAGCTGACCGGCGCCATCCTGGCCGCGCTCATCCTGGGCCAGCGGCTGAGCGCGACCGGGATCGCCGGTGCGGCCATCCTGGTGACCGCGGTGATCGTCACGGTCCGCGGAGCGGACGGCGCCCGGGGGCGTGTCAACCCATGCTGACCGGCGGTCCTAGTCCGGAGCCCGGGCGAGCGCCGCGAGCAGTTCGCGCTCGCGCCCGGCACTCAGCCCCGCGCGCCGCGGGCGGTCCAGGCCCTGTTCCCGCTCCCAGGCCAGCACGTCGGCAAGCAGGTCACGACGCGGGCGGTGCCGTAGCCCAGCGGCTCGCGCGGCCCGGCCGCTGCGGGCCGCGAAGCCCTCCCAGCCCGGCTCGCAGACCCACATGGGCAGCGACTCCGGTCCCATCCACTGCTGGACACCCTGGGCGACCAGCCACGCCGGGTCGGCCTCGATTACCCGCCCGGTGTGCCCGCCGACCGCCCGGGCCCGCTCGATCCACTCACCGAACGCCACCACCGGGCCGACCGCGTCATAGGTCCCGGTAGTCCCGGCCGCTGCGCCGTCCAGGAGCCATGCGGCCAGATCGCGTGCGTCGATCACCTGCGTCGGCGCGTCCGGGGGAGCCGGGACGAGCATCGGCCCGAGCGGGTCACGGGCGGCCCGCGCGACCCAGTACCCGGATCGCCCGCTGTGATCGCCGGGTCCGCCGATCAAGCCCGCTCGCGCGATCAGCAGCCGGTCACCCACGACCTTGGCTGTACTCCGCTCGCACGCGACCTTGGCCTCGCCGTATTTCTCTATGTCCGCTTCATCCAGGTCGGTAGCGGGCAGCAGTGGCGTGCTCTCGTCGGCGCCGGGGTCGGCGTTTGAGGCGTAGACGCTTCCGGACGAGACGTAACACCAGTGCGCGGCCCTTTCGCCCAGCGCCGCCAGGGCTCCGCGGACCAGCCCGGGCCGCCACGAAACCTCGACCACCGCGTCCCAGTCACGGTTGCGGACCCGGTCGTAGGCCCGGTCCTCACGCCGGTCCGCGGCAACCAGGATCGAGCCTTCGGCGACCGCGCCGCTTTCACCGCGGGCCAGGCAGGTAACCGAATGGCCGCGCCCGATCGCCTGCCGGGCTACCTCGCGGCCCAGCCACGCCGTCCCTCCGAGCACGAGAACGTCCATGCACCCCAGTCCAGCACGCCCGGCTCAGGTCTCGCGGTCAGGTTCACCGGGGGCGTAGATAAGCTCGGCCGAACCGTCGGGAAAGACGCGGTCAGCAACCCGCCCCGGACCAAGAGTCAGGAACACCTGAGAGGCTGTTCAGCGAACTTCCAGGGCAGCTTCCTAGATTCCGATGCAGGGATCTATGACGGGTGCGCCGACGTAGCAGCAGGAAGGGTTTGGACCGTGTTGGACAAGGTGACCATCGCGTACCGGGGCGCGACCTACGAGATAGGGCGCGGGCGCGACTATTTCGGGATCTGGACCGTGGACGGGTCTCGGTCGCAGCCCCAGGAGTGGTGGCCGGAAACCCAGGAGGGCTGGTCCGCCGCGTGGGCTCGCTTCACGGCTCTCGAGGGGGCTGGCGGGATCACCCCGGCAGGCCGGAACGCGACCCGGTCCGGCGAACGCGCCGGTGCGGGCTTCGTCCCGGCGATCAGCGCTGGCCGCGGCGCCCTCGTGGCTACGCTGCTGCTCGGCGTGGGTGTGGTCCTGGGGATCGTCGGGCTGTTCCCGGAATACCTGGGCGGGACGAGCCTGGCCGCACAGCCGGATAACCTGGTCGCCCACGTGATCTACCTGGCCACCTGGACCGCGAGTGCGGTGCTCATCGCGCTCGGCGGCAGCCGCCTGCGGATCGGTGCGCTGCTGGCGACCGGGTTGAGCATCGTGACGTTCGGCCTGTTCCTGGCGGACGCGGGGACCCCGATCGCCGGAGGCGCCCACCTGGCTGGCATCGGTCTGCTGCTCAGCTTCCTCGGCTGGCTCCTCTGCGCCGCGGGATCCGCAGTGGCCATCCTGATCCGGCCTGGCCGCACGACCGACCCGGGCCTGGCCGCCGCGAGCGGCCGCCCGGTCACCTTGGGCCGGCCGCGGGGCACGGCGCTCGGCCCTGCCATCCTGCTGGCCCTGGCCGGGCTCGGTACGGCCGCCGCGTTCGCTCCCTCCTGGGACAGCTTCACGCTGCATTCCGCGGCCGGGCAGACGCAGACCATCACGCTGGGCAACGCCTTCTCTAACCCGGCGCCGGTGATCGCCGGGAACGTGATCGTGATGGTGGCGCTGGCCGCGGTGGTCATCATCGCCGCCCTGTGGCGTCCTGTCCGGCACGGCGCGGTCCTGCTCGCCGGAGCCGTCATCGCGATGGCGGCCCAGGTCATCTCGGCGCTTATCCAGATCGGCGAGCCGACCTCGCCGGCCCAGTTCGGATTCTCGGGCACAGAGGCCTCTCAGCTCGGGCTGACCATCAGCGCCGGCCTGACCCCGGCGTTCTGGATCTACTGCGTGTTCGTCGTGGTGCTGGTGGTTTCCTGCGCGTGGATGCTCTTCACCCCGCAGGAGCCAGCCATCCCGGTCAGCGCCGGGGCCGGTGACGACGTCGGCACCCCCGTTCCAACGTGGCACGTTGCCCGGGCCGACGCCTATGACACGACCGGCATCCGGACCGCGGCGTTCGCTGACGGCGACTGGGGTATCGACGAGGGAACTGTGAACGACGAGTTCGATAGCTGCGAAGAATTCGACAGCGACAACCCGGCCGACAGCACGGTGACGCCCGAGAGCTATGGCGAGGAGACCGGCCACCACCCATAGCGGCCGGTCTCCTGCGCGGGCGACGTCACCCTCAGCCGAGGCTGTCGTGTCGACTTCGCCCGCGTATCGCGGCCCCGGCGCTCATCGCTCCCTCACGCAACTCCTGTCCCAGGTGCGCGGTAACCGGGCCCTCAACGCGGGGTACGGCTTGCGCCGCGGCGAGCATAAATGCTACAAATAAATGTCGCATAGACAATTCCTTGTTGAATGACCGGCGGGCATGACCTCGCGTCGAGCCGCCGGGAGGCGGGTACGGACAAACCAGGTCCGGACAAACCAGGTACGGACAAACGGATAGGGAAGTCGCCTATGTCTGACCAGCCCAGGGTCGAGTTCCGCACCGCGCCGGAGCGCTACCGGCACTGGCGGCTGGCCACCGAAGGGCCGGTCGCGACGCTGACCATGGACGTGGACGAGCAGGGCGGGATCGTCCCGGGCTATGAGCTGAAGCTGAACTCCTACGACCTCGGGGTCGACATCGAGCTCTACGACGCGGTCCAGCGGCTGCGCTTCGAGCACCCCGAAGTCCGGGCCGTGGTCGTGACCAGCGGCAAGGAGAAGGTCTTCTGCGCCGGGGCCAACATCCGCATGCTGGCCGCCGCCCCGCACGCGTGGAAGGTGAACTTCTGCAAGTTCACCAACGAGACCCGTAACGGCATCGAGGACGCCAGCCAGAACTCCGGGCAGACGTACCTGGCGGCGTGCAACGGCACCGCCTCCGGCGGCGGGTACGAGCTCGCCCTGGCCTGCGATCACATAATGCTCATCGACGACCGGTCCTCGGCCGTCGCGCTGCCCGAACTCCCGCTGCTCGGCGTGCTGCCCGGCACCGGCGGGCTGACCCGGGTCACCGACAAGCGGCACGTCCGCCGGGACCTGGCCGACTACTTCGCCACCAAGTCCGAGGGCCTCGGGGGCCGCAAGGCTGTGCACTGGAGGCTGGTGGACGAGGCCGTGCCGCGGGCCGCCTGGCCGCAGAAGGTCGCCGAGCGGGCCGGCGAGCTCGCCGGGCGCTCCACCCGGCCCGCGGACGCCGAGGGAATCGAGCTGACCCCGCTGGAGAAGACCCGGACGGACTCGGAGATCACCTACCGCCACGTGACCGCCCGGCTCGACCGCGGCCGGGGCGTCGTGGAGATTACCGTTAGCGCCCCGGGAACGGACGCGCCGCCGGGCATCGGCCAGGTGCACGAGCAAGGGGCCGATTTCTGGACGCTGGCCCTGACCAGGGAGCTCGACGACCTGATCCTGGACCTGCGCACCAACGAGCTCGAGCTCGGTACCTGGGTCTTCCGCACCCGCGGCGACAAAGACCTGGTCCTCGCCTACGACCGGCTGCTGCTCGACCACGCCGATGACTGGCTGGCCAACGAGATCATCCACTACCTCAAGCGGACCCTCAAGCGCCTCGACGTGACCAGCCGCAGCCTGCTGGCGCTGATCGAGCCGGGCAGCTGCTTCGCCGGGTCCCTGCTGGAGCTGGCGCTGGCCGCGGACCGCTCCTACCAGCTGGCCGGCGTCTTCGAGGACACCGATCCCGGCGCCGACCCGGCCACGGTCACGGTCGGCCCGGTGAACCTCGGCCCGCTGCCGATGGGCAACGGCCTGACCCGGCTGCAGACCCGCTACCTCGGCGACGCCCAGGGCCTGGCCGAAGTGGAGAAGCACGCCGGGGAACCGCTGGCGGCCGAGGAGGCCGAACGACTGGGCCTCGTCACCTTCGCGCCCGACGACATCGACTGGGACGAGGAGATCCGGATCGCGGTCGAGGAGCGGGCCAGCTTCAGCCCGGACGCGCTGTCCGGCCTGGAGGCAAACTACCGGTTCGCCGGGCCGGAAACGATGGAGACCAAGATCTTCGGCCGGCTGACCGCCTGGCAGAACTGGATTTTCAACCGGCCCAACGCGGCGGGACCGGAGGGCGCGCTGCGCCGGTTCGGCACCGGGCAGCGGGCTGTCTTCGACCGGAAGCGAGTATGAGCTGTGCCAGAAAATAACGGAGCTCCCGCCGATTACACCGAGAAGATCCCGAACAACGTCAGCCTGCACGAGGACCGGCGGCTGCAGCGCGCGCTGGAGTCCTGGCAGCCCGACTTCCTGGACTGGTGGCAGACGATGGGGCCGTCCCTGCCGACGCAGGACGTCTACCTGCGGACCGCGGTGAACGTCGGCCGCGAGGGGTGGGCGCAGTTCGGCCACGTCCCGATGAAGGACTACCGGTGGGGCATCTTCCTGGCCGAGCAGGACCGGGAGCGCCGGATCGGGTTCGGCCAGCACAAGGGCGAGCCGGCCTGGCAGAAGGTGCCGGGGGAGTACCGGGCGGACCTGCTGCGGCTGATCGTGATCCAGGGCGACACCGAGCCGGCCAGCGTGGAGCAGCAGCGCAACCTGGGCGCCACCGCCCCCAGCCTGTATGACCTGCGCAACCTGTTCCAGGTCAACGTGGAAGAGGGCCGGCACCTGTGGGCCATGGTGTACCTGCTGCACGCCTACTTCGGCCGCGAGGGCCGCGAGGAGGCGGTCGAGCTGCTGCACCGCAACTCCGGCAGCTCTGACGCGCCGCGGATCCTCGGCGCGTTCAACGAGGAGACCCCGGACTGGCTCAGCTTCTTCATGTTCACCTACTTCACCGACCGGGACGGCAAATACCAGCTCGGCACGCTCAAGGAAAGCGCCTTCGACCCGCTGAGCCGCACCTGCGAGTTCATGCTCAAGGAAGAGGCCCACCACATGATGGTCGGCACCACCGGCGTGGACCGGGTGGTCGAGCGGACCGCGCAGGTCATGATCGAGAACGACACCGACGACGTGGCCGCCCTCGGCGCGATCCCGCTGCCGGTCATCCAGAAGTACCTGAACTTCCACTATTCGGTGTCGCTGGATCTGTTCGGCGGCGAGACTTCCACCAACGTGGCCAACTACTACACCGCCGGGCTCAAGGGCCGCTGGTCAGAGGACCGGCGTAAGGATGACCACCGGCTCACCGACGACTCGATCATGGTCGACGCGCTGCTCGATGCCGGAGATGGCCAGCAGAGCATCGGCGAGCTCGAGGTCGCCGCGCTGACCGGGCTCAACACCGACCTGCGGCGGCAGTACATCAACGACTGCCGCGGCGGCGTCAACCGCTGGAACAAGGTCCTGTCCGACGCCGGGCTGCCGCAGCGCCTCGAGCTGCCGCACATCGCGTTCAATCGCCGGGTCGGCGCGTTCGCCGGGATCGAGGCCACCCCGGACGGGCAGCAGCTGACCGCCGCGGAGTGGGAGCGCCGCAAGGGCGAGTGGCTGCCCACCGCGGTCGACAAGACCTACGTCCGCTCGCTCATGCAACCCGTGTACGAGCGGGGCAGGATCGCCGCCTGGATCGCCCCGCCCCGCAACGGCATCAACAGCAAACCGTTCGACTTCGACTACGTCCACCTGTCCTGAGTGCATGACGCCACGGCCCGTTCGGCTGAAAAATCTCTTGGTACCGAACGGGCCAGCGTGCGTGCGGCCGGTCATGACCCGGGTCGGCCGAAATAGCGCTGCTGCTCCTCATGCGTAGCCCGCAGCCACCCCGGCCCGGTCAGCCGCGGGTCGGTGAACGGTTTCCCGAGCGCCAGCCCGTCGAGGTACGCGGCGTCGGCCGAAAGGCGGCTCCGGAACTCATCGGCTTCCCCGGCGTGCCCGTGTCCTGGCACGACGTGGCGGACGCCGGGCACCGCGGCCAGCCGCTCCAGTCCGGCGCGGTAGCCGCCCAGCGGGTCCGGCGCGGCCAGGTCGAGCAGCGGTATCTCCACGTCGGAGCACATGTCCCCGGCCACGAGGACGCCGGTGCCGGGCAGGAACACCGCACCATGACCGGGCGCGTGCCCGTCGTGCACGATCAGGCGCGCCTCCGGCCCGTCCCACGGAATCGCGGCCCCGGTGGCCATTTCCGGCAGCGGCGTGAGCCGGCCGAGCAGGGAAAAATCATGGCCAGGCGCCGACCGCTGCGCCTCGCGGGCCAGTTCCGCCTGCTGGGCTTTTGTCACGGCCACCGCGGCGGGCGTGGCGTACCGGGGCGCGCTCCCCAGCTCCGGCGACCACAGCACATGATCCCAGTGCGGATGGGTCGACCAGGCCGCCGTCGGCGGCAGGCCCAGCTCGCGGAGGTCCGCCGCCAGCCGGGCCAGCTCGGCCACCGTCACCGCGGGATCGATGAGCAGGCAGCCGCCCGCGCCGACGACCACGGTCGTGGTAGTCAGCTCGAACGAGCTGGTCGCGACCAGCACCCCCGGCGCCACCTCGCTCAGCCGTCTCATCCGGCCGGTATACCCCGAGCTGCAGGTTTCAGTGAAAGATGCATATGAGCAACCTCCGGTGCGTCACGTGCGCCATCGGCGGGATCGGCGGCGTCGTACGGTAACGCCGTGGCCGCCGTCGCTTTCCTGATTGCCGTCTTCTGCGTGGCCGCGGGCTGGCACTGGAAGGCCATGCACCGGTCATGGCAGGATCTGCGCCAGGTCAAGGACCAGGCCAAGGGCAAGATCCCGGCCCTGAAAACGGCACGCTCGCATAACACGGGCGTGGCCGTCGTGTTCGCGGTGATCGCGGTGGTGATCATAGCCGCGGTGCTCCACTGAGCTTCCACTACGGGCGCAGCCGCACCGGGAGGGTGTCCAGGCCGTGGATGAGGGTACTGGGGCGCCAGCGCAGTTCGTCGGGGGGTACCGCCAGCGTGATCCTAGGTCGTCGACGGGCTCGCGCCGCCGGGCGGCAGGGGGCCATCTTAAGTAACAACTTATACGTTGTAAAGGAGCTTCCCGGAGTCGCCGCCCTCGACGTCGCCCGAGACCTCGGCCGGGCGCTCCCGGCAGAGGGGGGACGGCCACCAGTTCCACCGCCCGATCAGTACCGCTGCCGACGGCACCAGCAGCGTCCTGACCAGGAAGGTGTCCATCAGCACGCCCAGCGCGAGGCCGACGCCGACGTCCACGATCGTTCGGACGTTCTGCTGCCCCGCGCTGCCCGAGCCCACCACGGCCAGCACGCCGAACGTCCCCGCCAGCACCAACCCGGCCGAGGTGACCGTCGTGCCGGTGACGTTGAGCGCCCGGCTGACCGCCTCGGGTAGCCGCAGCCGGTGCGCCTCCTCCCTGATCCGGGTCATGACCAGGATGTTGTAGTCCTCACCGAGAGCCAGCAGGAACATGAACAGCAGGAACGGCAGGATAAAGGTCAGCCCCGGCTGGCCGGCGGCCTTGATGAACACCAGCACGGTCAGCCCGAGGGCCGAGAAGTAGGACAGCACCACCGAGACGAAC
>Ga0335077_10004045_pt1 | contig 17848 bp, 23 predicted proteins | sample Lox_Sample_31_FD_207151 | JGI IMG/M metagenome (GOLD analysis project Ga0335077, IMG submission 207151) | Soil microbial communities from Loxahatchee National Wildlife Refuge, Florida, United States - Lox_Sample_3.1 | ecosystem: Environmental > Terrestrial > Soil > Wetlands | place: USA... | reverse complement strand
TTGCTGCTCACTGGAGTTACCTTGCGCGCGAACTGGCTTGGTCGAAGCGGTGGCAACGGCGAGAACCGCGGCGCAACACACAACGAGACTCTTCATAATGGCTCCTTAGAGGGTATACGACTCTCCAGAAGGCGGGAGGGACCGTAGAATCTTACGCTGGCAAGACGGCGAAAGTCACTCTGGCGTTTCCGCGGAGAAGGTGTATAAAGCTGCGGGGACGTGACGGGGAGGCTCGATGATTCGCGAACGCACGCTCCAGGTGTTCCTGGCGTTGCTGGGAGTGTTTTTCTGCCTGGGAACCTATCCGATCGGCATGATGTTGCTGCATCCGGACCCGGGCGAAGATACGGGCGATGCGATGATGCTCAGCCTGTACGTCACGCTGGGCATTTTTCTCTTGTTTGCAGCCCGCAAGCCGGCTGAGCATCGCAGTTTGATTGCGTTTACGGCCTGGTCGGGCTTCGCCCACGCCGCGGTAATGGGTACGATGGTTTTCCAGTTCGAGAGCCAGCAGACCGGATTTTTGATTGCTTCGGGAGTTCTGGTCGTCATAGGAATAGTCCTGCTCGCATTGCTTCCTAGCAAAACCACAGGCGAGGAAGGATCTCCAGCTCGAGAACTGCAAGTCTCGTAGCGGGAATGAGCCGAGATTTGGATGAAAGTCGGAAAAACGCAAATACGGCATCCGGTTTGGAGGTTGTATGAGGACTAGAGTGTTCGTTCTCGCGCTAATTTTCGTCTTGTCATGCGCTGTTGGTGCCAAGACAGAGGCAAGCGAACGCAATGATTTCTCCAATACCAAGTTCAAATCTGCGGAGACGGCCACGATCACCGTCAACAGGGTCAGTGATATCGACCCGGCGAAGGCGTTTGGCTCCAAAGACGCAACGGTGGTGATTGAAGTCTTCAGCGATTTTCAGTGTCCGATGTGCAAGGAACTCTACGAAACGGCTTTGAGGCGGCTGGTGGATAGTTACGTGACGGGCGCGAGTCCCTGTAAGGTCTATCTCGTCCATCGCGACTTCACTTGGCCGTATCACGCCCACGCGCGAATCGCGGCCAGCTATTCGCGCGCCGCGGCGCACATTGGGAAGTGCCAGGAAGTCGAAGCGGCGCTGTTCGCGAATCAGCAGCGCTGGGAAAGCAACGGAGACGTCCGAAGCGTGGTGGCTGGCGTGTTGAGTGCTGCAGAGATGAAGAAAGTGGACCGACTGGTGGAGTCGAAAGTTCTCGAGCCGCTCATCGAACGCGACCGGCAACTAGGCCTGGAGCTTCCGGTGAGAGGAACGCCGACGCTGGTGTTTCACACGCGGGACGGAAAAACGTATCCAGTCATGGGCATAGCAAACTACGACGTACTGAAGAACTTCCTGGATCAACTTTTAAATCAGAGATAACGGGCCCGCATTGACGAATTTTGAGTGGTGGACTTGATGAATCGACCGCCACTCTTAAGCTCGTTTGCAATTCGCTGCGCCTCCCGGCAAACTGAAAATCTATGCCAACTTACGACCTGATCTGTGTTGGGGCGGGGCCGACTGGACTGGCCACCGCGATTGAAGCCAAACGTGCCGGCATGAAGGCGCTGGTCATCGACAAAGGCTGTTTGTGCAACTCGATCTTCCACTATCCCGCCAACATGTTTTTTTTTACCACCCCGGAGTTGCTCGAAATCGGGGATTTGCCGCTCGTCAGTCCGACGGAAAAGCCGACGCGCGCCGAAGCGCTGAAATACTACCGCAAGGCGGCGGAACACTATGCGCTGGACTTGCGCCTGTTCGAACGAGTGGAGCGCATTGAAGGCCATGACGGTGACTTCACCGTGTTCACGCGAACGGAGAAGGGCGTCGAGCAGCGTTATACGGCGAAAAAAATTGTCGTCGCGTCCGGCTATTACGATCTGCCGAACATGCTGGGCATTCCGGGGGAAAACCTCCCGCATGTCTCGCACTACTACACCGAACCTTTTGCCTTCTGGAACCAGGATGTAGTGGTGATCGGCGGCAAAAATTCAGCGGCGGAAGCGGCTCTCGACTTGTACCGCAATGGCGTCCGCGTGACGCTCGTCCACCGGCGGCCCGAGCTGGGCGCAACCATTAAGTATTGGGTTCGTCCGGACATCGAAAATCGCATCAAAGCCGGGCAAATTACCGGGCTGCTGGACACGCGGGTGAAAGAAATTACGCGCGACGAGGTGATCGTGCAGAATGGTGGGGCAGAGAAGCGTCTGCCGGTCAAGCAGGTTTTTGCACTCACCGGTTACCATCCAGATTTTACGTTTATCGAAAGCCTGGGCGTAAAGCTCGATCCCGACTCGCGGCGTCCAGCCATTAACCCAGATACCCTGGAGAGCAACATTCCGGGCATTCATCTCGCCGGAGTCGTGCTGGGCGGCCGATTCACCGGTGAGATCTTTATCGAGAACGGGCGCTTTCACGGCAAGCAGATCGTCAATGCCCTGAAGGGCTGAGACGATTACGCACGCCGCAGAACGCTCATTTGCCGACGCATCCTGCGTTTGTTAGACTCCTCCTATGCCATCCATCATCCGAGAAGTTGGCGAAACGGTCAGCACGCTGGTGCAGGGCTTCAGCGTGACGTTTAAAAATATGTTTCGCAAGACCGTCACGGAGAACTATCCGCACGAGCCGGTTCATTTTCAGCCGCGCTATCGCGGCATTCACGTGCTGCACCGCGACGAAGCCGGCTTGGAGAAGTGCGTCGGATGCTTTTTGTGTGCCGCGGCCTGCCCCGCGAATTGCATTTACATAGAAGCGGCAGAGAATACCGACGCGAATCGTATTTCCGCGGGTGAACGCTACGCCAGTGTCTACAATATCGACTATTCGCGATGCATTTTCTGCGGTTATTGCGTTGAGGCGTGTCCTACGGATGCGATCACCCATGGCCATGGATTTGAACTGGCGACATATGACATCAATTCGTTGGTCTACCGCAAAGAGCAGTTACTGGAGAAAGGCTCTCCCCAGCCGGCTGCCGCAGCTCGCTAGCCAAGAATAAGTTCCAAGTCGGAGAAATTTAAAACGCACGCGCCTCCCGCGCGTGCGTTTTCTTTTTGGCGCAAGTGTCAGCGGCTCGTGTAGCGAGCCGCTGCGCAATTGTGCGATATCCCCGATAAATCAGGCCGATGGGTCGTAGGCCCGAGTGATGTTGGCCGCGCTGGCGCGCAAAAACTCAGGCTGTGTCCCATATTTCCTATAAAGCAACTGTTGCGTAACTCGGAACTCACGGGGTGGCGGGGAGGGCGCGATGGTTGAGCTGATGGTCGACGGGGAATGGCGGAGCGCTTTCGGGGCACACCGCGACGTGGTGGCTGCGTCGGCGAGGTGGGAGACGCGGAGAACGCCGTTTGCCGACGGTTGGGCGGGCACACTTCGGCGCGCGAAAGTGGGCGATAACTTCATCGCCGCTTTCCGCTCTGGAGCCGGCCTGCAGCTCCAAAAACGTGATGCAAGGTCAGCTGTTCCCTCCATTTGCGGATTTCGCGACGTTCCGATTCGCAAAAAAGTTATCGGACACAGTGGCGACGTCCGTCGGCTTCTTTTCGGCGCCTGCCGTGACGTCAGCGCTGCGCGCGGCGCGTTCGCGCTCCTCCAGAAGCAACCGGGCCACGGTGGCGCTGGCCTGATCGGCCATCCACTGGTCCATCAACGCGCCAATCTCCTTGCGCAAATTGGCGGCATTGGAGAGGCGCGACAGTTCAAAGGATTGCAGCGAAGTTTTCGAGGCCGACAGCAAAAAATCCCAAGGCGGCTGGTACAGGCGGCTGGACACGGGGACCTCCGTAGCTGGTTACGGAAACGTCTGCCTTAATAACAGTACAGTAATACAAAGTCAAGAATACTGAGGTACTACAGCCCTGTGGAAATGTGTGGAAAAGTTGGAAAAGTGCGAATGGGTAAAAGTACGTACGTGGTACGGGCCGCAAACGTGTTGGAGCGAACGCCAGGCGGGACCGCAGGCCGGCTTAGCGCCTGCAGCGCGTGCGCCGGGGACTACGAGGATCCCGAACGAACTGCTGCGCCGCGCGACGCAGAGGACGCGGCCGTGGCCGACGGCGAAGAGGCGGGGGAGACGAGCTGGCCAGCGGATGTGGTTGAGGACGACTAGCCCAGCAGAGCGGCGCAGGCGAGCGCTGACGAGTTTCCTGTGCGTTCAGGTGAAAGCGCAGGAGAGGAGGCGAGGTGATGCGGAGGAGCAAGCGAGGCAGGGAAGAGACGAATCGGAAAACGGCGCGAAAGCAGCGCGAAGTGATTCGCGACGTGATGCTCAGTGCAGGGCTGTGCGCGACCTGGTTGACACTGGATGAGCTGGCCAAGTTGACGCAGTACCCGCCGGCGAGCATTTCGGCGCAGTTAAGGCACTTGCGTAAGGCGCGTTTTGGGGGGTACGCAGTGGCCAAACGGCGGCGCGCCGTGAACCCGGCCATGCGCGCGGAAGGCATCGGGCCGCTGTGGGAGTACGCAGTCGAGCCGGTGCAGCGCGTGGTGGTTGGGCGCAAAGGCAAACGCGGCGCGATCAGCTGTGGCACCAAAGGACTCGTCGCGCAGGGCCGACCGGAGCACTTGCCGCGAACGGATGCGCAACAGAGCGTTTCCGACGGGAGTCGCGCATGGGCGTAAAGGCGGAGCTGGCCTTCGACGTGTGCTGGGACGTGTATCGCATGGCGCGAGAGGTGCTGGAGTCCAAACGCGGCCTTTCGGCGCTCAAACACGAGGACATCAGCAAGTTTTTATGGCGGCCGGACATTCGTCCACGGCTTACGGAGTGGGTGGCGGATTTTACGCTAGCCGGCGAAGACGCGCTCGACGGGCCGGAGTGGGCGTCGCGCATGGTGCTGTTTCGCGTCTACTACCTGGGGCTGGCGCCGTATGAACGCACGCGGCATTTTCTCGGGCTCACCGAGCATAGCTGGGTACAGTGGACCGAAGTGATCCGCCAGCGCGTCGGCAAAGTCCTGCTCAAGCGCGGCATGTTTCCGCCACGCCGCTACTTCCGCGAAATGAGCTGAATCGCCATCCATTCACGCCGCAGGATGTCGGCGAGCGAAGGCCTCAAGGCGGGCCGAAACAAACCACAGTAGCGAATGAAGAAAAAGGAAAGCGAGGAATACATCGGCGCCGCACGCGACGCATGTGCCCAATTGCCGCAAAATGATGATAAATGGTGACTGATTTGAATCGCCAAAAACGATGAACGCTTGCGAGATCTGCACCAGGAAGCAGAAACCGAACAAAAGAAACACGAACCAGAAGAGCTGGCGCAAGGTCGAAAGGCGGTCCCGCAATGCGACTAGCGTCGATTGAAAAGGCTCGCGAGGCAAATCGGCCGCAGACCGTTTAAGGGCGCGCAGCGTCAAAAGATGTCGTAGCGAAGAAAGAAGAATCCAAACAAATATAAGACTCAGAATGAACAGATATACTCTGGCAAGCGTCGGGAGCTGCGGCCAAAGGCTCCGAAGGTTTAGATTCAGGCTGTGGGGATCCATGAATTAGAAATTGGACGCTCGCTGGAGGCTGATTGTGCCCCGGAAAGTTAATCTTCGCCACCAAAAACACATAACTCGCCGCTCGAAAGAGCGGAGGAGAGAAATTGATGCTCTCTTTAACAGCATGACGAAGGATCGGGAATATCAACGAGAAACGCTGCAAATCATGCAGGAATTTGCGGAGAGCGATGCAGAGGCCCTGCGGATCTGTGAGCAAGACGACCGACAAAAGTCGGAAGACTAACTAACTACGCGCTCGACGTGCGTCGGGCCCCAGAATCAAAGGAGTACGGCGTCGCCCACGCGGAGGAGTTTGCCTTGTTCGGTGCCGGGGACGCGGGTGTTGGTCGAGAGGCGGTAGAAATGGTCAAAGCGGTCCACCGGTGACCAGGCCGGTAGTTGGGCACGGCGCAGCTCGTTGAAGCGTTTTTGAAACGTTGGATCGGCCGCGATGCCGGTGAACGAATCGCGCGTCGGAACTGGACAGCGCGCGCAAGGATTGCTGCCCTCGAACGCTACATCGCCGATTTTGAACCGCACCACGTTGGCGTCCGTTGCGGCGAAGAGTTGGTCTTCCCAGAATGCCGGAAGCGCATCATGCCATTCGCCGTTACTGTAGCCGCCCTCTTCAGAGGGCGGGCTTTTGTGAGGCGCAGGCAAGTTTTCCAGTTCGTCCGCAATTCGAGCTCCCGCTGCTGGGTGAGGCTCGGTTCCGTTTGACTCTAAGCCCCGCGGTCTGAAGACCGCGGCTAAAGCAACTGGGTCCGCAGCCGGTTCGGTGCCGTCAATTTCCAAAGTGGCGCGAAAACGGCGGCGCACTTCCTCCACCGTCAAGCCGGGAAACCAGTCGCACACGGCGCGCAGGGAAGCGGTCGAGACAATCGTCGGCCCTGGCGCCAGGCCATCGTCGGGTTGACCTTCGCGCGCATAGCGCACCGTAACCGCCTGCTCGAAATACACGCTGAACCACTCCGCCGCCGTTTCCGTATCGCTCGGAAAGGCGAACGTTCGCGCAGGAATATTGCGCCGATCGCCGGGAACGGACACCGTCACGGAACTGAGGTCCGGCGCATACGTGGCGCGGATCAACTGCATGGCTGCCGTGCGCTTGCCATTCACCCAACGATTGTCGGCGGCATACAGCGCCCAGGCACGGTCGAGTTCGAGGCCGCCATTCGGACCGATACGCGCTTCTTTAACGAAAACCGGATCCAGCGACTTGATGGGATGCAGCCGGATGTTGGCCAAACGCGGCGTAAACGGCGTAAGCGAAGAAGGGTGCGGAGTCACCCCGCGAGTTTAGCAGAGCGGCGGCGCAAATCGCGGCACGCTTGCTTGTGGCTGCAGTGCAGCCCGCCCTGAGGCGTGGCCTCAGAGCGCGGAGAGTAGATTGAGATAGTGCCGGGCTCGCGCAACGCGGCGCGGGAATTGCAGACCAGCAGCGCGGGCTGGCGGCACAGCGCAAACCGGATTTAACGTTAGCCCGCCATATTCAACTAGCGGCACTCGCCGCGGCGGCCACCTCGGCAGTCGGCTCGGCCTGTTGTTGCGGCGCCGGTTCCGCAGGGCGCTCCACGTCGCGTTGCCGTTTCGCTGCGTGCGGCTGCTTCTTCCGCCGGGTCATTTGCTGCAACGTGAACATCAACAACTTGCGATCTTCTTCTTCCATTTTGGCGAGCAGACTTTGCAGCTTGCGCAGGTAGCGCAGCTCTTTTCCGGAACTGCCCCAGCCGCTCGCGCGCGAACCGCGCCCTGCCGTTGACGAATCGGCCCGCGGCGGCTCGTCGCCGTCATAGAGCAACTGATAAAGCGGCAAGCCCAGCGCGCGCGCCATTTTTTCCAGCGTCTCGATTGCTGGTACCGTGTGGCCGTTCTCCACTCGGGAGACGTAGCAGCGCAGCAAGCCGGTGCGCTTTTCGATGTCGCCCTGGGACAGATTCTTTTGCTCGCGCAATGTGCGCAAACGATCGCCGATGATCATGATTTTTCTCCTTGCACGACTGGCGCCCGGAACGCCCTCCCCTCTTCGCGCAGAATTTGACCCGGATTATAAACTGTTTGATTAACAATGGTAGAAAATAAAATGCCGCTGTGGAAAAAGAAAGCTGGCGGACGGGACCAGACGGGGTTAGGCAGGGCCGATGGGGTAGTCCGCAGCAGGCCGATTGGGGCAGTGCAGTCCTTCCTGGCTGTAGCCGCGCCGTTTGGACTCCAGCGTAACGGACGATCCCCCGTAGTTCGTGACCGCGTTGCCGTGTTCCCAATGGGCTCGCCACTGTTGAGTGTTTGGGCAGGGAATTGTGGGCGGGGGGCAGAGGCGGACCGGGCGGTTTCCGAGGTTCCGAAAAAATATTTTCAAACGGTGCAAAAAGAGCGGAATCAAGAGCTTAGGTGGAAAATTGGGACGGAAAACAAGGCAAAATCAAAAAATGTGTCAAATTTGGCCCACAATTCTCGCCGCGCCCGGCGCAAAAAATTAGCACTGCAACCGCTTGAAAACAAAGAAGTACAAAAATATTTTTGCAGTGCCGAAAATTTCCCTTGACAAAAATTAAGAATGTGGTACACTTCATCCCGTAGAAAAGTGCGCCCCGGCAATCCCGGGGCGTTTTCATTTTCGGGCCATAAATTCTCTCAGCCCACTCCCACGAAATTCGGATCACTTGCCGGTTCCGCGAGCGAAATCGGAACTTTTGCCGTCACCTCTTAGCTGTGAGCTTGCCCGCACTGGAAGCGCTGCATCGCGCTTGATGGACACCGATCAGCTCAGGCACGTTGCGAATCATCGACCACGACTCACCCGTCACGCAAGGAGCTCTCATGCCCAGTTATCAAAACACGACTCCGCCCACTTCGCTCAGCCCTGGCGACGTCGGCTTCAGCTTCAACAACGAGAATTTTCCCGGCAGCGCCCAGGCCGGTAGCCAGTTTGCGATCCCGGCGTACGCGGGCCGCTCCGACGCCGGCAATGCGGTGCGTTGGCAGACACTGTTTGGCACCGCCCCGACCGCGGTGAGTCTCTCGCTGCAAGGCGCGATGGCCGACGTGGACACGGAATATCAAACCATCGACACGACGACCAACACTGCGGGCGAAGCGCGCACCGTAACCGGTGTACAAGCCAAATTTCTGCGCATCAAGTTCACCTCCGCCACCGGCGGCACCGGCCTCACCGCCAAACTGCTGGTGTAGACCCCAAACGAGTCTCGCAATGACCAAACCTAACGGCCATGACCGCGGCGCCTCCGCGCTGCACGGCCACACTCTCCCTCTATCTTCCCGCGAAGCGCGTGGCGCGCGCCTCGAACCGGGCGGGGCTGCGTCCGACGACCGACGCGATTTTCCCTCTGCGGCCGGCGCAACCGCTCCGGCTGGAATGGAACGCGATGGATGCGCTGAGGTGGCTCCGTCCGGGGGGAAGAAGAAAAGCGTCGGCAGAGGCGCGCCAAAAAATGGCGCGAATGGGCGCGGCGAGCAAGTTGCGAACGCGCTTGTCCGTGAAATTGTCACCGAAAGTTCAAGGGAAATGGCCAGCACTCGTAGAGATCAGGAAGGCGCCGCGATGGACATTCCGCCGGGCGTCGAACCGCTCGCCGCGGATGGTCCGGGATTTGTGGACGCCATGCATGCACACGTGGATTTGTATCTGGCTTGCGCGCGGCTGGTGAGGTCGAGCGACGAAAAAATCGCGCAGCGCATGGTCGAACGCCTGCTGGAAATGTCCTACGGAAAAAGTCCGACGCCGCAAAACGAAGACGCCGCGCCTGTCATTTTTGACGTACCGCGACCGAAGCGCGACTAGCCTTTATTTCAGCCCACGCTAATCAGCGCTTCCGCGAACTTTCTCAAAAGAAGGGGATCAACATGTCAACGGCCGGAACAAGCAGTACAACCGGTAGCGCACATCTCGAATTCACCGGCATGGTCGTTCAGATTGGCGCCGTCGCGTCGGTGGTCGCCGGCGTAGTTTTGAGTCTGCGGCACTGGCCCGCCGCCGTGGCGCTGATCGGTGGTGCCGTCGCCTATGTAGTCGGCAGGAAACTCCGTGCGATGTAGGTCAGCCCTCGGCCTCTGAAGTTTCGTGACCACTGTGCCCCGCGATAAAAAAACTCGCAACGTAGGCTCAAATTGGCAGCAGTACCGCCCGGGCGTGGAGGAGATCGAAGAACTAAGGCGTGATTCAACCGGCGACGGAACCGCGGTGAATCACCTCACCGATTACTACAGGCCGTTCCCACGCCAAGAGGACTTTCATAAATCAGGGGCTAAATACCGCCTTTTTGGTGGCGCGGCCGGCCCGGGCAAAACCAAGGCGTTACTGTGGGAAGCGATCTGTCAGGCCAACGAGGTAGCGGGATGTGACACGCTGCTCTTGCGCCGTACCTATCCCGAGCTCGAAGCTTCGCTGCTGGCTCAGTTCCGCCGTGATGTACCGCGTCACTTTTACAGGAAGTTTAACGAATCCAAGTATGTTGTCACTTGGCACAACGGCTCCACGACCCGCTTCGGCTTCTGTCGCAACGAGAATGACGTTTACCGTTATCAAGGTGCCGAATTTCTGTTCATCGGCGTCGATGAACTAACGCACTTCACACTCAAGCAGTGGCAATTCCTGACGAGTCGCAACCGTTGTCCCGAACGTGTCTATTGCGCTGGTGAGAACGCCGGGAAGCGCATTGTCCCGTGCATGGCCGGCGCCACCAATCCTGGTAACATCGGCCACGCCTGGGTGAAAGCGCTGTGGGTGGACAAAACGCCGCCGCCCGGCTTCGAGCAAGCCGGCCTGTACGACCCGCGCGACTACGCGTTCATCAAAGCGCGGCTTGCCGATAATCCGATCTACGCCAACGATCGCGAGTACCAAAAATCGCTCGCGGCTCTGCCTGAGCATCTGCGCAAAGCGTTCCTCGAAGGTGATTGGAACGTCTTCGCCGGCCAGTATTTCGATATCTTCGACTACGGCCGTCACACCGCGCGTCCCGAAGAAATTCGCCTCGAGCCCTGGTATCCGCGCTGGATCTCGATCGATTGGGGCTTCCAGCACAACAGCGCCGTTTACTGGCACTGCGCGATTCCAGCTGTAGCTCAGGCCTTCAGGCCTGAGGCTTTTCGTCAGCACGAGCAAAATCTCTCCGATCGCGGCCGCCAATCCGGCCACACCTCGGCCCCGGATCGAAACACCCTCACCCCTGAAGGGGTGAGCTACAGCTCGGCGGCTCACGGACCACGGAACACGGATCACGGGCCACGCATCATCACCTACCGCGAATTCGTGCAGAACGGCCTTTCGCCACGCATGCTCGCGCAAGCCATCGCCGAGCGCAGCGGCCGCGAAAACATCAGCGAAGTATTTCTCTCGCCGGACGCGTTTGCCCATCGCACCGCGGAATCTTCTATCGCGGAGCAGCTCGGCGACGTCCTCATCGCGAACGGGCTGCCGCGTCCGGCGCCTGCCGATGACGATCGCATCGGCGGCTGGCAGTACATGTACCAACTGCTTGAAAGCGACACGTGGCTGGTCACCGAAAACTGCGACCAATTGATCGCCTGCTTGCCGACGCTGGTCCGCGACAACTCGAATGTCGAAGACATTCGCAAAATGGACGGCGATGATCCCGCCGATTCCGCACGCTATGGATTGGTCTCCGGCGGACGTTTCGCCGGTGTTGGGGCCGGCTTCGTCCAGCCCAGGGCGATGGAACGATCGCCCGATTTTCGTGTGGCACCGGGCTTCACTCCGGCGTCTTCCGCTGATGTAGGGGCGCGCTTTCCTGGCCTGAGGTACGAAGGCAGCGCGTCCCCACCGAGCGGAGCGAAGTTCGTCACTGGCATGCCGCTCGGCGAACAGATCCGCCGCCAGGTCAGCGCGACCGATCCCACGTCGCAGGCGATCCACTACCAACGCCTCGAATCCGAAGCGCGCAAACACTTCCGCCCGAAAGGTCTCCCGCGCCGCCGGCGCTGAAGCCGAGTGGGTGGCGCAGAACTGTGCTGCCCATCACTTCGGCAGAAGAATCGGAGTGCTAGGTTTCATGAAGCAGACCGTAAACGAGACGCGCACGGGCGAAGACCTGTGCCGAGGTGATGCATGTTGAAGTGGCTGCACGGAGTTCTGCAAACCAGGTACGTTGGGATGCTGGAAGGGGAAGTGTTGCGTCTGCGCGCCGAAAATCGCGCGCTGATGAACTCGCTGCTCGGCACGGCCGGCTTTCCACCAGTGGAATTTCCCGAAATGGCGAAGCCGCAGCCGTTACCGCGGCTACGCAAGCGCTCCTGGCACCAGCTGCAAGCCTGGCGCGAAGCCGCCTCCACGCGCGACCCTGACGAAGTGTCGCATAAAACGCGGACAGGCTAGGGTTTGTCGAGACTGCTCAGCGCGACGGGAGGCAGCATGATCAGCGCGTTCTTGTGTGGCCGTGCGGTCGGGAGCTGCAAGTCCCAGGCGTTGGACGTTGCGGAAAGCGAGAAGCTTTTCTGGAGCGCCGCGACGGCGTGCACGCTGACCTGGCTTAGGTCCCACTGCTCGAAGCCAGACGCCTTCTGCCGCTGGCCGCGTTCATCGACGAAGTACGCCGCATTTGGCGGCAGATAGAAGAGCGTTACGGCGAACCGGTACGTGCCTGCAGCAGGGAAGTTGTAGTCGTCGGAAGGGCCACCGGGAATCGGGAATTCACGGCTCTCGCCCGGCGCGAGCGTGACCAGATCGCTATCATGAATCCGACGCGCGGCCGCTTCCGCTTCGGGGCTCATCACCGGCGTGCCGCAAAAACCGTGATTGACGAATTCCATGCCGACCGGCGCGCCCTCGGCGTCGGTGGCCGTCCAGTTCCAGTTGGCGTTCAGCAGATAGTCGTTGCGCACGAACAGGAGCAGCGGTTCGGTGCCGCGATTGGTCAGCACCGCGCGAAACCGTAGCAACTCGAGTGATTCGTTCCGCGTGACGGAGCTAGGCCCGCTGATCGCCAGCGAAACCTTCGGTCGCTTGCGCGGCGCATCGGCGCCTGTGGCCTTCGTACTGCCCAACCAAAAGAGACTAAGCACCACGAGCGCGAGCACGGCGAGCGGGGAACGCATCCACGAACCTCTTTTCGCATGATCGTGTTTCAGCACGCAACTCGTCAGTAGTACCAAAGTCCCAAAGCAATCACAGTTTCACTTCGGAACAGTTCAATGAGCCGAGACTACGACAACAATCTGGGAACGCCGCCGCCGGGTTTTCTTGCACCGGCCGATGGGAATTACGTCGATCCTGTAGCTCAGGCCTTCAGGCCTGAGGCTCTTTCGACCCAAGGGCAAAATCGCTCCGGCAACAACGGCGCCGCGGACCTGGATCAAAAAATCCTCACCCCTAAAGGGGTGAGCTACAGCGGCGCAGATTCACCATCCGCGGGGCCGGCGATCGACCTCGGCGCGAATAACGAACGCCTTGAAGACCTCAAGCCCGAGATGGTCAACGCGTTGCGCGAACTCGTGCGCCAGTATCGCCAGGAAGGCATCGTCGCTCGGCGCAATGAAATTCGCCGCATTCGCCAGGCGCGTCTCTTCTGGCAAGGCTTGCAGTACGCCTGGTGGAATCCCAACGACATGAACTGGCACCTGCCGTACGAGTCGCGCTTCAGCGATGATCGCGAACTCGAAGAGATGCCGCGCTACCAATTCGTCACCAATTTTTATCAGGGCTTTGGCCTGTCGTTCATCGCCGTGCTTTCGCAGGACGTACCGTCCGTACGTTTCTACCCGCAGTCGCCGCAGTCGCTTGAAGACATCGGCGCCGCGCGCGTCGCCAGCGATGTTGCCGAATTGATCGAGCGTAACAATCACGTCGAAGACTTGCTCAGTGTCATCGGCTATTTTCTCTGGACCGATGGCAAGCTCGGCGCCTATGTGCGTTACGTTGCTGACGGCCAGCGCTTCGGTTTCCACGATGAAACGCTGCTCGAAGCCATCGAAATTCCTCTCGGCGAAGATGCCTATCTTTGCCCGCACTGCGGCAAGCAAATTCCTGTAGCTCAGGCCTTCAGGCCTGAGGCCCTTCCGAGCCCAGGGCAAAATCGCTCCGACGAAACCGGCGCCTCGGCCCCGGATCGAAACATCCTCACCCCTGAAGGGGTGAGCTACAACGCCTCCACGGATCACGTCACGCCCGACGCCAACGGCAACGCCACTTGCCCCTACTGCAACGGCGCACTCACCGCGCACAATCTCCAACCCGCTGAACGCGTCACTGTTCCTCGCGTGATCGGCACGCGCCGCGTGCCCAACGGCCAGGAAGTCATCTCCATCGCGGGCGGCCTCGAACTGAACACGCCCGTCTGGGCCAACGAGATGCACGAATATCCCTACCTGCAATGGCAGGCGGAAGTGCACCGCGCCAAACTCAAAGCCGCGTATCCGCACGCGGCCAACAAAATTGAAGCCGCGCCTTCCCAAGGTCCGGACGATGTCTACGCGCGCGTTTCGCGCCTCAGTGTCGAACAGGGCCTGCCTTCGATTCATCCCGGCGACGCGCTCTACAACCTCATCACCTTCGATCGCACCTGGCTGCGTCCGTGGGCCTTCTATGCGATAGAAGATGAAGCCGTACGCAACGAATTGCTTACGCTCTTTCCCGATGGCTGTTACTGCGCCTTTGCCGGGGATGTTTACTGCGAATCGCGCAGCGAATCCATGGACGATCACTGGCGCGTGCTGCACGCGCTTCCCGGCGATGGCCAAAATCGCCCCAGCGTCGGCGATTCGCTCGTGCAAGTGCAGGAGCGCTACAACGCCCTCTCCAACATGCAGGCGGAAACCTACGAGTACGGCATTCCGCCGATCTACGCCGATCCGCAAGTGCTCGATTTCGACGCGCTCGCCAATCAAACCGCCGAGCCGGCCGCGCATTTCCCCGCGCGTGCACGCCCGGGCCAGCCGCTCGCGGCAGGATTTTTTCAGCCGCAGCCGGCGCGTGTCCCGCCCGACATGGTCGAGCATCAACAGGAGCTAATCGGCCCCGTCGCGCAATTCTTGACCGGCCTTTTCCCGGCGATTTTCGGCGGAAACATGGAGGACGTAAAGACTGCCTCGGGCTATGCACTCGCCCGCGATCAAGCGATGGGTCGTCTCGGTTTGGTATGGCGACGCACCAAGCAGTTTTATGCCGACGTGATGCTCCTCGCCGTCGAATGCTTTCGCGAAAATCGTCCCGAAAACGCGGATATTCCGTTGCTCGGCCCGGATGGCGTGCTCGATGCGCGCAGCATCCGCACCGCCGATCTGCGCGGCAACATTGTTGTGCATCCCGAAGCCGACGAGACTTTTCCGCGCCTCAAATCGCAACAGCGCGCCGTCCTGCAGCAACTTTTCGCGGTGAACGATCCGCTCATCCAGGAAGCGCTCGCTGAGCCGGCCAACGTCGCCTACATCAAACACACGCTGGGCCTGACCGAATTGGTTGTCCCCGGCGAAGACTCGCGCAACAAACAGCTCCGCGAAATCCAGCAACTCCTGGCCAGCGCGCCTATCGTCGTCGAGACGCAGCCCGCCGCTGTAGCTCAGGCCTTCAGGCCTGAGGCTTTTTCGAGCCAGAGGCACAATCGCTCCGACAACAGCGGCGCCGCGGACCTGGATCAAAACACCCTCACCCCTGAAGGGGTGAGCTACAGCTCCACGGATCAGGGAACACGGGCCACGGATCACGCAGCCGCAACGCTGGTGCTGCCTTCCGTCCCCGTCGACCAACTCCTCGACGACCACGCCGTCGAATTCGAGGAGTGCAAGCGCTGGGCGAATTCCGAAGCCGGCCAATCCGCCCGCCTAACCAATCCCACCGGCTTCGCCAACGTCCGCGCCCACGCCGAAGCCCACCTCCGCGCCCTGAGCGTCGGCGTGGGCAACGCCGCTGCTGGCTCTGCAGGGACTAAGCCAGGACAAGCCGGCACGAAAGCATCAGCAACGCAGACGCCGTAGAAGTGAAATTTCCTCGTTTCCCGCGCGTCTTACGATTGAGCTTCATGGACTCGCGACTCGTCACGCTGGGTTTGGCCGCCGACCCAGGACTCTATGCGGCGGAAGGCGTGCTGGCGGACGAGCCGGAAGGGATCGGACCGCTCACCTACCGCGGCACGGGTCCCGATTACGCGTTGCTGGCCGTCGAGATGCTTCTCGAAGGCGGACTCGAGTTGCTCGTAGAAATCCCGTTCGAGTTGCTTTTTCACATCTGAAGCCGCTATCCCTCTTATCCAGTTGCCAAGCGCCCCGAAAAATCGGGGCTTTTTCTTTTCGGAGCGAGTATGAACCAACCCACGACAGCATCAACGGGCGCTACCGGCCACGGCACGGTGCACGATATTTTCGCGCTGAGCGACGAGCAGATCCTCGAAATCGCTCCCGACCCGCAGGATGTCGAGGTCTCCACTGCCGCAGGCTTGCCTTCGCAACCCCGCAATCCAGAGCCTTCTCCCGTAGGGGCGGGGCTTGCCCCGCCCGCCGCGAATGGTGCCGACGCATCAGCAGGAGGGGCGAGCCCCTCCCCTACAGGTTCCGCATCGCCGGACCCGCCTGCGTGGCTTGTCGCACAGATGCAGGACGCTTGGAATGGTGCCGAAGCGCGAGCCCTTTGGGAACGTGTCCAGGCTGGCGAGAGCGAAGCTGCCGCCTACCGCGAAGTCTTCGCCAACCCGGAAGACGCGCGCGCCATCAAGGCGCTTTACCCAGGCGGCGTTGCCGAAGCGCAAGCGACTGCCGAACGTGCGCGTTTACTCGATGACATCGATCGCGCGTATTTTGCCGCGCAAGCTGGCACATCGGAACAAGCCCGCGCCTCGCGCGCGCAGCTCGCCGCGATGATGCTGCGCGAAGATCCTGCCGCCTTTCGCGAAATGGTTTACGAAGGCCTGCGCGCTTTAGAAGCCGCCGGACAGCAGCGATCGTCTTCCAGCGCGACAGATCTTCCGCGCCTCGCGCAGGCCTTTCGCCCGAACCGAGAAGTAAATGTAGCGCCGGCTTTCAGAACATCGGCCGATGCAGAGACAACGACGCAAACCGCCGCGTTGAACCCCGCCGCCAGAGCGTCTTCCTCAACCGTGGGAGCGCAACACGTTGCGCCCCAGCCCGGTGGCACGTCAGCCTCTGAGACACAACTCAACGCCTACAGCGCCTTCGAGAAATCCGCCAACGCCGAGCTGGAAAAAAGTGTCGGCGGCGCGATCGACCGCGCCTTGCACCAGGCTTTGCCGAACATGGACGCTGCGGATCGATCAGCCTCCGCAAGGGGACAGCATACCTTCGATGCTCATGGCAAGGCTGCGCCCCTGCAAGCAAGGTTGAGCCAGGTCATTCGCGAAGATGTCGAACGCGCGCTCCAAGGCGATCGCCAGCTCGGCGAGCAAGTCGCGCAAATCCTTTCCGGTCGCCGTCTCGACGACGCCACGCGAGCACAAGTCGTTCGCCTGATCAACGATCGCGCGCTGCAACTTGTTCCCAGCGCGGCCAAACGCGCCCTCAACGAATGGACGCAAGCCACGCTCGCCGCGCACCGCAGCCGCACCTCTCGAAGCGAAGCTGCCACTTCGAGAAGGGAAGTACCCGCTGCCGCAACCGCCGCAGCCGGTATGCGCACCGAGCCTGTAGCTCACCCCTTCAGGGGTGAGACTGGTTCGCGCCAGGAAGCAGGCAGTCGGCCCGCAGGAAACGCCCGCGTCAACTACGGCAAGCTCAGCGACGAACAAATCCTGGATTTATGACCCGGTCTCCCCGGACGGGTGAGCCAGAGCTGTCAACTCCCGGCGCCGGAGGCGGCGCAATTCCCAGAAAAATCCCAATCCGAACGCGCCGATAATTACCATCCAATCACTCAGCGACGGCGCACGCCAGTTCCAATGCACGGGACCGAACGAAATTCCAAAGCCGCCGGTCCGCATGCCTTTCCAAGCTTCGAGCAGAATGACAAAGAAAAGATGTGCGAAGCCGATAGGGGCCGGAATGACAACACGAATAAGGACCACCGTCGCGAGCCCTGCGAGCATGCTCTTAACGTATTTCATGGGTCGCCGATCCGAAACGCGCAGAATTCTAGGCCAAAACCGTCGAAATTGGTGCTCTACCGCTGCGGCCTCAGTCCGAGCAGGCAAATGACCAAACCAATCGCTGCAAGCGTCACCAGCAGCATCGACAGCATTCCACCGATTCCATAGAGATACGGCGTCGCCGATTTGGCGCGGCGCAGCAGCATGAAGCGCTCCGAGCAGAAGCGCATCAGTTGAATACCGCCGCCGATCGCGGCGAGACACACGAAAATCCCTGCCATCATCCACGGGGAAGCGTGACCCACGCTAGTCATTGCTTCAATTGGAGCGAACC